>Ga0208297_1000199_pt1 | contig 155454 bp, 127 predicted proteins | sample LMS_cellobiose_e_FD_187367 | JGI IMG/M metagenome (GOLD analysis project Ga0208297, IMG submission 187367) | Rumen-fistulated moose microbial communities from Alaska, USA - LMS_cellobiose_enrichment (SPAdes) (version 2) | ecosystem: Host-associated > Mammals > Digestive system > Stomach >... | reverse complement strand
CCCTTATGGCTCTTCTTAACGCTATGTCTCAGACTTGTGTACATCTAAAACTTTACTTTTCCGGCCCCGGTTTTCACCCCGCGGCGGTCGCCGCCGGACTGAAATACTAACTTTTTAAAGTCGACTCTTGCTTCTAAACTTATGAGACACCATCCATCCGACAACTTCTTTTTCATCTATCTCACTGGCTTTTTCTTTAATGTTTTCAGCAATCTCAAAAAACTTATCCATATTGTCGACATACTTTTGCAGGCAATCTCCTAGTTTTTCTCTTGCTTTTTTGTATTCGGATTTACCATAACTAGAATAACTGCTACGCCAAATGTCAAGACTTGTGCTAGCATATTCGGCCTCATCTGTCGCGTCTTTGGCTGCTTCAAAGTAATTAGATGCTGAAAAAGCTAAAGCTACAAGTTCGGTATCAAAAATTGGATTAGCAAAAGCTGTATCTATCTTCGTTTCAACAGGCTCATAACTACTATAATCATGAAGATTTTTGAACATGTAGTCTTTTATAAGTTTTTCGGCTTTCTTTTCATTAGAAGTACAACTAAGTGCGACCATACCGATAATAGCACTTGTTAGTAATAAGGATAAAATTCTTTTCATGGCGATAAAATATTAGAATTATTTGTTGTGTCTAGTAGTTGATATGGGTTGAATTAGCCACCGTATAAATCTTGAACAACCTTCTTGTAGGCATCTATGCGTTCTTTTAGTTCCAAATTCTCCTTCTTTAGGCTTACAAGGGTGCTATTAAGTTCTTGTATCTGTTGTTTATAGTCGGCTAGCTGTTTGTTTTTATCAACTTCAAGCATATCTCCTTCACCACAGAACAACCAGATAGGATTAATAACACCTTTTACTTTACCAAATACTTTATCAAAGGACCAACCCCCATTCTTCCAGCCGACCATGACTTGAGGAGAAACGCCAAAGAAATCTGCGGCATCAGTAAGTTTAGTTAATTTCAAGCCATCAAGCATTTGCTCAAACCTTGCGCCCCTTTCTGACTTTATTTTAGCTTTAGATTCTTTGGTGACCTTTTGGGTATGGACCGCATCTTTAAGCATCTCGCCTTCACCTGTCTCTAACCAAGAGTCGCTAATAACATCTTTCACCTTTTCATAAACCTCGTCATGCTCCCAAGGAGTTGCATAGGTGTACCATCCTGTGTATTTTTGCCGTGAAACTCCGTAAAAATCAGCGGCTTGTCTCTTTGTCTTGAACCCAAAGTACTCATGAAGTTCTTGAATTATTTTTTGTTTTAGGGGTGATTTCTGAGCCATTGTTTTGTTATAAATTAAAGGGTTGTACAACATTTTTTTACAAAGCTATATCAAAATACTGAAAATAAAAAATTTTTTTATATTTCAAGTAAAATTTCCTATATTTGTATCGTAAACGATACGATATGGAAAAGGTTGTCATTATAGCTCGCGTAAGCACAGACAAGCAGGAGTACCAGCGTCAGATTAACGAACTTACTGACCATTGTAATCGGGTCGGCTGGAGCGTTGAGGCAGTGTTCAGCAATAAAGTCAGCGGAGCCAAAAGCATCGAGGAGCGCAAGGAGATAATGGAAATGGTTGAGTATGTGAAGGCCAACCAGATTGACAAAGTGGTATGCCTTGAAATCAGTCGCCTTGGCCGCAATACACTTGAAGCCCTAAAGGTCATACAAACCCTCAACGAGCAGGGCGTATCGCTCTATGTCAAGAATTATAATCTTGAAACCCTCAACCCAGATGGTAAGGTCAATCCAGTAGCCAGCCTCATCTGCACCATCTTACTGGAGATTGCCAGCATGGAGCGTTTGACCATCAAAGAACGTATGGCCAGTGGTCGTGACCAGTACATAGCCAGATGCAAGGAGCAAGGCATCAAGATGGGGAGGCCTGCAAGTTACCGAAAGACCAGCGAGACCTATAAGAACCAGTACGCCAAAGAAGCGGCCCTGCTTCGTAAAGGCATCTCGCTCCGTAACGTGTCCGCATTGACTGGAACCAGCGTCAATACATTAAGAAAAGTGAAAGAAATTTTGTTTATTTAAAAAATAAGCATATTTTTGGACATGTAGGAATCTACGGAATATCAGGAAAATAATTGCCGCTAAAAATCATTAGGGAGAGCAACGGCACTCCCGTAATTATGAAGATACTTACATTTTGTTGCGACCCGACAATCGGGTAGGGTTAGAAGTGTCCCTTGCTGACCAGAAGTCTCTGCTGCTTTCTCTTGCGGTGGAGAAGCGGAAACACTCCATTGACAGATGAAAATCTGCCTCACTCCTACTATGTAAAATGTTTATATATAATGATTTAACTAAATATGAAGAAGATTTTAAAACACTAAATATCACTGACAAAGATTCAATGCTGGGAATACTAAACACATTGGATGAAATAGCCGAAATTACTTATTATAATTTTAAAAATGATGAAAGATTATGATTAAAAAACACAAAAAGACCAGAGAAGAAAAGATAGTGGAAAAAAGAGAAGAATTAGCTAAAAAAGAAAAGGTTGCAGCAATTTGGACCAGAGTATCAAGTGCTGACCAGTTCAAGAACAATTGTTCAATAGAAACGCAAATTGAAAGTTGTAGAGATTATTGTGCCAGAAATGGAATCAGAATCAAGAAAGAATTTGGCGGCAAGAATGAATCAGCAAAAGAAGCAGGAGATTTGTTTATGGATATGATTGGGGAAGTTATGAACGACCCTGAATACAATCAGATTGTTGTCTTTGACTATGACAGATTTTCCAGGAATTCAGAGGATGGAATTGTTTACAAGGCCAAAGTAAAACGAAATGGTGTAAATGTCAAATCTGTTAACCAGCCGATTGATTCCAACAATGTTTTAGCAGAACAAATAGAGAACATCCTCATCATTATTGCTGAAATCGAAAATGCAATGCGTAGGCACAAATGCTATGAGGGAATGGTTAAGTGTATCAATAGAGGTGAATGGTATTCTAGACCACCGCTTGGTTATACTTCCCAGAAAGTAGACAGACATCACGTAATAAAGGTTAACGACCAAGGCAAAATTCTCCGCAATGCCTTCGAATGGGTGGCTAACGAACCAGAGATTTCCCAATTTGAGATACTACGAAGATTAAAGCTGATGGGGTTGGATATCACCAAGCAGAAGTTGTCCAGCAGCCTTCGCAATAGTTTCTATTGCGGCAGATTGGAGCACAAATACCTAAATCTGGAAGATTCCGACAAGAGCTACATCATGGGAGTGCAGGAACCTCTTATATCAGAAGCATTGTTTGATAGAGTGCAAGACATTCTCGATGGCAATCATGCAAACTATGAGCACCAAGACGAAACCCCAAAGTTTCCGATGAAAAAGTTCGTGTTCTGTGCGAAAGACAAGCACTTGATGACTGGCTATACCACCAAGAACAACGACTATTACAAGTGTGCCGTTAAAGGCTGCAAAACTAATGTTAAAGCATCAGAGTTGCACGGCAAGTATGCTGAACTGCTGAACGGTTTCGTGCTGCCAGAAGCGATTATACCCTTATTTAAGAAGGTGCTGGAAAAGAAGTTCAACGATAAGGAAGCGGCCAGCGTTGAGGCTACTGCCAATATTCAGAAGAACCTGGCCACATTGAAAACCAAGTTGAAAACTATCAAGATGCGCTTTGCAGTTGGTGATATTGATAAGGATGTGTACAACGAAGCCAGCATGGAACTGACATTGAACATCAATAAGGCAGAGAAAGAACTGGAAGCAGCAAAGATTAAGTTTTCGAACCTGTCGAAGTATATCGAATCGTCTATTTCAATCGCCTCTCAATTAGGATATTATTGGCTTAAACAAGACTTCCAATTATGCCAGAAAATCCAAAAATTAACCTTTCCAGAAGGCATCAACTGGGACGGCGAGAAAAAGGCATTTCGAACCGATAACTGCAATGAATATCTTGCCAAAATCGCACTTCTACGCACCTCTGTGGCAGGTTTGGAACAAAAAGAAAGAGACAAATCTTGCGACTTGTCTCATTTAGTAGCGGAGGGAGGACTCGAACCTCCGACCTCCGGGTTATGAGCCCGACGAGCTACCAACTGCTCTACTCCGCGGTGTTGTGGACTGCAAAAGTAGGATTATTTTGGCAAACGGCCAAATTTATTTTTCGAAAAGCGTGCCGGCCTCAATGTCTTTTTCGCGCAACTGCTTGAAACAGTGGCGACAGACGGGTTCGTAAATATCCTTCTCGCCCAATTCGACCAGTTTGTCGCTGCGGGAGAGGCGGTGGGAGTGGTGGGCGATGTCGCCGCAGCGGACGCAGATGGCGTGGACCTTGGTCACATATTCGGCCGTGGCCATCAGGGCGGGCATCGGGCCGAAGGGCTTGCCGAGGTAGTCCATGTCGAGGCCGGCGACGATGACGCGGACACCCCGCTCGGCCAGCTGACGGGCTACATCGACGATGGCTTCGTCGAAGAACTGGGCTTCATCGATGCCGACGACATCCACGCCTTCGGCTTTCTCCAGGATGGCCCGGGCGGAATCGACCGGCGTGGAAAGGATGGAGTGCCCTTCGTGCGAGACGACCGCTTCCTCGGAGTAGCGGGTGTCGATCTTCGGTTTGAAAATCTCGACTTTCAGGTTGGCAATCTTCGCCCGTTTGAGCCGGCGGATCAGTTCTTCTGTCTTGCCGGAGAACATCGAACCGCAGATGACTTCGATGTAGCCGGGATGTTTTACGTTTTCTATGAACATTTTTGCTTAATTTTGTCGGTGGTTCGCGGGACATCCGGCCGGAACCGGACCGGACGTCTCCACAAATGTACGAAAATTATGGCAAAACTCTATATCGTTCCTACGCCTGTAGGCAATCTTGAAGACATGACGCTCCGGGCCATCCGCATCCTCAAGGAGGCCGACCTGATCCTGGCGGAAGACACCCGGACCAGCTCGGTGCTGCTCAAGCACTATGAAATCACCGCCCGGATGGAGTCGCACCATAAGTTCAACGAGCACGAGAAAGTGGACAGCGTGCGCGACCGGATCCTGGCAGGCCAGACCGTCGCCCTGATCAGCGATGCCGGCACCCCCGGAATTTCCGACCCGGGCTTCCTGCTGGTGCGTACCTGCGTGGAGGCGGGCATCGAGGTGGAGACGCTGCCCGGGGCCACGGCTTTCGTGCCGGCCCTCGTCAATTCGGGCTTCCCCTGCGACCGTTTCTGCTTTGAAGGATTCCTTCCGGTCAAGAAAGGCCGGCAGACGCGCCTGGCGCAGCTTGCCGTGGAGTCGCGGACGATGATTTTCTATGAATCGCCCTTCCGGCTGGTCAAGACCCTGGGACAGTTCATCGAGACCTTCGGGCCCGAGCGCCCCGCGTCCGTCTCCCGCGAAATCTCGAAACTGCACGACACCACGCACCGCGGCACGTTGCAGGAACTTTTCGATTATTTCAGTGCGACCCCGCCGAAAGGGGAGATCGTCGTGTTGGTGCGCGGCAGTCAGGCTTGATTCTTGCAGGGCAGGGGACTTGTCCATTCTTTAAAAAACTGAGCGATATGAGGCGGGAGAATCAAGACAAATTGTCAAAAACGGCGGCGTCGGGTCTGGTGGCGCTGGTCTTTCTGGTTCTGGGATTCCAACTTGCGATTTTTGTGGTCAAGGTCGTGGAACGATCCCCGGTCGGGGTCGGTGATGACGTTGCGGTCGGGGCCGAGGACGTCAAGGTGTCCGAAGCGGCGGATGGGCCTTTGCCGAGCGAGCATTTTTCTGCGAGCGAGGTAAAGGCCCGGAGCTGCGAGGTGTCGGGCAGCGGAGCCCGGAGCCGCGAGGCTTCGCCGCAGCGGTCGCGGTATGGGGGCTACGAACGACCGTCGGTTGCCGCGGCGCGGACCTATGAGTCCTTCGTCTTCGATCCCAACACCGTATCGCTGGAAGACCTCCAGCGGCTGGGCCTGAGCCCGCGCCAGGCCGAATCCATTGAAAACTATCGGAGCAAAGGCGGCCGGTTCAGGACCAAAGCCGATTTCCAGAAGATGTATGTCGTCTCGGATACCCTCTTCGCCCGGCTGGAATCCTTCATCGAAATCCCGAAACTGGAACTCAACGCCGCCGACAGCGCGTCGCTCGTCGCCCTGCGCGGCATCGGCCCCTGGTATGCCCGGAAGATCCTGGATTACCGGCAGCGGCTGGGCGGATTCTTCGACAAGACGCAGTTGCTGGAGATCGACGGCCTCGATGCCGATCGCTTTGCCGGACTGGCCGACGAGGTAAGCGTCGATCCCACCCGCATCCGCCGCCTCGACATCTGGCACGCGCCCGACAGCCTCCTGGCGCGGCATCCGTATATCGGTGCCCGCGGCGCCCGCAGCCTCGTGCGCTACCGCGAATTGTACGATTCCACCCGCTGGACCCTGCCCGATCTCTCGCGCGAGCAGGTGTTGTCGCAAGAAAATATCGAAAAATTGAAAAAATATATCGAAATACAATAATTATTTTTATATTTGCAGAAAATACAGAATAATCTTACCTTTGTAAGATTGAATGAGAAGGGATGACCAACGATGGCGATGAGGGCGCAGCTGCGGGTGGTTTTTGGGATCGCGAGCATTTTGCTGCGAGCGAGACGAAAAACCAGAGCAGCGGAGCCCGGACGCTGAACAATGACGAATAAGGACTATGCTAGAATGTAAAAACATTACCAAGACCTTCGGCGATTTCAAGGCGCTCGACGACGTGTCGGTGACCGTGCCGGAAGGCAAGATCTTTGGCCTGCTCGGCCCCAACGGCGCCGGCAAGACGACCCTGATCCGCATCATCAACCGGATCACGATCCCCACGGCCGGTGAAGTGATCCTCAATGGCAAACACGTGGACGACGAAGATGTCCGTGCCATCGGATACCTGCCTGAAGAGCGCGGCCTGTTCAAGAAAATGAAAGTGGGCGAACAGTCCCTGTACCTGGCCCGCCTCAAGGGAATGAGCACCGCCGCCGCCACCGCCGAACTCAAGAAATGGTTCATCCGCTTCGGCATCCAGAGCTGGTGGGACAAGAAAGTCGAGGAACTCTCGAAAGGAATGGCCCAGAAAGTCCAGTTCATCACCACCGTCCTGCACAAGCCCCAGCTGCTGATCCTCGACGAACCCTTCTCCGGCTTCGATCCCGTGAACGCCCAGATGATCCGCGACGAGATCCTGCGCCTGCGCGACGAAGGCACCACCATCATCCTGTCCACCCACAACATGGAGTCGGTCGAGGAACTTTGCGACAACATCGCCCTGATCAACAAATCGCATCTGGTGGTCACGGGCGGCACCGACGACATCCGCCGCCAGTACGGCTCCAACCAGGTCGAAGTCCTCTACCGCAGCGGCGAAGCCCTGGCGCCGGGCGAGGCCTATTCCATCTTCTCGGATGAGGAGCAGAAAGCCGCGCGCCGCGCCGTGCTCGACGTCGCGCCCGGCTGCAGTTCGCGGGAGGTGCTGGGCGAACTGATCCGCACGGCCGACATCGTCTCGTACCGCGAACTCATTCCGCGGATGAATGACATCTTCATCAAACTGGTAACCGGAAAATAGGAGGGAAAAGCCATGAACTGGAAAAAAGTAGGCATCGTCATCAGCCACGAATATACGACCCGTGTCCGCAAGAAATCCTTCATCCTGACCACGCTGCTCACCCCGCTGGGCATGGGCCTGCTCATCTGCGTCCCGATGCTGATCATGCTTTTCAGCGGCAACGAGAAGCAGAAGGTCAAGGTTATCGACGAGTCGGGCATCGTAGCCCCGTACCTGGAAAACACCGACAACACGACCTATGTCCCCGGCGTGGAGGGCGAAACCGTCGAACTGCTCAAGAGTATCTTCGACCAGACGGACTACTATGCCGTCGTGGTCATCTCTCCGCTAGACGAGAAGGGCGATGTGTCCATCATCTCCTATTCGAAGGAACCGCTCAACAAAGAGCTCAAGACCACCATCACCCGGGCGGCCAACAAGGCCGTCGAGGACCGCAAGCTGATGCAGTATGACATCCAGAACCTCGACGAGATCCTGGCCTCCGTCAAGACCGACGTCAAATTCAATGCGATGACCCTCACCAGCGACGGCGACGCCAAGGAAGACACGGTGGAGATCTACATGGTCCTTTCCTACCTGATGAGTTTCCTGATCTACATGTTCGTCTTCATGTTCGGCACGATGGTCATGCGCAGCGTCATCGATGAGAAGAGCAGCCGCGTGGTGGAAGTGATCGTCTCCTCGGTCAAGAGCGTGGAACTGATGATGGGCAAGATCATCGGCGTGGCCCTGGTGGCCCTGACGCAGTTCTTCATCTGGATCGCCCTGACCCTGGTCATCGTCACGGCCGTCAACGCCGTCGCCGGTCCGAAGCTGATGCAGAACATGGGCGGCGTCGAACAGATTGTCGCCATGAGCGCGGAAGACGGCAACATCAGTCCGGCCGACATGGCCGCCCTCGCCCAATCTTCCGACGAAACCTCCGACGCAGCCGGGATCGTGAAGATCCTCGGCCAGATCCGCGACCTGGACTGGTTCTACATCGTGGGTACCTTCCTCATTTACTTCCTTCTGGGCTATCTGCTCTATGCCTCGATGTTCGCCGCCATCGGCGCGGCCGTCGACAACGAAGCCGATACCAACCAGCTGCAGCTTCCGATCACCATTCCGCTGGTTGTCGGCCTGTTCATCATGCTCCATACCTTCGAGCACCCCAACAGCGCCCTGTCGGTGTGGACGTCCATCATTCCGTGGACATCGCCGATGGTGATGCTGGCCCGCATCCCCTTCGGCGTGGTGCCGGCCTGGCAGCTGATCCTGTCGATCGTGCTGCTGCTGCTCACTTTCCTGGCCACGGCCTGGTTCTCGGCCAAGATCTACAAGATCGGCATCCTGACCTACGGCAAGAAGTCCAGCTTCAAGGATCTGATCCGTTGGATGAAAATCAAAGACTGACAGAATATGAGCAAACGAATTCCGCTCCTTGTCGCGTGCCTGCTGCTGGTGGCGTTTCCCGCCGCTGCGCAGCAGTTCACGTACAAATGGACGCCCGTCCGGATGGACACGACCTGGGATGCGATGCACGACTTCCGGGCCACGCGGACCATCGAAAAGTACAGCCCGCAGGTGGCTCCCCTTCAGGAGATTATCGCTTATTCCGCGGACGAATACGACAAGCAACGCCCGGAAAGCGGCCTGTCCAATTTCGCGGCCGACGTCATCAAGGCCGTCGCCGAGAAGAAGACCGGCCGGAAAGTGGACATTGCCCTGACCAATTTCGGCGGCATCCGCACCAGCCTGCCCAAGGGCGCGGTCCGGGTGTATGACATCTTCTCGATCTTCCCCTTTGACAACTCCCTCGTGGTCTTCGACATCAAGGGATCCGACCTGCGATGCTTCCTGGACCGGATGATCTCGCGGCGGCGCGTGGAGGCGCTCAGCGGCGTGGAGATCGTCATTACGGGCAACAAGGCCGACAAACTCAACGTGGCGGGCGCGCCGCTCGACGATGCACGCACCTACTGCTTCGCCACCATCAACTTCCTGATGGACGGCGGCGACGGCGTGGTGCTCTCCGACGTGGCCTTCAACCGGACTGACACGGATGTCTGGATCCGCGATGCCATCGTGGAATACCTCAAGGAAAAAACGGCCCGGGGCGAGCAGCTCGTGCTCCAGAAAGACGGCCGGGTGGTTTATACGGACTGGGAGGAAAGAAGACGATGAAAAAGATGCTGCTTACCGCGCTTGCCGTGCTGCTCTGCACGGCCGCGCTTCCGGCGCAGGACCTGGTGATCCTGCATACCAACGATACGCACAGCCAGATCGAGCCGATCCGCGTAGGCTACAACAAAGGGCTCGGCGGTGTGGAGCGCCGTCTCCAGTACATCGACAGCGTGCGCGCCAAATACGGGAAGAAGAAAGTGCTCCTGCTCGATGCGGGCGACTTCAATCAGGGAACGCCTTATTACACGGTGGCCCACGGCGACCTGGAAGTGGAACTGGTCAATCTGATGGGCTATGATGTCTTCGCGCTCGGCAACCACGAGTTCGACAACGGCCAGGAAGACCTGGCACGGCGTCTGAAAAAGTGCAGGCACAAGACGGTGACCTGCAATTACGATTTCTCGAACACCCCGCTCAAGAAGCTGGTCAAGCCCTATACGATCGTCCGCCGCGGCGGCATGAAGATCGGTATTGTCGGCGCCACCTGCTATCTGGAAGGCGTGGTGCTCAAGTCGGCACTCGACAATCTGGTGCGGCTCAACGCGATCGAGGAAGTGAACCGCTGGGCGGACTACCTGAAGAACAAGAAGCACTGCGACCTGGTGATCCTGCTGTCGCACCTCGGCTATGAAGGGGGAACGCTCGACCGGCCTTCCGACGTGATCATGGTGGAGAATTCCCGCAACATCGACCTGGTGATCGGCGGGCACAGCCATACCTACCTGAAGGAAGCCCGTACGGTGAAGGACCTCGACGGGAAAATCGTCCCGATCACGCAGTGCGGCGGGCAGGGGATTGCAGTGGGAACCTGGGAGATCACTCGCGTTCGACCTTGAGCTGCTCGATATGGCTCGCGGCGTCGGTGGTCTTGACGTAGAGGATAACCCGGAAACGTTCGCCACCGGCGCTCAGGGAGCCGACGGCATATTTCATCGGGACTTTTCCGCTTTTGTGGATGACCGTGAATTTCTTGGGCGTATAGTTGGCGAAAAAGTTCTTCATGATGAGACGTGCCTGATTGCGGGTGCAGTTGTTGACGGCCCCGAGCATGTCGAGTTCCAGGTTGTCGGCGAACCAGGCGGAAAGTTTGTCGTAGTCACCCGACTGGAGATATTTGCCGATCGGCGTAAAAACGTCCAGCCCGCTGTCCTGGGCCCGTCCCGTGGAAGGACCGGCTGTCAGCAGTACAAACAAGAAGGATGCAAGCCAAAAAACTTTCTTCATCGTTAGCAGATTATTTTTGACAAGAAGCGAGATATTCAAAAACCGAGCCAATGAAAGTCAAGGTGCTCTTTACCGGTAAAACCACGGAGGCGTGGATCCGTCAGGGAATCGAGGTCTATGCCGGCCGCATCCGCCACTATGTGTCGTTTGAACTGGTGGAAATCCCGGACCTGCGGCAGACGGCTTCGCTCAGCGAGGACCAGATCAGGCAGCGCGAAGGCGACATGATTCTCAAGGCGCTCAAGCCGGGCGACCATCTGGTCCTGCTGGATGAGCGCGGTGCGAGCTTCTCTTCGCTGGATTGGGCACGGAATTTGGAGCAGAAGGCCGCGCATCTCCCGAAGGATCTTGTCTTTGTGATCGGCGGTCCGTACGGCTTTTCACAGGCGGTCTATCAGCGGTGCCAGGAGCGGCTTTCGCTTTCGCGGATGACCTTCTCCCACCAGCTGGTCCGTCTCGTCTTCCTGGAGCAGCTGTACCGCGCCTTCACCATCATCCGGGGAGAACCCTATCACCACGAATGAGCCGAGTCAAACCATATCTGCTGCGTTTGCGCCGCTTCCTGCTGCGGTACGGCAGTTTCGTCCTTTTCGGAATCGCGCTGGTCCTGCTGGGGCTCTCCGGCATCCGGCCCGACTACGAGGCGCGGCTGCGCCGGCAGAAGAACCGTGTGGAGCGTGCGCTCCACAAACGGGAGCTGCTGGCGGAGAAGTATTCCTACCGCGCGCTCCAGGCCATGGACCAGGACTGGGTGGATTTCGACGACCTGCCGGACGACATCGTGCTCTACTGCTACCAGGCCGATACGATGAAGAGCTGGACGCACCAGTTCCCCATCAGCAACGACGAGGTGGATGTCTATCCCTATTCTTACCGGCTCCAGTTCATGAGCAACCGCAATCTCTATGCGACGCCGTTGGCCTACATCGGCATGCAGGAGAAATATGTCAATCTGGGCAGCGCCTGGTATGTGGTCACCACCCACTTCAAGGATGACCGCCGGGTCAAGGTGGTCACGGGCATCCTCATCAAGACGGAGTATCCCAGCAGCGCGATCCCCAATACGGTCAACCCGCACCTGCACCTGAAAGACAATTATACGACGCTGGCCATCAACGACGACGATACCGCCATCGTGTACGGCATCGAGGACCAGCCGCTGTTCTCGGTCGTCCGGACCGTACCGCCGTCTCCGGGACACGGCAACATGAACCTGCGCTGGCTGGCTTTCATCCTGATGCTGCTTGCTGTCTTTCCGTACCATTACCGCTATCATACCTGGCGCACGTTCTGGTTCGCCGTCCTGACGCTGGCCGCAGTGCGCCTGCTGGCTTTCTATTACGTCGGGAAAGGATTTGCCTCCGGGGAACTCTTCTCGCCGGTGCTCTATGCCGACACGGCGCTCTTCAATTCGCTGGGCAGCCTGCTGTTCAACAATGTCACCGTCGCCTTTGCCTTCTATGCGCTCTTCGTGATGCGCTACCGCATCCACCGGGCGATGGAGTTCCGTCCGCCGGGGTACCGCTGGACCGTCGTGGCGCTCCTCTCCCTGGCCGGCCTTGCGCTGATGGCCTACATCCAATTCGTGATGCGGTCGCTGCTGCGCAACTCCAGCATCGTGATGGAGCCGCACCGTCTCTCGGCGATCGGGCCGTACGCCCTCGTGACCTACCTGACCTTTGCGATGCTCTTCCTGGCGCTGCTCTACCAGATTTATATGGTGGTGATGCTCATCCGCCGCGACGCACGGGTCAACCTCTTCTCCTGGACCAACCTTGTCGCGTACACCCTGGCCATTTCGCTCTACAGCGTGCTCGCCATCAATGTGTACAGCCTCAATAAGGAATACGAGAGCAACCGCGTCAACACCAGCAAGTTGGCTATCGAGCGGGACCTGTCGCTCGAGATGTTCCTCCGGGAGGTGGAGCCCGCCATCCAGAGCGACCCGTTCCTGTCGGTCCTTACGTCCGTGGGCGGGGCCGAGCTCATCAAGAACCGCCTGATGGAGCGCTACTTCTACAGCGACGTGGTGCGCAAATACAACATCACGCTCTCCACCTGCTCGCCCAGCAACCTGATCACGCTGGGGCAGGGGACCGAACCGGTGGGCTGCTTCGCTTTTTACGAGAATATGATCAAGGACTACGGTGTCGCGCTGGCGCCCGGATCCAACATCTACTATCTGCACGACTACAACGGCCTGGCGTCCTATATCGGCATGTTCACCTATTTCGATCCGTCCAATTATCAGGTCTCGCGCCTGTTCCTGGAGCTGGAGTCGAAATACAAGAACGATGTGGTCGCCAATCCTTTCGACGCTCTCACCACGCGCGCCGGGACGGCGGCCACCCTCTCGCGCCAGTATTCCTATGCGCGCTATTCCGACGAGCGCCTGGTCTCCTACGGCGGCAGCTACGTCTATCCCGTCGTGCCTCCGTCCGGCTATAAGATCGGTTACACGATGGTCAACAAAGACGGCTACGTGCACTTTGTCAACCGGCTTTCGGATGAGGACATTACGGTCATTTCGCGGCCGCGTCGCCCCTTCTTCCCGCACCTGGTCTCGTTCTCCTATCTGGCCATCTTCTACGGTATCTTCCTGCTGCTGTTTACGATACGCTGGCGGAAAGACAAGCTGTTCAACCTGCCCAAGCACTCGCTCAAGCGCAAGATCACCTTGCTGATCACCCTGGCGATGGTCTTCGCCCTGGGCACGATGGGCATCGGGACCGTGGTCTATGTCATGCGGCTCAACCGGGAGAACAACCGCGAGGCGATGGACGCCCTGATGACCTCGGCCCAGACTTCGCTGGCCGAGCCCTGCAAGTATGCGATGCGCTACAATGAACTCAATACCCCGGAGCTCTTCAACGCGATGGAAGAATTCACCAAGGTTACGCGCTCGGAACTGAATCTCTATAATATCCACGGGGAGCTCATCCGTTCGACCAAGCCCGAGCTGTTCGACCAGTATCTGATTGGTAAGCGTATGAACAACAAGGCCTTCCGGCAGATTGTCAAACGCCGGCAGCTGCGCTTTGTCGACCTGGAGTCCATTGCGGGCGTGCGCTTCTTATCGATTTACGAACCCGTTTTCAATGGCGACGGAACCATGGTGGCGATCGTCAACGTCCCGTATTTCAACCGCAACGAGGACGTGACCAATGCGACCGCTTCGACCATTTCGGCCATCATCAACATCTACCTGATCCTCTTGATTGCCGCCATCGCCCTGGGCGCCATTATCTCCAATTCGCTCTCGCGGCCGCTGGTCGAGATCAAGGAGCGCATCGACCGGCTTGCGCTCACGGGCAACCGCCGCATCCGCTACCGCAACTCGAAAGACGAGCTTGGCGTGCTGATCGACTCGTATAACAAGATGGTGGAAGACCTCGAAGAAAGTTCCCGCCGGCTGGCGCAGACCGAGCGCGACCAGGCGTGGAAGGAAATGGCCCGCCATATCGCCCACGAAATCAAGAATCCGCTGACACCGATGAAACTCAGCATCCAGTACCTGATGCGGATGAAGGAAGCGGGTGTCCCGGGATGGGAGGAAAAACTGGAGAGCGTCAGCAAATCCCTGCTGGAGCAGATCGATACGCTTTCGCAGACGGCTTCGGAGTTTTCGTCCGTGAGTGCATCCGGGGAAGATATCACCCGCATCAAGCTGGATGCGCTGATTGCCGAGCAGAAAGACCTCTATGACAACCGCGAGGATATCGCCGTCAGCTATTGCCGTCAGGGAGAAGGGGATGCGCTGGTGGATGCCCGCCGCAGCCAGCTGACCCGCGTGCTGGTCAATCTGCTGACCAATTCCGTCCAGGCGATCGAAAACAGCGGAAAGGAAGGCGGACAGATCCGGATCACGCTTTCACCGGCCGTACTGGGGGGCAAGCCGGCCTGGCAGTTTGACGTGGAGGACAACGGCCCTGGCGTCAACGAAGCGGACCGGGCCAAACTCTTTACCCTGAATTTCACCACCAAGAAGACGGGTACGGGCCTGGGGCTTGCACTCAGCCGCATGATCATCGAACAGAGCCAGGGAACCATCGGATACAGCCGCTCCCAGGATCTGGGCGGCGCGCGCTTCACCGTGGTTCTTCCCGCCGCGTCAGTCCCGGCCTGACCGGGAATCTATTTCTGACGCAGGAAGATCTGCAGCACGCAGCCCGTGTAGTCGAAATGGCTGCGGAGCTTGTTTTCCAGGAAACGTTTGTAGGGATCGCGGATGTACTGCGGCAGATTGCAGAAAAACGCGAAACTCGGCGACGGCGTAGGAAGCTGGGTGATATACTTGATCTTGATGTATTTGCCCTTCCATGCCGGCGGCGGATAATTCTCGATTTCGGGCAGCATCGCATCGTTCAGCTGTGAGGTGGGGATGCGGCGGGAATAATTGGCATACACATGCTCGGCCGCTTCCAGCACGTCCATGATGCGCTGCTTGTTGGTCGCCGAAGTGAAGATGATGGGGATGTCGCTCAGCGGGGCGATGCGCTTCTCGATGGCGGCTTTGTACTCCTTCATCGTATTGGCGGTCTTGTCGGGCACCAGGTCCCATTTGTTGACCACGATGACGCAGCCTTTCCGGTTGCGGGCGATCAGGTTGAAGATCGACATGTCCTGCGCTTCGATGCCGCTGGTGGCATCGATCATCAGGATGCAGACGTCGGAATTCTCGATGGCGCGGATCGAGCGCAGCACACTGTAGAATTCGAGGTCTTCGGTCACCTTGGCTTTCTTGCGGAGACCGGCGGTATCGACCACCAGGAATTCGTGGCCGAATTTGTTGTAGTGGGAGGAGATGGCATCGCGCGTGGTGCCGGCCACGGGCGTGACGATATTGCGTTCTTCGCCCAGCAGGGCATTGGTGAGCGAGGATTTGCCGACATTCGGCTTGCCGACGATGGTGAAGCGGGGGAGTCCCTCATAGGGATCCTGTACGTCGCGGGTCTCCTTGGGCAGGAGTTCCACCACTTTGTCGAGCAGGTCGCCAGTTCCGCTGCCGGTGGCGGCGGCGATGGCCATCGGGTCGCCGAGGCCGAGTCCGTAGAACTGATAGCTGTCGTACATCTTGTCTCCGGTGTCCACCTTGTTGACGGTCAGGACGACGGGTTTCTTGCTGCGGCGCAGGATGTCGGCGATTTCTTCGTCGTAGTCGGTGATGCCGGTGGCGGCTTCCACCATGAAGAGCACCAGGTCGCACTCTTCGATGGCGATCAGTACCTGTTTGCGGATCTCGCCCTCGAACACGTCGTCGCTGTTTGAGGTGAAACCGCCGGTATCGACCACCGAGAACTCGTGGCCGCACCATTCGCATTTGCCGTAATGGCGGTCGCGCGTCACGCCCGCCGTTTCATCGACGATGGCCTGGCGGATGCCCACCAGCCGGTTGAACAGCGTCGATTTGCCCACGTTCGGGCGTCCTACGATAGCTACCAGATTCATAAGCTTGTCTTTTTCCGCCGCAAAGATACCAAATAATCGGCAATCCCCAAACGCCCCGCGCTTTCCGCTGCAACGGACACATCAGTCAGTCAACAACTTACGCAAAGTGACCCCCTCGGAAAACGAGGGGGTCACTTTGCGTAATCGGCTGAATATCAGATGTGTCCGTTGCAGCGGGAAGGGGGTCTATTTATAGTCAATCTCCTCGATCCAGCCGCTCCACTGATTGAAGTAGAGGTTGCCGCCGGCCCATTCGACCTCGCCGCGCTGGAAATCCACCGTTTCGCTCCGGATGAATTTCTTCTCCGGATAGAAGCGGCCGGAATAGTCGCTGTTGCAGATCAGGCGGTAGGCGTCGAGACCTTTCGTGTAGAAATAGTATTCGTCCTCGATGTCCGCGACGGCGCCGCGGCCCCGGCCGAACGACACGTCGGTCGGTACCCAGCCGATGCCCTCGTAGTAAACCTCACTCCAGTCGTGCATGTTGACGGCCCCCGGATGCAGCATCCAGCCGCTCTGCCAGCGGGCCGGAATGCCCGCGGCGCGGCACAGCGTCACCAGCAGCAGGCCGACCTGGCCGCAGTCGCCGTGGCCGTTCTCCAGCACATACATCGGGATATTCTCGATGGTGGAATACTCACGGGCGCTGGCCCAGGGGAAGGTCTTGACAATCCAGCCATAGATGGATTTGACCTTCAGGTACGGATTGTCGATGCCCGCCGTCAGCGAGTCGGCCAGGGCGCGGATGCGGTCGGTGAAAATGACGTGCGTCTTGCGCTGGGCCGTATAGGTCTTGTACAGCTCGGAAGCCGTATCATAGGGTTTGCAGTCTTCCGGTGCGAAGTCATACCATTCATTGCTGCCGGTAAAGGAGAAGGTGTAGCTGAAGACGGTCGGCTTGCCGACCTCGGCCTTTTTCTCCATGTAGATGCTCTTGTGCTCCACGTCATCCGGGGCGATGACGTAGTCCGGCTCGGAGGCGGAGATGAGTTTCACTTCGCGCTGGCTGTCCTGGTCTTCGCGCGGGAACGGCATCCAGGCCCGGACGGTCTCGCCCGCAGGGACGGCATCCGGCTTGACGGTCAGCTCGTATTTGATGGTAAACCGGACCGGTTTGACCAGGTTCTGCCCGGTGCTGCGGATAGCCGCGATCACCTCGCGGTTGTATTCGTCCAGATAGACATCCTCCACGTCCCGGGTCACGCCGTTGACGGCCTCAAAGACCTTGCGGGCCTCGGGATCGATGCGGAAAAGGTTGCGTCCCGCATTGCGGAAATAGCGCTTCTGTCCGTCGATGAGCCTGCCTTCCAGCGCTTTGGAGTCTTCCCATGCGGCGACTTGTTCCTGCGTCAGTTCGGGGTAGTAGGGCTTGAGGTAGTCCACGATGTACGCGCTGTCACGCGAGAAGTCGATGGCGATGCGCGCCTGGCGCTCGGCTTCGGTGATGTCGAGGGTCGGATCGCCGGAAACAGCGCGTCCACACCCGAAGATAACGAGTGCGGACGCGATGATGAACCACGCTTTACGCATAAGGCTCTATGGTTTTAGGTGTTATTTCACACGCTCGCCGTAGGAACGGTCGGTGGTGTTGACGCGGATCTTGTCGCCCTGGTTGATGAAGAGGGGAACCATGATGATGGCGCCCGTCTCGAGGGTAGCTTCCTTGAGCGCGTTGGTCGAGGCGGTGTTGCCCTTGACGGCCGGCTCGGTGTAGGTGACTTCCAGTTCAACATAGGTCGGAAGTTCGCAGGTGAGGCAGCGCTCGTCGTCGCCTTCCACGTGGAACACCATCTGGACGATCTGGCCTTCCTTCATCAGGTCGGAGTTCTCGACGATGTCTTTCTCCAGTTTGATCTGGTCGAAGGTCTCGTTGTTCATGAAGTTGAAACCGTCCTCTTCCGCATAGAGGTACTGATATTCGCGGTGCTCGACCGTGATCACATCGATCTTCTCGCCCGCATTCCAGGTTTTTTCCAGGATACGGCCGTTCTCGAGGTTGCGGAGTTTGGATTTGACGAAAGCGGGGCCTTTACCCGGTTTGACGTGCTGGAACCATACGATGGAGCAGGGTTTTCCTTCGAAATTGAGGTAGAGTCCGTTCTTGAAATCAGCTGTTGTTGCCATAAAGTGTGTAATATTTTGATGATTATGATTTCGTTACATCCTGCAAATATAGGAAAATTTCTTCTAACTGCCACTTGGGGGTTGAGGTGGCGCCGCAAATACCCACGGAATCGCCGTCCCGCAGCCAGCCGAGGTCGATCTGCGCGGCATTTTCCAGCCAGTAGGTGCGGGTATTGACGCTGCGGCACAGGTCGAAAAGGACTTTCCCGTTCGAACTTTCCCGCCCGCTGACGAAGAGGACGATGCTGTGGTCGCCGGCGAAATCGACGAGCGACTTGTGGCGCTGGGCCACCTGCTTGCAGATGGTATCATAGACTTCGGCATCGGGGCGCCGCGCACGGATCCGGTCTGCGACTTGCCGGAATTCGTCGGGATCCTTGGTCGTCTGCGAAAAGAGGGCGACGGGGCGGGAGAAATCCAGGCTGTCGATTTCGGCGACGCTGCCGATCACGACGGCCTCGCCGGCGGTCTGCCCGACCAGCCCGTTGACTTCGGCGTGTCCTTTCTTGCCGAAAATCACGACCTGTCCGCCGGCCTCGTGCAGGCGCTCCCAGGTCGTGCGGACCTTTTCCTGCAGCCGGAGCACCACCGGGCAGGTGCAGTCGATCACCTGCAGGTCGTTGCGGCGGGCGAGGGCATAGGTCTCGGGCGGCTCGCCGTGGGCGCGGACCAGGATCACGTCGTGCCGCAGCTGCTCCACCTCCGCGATGGAGATGATCTCAAGCCCTTTCTTCTTGAGGCGCTCCAGTTCGGCGGCGTTGTGGACGATGGCTCCGAGCGAATAGAGCCTGGGGCTGAACTGCAGGTAATTCTCGGCTTGTTGGATGGCGCGGACCACGCCATTGCAGAAGCCGGATCGGGGATCGATCTCGACGCTCAGCTTCATAACAGGCTGATGTTGAACCGCTCGCGCAGGATCCCGTCGAGCCAGACCATCTGCTCTTCCACCGTCATGTGGCTGTTGTCCAGCACGATGGCATCGTCGGCCTTGCGCAGGGGATTCATCGCGCGGTGCGAATCGATGTAGTCGCGTTCCTGCACGTTCTTGAGGATATCCTCGAAGCGGGGATGCTGCCCGGCCTCTTCCATCTGCTTGACGCGCCGCTGCGCGCGGATCTCGGCGTCGGCCGTCATGAAGATCTTCAGGTCGGCGTTCGGGAAGACGGCGGTGCCGATGTCGCGCCCGTCCATCACGCAGCCTTTCGCGCCCAGGCGGTGAAGCTGTTCGTCCACGAAATTGCGGACGAAGGGCAGCGTGGCGATCGCGCTCACGTTGCGCGCCACTTCCAGTTCGCGGATCCGGGCCGAAACGTCTTCGTCGCTCAGGAAGACACGCATGGTGCCGTCGCGGCGCGGCATGACGGAAATCTCCACCCGGCCCAGCAGGATGTCTTCCTGGAGCCGGCGGTCGTGGATTTCTCCGTTCCATTCGATATGGCCGTTCTTGAGGGCATAGAGCGTGACCGTGCGGTAAAGGGCGCCGCTGTCTAGGTAAAGGATGCCCAGCCGACGGGCGATTTCCACGGCAAAAGTCCCCTTCCCGGTGGAAGAGTAGCCGTCGATGGCGATGATGATGGATGTCATAGCAGTTAAATCTCTTCCACAAAAGTATGAAATATTGTCTATCTTTGCAATTCATACCAGTTATATAATCTTTCTGCCATGAAGGTCCTGATCATCGACGACGAACGGAGCATCCGCAATACACTCAAGGAAATCCTGGAATTTGAAGGCCACGAGGTGGCTACCGCCGAAGACGGCAAGCAGGGCGTGGACAAGGCCCTTGCCGACAATTTCGACGCCATTTTCTGCGACATCAAGATGCCGGTGATGGATGGCAATGAAGTGCTTGACACCCTGGTGAAAGCCGGCTGCGAGGCCTCGATCATCATGATTTCCGGTCACGGCGACATCGACACCGCCGTCAAGTGCATCAAGAAAGGCGCCTACGACTTCATCCAGAAGCCGCTCGACCTGAACCGCATCCTGATCACGCTCAAGAATGCGACCGACAAGACCTCGCTGGTCAAGGAGACCGTCAGCCTCAAGAAAAAGATCCAGAGCAAATACGAGATCGTGGGCAATTCCCCCGCCATCGAGCATATCAAGGAAATCGTGGACCGCGTGGCCGCCACCGACGCCCGCGTGCTGATCATGGGCGCCAACGGCACCGGCAAGGAACTGGTCGCCCGGCGCCTGCACGACAAGAGTCCGCGCGCCGGCGCCCCCTTCGTGGAGGTCAACTGCGCCGCCATTCCGGGCGAACTCATCGAAAGCGAACTCTTCGGCCATGAAAAGGGCGCTTTCACTTCGGCCATCAAGCAGCACAAGGGCAAGTTCGAGCAGGCCGAAGGCGGCACGCTCTTCCTCGACGAGATCGGCGACATGAGCCTGGCGGCCCAGGCCAAGGTGCTCCGCGTCCTGCAGGAAAAGAAACTCTCCCGCGTGGGCAGCGACAAGGACATCACGGTCGATGTCCGCGTGGTGGCCGCCACCAACAAGAACCTGACGGAAGAAATCGCCAAGGGCACTTTCCGCGAAGACCTCTACCACCGGCTGAGCGTCATCGTCATCCACGTCCCGGCCCTGAGCGAGCGCGTCGAGGACATCCCGCTGCTGATGGACTATTTCATCGAACAGATCAGCAAGGAGACCGGCATGGCCCGGAAGACCGTCTCGCCCGAAGCGATCACTGCCCTGCAGAAACTGCCGTGGACTGGCAACATCCGCGAGCTGCGCAACGTCGCCGAGCGCCTGATGATCCTCTGCGGCCCCGAAATCACCGCCGCCGACGTCGTGGCCTACGCCACCCCGTCGATCTGAGCCCTGTTGCACGATCCCCCGCCATCCTCAATCAGGCCGTCTGGTGAGGATGGCGGCTGTTATTTTCGCTTTCCATCCTCATTTTTGGGCCGTTTTGAGGATGGTAGCGGCGACTGTCGCGGCTGTCGAGGTCGCAGCCGCTGCAGCCGCTGCAACCGTTGCACTGGCTGCCCCGGCCGCAGCCGCAGTCGGTGAACTTGCGTTTGCCGCGCAGGAAGGGGCGCAGCGCCAGATAGAGCGCGGCGGCTACCAGCAGCAGGACGATCAGGGTCGGGAGATTCATGGCTGCAAGTCGTTTATCCGATAAACAGGCCGGCAAGCTGGAAGGCCAGGAAGGCGGCGATCCAGGCGACCAGGCATTGGAAGATGACCATCCAAAGGGCGAGCTTGCCGCCCAGTTCGCGTTTGACGGCGGCGATGGCGGCCACGCAAGGGGTATAGAGCAGGCAGAAGGCCAGCATCGCGATGGCGGTCACGGGCGTGAGGAATGCGGTGACATCGAGCACTTCCATCGTCGAGACCACGGCTTCCTTGGCCAGGAAGCCGGTGATGAGCGCCGTGACGATCCGCCAGTCACCCAGGCCCATCGGCGCAAAGATCGGCGCCACGAGACCGGCGATCTGCGCCAGCATGCTGCCATCCCCGTTCTCGACCATCTGCAGGCGGAAACTGAAGGTCTGCAGCAGCCAGATGACGATCGAGGCGATGAAAATCACCGTAAAGGCCCGCTGCAGGAAGTCTTTGGTCTTGTCCCAGAGCAGGTGCCCCACGTTCTTGGCGCCCGGCATGCGGTAGTTCGGCAACTCCATTACGAAGGGAGCCGGATGCCGGTCCGGATGGATCCATTTGGAAAGCAGCGCCACCAGGATACCGAAGAAAATGGCCGACAGGTAGAGGATCACCAGCACGAGTCCGCCCTTGCCCGGGAAGAAAGCCGACGTGAAGAAAGCATAGATCGGGATCTTGGCCGAGCAGCTCATATACGGTGTCAGCAGGATGGTCAGCCGGCGGTCGTGCGCCGAAGGCAGCGTCCGGGTGGACATCACGGCGGGGACCGAGCAGCCGAATCCGATCAGCAGCGGGACGATGCTGCGGCCGGTCAGGCCGAGATGCCGCAGGAGCTTGTCGCTGACAAAGGCGACACGGGCCATGTAGCCGCTGTCTTCCAGCAGCGAGAGGAAGAAAAAGAGGATGATGATGATCGGCACGAAACTGACCACCGTCCCCACGCCGCCGAAGATGCCGTCCACCACCAGCGACTGGACCGCCGGGCTCACGCCCCAGCGGGCCAGTCCTGCGCCGGTCAGGCCGGCCAGCCATTGGATACCCCGGTCAAGCAGGTCCTGGAGCGGTGCGCCCAGCACGTCGATGGAGAGCCAGATGACCAGAGACATGACGGCTACGAAAATCGGCAGCGCCGTCCATTTTCCGGTCAGGATGCGGTCGATGCGGCGGCTGCGTATGTATTCTTTGCTCTCGTGGGGCTTGACCACGGTTTTTTCGCAGAGTTTCCGGATGAAATTGTAGCGCATGTCGGCCATGGCCGCGTTGCGGTCCAGGCCGCGCTCCTCTTCCATCTGGGCGATGATATGCGCGATGGTCTCTTTCTCGGCGGGCTGGAGCTCCAGCTCATTCTCCACGGCCGTATCGCCGTCGATCAGGCGGCTGGCCGCGTAACGGACCGGGATATCCGCCCTGCGGGCGTGGTCTTCGATCAGGTGCATGATCCCGTGCAGGCAGCGATGCACCGCGCCCCCGAAGTCGTCCTTGCCGCAGAAATCCTGCCGGGCCGGCTTCTCCTGGAAGCGGGCGACGTGGAGGGCGTGTTCCACCAGCTCCTCGATGCCTTCATTTTTCGCGGCGGAGATCGAGACGACAGGCAGGCCGAGCGAGGCTTCCAGTTCGTTGGTACGGATGGATCCGCCGTTTCCGCGGACTTCGTCCATCATGTTGAGGGCCAGGACCATCGGAACTTCGAGCTCCATGAGCTGCATCGTCAGGTAGAGGTTTCGTTCGATATTGGTCGCATCGATGATGTTGATGATGGCGTGGGGATGCTGCCGGAGGATGAAATCGCGCGAAACGATCTCCTCGGAGGTATAGGGAGCCAGGGAATAGATGCCCGGAAGGTCGGTGATCTGCGTTCCGGGATGGTGGCGGATGACACCGTCCTTGCGGTCCACCGTCACGCCGGGGAAATTGCCTACGTGCTGGTTCGACCCGGTGAGCTGGTTGAAGAGCGTGGTCTTTCCGCAGTTCTGGTTGCCGGCCAGCGCAAATCGGAGCACCGTCTCCTTCGGCAGGGCGCTCTCATGGGTTTTGTCGTGGTAGCGGCCGCCTTCACCCAGGCCGGGGTGTTCGTCTTCGTGGGGCTCGGCGGGTGGCTCGACGCTCATTTCCGCCTCGGCCGGCTCGACTTCGATCATCGCCGCATCGGCTTTCCGCATGGAAAGCGCGTAGCCGTGCACGCGCAGTTCCATCGGGTCGCCCAGCGGCGCCAGCTTGGCAAGATACACGACCGTTCCGGGGATCACCCCCATATCGAGAATGTGCTGGCGCAGCGCCCCTGTCCCGCCCACGCGGAGCACCCGGGCCCACTGGCCGACTTCCATTTCTTTCAGCGTCATAGGTATTCAGATTATGACGCAAAAATCGCTCTTTTTTCCGATTCCGTCAATCCCAAGAAATAGGTATGCGGCTTTTCAGCCGCTGTACTGTTTTTCGTCCTTGATCTGTACCATCTCAATGTTATTGCGATTTAAGAAATCGTTGGAAATAACGATGATGTTTCAATACAATTTGCTATCTTTGTTTGTCCATCAGGACACAAACATAGAAAGCGTTAGCTTGTTCCGCACAAACTGAATCTGGACAATTCACTACGATGTCGGCAGCAACAAGAGCGCTTGCACTGGCTATTTCTCGAACCTTTGGTTCAAAGCGATAGCAGAGTGTGAGTCGCATCTTCTCCTGACATCGAGGCAGTCCAGAGCCTAGTTTGAGGATGAATGTATCGGCCCACACTTTTTTTTTCTGATTACCTCCAAAACCGGGTCAGCTGACAGATTGTTTTGTTTTGGGATCAGCGGACAAAGCGGGTGGATAGTGTCCGGTCAAGAACGGAACGGTCAGGGCCGTGCTTCCGTCGATCTCATAATTCGTTGGGAACGGCGATCGTCTACACTATGCTGATAATCAATTTGTTAAATATTATACCATTGCGGCCGAGTCAGTTTAGCAGCAGTTGTTTGTCACGAAAAATTGTCACCCAAATCGTTGTTTGTCAATTACTTGCTTGAGTCTTTCTGTCATCGGTGGAACAGAAAGAATGTGGGGTTCCAAAGATGGCGGCAGTTTCCTGTGCAATGATGACCATGGAATGTACATAATGCGTCCAGGCGCATTTTGTGGCCATCAAACGGGGCGCAACACCGATTTCTTGTCCATGAAATGCGCGTAGTTGCCCTTAGGCGCATTCTGTGGTTATCTTTGATGCCCATAGCCGCATTCTATGGTTTTCATTTCCAGGGTTATCCTTTCGATAGTCATTTTGCTGGTGGCCGTCTTTCCGGCAGTGAATGTTCCCCGCGCCTGGTGGCCATCTCTCTGGTGGCTATCTCTCCGGTGGCCATCTTTCTGGCAGTGACCGGTGCGCCGCGCTGTGCTGATGTCGAGGACGAAGGATCGTCCCCGCTTGTCGCGGCACAGACGGAGGTGCCGCTTCGTATGTGTCGCGAAGGGTTTCCGGGCCGAAAATGCGGTTTCTGAGCCGCGACACAGACAGATGTACTGATTCGTACGTGTCGCGGAGGGTTTCCCGGCCGAAAATGCGGTTTTCGTGCCGCGACACAGACAGGATGGGCAAATGGCCCGTGTCGTGGCAGGCAAGCCTTCGTCGGTTGCCTTTCGTTGCGACGCCTTTCGCCAAAGTGCGCGCACTTGACCTGCCATAGACGTCGTCGGATAAGCTTTTGCTGCGCGCACCCACCGTTGAAAGGCCAGTGGGCGCACCCATCTTGCGTTATATGACATTTGGACGGTCCTATGTGCGCGCACTTTGGCGGACCCCGCTTGTCACGACACAGATGGATGCGCTGTTTCGTCAGTGTCGCTAGGGTTTTCTGGGCCGATAATGCGGTTTTCGTGCCGTGACACAGACGAAACCCACGATTGATCTGTGTCGTGGCAGAGAAAAAGAGAAAAACGGATCAGCGGGCAGCGCCGGCCGACGAACAGCCCCTTCGGCCTCTCCGTCTCTACCCGGTTTCGGCGGTGATCGGATTTTTGCTTGTTTTTGTGGCAGGGAGCGGCCGATTTTTGCTATCTTTGTAGGTCATGACAGAGATTATCATCAACGGGACGCAGGACCTGCCGCGGGCGGCGCGGGTTTTTCTGGACCATATCGGAGACAGCCGCGTGATCGCCTTTTATGGATCGATGGGGGCGGGCAAAACGACTTTCATCACGGCTTTGTGTGAGGCGCTGGGTGTGCGGGATGTCGTGAACAGCCCCACGTTCACCATCGTCAACGAGTACCGCGACGGGGCGGGGGAGCCGGTCTATCATTTTGATTTCTACCGGATCAACCGGCTTTCGGAGGCACTCGATATCGGTTTGTACGAGTATTTCGACTCCGGTGCGCTGTGTCTGGTCGAGTGGCCCGAGATGATTGAGGAACTGCTGCCCGAAGATGTGCTCAAGGTGCAGATTCTGGTGGATGACGCCGATACCCGTACACTTTTATTCTGACGCGATATGAAACGGATTTTGTTGCTGACGGCCTTGCTTGTGGTTCTCGCTTCCTGCGGGTCCAAGCCCCAGGCCCCGGTCTATGCCGCTACGCCCGACATCCTGCCGGGAGCCACGGCGGTCGAAGAATATCTCCCGCTGCTGGAAGGGAAGCGGGTCTCCATCCTTTCTAACCAGACCGGCCTGGTCGCCCCCGGTCGGCACGTGCTCGACACGCTCCTGTCGCTCGGCGTGAATGTCGTCTCGATCTTCTCGCCCGAACATGGATTCCGCGGTACGGCCGATGCCGGCGAGCATGTGGCCAGTTCCGTGGATGAGCCCACCGGTGTCCCGATCCGTTCGCTCTACGACGGAAAGGGCGGCGTGCCTTCCGACGAAGCGGTGGATGAATTCGACGTGCTGGTCTTCGACCTGCAGGACGTGGGCTGCCGCTTCTATACCTATAATGTTACGATGGGCAAGATGATGGGCGTCTGCGCCCGGCACGGCAAGAAGATGATCGTCCTGGACCGCCCCAATCCCATCGGCTTCTACGTGGACGGCCCGATTCTCGACATGAAATACAAGTCCGGCGTGGGCTACTGGCCCATCCCGGTCTGCCACGGCATGACGCTGGGCGAACTGGCCCTGATGATCAACGGGGAGGGCTGGCTGCCCGACGGCGCCAAGTGCGACCTGACCGTCATCAAATGCCGCAATTATACCCACCAGTCGCATTATGTGCTGCCGGTCAAGCCGTCCCCGAACCTGCCTGACATGCGCTCGGTCTATCTGTATCCCTCGCTCTGCTATTTCGAGGCGACCCCGGTGAGCCTGGGCCGCGGAACGGCGAATGCGTTCCAAATGTACGGACATCCGAACATGAAGGGGTACAGCTTCTCGTTCACGCCCCGCAGCATCGAAGGGGCGAAGAATCCCCCGCAGCTGGACAAGGAATGCTTCGGCGTGGACCTGCGCACCGAACCGTCCGACGAAGCGGTCAATGCCGCGGGCATCAATCTCGAATATGTTATCGACGCCTATCGCAACCTCAATCTCGACGACCATTTCTTCCGTTCTTTCTTCGAACTGCTCATCGGCCGCGACTATGTGCGCAAGATGATCAAGCAGGGAGCTTCCGCGGACGAGATCAAGGCCATGTGGGCGGATGATGTGGCTGCTTTCAAGGAGCAGCGCAAACCCTATCTGCTTTATGAAGAATAGAACCCTGCTTTTCTCCTGCCTGCTGCTCGGGCTGCTTGCTTCCTGCGGCGGTGATGATCCGCTTACCCCGGAAAAGGAAAAACCGGTCGTTGAAGTGGATCCTGAAATCGTGGAGCCGGTCGTTCCGCGCAACGAAGCGATCAATGACGGGCGGCACGTCACGGCATACGTGACCTATTACGGCTCGCTGACCCCGGATGCCTATATCATGACGCACATCAACTATGCTTTTGCGGAATTGTATATGGTGGACGGCGTCTATCAGGGCTTCAAGTTGCAGGGAAAAGTCTCGCGTTTCGAGACCGTGGTTGCCCAGAAGAAGAGCAATCCGGACCTGAAGATCTGCCTGAGTTTCACCCACGGCGTGTCCAATTCCGACAACAAGCAGGGCGGCAGTTTCTCGGCCCTGGCTAAGAGCGACGCGAACCGCAAGGCTTTCGCGGCCGACTGCAAGGCCTTCCTGGAGAAATACGGCATCGACGGCATCGACCTGGACTGGGAGTTCCCCGGCCTTTCCTGGAGCGGGGCGGCCTGCGACCCGGCCGTGGATACCGACAATTATGTGCTGTTGGTCAAGCAGCTGCGCGAAACGCTCGGAGACAAGTACGAGATTTCCTACGCGGGCTATTGCTCGGACAAGGTCTCCACTTCGGGCGGCTGGCGCTATGTTGACATCGCCGCGATGGATCCCTATGTCGATTATGTGAACATCATGACCTACGACCTCGACGAGGCCCCGCACCATCATTCGGCCCTGCAGGATTCCCGCGCCTATAAGGACTGCGCCCGCGCCGTCCAGGCGTATCTGAACGCCGGTGTCTCGCCGAAGAAGCTGGTGCTCGGTGTTCCGTTCTACGGCCGCCATTCCTGGAGCCAGTCGCCGACGGCCGTCTCTTACAAGAACATCATCCAGATGGACCGCTATAAATTCCGCCGCAACAAATGGGACGAAACCGCCCAGTGCCCCTATGTCGAGACCATGGGCGGCGTTTTCTTCTGCGGCTACGACAATCCCCGCAGCATCGCCGCCAAAGGGGAATGGATCCGGAAGAAAGGCATGGCCGGCCTGATGTACTGGGAGTACGATCAGGACGATGCGAACGGAACTTTGCGCAAGGCTGTCTGGAATGCGGTCATGACAAAATAAAAAACTTAGATACAATGGCTTATATCGGTATTGATCTGGGAGGGACGAAGGTCGCGGCAGCGCTCTTCGAACGCTCCGGCAAAATGATTGACAAAACCTACCGGCTGCTGGACGGCGCCACGGGCGCGGCGGTCGGTGCCTTGGTCGCCGAGGCGGTCGCCGCGCTGCGGCAGGCGCATCCCGCCGTGCCGCTGGACGCCGTGGGCGTCTGCGTGCCCGGCATTGTCTATTCGAAAAAAGGCACCGTCTGGGCCCCGAACATCCCGGGCTGGGACAACTACCCCCTGCAGGCGGAACTCGCAGCGGCGATCGCCGACCCGTCGGTCCGCATCGCGGTGGAGAGCGACCGTACCTGCTACATCCTGGGCGAGGTCTGGAAAGGTGCGGCCCGGGCTTGCACCGACGCCATCTACCTGGCCGTCGGCACGGGCATCGGCGCAGGTATCCTGCTGGACGGACGCATCATCCACGGGGCGAGCGACATCGTCGGGGCGACCGGTTGGATGGCCCTGGAGGCTCCCTATCGGGAGGAATTCGTACCGGTGGGCTGCTTTGAGTACTATGCTTCGGGCAATGGTATCGGCACCCAGGCCAAATTGCTGTGGAACGACCCTTCCAAGACCAGCTACGATGTCTTTGCCGGCTACGGTACCGACCCGACCGCCACGAAGATCCTCGACAAGGCCATCCAGCTCTGGGGCATGGGCACGGCCAATCTGGTGAGCCTGTTCAATCCGCAGAAGGTCATTTTCGGCGGCGGCGTCTTCGGCCCGGCCGTCCAGTTTATCGACCGCATCTATGCCGAGGCCTGCAAGTGGGGCCAGCCCATCTCGATGCGTGAAGTCGAATTCTGCGCTTCCCAGGTCGGTGGCGATGCGGCCCTGCTGGGTGCGGCTTATCTGGGTATCCGCCAGACGGAAGAGTAACAATGAAATCAGTTTTTTGCCATGAATAATCCTACGAAATCCTACAACACAATGGCCGTTTTCATCGCCGCCTGCGCGGGAATGGCTTTTTTTGGCGTGACGATGCTCTCGCTTGCGCCGATTCTGGGTAAACTCAATGCCGTGGTGGGCGAGGGCGCGCTTTCGCTTCCTTCCACGATGTCGATCGGCATCATCCTGGGAACGGTGATTTTCGGCCCGGTGGTGGACCGCTTCGGCTACAAATGGCTGCTGATCATCAGTTCCGTGCTGGCCCTGGTCGGAATCCAGGGGCTGGCGCGTTTCACGCAGCTGCCGGTCCTGCACGGGGCGATGTTCTGTCTCGGCCTGGGCGGCGGCATCCTGAACGGACTGACCAATGCGCTCGTATCGGACATCTATGACGATGACAAGCGGGGCGGCCGTCTCGGTATTCTCGGTGCTTTCTACTGCATCGGGGCATTGCTGTGGACGCTGCTCAATTATTTCATTCCCGACTACAGCCTGCCGCTCAACGCCATTTCGCTGGTGATGGCCCTCTTCATCGTGTTCTTCTGTCTGACCGCTTTCCCGGCCGCCAAGCCGTCGGGAAGTGTTTCGCTGAGCAAGTCGCTGGGCCTGCTGAAGTATCCCGCCCTGCTGCTCTTCGCGGTGGTGCTCTTCTTCCAGAGCGGTTTCGAAGGATGCAGCGGCAGTTTCACGGTGGAATTCTTTAACCAGACTACCCCGATGGACAGCAAGGCGGCCACGCTGGCCATGACCTGGTTCACCATCGGCATGATGGCCGGACGTTTCCCCCTGGGGGCCATCCAGCGTAAGCTCAAGGCGCTCGGCACGCTTTACACCTATCTGGGTGTGGCGGCCGTCGGTGTGGTGCTCTTTACGGTCTGCAACGGTCCGCTGGGCGCTTATGTCGCCATGGCGCTGATCGGCTTCGGTGTCGGCGCGACGTTCCCGGTTGTCCTGAACTACATCGGCGGCGCCTTCCGCGACCAGTCGGGCACGGCGATGTCCATCGCCATCTTCATCGCCCTGCTGGGCCAGTTCACCTTCAACCGCCTCACCGGCAACGCCTTCGCTGTCGGCAAGTATGCGACCCTTCCGGCCCTTCTCTTCACCGCACTGGTCGCGATGATGATCATCGTCCCCATCGCCCTGCACTTCACCCGGAAAACGAAATAGTTTCATTCTTTGCGCTGCAACGGACGCAGCTGATCCTCAATGGTTTATGCAATATGATCCCCCTGTTTTCCAGAGGGATCACTTTGTGTAAGCGGCTGACTGACAGTTGTGTCCGTTGCAGCGCAAAAGGGCCCGCCCCGCTCGGCAGTACGGAGGGAGCCGGCCGCCGTTACTTTTCAATCACTTCGCGCCACGAGCGGTTGTGGATGACGGGCTTTGCGAGGGGTTCGTATTTTTTCTCCACGTAGTTCGGACGAGCGGCTTTGGTAGCCGGTTCCGTTGGATGGGCTTGGTCGTAGGCCACGAAATCTTCGTAGCTGCCGGTCCACTGGGCTCCCTGCGACAGTTTCATGATGCGGTACCAGATGGCCTTGCGGGACGGGGCGTTGAGTACGCCGCCGCCGTTCATCACGCTGTTGACGGTAGGCCGATAGACGCCCCAATCATAGGTAGCGCCGCCCTGGAAGACGCCGATTCCTTCGGAGGCATAGCGCGGATCGCTGATGAAGGACGCCCATTGGACGGCCGTCGGATCGTCGGTGAAATCGATGTTCGGCCACCAGCCGTAAGCGAACGCATTGCGATAAATGACAGCTTCTTCCTGCGGGATCGTGCCCAGGCCCACCGTATATTCGTCGGCCAGTTTGGCGAAGCCGTGACCACCCGCTTCATGCACGACGAGCTCGCGGTAACGCCGCTCGTCGGAGAAGGTCGGGATATAGGATACGGTGACGCCCCGGCCATAGTCGCCGCCCGGACAGTCGAACAGGTGGCAGGTTCCGGCATTCATGTCGAGATTCATCAGCACGATGATCACGGCATCGTCCATCCGCGCGTCGCCGATCGCCTGGCGGGCGTATTGCAAGACTTTATTGTTGTCACCACCCAGAATGTTCGGGTTGCCGCCGCGCCAGTAGGTATGGAAGGCTGTTTCGTCGTGGACGACCTCGGTCTTGGAAACGGCGTTCACGGCATAGACGTTGAAGAACTCCCGCATCGACTTGTAGGGTTCCACCGAGAAGAAGGCTTCGGCAGCCCGCTGCGCCTCGCCAAGGAATGTCCCGTCGGCAATGAGCCGGTCGCTGAAGGCATCGCCGGTGATGACGATGTCGATGCCTTTCCCCGCCTTGGCCGCCTGCAGGATCGTCATACGGCCGTCGAGGGAGTAATCCGTCGATTCGTAGAGTGACTCGTCGGAGCCGTCCCAGTCGCTGTCGAACCATTTCTGCATGAATGGTACGAAGGTTTCCATCTGGTTGGAGTTGATATTCGTATAGACCAGTTTCCCGTTGCTGTCGAAAGCATTGATTGCCGGGAACGAACTGAAGGGATAAAAGGCATTTTTGTCGGAGCGGGGGAGCAGGTCGCCTTTGATCTTGTTCGTATTTCTGTCGGGCAGGAAAGCCGGCCAGATGATCCCGTTGTCCGACATATGTTTTACGACTTTTTCCACGGGTTCACCCGCATCATTCCAGCTCAGCACGTAGAGGCCCTCCTTTGCAAAATTATTGTACGCGCTCCGCAGTAGGGGCAGGAACTGTGCCGAGAAACCACACCACGTCGCCCACTGAAAGAGAATCGTCAGTTTATGGTCCTTGACGATATCGGCGGTGACGGTCGACTGGTCGGTAAGCGTCACGGAGAAGTTCGGAATCGAGGGGGTCGCTTTTTCAATCCCGAGATTCGTGCCCAGGACGATATGACCCCAGAAATCATTCCAGTACTTCCATTGGCCGAATTCCGCCGGGATCTGCCCGGTCAGACGTGCGTTGTCCCAGCAGTCAAACGGATATTCCAATTTGTCCAGCCGGGTGATCTCGACGGGGATATTGCCAGTAAGGTCACATTGTGCGAGGTTGATCCACTTGGCTTCGCGCAGGTTTCCGAGCGAGGCCGGGATCGGGCCGGTCAGTTCGGGATTTCCAAAAAGCTCCAGATACTCCAGTTTTTCAAGATTGCCCAATTCCGGTGGGATCGTTCCGGTCAAATTACTTTCCCAAAACTGAATGATGCGAAGGTTTTTCAACTTTTGGATGGTGGCGGGAATCGGCTGGTTCAAGGGATTGCCCGGTAGTCGAAGATCTTCCAGACAGGGTAAACCGGTCAGGATTTCAATGGCTTCTTCCAGATCGCCGTGCACGCCGATGCCGGGAAGGAAAATTATATTGACATGGCCGTTAGGGTCGGAACCGACGCCATACCACTCCTTGAAGGGTTTGTCGGAGCCCCAGTTGTCGCTGCGGCTCCAGTCCTTGCCGTTCATAATCTCGTAGAAAGCCATCAGCGCCTCCCGCTCCTGCAGCAGGATGCTCTTCCCCTGCTTGACCAGGATGTTCTGGCTGAGTTTACCGTCTTTCTGCCGGATCGATACGGTCCCTTCCCGGGGATCCGGAAACTCGTTGGCTGCGATCTCCAGAATGAACTGATGGTCCTGGAGTCCCTTGGTCTGAATTACTTGAATCCAATCCTGCTGGGATTCAATGGTATAATCGATATTTGCGGACACATCGACCGTGACTTCGCCCCCGTCTCCGGAGACCTCGAAGACAGTCTGATCCACAATCAGCGCGTCATTCTGGGCCTGTTTCACCGATACCGTTCCGCTGAGCGGGCCTTCCTTCTGCTTGAAGGTGAGGCTGCCTTCCCGCGCCCCGAAACTGTCGTTCGCCGCAATCGAGAAGGTGTATGTCTTCTGGTTCAGGTCCTTGGTCGAAACCAGCCGGATCCAGTCCTTGCAGGATTCGGGAACGACGACGTCGAAGTCCACATTGAACTTCACTTCCACGTCGATCGTCTGGCTTTCGGGGCCCAGTTCAAAGTCGGTCTGTGTCACCATGAGGCCATATTTCTCATCCTGCCGGATTGTAACCACGCCGCTCAGGCTGCCGTTTTTCTGCTTGACCGTGACCTGCGTTTCGCGCGCATCGTAGGTTTCATTGGCGGAGATATCCAGGATGACCTGCTTCGTGTTCAGGCCTTTCGTCTCCACGTATTTCACCCAGTCGGCGCCGGAAGTCACCTCGAACGCGACATTCGTGCTGACTTCGACCGTCAGGGTATGGCTTTCATTCGAGAGATGGTATTCGGGCGTGCTGATGAACAGGCCGTCGAGTTGTGTCTGCTTGATGCTGACCGTGGAAGAGAGGCCTCCGCCATCCTGCTTGATGGTCACCTGCCCTTCGCGACTGTCGTAGGCTTTGTTTTCGGCGATGTCGAGCACCACGGTCGAGGTGGTCAGGCCTTTGGTCGTCGTGTATTTGATCCAGTCCTTGCAACTGGCGGTCACTTCCACGCTGAACTTCACGTTGGCCTGCACCGGTATTTCGAGCTGCTGTGCCGCTTTCGTCAGTTCGAACGATGTCTGCCCGACCACCAGACCCTGGTTGGTCGCCTGCGTGACGTTGGCTGTCACCGTTTTTTCTGCGCAGGTGAACGTGACTGCGCAGCTCCGTTCATCGTAGGTGGTGTTCGCGTCGCATGCAATCGTGATGCGGCTTCCGGCCGCTTCCTCACCGGCTGAGGGGGAAACTTTGCACCAGCTCTGGGTGGAAGAAGCCGACCAGGCCTTGTTGGCCGTCAGCGTGACAGTCTGTGAACCGCCGGCATCGGTAAACGACAGGGAAGACGGGTTGACGGTCAGGACCGTTTCTTTCTCGCACGACGGCAGGAGTGCCAGAACGGCGGCCACTGCCAGTACGAATAGCAGGATCTTCTTCAGAACAAGCGTTTATAACATGCTAAGTTACGAAAAATCCTGCAATTCGTCAAATCAAGGTTCAACGTTCCCGCTTGCCCTGAACTACATCGGCAGTGCCTTCCGCGACCAGTCGGGCACGGCGATGTCATCGCCCTGCCCGTTCTGACCGGGCATCTCAGTTAGGGGGTTGAGATTCCAGGATTTTCCTTAACTTTATAGGTCAAATCAAACAAACAGCTGAAACGGCTATGAAAAAGTATCTTCTTTCCCTGCTGACGCTGGCGTTGCTGCCGGCCCTGGTGTATGCCAACGGCGATCCCGTGATCAGCTATTCCGCCTCGATCCGTTCCTGCAATCCGGTTCCGCTCAAGGTAACGGAAGTGCAGGTTGTCCGCGAAGATCTCGATATCAATGTAGGCATGCCCTTCACTACCGTCCGGGTGGCCTACCGGCTGAAGAACAATTCCCAGAAGCCCATCCACGTGGATTATGGCTTCCCCGTGGACTTTGGCGGCACGGCGAAGGGCGCCTATGGTTTTGAAGGCGACGATATGACCGAAGACCTCTACGAAGTGGGTGTCGCGGACCGTGCCATCCGCAGCATCAGATTCCAACTCGACGGCACCGAACTTCCCTGGACGCGCTCCGACGAGGTCATCAAGACCGGCGAAGTCTATGAAGACGAAGAAAGCGGCGAGCAGGTTGAAGTGACCCGCTACCGCCTCTGGACCTACACGGTCCTCGACATTCCGGCCGGTGAGACCGTGGTGCTGCAAGTCGATTATGAGGTCCTCTGCAACTGGACGACCCCGCTGGGCGCGCTGCACCAGTCGCCGCTGTCGCGCTTCTACCCGAACTCCGGCGATTTCACCTACGATTTTTCACCGGCGCAGCACTGGGGAAACGGCAAGGCCGACGCCTTCAGCTGCACCCTCCGCTGCGGCGGGCTGCCCAAGTGGTTCTATCATAAATACGAGGATAACGAATCGCCAGGGCTCAATACCACGGCACCGTTCGTCCGTTCCAACGGGAACACCTGGACCTGCAATGCCGTGAACTTCGATTTCAAGAAGGCCGACCAGATGATCCTTGCGTTCTGGGCCGATACCTGGACAGATCCGACAGTCAAATATATGCCTTGGGGCAACCCGCTCGCCGATTGTGCCGTTCCTGCCGCCGTCTATACCGTGACGGTCTCGGGAGCCCAGACGAATTATCCCGCAGGCAATATGACCGACGGCAATCCGGCGACCGCCTGGGTCGCCCCCGGCAACGGCGTCGGCGCCGCCATCGACATCGATTTCCCGAAGCCCCGCCGCGTCTCCGACCTCGGCTTCTACAACGGTTACCACAAGTCCGCCGCCTTGTGGGCCGCCAACAGCCGCGTCAAACGTCTCCGCCTCGAAATCACCCGGGCCGACGGTTATTGCGACGCGCCGGTCGAAGTCGATGTCTCCGACTGGGATACGGTCTTCTATCTGCTGAAGGGTGAACCCGTCGCCTGCTTTGGCGACCTTTCCCTGCTGGCAATCACCAACCTGCCGCGCCAGATCTACGGTCGCGAGAAAGGCGTCGACCCCGACGGTATCATCCTCTTCGACAAGGTGCCCTTCGCATCCGATTACGTCTCCCACATCAAGATCACCATTCTCGTAACGACCCCCGGCACCAAGTACCAGGACCTTTGCATCTCGGATCTCGTGGTGCTCGACGGTTTCGAGGACTGACGACGGATCCTACCATCCTGTTTTTTCGGTTTTCGGTTTTCCTGCCTGCCTGCCTGCCGCGACACAGACGAGAAAGCCGATTCGTCTGTGTCGCGGCGCAGAAATCGCGTTTTCAGCCCAGAAACCCTTCGCGACACAGATGAAACGACACAACCATCTGTGTCGTGACAAGCGGGGCGGCGCACCGGTTCATCTTGGGCCACAGCCGCACCCGAACCGTCGGATAAATGCAATCCATCGCCTCTCGCCTAAGTTTGTCGAATAAGTTGTTGATTAGCAGATGTTTGTTAAAACATTTCTGTCCCCGGAGGAACAGAAAGAAGTTATGGCAGAAGGCGAGTTTTGTCGCAATTCGCAACAGTTTGCCGAATAAACCATTGATTAACAGATGTTTGCTAAAATTTTTCTGTCCCAGCGGGAACAGAAAGCGCAAGAGGGGGGGGAAGATGAGAGAGAGGCCGATGCTGCCGGCACAGGCCGGGCGGATCAGAAGAGGTTGAATCTGAGGCCCAGGTGGAGGTCGAAAGCGAGGGGGTGTTCGCGGTAGTAGTTCGGCAGCGTGCCTTGCGGCTTGAAATGCCAGGCGATGCCGGGCTCGGCGTAGAGACCGAGCCGGGCATTGAATCCATATTCGATGCCGGCGGCAGCCATCAGGGAAAAGAGCAGGGGATGCTCCTTGATGCGAAGCTTTTCGGCCGTTGCGCGGACTGCATCTTTCGATTGCACGCGGCCTGCAATCATCCATTCCATTTCACCGCCGCAAGTTGCATACAGATGGGCCTTCTCCCAGTCGGCCAGGGAAAAGACCGCTTTGACCGGAATGCCCAGATAGTGCATCCTGTAATCTTCCTGGATAGTTGTTATGTTGGTGATTCCATAGGTGACTGTGGCCTGGTGGAAAGCGTAGTCTATGCCACTTTCCAGCGCAAAACCTTTGCTGAGGGGCAGGATCAGGGAGAAACCCGTCTTGACGGGCAGGGCGCAATTGACAGAGAGCGGCTCGCTGAGGTGAAACAGATGATTCGTGTTATAATTATCCACGGAGTCATTTGCATCTCCCTGCTTGATCTTTTCGCCACTGTGGGGCAGCGCTTGATCGAAAGAACCTCCGAAAGAAGACAACTCGTCCAAGGAGAACGCAAGCGGACTGGCATGCAAGCGGACGGAAAAGCCGGATGCCTTTTCTTCCTCCGGCTGCTCAAATGGCTGCGGCAGTTGCGCGGACGCTTGCACAGGATCTTGCGCAGGCTCTTGTACGAGCTCCGGCGCTGTTTCCGGCGCTGTTTCCGGTGCTGTTTCCTGCGCCAGCTCCTGCGCTGGTTCCTGCACGGGTTCCTGCGCTGTCTTCTGGGTCGGAGCCGCGGACTCTTCCGGATGTCTGGGCTGTTTCCTGACGGGCGCAAGGAGCTGTGCCGGCGCCGAAAGCGTCGGGACCGCGACGCATGCAGGCACTTCAGCCAGCAGCCGTACAGGGTTCTCCCGTGACGGACGTCCCGTTGTCGGCATCAGGAAGAGCAGCACGGCCGCAGCGGCGGCCGCACCGGTCAGCGCCAGCGCAATCCATCCGTGCCGCCGCGGAGAAGCTGCCGGCAGCTCAAGCTCGTAGTCGCCCAATTTCTCCTGAAAGGGCTTGATCCATTTATCGTTCATGGGTTCTTCGGTATTCGTTGATCCATCGTGTAAGCAGGGCTTTGGCCCGGTGCAGGTTGGAAGCGGAGGAGCTCTCGCCGATCTGCAACTGTCCGGCGATTTCCTTGTGGCTCATCTCTTCGAAAACATAGAGGTTGAATACGGTGCGGTAGCGGTCGGGCAAGCGGCGCACCATCGCCAGGACCTCTGCCTGCGGGATGTCGGCGATCTGCGGCTCTTCGTCGGGCTGGGGAAGGTCGCCGACCGCTTCCAGCGGTGTCTCTGCCTCCCGCCGCGTCCGCCGCAGGTATAGCAGGGATTCGTTGACGGCAATCCGGCGGCACCAGGCCTGCAGGGAACCGGGGCCGCGGTATTCAAAGCTGTCAAAGCGCGTGTATATTTTGATGAAAACCTCTTGCAGCAGGTCCTTGACCGTCTCGTCATCCGGCACATAGCGGGCGCATACGGCAGCCAGATAACGGTGGAACTGCTCGTAGAGCGAGCGTTTCGCAGCATTCTTTCCGCTGCGAAGCGCGTCAACCAAGGCTTTTTCCTGAACTGCCGAGGCGGGAATCATCCCTGTCCGTCACTGAGCGGCGGCATATTCTCCGGCAAAAAGCACGGCGCCGGTACTGTACTCCGTAATCAGATAGAGGAAGGGATGGTCGGCGTGGAACTCAACTTCCAGCGGTGACCCGATCGCGTTGAATTTCACGCCGATCACGGTGACGGCGGCGGCTTCCGTCCCTTCTTCATCCACTTTGATGACGGCATCCTGCTGGACGAAATCCACATGGCTCCGCCGCTCGCTCATGGCCAGGAGATCGGCCAGATTCGGGTCGAAGGCGCTGTTCATCCCCATATCCTGAAGCACATCGTTGAGCAGGATGTGGTATTTGGTTTCGAAGCGGGGAAGCCAGAGATCGACAATGGCCTTGCCCCCCCATTCATTGCCCACGACGCCGCCGTCCTGGGCCAGCCGCTTTGCGATCTCGCTCACGCGATGTCCCTTTTTCGGCAGCAGGACGGTCATCGCGAATGCGCCGTTGCCATAGGGCAACTGGACGGCCCGGTACACATCGTTTTCGTCGTAGTGGAATTCAACGCCGGCCAGTTTCATCATCTTTACCTGTGCCGTGGTGCCGTCTTCCCGGGTGAATTTCTCGGTGGCCGTGTTCCCCTTGGGGAATTTGTTCTGCCACTCGCTCTTGAAATAGAGCGCGTTGATCAGATAGGCCAGTGCGAAGGGATCCACTTCGTCCAAAACGGAAGGAATCATCCCTTTCGTCTGTTTCTTGCACCAGTCGTTGATGGTGCCGGCCGCGGATTTGGTCTTGGAAAAATCGAGGGGCTGCAGCTGGGCGTCATAGCTTTTGTTCACGGCCTCGCGGAAGGGTGCCTTGAGCTCGATATTTTTGTTGTGGAAAATGGCATTGGCCAGGGCCAGGTCTGTTTTCTGGTCGAGCTTGGGCAACTGGTCGAGCAGCAGCCGGAAGTAGTTGTTGATTTCGGCGGTTTCGCCGTCACCGTAACCCAGCATCCGGCAGATTTCGTTCGCCGTCTGTCCCTGTGCGCCGTTGAGCAGCATGCCAAGGGCCATCTGCAGGCTGAGCGGGGAGACGAACCAGTCGGTCTGTTCTTTGTAGCGGGCGTAGGCGTCGATCTGGCCGATAAAGCGGTAGGAAAATGCGTTGCCGTCCGAGACCAGGGCGCTTTGCTTGGTGGTCAGGGTGATGGGCGTATAGGCGTTGTCGCGGTCGCCGTCCGTGTCAATCTTGCCGCAGCCGGCGGCAAAAAGACCCAGCACGCAGGAGGCCGTCATCATCCATAAATACTTTTTCATCATAGCTTATTTATGTGTTCTTACCACTAAATGCAAATCAAATACAAACCTTGCGTCGCTACGCCCTTCGCGGCTCCGGGGTTTTACCTCGCTCGCAGAAAAAATCTTACTGGCCGGTATACTTCCCGGCAAAGAGGATGGTGCCCGTGCTCGACTCGGTGATCAGGTAGAGGAACGGGTGGTCGCAGTGGAAGTTAATCACGCGCGGCGGTTCGGCGACCGCCGTGGCGCCCAGCATACCGGCGCTGGTGATGGCGGCGGCTTCCGTGCCTTCCTCATCGACCTTGATCACGGCATCCTGCTGCACGAAACTGAGCCAGAGGGCATCGGGCGACATCGGCTTGAAGTCCGCCTTCGGGCTGAACGAGCGCGGCATGCCCATATTGCAGAGGATGTCGTTGAGCTTGATGTGGTATTTCGCCTCAAAGGGCGGGAGCCAGAGGTTGACCAGTGTGCCGCCTGTCATCTGATTGCGCAGCGCTTTCCATTTTTCTCCATCCAGCGCGGTGATCAGTTCGGAAACCGTATGGCCTTTCTTCGGGAGCAGGACGACCATCGAATAGGCGCCGTTTCCGTATGGCAGGCGGACCGCCTGGCAGATGTCGTTCTCGCCGTAGGTGAACTTGCGCTCCTTCTCCATCATCCGGACTTCTTTTTCCTGGCCGGATTCAAGCGTGAAGGTCCGTTCCCGCGTATAGCGCTTGTTGAACGGGTACATCCAACTCCCCTTGAAATAGAGGGCGTTGAGCAGATAGGCAAACATGTCGGGGTTCACGTCGTCGAGCACCGAAGGAATCAAGCCGTTGGTCTGCCTGCTGCACCAGCCGTTGATGGTCCGGAGCGACGCCTGCTTCTGGGTAAAGTCGAGGCTTGCCACTTCGGCGTCGTAAAACTTTTCTACCCGTTTCTTGTACGGAGGCTGGATCCGCATCTTGCCGTTGAAGAAAATGGCGTTGGCCAGGGACAGTTTCGTCCCCTTGTCGAGGCCGGGCAGTGCCGTCAGCATCTTGCGGCAGTAGGCATCGACGGCCTCCGCCTGGCCGGACGGATAGCCGAGGGTGCTGCAGATTTCATCGGCAGTCGCCCCGTCGGCACCGTCCAGGACCAGTCCGAGCAGATACTGGAGGCTGACCGGTGACACGAACCAGTCTTTCGTTTCACAACCGTCCACCTGTTTCAGGAAACGGAATGCGAAATCATTGCCGGCCTCCACATAGACCCGCTGTGTTTCATCCAACTCGATCCGCTTGCGCTCGTTGTTCTGCGCACCGCAGGACCAGAAAAAGGGAAAGCTCATCATCAGGGCAGCAATCAGAATCTTTTTCATCTTAATCGTTGTTCAATTCTTTGATGTCCACTTCGTGGCGGTGGGAGGTGCCCAGCAGCCATTCGCTGTACCAGTCGGCCATCCGCCAGAAGAAGTATTCGTTCATGTCGCCAAAACCGTGCCGCTGGCCCGGAAGGACGAGCATCTCGAAGCGCTTGTTGGCCCGGATCAGGGCGTTGACCACGCGGATGGTGTTGCTCGGGCTCACGTTGTCGTCGATGTCGCCCGTGACGAGCATCAGGTGTCCCTTGAGGTTGCCGGCGATGTCCTGGTTCTTGTCGATGCTGTACTTGAAGGTGGTATCGCCCTCGGCGGTAATCTCTTCCAGGATGCCGTGGTGCTGTTCGCTCCACCAGCGGTTGTAGATGCTGTTGTCGTGGTTGCCGGCGCAGGAGACGGCTGCCTTGAAGAAGTCGGGATACTTGAGGATGGCTGCGGTGGACATGAAGCCGCCGCCGCTGTGTCCGTGGATGCCCACGCGGTCGATGTCGATGAACTTATAGCGCGAAGCCAGCTGCTGGATGGCATATTTCTGGTCTTCCAGGCCGTAGTCACGCAGGTTGCCGTAGCCGAAGTTGTGGTACCATTTCGAACGGTTCGGGTGGCCGCCGCGGTTGCCCACGGTGATGACGATGAATCCGATCTGGGCCAGGCGGTCGGTACGGGTGAAGCCCCGCGACCAGGCCTCGGAGTTGCCTTCCACCTGCGGTCCCGGATAAACGTAGTCGATGATCGGGTAGGTCTTCGTGGAATCGAAGTCAAACGGCTTGTACATGTAGCCGTAGAGGTCGGTCACACCGTCGGCGGCTTTCACCTTGAACGGGGTGGGGAACTGGTAGCCGGCGGCGAAGAGCAGCGACAGGTCGGCTTCCTGGAGCGGGGTCTTGCGCCCGGTGGCGTCGTAGAGCGCGCTTTGCGGCGTGCTGTCCACCCGCGAGAAATTGCTCACGAAATACTTCGCGTCGTCGCTGAAGCTGACGGCATTGGAGTTGAAGCCCGGATCGTCGAGCTGCTTCATGCCGGTTCCGTCGAAGCCGATGCGGTACACGTGGCCGTTGTAGGGATTCTCGTTCTTGTCCACGCCCATGGCCTGGAAATAGATGGTGCGGGTGGCTTCATCCACGGCCAGCACGTCCTCGACGTGATAGGCGCCGTCGGTGATCTGGCGCTTGAGCGTGCCGTCGGTCCCGTAGAGATAGAGCTGGGCCCAGCCGTTGCGCTCGCTCCACCAGATGAGTTCCTTGCCGCCGTTGATGAAACGGGGGGTACGGGTCTCCACATAGGTGTTGAGGGTCTCGTGGACGACGGTCCTGGCGCTGTCGGCCGCCAGATCTACGCGGAGCAGGTCGGTGCGCTTGAGGTCGCGGCTGCGGCGGAGCATGTAGAAGCCGTCGTTGTCGCCTTGCCAGACACTCTTCCGGTAGTCATCGTAGTGGTCGGCGTTCTTCATCTGCCGCCGCAGGACGTCGGTGTCCTGGTCCTTGTAGGCAGCGATGTTGATTTCCCGGAAACTGCCGTCGGCCATGTCGAAGACAAACAGGTGGTCGGTCGGGCCGGGCTCGCCCGGCATCTGGTATTTGTAGGTCTGGAGGGTCGGACGCGGCTGGGCCACGGAGTTGATGACCCAGAGGTCCTTGACTTTGCTCATATCGTATTTGGTCACGGCGAAATGCTTCGAGTCGGGCGACCAGAGCACATAATTGGGGGTACGCTTGGTCGTATCCTTCATCTCGGCGCCGCGGTAATTGCTGCCGCCCCAGTAGAAGTCTTTCGTGCCGTCGCAGGTCAGGCGGTGGTCCACCACGGTGGAGTCTTTCTCGTCCTCCATGAGCCTCTTCACGTCATCGATACTCATCCAATACAGGTCGTAGCCCTTGGAATACACGGCCTTGGTCCCGTCGGGCGAGATGCAGGCCCAGCCCGGATAGTCTTTCTCTTCCTCGTTCTCCGTCACATCGACCAGTTTGCCGCTGGAAAGGATGTACTCGAAGCGATAGACTTTCTTTTCTTTCTGGGGTTTCTTCGGGCCTTTTGCCTTGTCGCCTTCCTTGTCGCCTTCCTTGTCGTCTTTCTTCTTCTTGTCCTTCTTTTCCACCATTTCGGTGCTCTGCACCTCGAAGGTGAACTTGCTGTCGTCCTTCAGCTCCAGTTTTCGGAGCGGCAGATGCCTGGCGTCGAAGGGGTCCTTGACGATGGCGGAAACTTCCATCGCCAGTCGCTCCATGTCAAAAGCTTTGGTCTGGGTCTTGGCGACGGGATCTACAATGTAGTATTCCGTGCCTTCGGAAGTCTTCCATTCATACCAGAACTTGTCGGAGTTCTTGAACCAGTTGGGCCGGATGGCGGTGCTGAACACCATGTTGCCCACCTTCTTGGCGGAAAACCGGTCTGCCAGGGCATAGTTCGGCTCCTGGGCCGAGGCTGCGACGCAGAGCAGCAGCATCGCCAGCGAGAAAAAGAGCATTTTTTTCATATCGGTAAAGTTTGATCATTCAAGCCTGATAAATCATGGCAAGTTACCGAAAAAATCCCGTATCCGCAACATCTGCTGGGAAAAACCCGCCGGCATCACCACCTCCGGGCTTCCGGCGGGCATTATAACGAGTTGTCGGCTGGAGGATAGCGCTCAGATAATTAGTGCTTTATAGATTCCAGCCCACCCGCATGCCGATGGGGGGGGGGAAGATCGCGTTATTCGCTTGTTATCAACAGGTTATCCTCCAGCACCCTAAAAGGGGAGGCCTGCGGCGGCAGCTGCCGGGGGACGACCAGAAGGAAAGTCGTTTTATCGTTCCCACTCGCCCACTTCCATGTCTTTCAGCTGGCCGTCTTCAATGCGGAAGCGGAGGGCGGTGCGGACCAGGTGGAAGCCCTGGATGCCGGCGGCACCGGGGTTGAGGACCATCATGTCGTAGTGTTTGTCGCGGACGACTTTCAGGATATGGGAGTGGCCGCAGACGAAGATCTGCGGGCGGTAGGCTTCGATCAGGCGCAGTGCGCGGTAGTCGTAACGGCCGGGGTAACCGCCGATGTGGGTCATCAGGACGCTCATTCCGTCCTGCTCGAAAAAGTGCATCACCGGGTGGTAGTCCCGTACGTCGTAGCCGTCGCAGTTGCCATAGACGCCGACGAGGGGCTTGAAGGCGGCAATCTCCTGCGCCACCGCCCCGGTGCCGAAGTCGCCGGCGTGCCAGACGACATCGACCGGTTCGAGGAACTTGCGCAATTTCTCGTCGAAATACCCGTGCGTATCTGATATCAGTCCGATGTAGGCCATATTAATGTATTTGTCGGCTTCGCTCCGCAGTATATGTCTTTGAAAACCACCCTCCCATAAATGGGCCCCTCCCCCTGGGGCGTGGGCGCCGATGTTTTCAAAGACATATACTGCTCCGCTACGCCTTACAGTTTGATGACAATCTTCTTGCGGTAGAGCCACATCGCCATGGCGACGAAGAGAGCCACGTAGCAGAGGGCGTACATCAGCGAAGCGTATTCGTTGTCGCCGAAGATGCCCACGCAGCAGGTTTTGTAGAACCAACTCAGCGGGGTGAAGGACTTGCCTCCGGCGGTGGTCCAGTGGATCATCCGGCCGAAGATCTTGACGGTCAGGCCGGCCATCACGAAGGCGAAGAGCGGGTTCATGCCCATGGCCTTGAAGGGCGTGAAGTATTTCTCCTTGCCCTTGACATCGATGAACCAGACGAAGAACGCCAGGCAGAGGATGGCCCAGCCGCCGGCATAGAGCACGTAGGAACCGGTCCACAGCGGTTTGCTGATGGGGAGCCAGATGCTCCAGATGCAGCTCAAGGCCAGGCAGATGACGGCAGTCGTATAGAGTTTTGCCACGGCTTCCGTCTTGTTTTCCGTGTGGCGGATCATCTGGCCGATGAAATAGCCCAGCAGCACCGTGCCGGCGCCGGAGAGGGCACCCAGCAGGCCCTCCGGATCGAAGGGGATGCCGTAGCCGTGATAGACGTGGTTTTCACCCAGCAGGGCGATGTCGATCTTGCCCGATATGTTGCCCTCCAGCGTGGACCAGCCCGGTTCCGAGCCAAAGAGATAGAGGATCAGCCAGTGAAGGAAGGTCACGGCTGCCAGACCGATGAGGATCCGTTTCGGTTTCTTCAACCAGAGCGCCAGGAAACCGCCCAGGACGTAGCACATCGCGATGCGCTGGAGCACGCCGAAAATACGGACGTGCTGGAGCCAGTACACCCAGTTCTGGCCGAAGGTCCACGAGGGGTCGTGGGGCGAGGTGGGGTAGAAGGGGAACATATTGAGGCCCAGGCCCACCAGGAAGATGAGGATGCCGCGCTTGACCAGTTTCCAGGCGCTTTTCCGGTTGAGGGCGTCGCCGTATTTGGCGAAGGAGAAGGCCATCGCCACGCCGACGCAGAAGAGGAAGAAGGGGAACACCAGGTCGGTCGGCGTGCAGCCGGTCCACGGGGCGTGCCGCAGCGGCGGGAAAATGTGGCTCCAGGAGCCGGGGTTGTTGACCAGGATCATCCCGGCCACGGTCATCCCCCGCAGGACGTCGAGGGCGACATATCGTTGGGTTTTGGTTTGAGTCATAACTCGACAAAGATACAAATTTTGTATCTTTGTCGGAGCGATGGAACTCTTTTATTCAAAAAACATCTCCGAGGGCGGCCGCCAGTTGGATGCGGACGAATCGGGCCACTGCGTCCGGGTGCTGCGCCACCGGCGCGGCGACACCATCCACGTGGTGGACGGTCACGGAATGCTCTACCGCTGTACGATCGTGGACGACGACCCGCGGGGCGTGGTCTTCGACGTGGACGAGTGGGTGGAAAACTACGGCAGCCACGACTACTGGCTTCGGATGGCAGTCTGCCCGCCGAAAAACATCGACCGTTTCGAGTGGTTCGCCGAGAAGGCGACGGAAATCGGTGTCGATGTCATCTCGCCGGTCTTCGGCGACTACTCCGAGCGGCGCATCTTCAAGCCGGAGCGCATCGAGCGGCTGCTGGTCAGCGCGGCCAAGCAGTCGCACAAGGGCGCCATCCCGCGGCTCGACGAGGCCGTGTCCGTGGCGGACTTCCTCCGCCAGGACCACGACGGCCTGAAACTCATCTGCTACTGCGACGAGGCAAACGGCAAAGTCGATATCAAAGACGCATTATCGGCAGCGATAGAATCGCCATCAGGCGATAGCGGAGACCGTTGCGTGGGCTTGTGTGACAGCAGGTCGGAGCGGCGGGGTTTGGGGCAGCGCCCCAGTATAACCATCCTTATCGGCCCCGAAGGGGACTTCTCGCGGGCGGAAGTGGCGCTGGCGCTCGAGCGGGGCTGGCAGCCGGTGTCGCTGGGCGACAGCCGCCTGCGCATAGAAACAGCGGCCCTGGTCGCCACGGCCGCCGTCTATCTGCATTTTACCCGGTAACAGCGTCAGAATTCCAGGTATCGACGGTCTGGGGCTTCTCGAGGATGTTCTCGAGGATTTCGGTTACTTTTGATTGTCGATTATTGATTTATTGCCGTATTCAGCGTACTGTTCTGAGGTAATGCATCTAAACGATTACACTGGTATCAGAACAGGAATTCACAAGGGCTTTTGTCTTTTTAATGACAACTTTTTTCTTTGAGAATCATATTTTAGTGTGTCCGATTCAATCACTGTGCCCCGATGAGTCATCTCAGATACAGGTTAATAGTAGAAAAGTCGGACAGGTAACGCATGAAAAGGGGATATAGTTCATCGATTTTGCCGATTCTATCGGGTGCAGTCGAGAGAATGCGCATCGAATTCTGAGGAGGACACATAAGGATACGGATTTGCTGGTTCGCAAATCCGAAATACTGGACTATGTCTTTTTTGCTTGGATGAGCCCGATCATATTTTGTTATCGTGATGGGAATTGTCACTCAAAGAAAGGAATCTTGGCTTTTTTACATATCTTTGCTATTTATAGGCGGAACCGAAAGGCCTTCAATATTGCTAGTCGCTGTTTTGTATTACGAAGCAATTGATGATGCCGAGGTAGATTACAATGATTGCGTGGAGTTATTTAATTCAATTATTATGATTGTTAAATTTCGAAGATCTATTAAGTGCCGCGTCTTTTCTCAGGCGGAGTTTCTTTCGTATTTGAGTTATATGGTCGGCCTTGTTTCGTTGTGTTATTCTTTTATGAAAATGGATCCCAAAGCGCATTCTAACTCATTGACGATCACTGGAGTGATGTTTGGCTTGGCATCGATATCGGCTCTGGTTGATATCATTCAGACGGTTCACAAAGAAGGGACGTGGTATGTTTATGATGTTCTTCGGCTACTTGTCAGTGTGGCACTCTGCGTCATTTCTTTTACTTGTTTCGATGTTTTGTTTCTTGCGGAATCTTGATTCCGTCATGGATACTGGCGCTCGAGTGCGGCTGGCAGCCCGTGTCGCTGGGCGACAACCGGCTGCGCATAGAAACGGCAGCCATCGTTGCCGCGGCGGCCGTCTATCTGCATTTCAGCTGCTGACCCGCCTGTTCAGGCGGTGACCTCGCCTTGCGTCAGGTATGCGTACTCGTCGGCCAGTTTTCCGAGCCCGTGCCCGGCGGTCTCGTGAACCACCGTGTTCGCGATGTTTGACACGCCTCCGGATATGGTGACGTCCTTATAGGGGACCCAGGCCACGGAGGCCGAGAGGCTTTCACTGCGGGAAATGACGCTGCCGGTGGTTTCGGACACCGAACCGGCCGGCGCAGCCGTTACGGTGACGGTTCTTTCACCTTCACCGGCGGGAGGAGCACAGTTGCGGATGGTTTTTCGGGACGCGGGCATTTTTCTGCGAGCGAAACGAAAAACCAGCGCAACGGAGCCCGACTGACTTTGACGTATTATTCCCGGATGATCTTGATCTCGCCGCGGAGGCCGACGGCGATGATCTGGGAGGGTTCGCCGGTGGCGCCTTCCTCCAGGTAGGGGTCGGCGACCCAATCGACGGCATCGATGATCTCCAGCGGAATGTCTTCGTAGAAGGCCGGGGCGGGCTCACCGGAGATGTTGGCCGAAGTCGAGACGATCGGCTTGCGGAAACGGCGGATCATTTCCACGCAGAAATCGTTCATCGGGATACGGATGCCGGCGCTGCCGTCTTCGGCGATGACATTCGGCGCCAGGCCCATCGCGCCCGGGTAGATGATGGTCATCGGCTTGTCGTTGACTTCGAGCAGGTTGATGGCCACTTCCGGGATCACTTTCACGTATTTGCCCAGCATGTCGGCATCGGCTACCAGCGTGATGAGGCTCTTGCTGTCGGAGCGCCGCTTGAGTTCATACACCCGGGCCACCGCCTCTTCATTGGTGGCGTCGCAGCCGATTCCCCAGACGGTGTCGGTCGGATAAAGGATGAGACCGCCGGCCTTGAGCGTTTCTACCGCCGCCTTGACTTCTTCGAGATCGATTTCTTGTTCCATAAGATTGTTGTCTTCTTTGCGCGGGAGTGGGGATGCTCTTTGAAAACCACCCTCCCAAGCAGGCTTGGGCCCCTCCCCCTGAGGCGTGGGCGCCAATGTTTTCAAAGAGCATCCCCACTCCCGCGTCGTATGTAAATATTATTTGTCAAAATATAAATTCGTCATCACAGGATAATGGTCGGACCAGGGAATCCGGACGGTCTCGTGCCCGCTTGCCGTATATTCCTTCGGAAGCAGGATATAGTCGATCCGAAGCATCGGCCAGAGCACGGAGTAAGTGGCACCGAACCCTTTGCCCGCTTCCGCGAAACTGTCTTTCTTCGTTTTGACCAGCTGCTGGTACGTGTAGGAAATCGGCGTGTCGTTGAAGTCGCCGCACACCAGGTTGGGGTAAGGGCTGGCCGCCTCGCTTTGCAGAATGGCCTCTACCTGCGTGGAACGCCGGCGCGTGGCATCCCGCATCTTTCCATGGACCTGCACGACCTCGTCCGTGAAACTCTCCTTGTGGAAAATCCGCTTTACGAGCGTCGTGAAAGAGATGGTGTAACTCTCCAGATGACAGTTGTACACCCGGGTCGTCCGTCCGTCAATGTCGATATCTGTCACCAGGCTCAGGTTCCGGCTGTCCGGGAAAGTCAGGGACTCGGTTTTGAGGATGGGATAGCGGCTGAGGGTCAGGTTGCCGTAGCGGCGGTTCCCGCCGTTGAAAAGATGCTCGGCGTGATAGGGGTAGGACGGCAGGACCGTGCCGAGTTGTGACAGGTCCTTCACCTCGAATTCCTGCAGGCATACGATGTCGGCATCCTGTTCGGCGAGGAAACGGCGGATCTCCTTCATCGCTTCCCCGGCCTTTACCTTCCGGCCGCCCGCAGTGTAACGGCCAAGATTGTAGGTCAGTACCTTGATCCCGTCTCTGGCGACTTGCGGATCTTCCCGGCCGAATTTGACAAAACGGTCGGCCAGTAGCAGGGTCGGCAGCAGCGCGATGACGGGAATCAGCAGCGCACGCCGGAATCTGAGCAGCGCCAGCAGCAGGATCAGTCCGTTGAGCAGCAGGATCGGGATGAAATAGAGCCCGAAAAACATCGGGATGGTATGCTCGGTCGGATTGAAGAAAAGCGCCAGGTAAGACAGCAGCAATGCCGCCGCGGCCACCAGGGCCAGCAGCGTAAAAAGCATTGAACCGAATGTGCGCTTGCGTTTCATTCCCATTCCGTGTACATCTGCCCTTTCTTTTTCCAGATCAGAATCAGGATCAGGCCGAAGAGCATGCCGCCCAGGTGCGCGAAGTGCGCCACGCCGTCATGCGTGCCGAGCACCCCGGTCAGCAGTTCAATGCCCGCGAAGATTGCGACGAACCACTTGGCCTTGAGGGATACAGGCGGAAAGACCAGTGTGAGCACATAGTTCGGATAGAGCATGCCGAAGCCCAGCAGCAGGCCGTAGATGGCGCCGGAAGCGCCGACGGTCGGAATGTTGGACAGCGGCTGGGTGAGCAGCACCAGTTCATGGCAGAGGGCGGCACCCAGCCCGCACACGAAGTAGAAGATCAGGAACTTCTTGCTGCCCCAGAGCCGTTCGAGCATCGGGCCGAACACGATGAGCGACCACATGTTGAAGAAGATATGCATGAAGTTGCCGTGCATGAACATGTGGGTCACGAACTGCCACCAGCGGAAAAAGGGCGAGCCGATGGGGAAGAGGGCGAACCACTGGTACATCGGGTCGCCGATCAGTTCCGTGCCGATAAAGACAATGATATTGATGATGAGCAGGTTCTTGACTGCCGGGGGTAGGTATCTCATAATTTCTTCTCCAAATCTTCAAAAGTGATGATGGTCATGCATTTGCGTCCGTCGGGGGTCAGGTTGGGCTCGCGACAGGCAAAGAGCTGGTCCACCAATAATTGTGCCTCTTCCGCGTTCAGGCTGCCCGCACCGCTGGCGGCAGCGGATTCTGCCATTCTTGCAGCGAGCAGATGATGCTGGTCTTCCAGCGAGGTGTCATCCCGCAGGGCGGCGATCAGTTGGTCCAGACAGTCCTTGACCGCTTCCTCCGAAGCAGGATAGCCTTCTGGCAAAGCGTTGACAACGACCGTGTTGCCGCCGAAATCCTGAATATCGAACCCCAGGCGGGCGAGCAGGTCGGGCTGTTCGAGCAAAGTCAGGCAGTCCTCGGCGCTGAGCTTTACGCTGACAGGGAAAAGCGTCTGCTGACGGACAGGCTGCTGCTCGGCGATCTTCTCCAGGTAGCGTTCGTAGAAGATCCGCTGCCTTGCCCGGCGGATGTCCACCACCATCATGCCCGACTTGACGGGCGTGACGATGTAGCGGCGCTGGAGGACCAGCAGTTTGCCGGCCGCGGCGGCAGCCGTCTCCTCGAAGAGCCGGCCGTAGGCGGGTGTCGGTTCCAGGACCGGCTCCTGCGACGGACCGGCCGGGAATTCGGGCGTCGGAATGTCATCCGGCACGTCGAAGGGGTTGAACAGCGGACTGTAGTCGATGCGGGGCGGGCGCTGCCAGGCGCCGGAACTGCTGCCGGAGCTGCTGCCGGCGGCACCGGTGCGGTCCGGCTGCGGGCCGAAGATCGGGATGTCGGGCGCCCCTTTCATGTCGAAATCGATGCTCGGCGTAAAATCGTTCTTTCCGAGCGCCTCGCGGACGGCGGCCATCAGGATTTCGAAGATCATTCCTTCGTCTTCGAACTTGACTTCGGTCTTGGCGGGATGGATGTTGACGTCCACCCGCTGCGGCTCGGTCTCCAGAAAGAGGAAATAGGCCGGCGTATAATCGTCGGGAATCAGTTTCTCGTAGGGCTTGCAGACGGCCTTGTGGAAAAACGGTGAGCGGAAATAACGTCCGTTGACGAAGAAGAACTGGTTGCCGCTGCTCTTGCGGGCATCTTCGGGATTGCCGATGTAGCCGCTGATGCGCACGAGCGAAGTATCGACTTTCACGTCGACGAGTTCCTTGGCCAGATTCATCCCGTAGATGTCGAGGATGCGTTTCTTGCGGGTGGAGGCAGGGCGCAGGTTGTGGATCTCTTTTCCGTTGGATGTCAGTTTGAAGGCCAGTTCGGGCCGGATGAGGGCGATGCGCAGGAATTCCTGGATGACGGCCCGCAGCTCCGCGTTGTCGGACTTGAGGAACTTGCGGCGTGCGGGGACGTTGTAGAAGAGGTTGCGCACGGCGAAATGTGTACCGGACGGCGCGGCGACGGGCTGGACTTTGGCCGGGTTCGAGCCGGAAATCTCGACCATCGTGCCGATCTCGTCTTCGGGACGGCGCGTGCGGAGGGTCACCTCCGCCACGGCGGCGATCGACGGCAGCGCTTCGCCGCGGAAACCGTAGGTCTGGATTTTCTCGAGGTCTTCGGCGACCGCGATCTTGCTGGTGGCGTGCCGCTCGAAGCAGAGGACGGCGTCGTCGGCCGACATGCCGCAGCCGTCGTCGATGACCTGGATCAGCGTTTTGCCGGCATCGAGTACCGATACGACGATGCTGGTCGCACCGGCATCTACGGCGTTCTCCATCAACTCTTTCACCACGGAGGCCGGCCGCGAGACGACCTCTCCGGCGGCGATCAGGTTGGATATGTGCTGGGGCAGGACCTGAAGCATTACTGTACCAGCAAGAGGATGAAACCCCGGGACAGATAATAGGCGGCGGCTGCCAGGGCTACGAGCGTCAGGGCCAGGATGACTTTCTTGACCAGGCTCATCGCCGAAGACTCTTTCTCTTCCGAGAGGCGTTTTTCTTCATAGGTCCTGCGGAAAGAACCGCGGATATGCATCCCCGGGATGTAGCGCTTGCCGCTGTCTTCTTCGATGAGACCTTCCTTCCGGGCCATTGCCTCGATCTCCTCGCCGGGCATGGTCTTGCCGTATTTCTTGTAGATTTCCTGGAGCTTTTCCTTGCGCTCGTCGTAGTACCGCGGTTCGTAGTGGAATACGCGGTGCTCCGGAATATGCCAGAATTTGAAGCCGAATGCCATAGCCGAATCCGTTTTGAAACGGATAGAAACGTTTCCATCCGTTTAGATTATTGTTACAAAGATAAACATTTTTTATCTTTGCGGAAACAAGTACAGTTTCTATGGACTTCAGGGTAGGCAACGGATACGACGTCCATCAACTGGCAGAAGGACTGCCGTTGGTGCTGGGCGGGGTCCGGATTCCCCATACGAAGGGCTGTGTGGCCCACTCCGACGGCGACGTGCTCATCCACGCGCTTTGCGACGCCCTGCTGGGCGCCCTGGCGCTGGGCGACATCGGCCAGCATTTTCCTGACACTTCCGATGACTATGCCGGCATCGACAGCCGCATCCTCCTGGCCCGTGTGGCGGCGATGGTGCGCCAGGCCGGCTGGGAGGTCGTCAACGTGGATGGCACCCTGCTGGCGCAGAAGCCGAAGATCGCGCCCCACGTTCCCGCGATGCGCCAGGCCCTCGCCGATACGCTCGGCCTTCCCCTCGACGCCGTTTCGGTGAAGGCCACCACCACCGAACGCCTCGGCTTCGTCGGCCGCGAAGAAGGCATCGCCGCCCACGCCACCTGCCTCCTCCGCCGTCGCGAGGGTGGGGAAGTTATTCCGGGACGTAGATGATTTCGCCGTTTTCGAGTTCGTAGGCGGTGCCGACGCGGCGGCCGCGGCGACCGGATGCGTTCTGGTCGTCGCTGGGCGTGTAGCGCTTGATCTGGCCTGCCTCGCGGGTGATGATCTCCATGTCCGCCTTGCCGGGGTTCTTGACCATCGTGAAGTCGTCTTTCGTGAAGATCTCCGACATGTTGAAGCGGGCCACCAGGGCCACCATCAGCGCCACGGCGAAAACCATCGCCACGTCGAAGAGGTTGGCGACGGTGGACATCGGATCGACCTCGTCGCCGTCGTGCAGGAGGCTGTTTCTATGCTTTCTCATCGGCATGACCGGTATGAAGGATTTGGGCGATGTATTCCAGGTCGTTGAGGTCGCGGGCGCACCAGCGCTGCTTCACCTGCAGCGTCACCACGCCGATGGCGGCGATCAGCATGCCGACCACCGTGGTGGCGAAAGCTACCTGCATGTTGTAGGCCATCGAGGCCAGGTCGCCGGCCGCCAGGCCGACCAGGGCGGGGCCCATCGGGATCAGCGTACCCATCAGGCCGAGCATCGGACCGAGCTTGGCCAGCGTGCGCGACTGGCCCAGTGCCTGCTGGGCATCGACTTCAAAATTGGCAAGCCGGCGCTCGCACCAGGCGGCATCGTCCCGGTGTGCCAGCAACTGGCGGACAGCGCTGAGCAAAGGGACTTTTGCCGCTGCCTCAGCGGCAGACAGCGAAGTCAGCCCCGCCAGGCAGGCGGCCGCATCTCCCTCAAGCAGCGGGGCAAGTTTCTGCTGGAGACTGTGCCGCCGGTAATATTCCCCGAAAAAGCCGCCGACCAGCACCAGCGCACGCAGCAGGAAAAGCAGCAGCAGGACGATCACCGGCACCAGCAGGCCGTTCGAGATCCAAAACAAAGCATTTGATATCGTTTCCATGGTTTTCGCATTAAAAAGTAATGGCCCCTGTGGCGGCGACGCAGAGCAGGAGCAGGAAGAGATTGATCAGGAAAAGGCCCTCGAGCCGCGTCGCTTCGTCCGGGACCAGGCGGGCCAGCAACCGGCTGCCGCCGAAGGCGACCGCCAGCGTGACCAGGGCGGCGATCCAGGCGAAGCGGTCGAAATGAATTCCGGGCCGCGCAAAAAGCAGCTGATCCCAGCCCCAGCAGGCAGCCGGAAAAACCAGCAGGCCCGGATACAGGGACAGCAGCCGCAGCCGGCCCGACGGCCGGCCGAAGCAGAAGGCCATCATCAGCACGGCCTCCAGCACGATGCAGACAGCCCCGTCGAGCATCCGCCCGGGCGTGGAAGTCCAGTCTGCGACCAGGCCGGCCGGTTGCCGGACCAGCCAGGGGATGGCCAGCCGGACCGCCAGCGCCAGGGCCAGTGCCGCCACCGCGGTCCATCCGCGCGGGAAGAAACTGCATTTGAGCAAAAAGCTCAAAAGCGACAGCAAAGCGACCAGGGTGAGCAGGACATCCATCAGACAGTACGGTTTTTACGGCGGAGCAGGAACAGCAGCAGGACGAACAGCAGGATGGCGAGCCCGGCGCCGACCCAGCCGGCGTGCTGCAGCAGCTGGGGCTGCTGGGACGGCTCCGACAGCCGGTCGGATTTCAAGACGACCTGCGAGGCGTCGGAAGCGGCGACATCCCGGACGGCCCGCATCACGGCATCATACGATTTTCGCTGCGGCTCAGGCAGCTGGCCGGCGATGTAGTGTTCCAGTTTGGCATTGCCGCAGACGAATTCGGTGCAGGCGGCACCGTGGCGCTCCGTGACCCCGGCGTGCAGGGCGGCCGTCGTCTGCAACTGCTCCTGCGTTGCTTTCCAGTAGCCCTTGCGGGCACTTTCCAGCATGACGGCGGTCATCGCCTGGAAAGCGGCGGGATTCACCCGCTCCAGATAGTCGTGGATACCCAGTCCGTCTGCATCCAGAATATAGGTGTCGTACATCGCGTCGTAGAGCTGCGGATCGAGGACGGAGGGCCGGGTGGCATTCCAGCCGAAGACATTGCGAAACAGTTCGCCGAACATCTGGGCGGATCCTTCGCCGCCTTTCATCCGTTCGCGGATGAATGTCGGATTGAGCAGCGTGGCCCGCGTCTCCACGGCCACGGCCTCCCTGGCACCCTGCAGGCGCCGGCTGTAGCGGTTGCGGTAGTCTGCGAAGAAGGCGTCGGGTTCGCGGCCCGTGACTTTCCGGACGGCCAGCGAGAGGCCGCCGGTAAACTCGTACACGTGGTCGAGGGACAAAGGTCCCCAGGTATTGCTCTGGCGCGGCTGGACGACCACATCGGTCTGCGCCATTGCGGCGGCCAGCAACCCGGGCTCGAAGGAGGCCCAGTTGGACTCGTCGCCGTAGGCGGCGCCCATATTGTTGAGATAACCGTCGGCGATCTCCGTTTCGTCGTCCCAGCTGCCGCTGCTTTCGACAAAGCCCAGCATCCCCGTGCTGTAGCCGCTGTTGAGCGGACCGAAGACCCGCATCGTGGACAGTTCCCGGGCCCGTTCGGGTGAAAGCCCTTTGTTGAGCAGGGCCTTCTCCTGTTCCTGGGTGCCGGCCGCCACGTAGTTGGGCCAGCCGCCGCCTTCCGGGGCCTCCGCCGCGAGCCGGACGGCGTCGGTGAGCAGGCGCAGGCGGGAGCCTGCGATGTCGCGCAGCTGTCCGGAGACCTGTACGAGGACGTTGATGCGCGGCCGTCCCAGTTCCTCGGCCGGAACCAGCCGCAGATCCACCACCCGGTCCTGTTTGTCGCGCAGCGGCTCCACGCCCAGCATCCAGAAGGCCTGGGCCAGCGTGGCGCCCTCGGTGGCGATGAATTCGCCGGCCCAGAAGGTGTAGCTTACCTTGCGGGGATAGTCGCCGTGCGCCTCGCGATAGCGTTGCAAAGTCTCTTCGGCCAGCCGTTTCCCGTCTTCCCACGCCTGCGGGTTCGGAGTGGCTTCGGCGTTGATGCTGTACATGTTGCGGCCGGTCGGCAGGACGTTCGGGTTCAGGACCGGATCGCCGCCCGGGGCCGGAAAGACCGTACCGCCGTTCAGGGCCCGGACCATGGCGTCGAGTTCGTGCTGCGGCGAGGCGGCCAGCGCCTTGTAGTGCGTCAGGGCCGGCCGGAGTTCCGCTGCGACGGCAGCCGTGTCTTGCGCCGGATGCTGGAGCAGGGCGCCGATCCGCCGCCGCGCTTCAGGCAGATAGTGCTGGTGCAGATAGTCGAAATCCTGCAGCTGGGCTTCGGTGATGCGGCCTGCGTCGCGGTCGCGGCGGGCGGTCTCGTAGGCCAGCGGGTCGGCGGCTACGGCCAGGGTGGAAGTCAGCAGGTCTCGCGGGCTGTAGGGCTGTCCCAGCGTATAATAGGCGCCGGTGATCTTCTCGTCGGCGATTTCTTCGGCAAAATTGTCCAGGGCTTCGAGCTCGGGCTGCGTGAAGGGCACGGTCAGCGTGGAGTCCAGCCCCAGGTCGCGGTGCAGGCCGAGCCGGACGGCTTCGCGCTTGATGCGCAGGCCCAGTGCCGCATCCGTGCCGCCCGTCTCCCCGGCGGCCAGCGCCCGGTGGATGTCATCGAGCAGCCCCTGGTAGCGCTGCCGCATTCCGCTTTCCACGTAGGGCGGCGTGAGGTAGGTGACCAGCGCGGCGTGGGTGCGCCGTTTGGCGATGATGCCTTCGCCCACGTTTCCGGTCGTATAGTAGTAGAAATGAGGCAGGTTGCCGACCAGTACGTCCGACCAGTCGGCCTGCGACTGCCCGACATTCTTGCCCGGGGTGAATTCCAGGTTTCCGTGGGTGCCGAAATGGATCAGCGCATCGGCCCGGAAGCCCTTCTGCATATAGAGATAGGGCGCGAGATAACTGTGCGGCGGCGCCACGCCGGCTCCGTGCACGAGCCGGAATTCATCCTCGCCCAGGGCCGGACGGGGCTGGGGGAAAAGCAGGATGTTCCCGAACTGCAGGCAGGCCACGGCCAGGCTGTCGCCACGGACCAGCAACTGACCCGGCGCCGGGCCGTAGCGCGCGACGACTTCCTGGTATTTTTCGGGCAGCAGGGTCTCCGCGGCCCAGGCTTCGTATTGTTCGCGCGTCAGCCAGACCGGATGGGCGCGGCGCAGGAATTCGGCCTGGGCGCCGGGCGCATAGGAGCCCATCACGCTGCCCTCTCGGTGGATCAGCCGCGCGAAAGCCTCCTCGCTTTCCGGCAGGCCGCTGACATTGTACCCTTCGCTGCGCAGGCGCAGCAGGAAGCGCCAGAGCGAGGGAATGACCTCCATTCCACTGGCCAGCAGTGCATCCTGGCCTGGCGATTTGAAGTAGCCGATGGCTACGCGCTTTTCGGCGTTGGGCTTGGTGCGCAGGGCCATATAGTGCGTAAAGTAGGACAGGAAGGCGTCGATGCGTTCCATTTCGGGCGTATGGAGCCAGAATCCTTCCGGGCTCTCGTTGTGGGTGGCGATGCAGTAGTTGCCGATGCCCCCGTCAATCTCGGGCACCACGATGCGGGCTGTCAGCGTGCCGCTGCTGACAGGCTGCAGCGGATCGATCCAGGTGCTGTGCGGCTGGATGAGCGGGAAGGGATTGAAGAGCGGGATGTTTTCTTCGTGGAGCCAGCGGATGAAGGCATCGTCGCCCAGGCGCCCCATCGGCAGGTAGATCACGGCGTCGGGATGCAGGCTGCGGAGCATCTGCTCGCGTTTCTTGCCGGATGCGGTGAGCGGATAGACATTGAAACCCGCGGCGGTCAGGCGCGTAATAAGGGTGTCCACGTGGGCCCGGTTGCCTTCCATCGGGAAATTGAGGCCGGAAATGAAGGCGATGCGGGCGCCGTCTTCGTGATGCAGACCGCTCTCCCGCAGATAATCGCTGAGCTGCGCATGGGTCTCGAAATACTTCCCGTACTGGCGGTGGTAGTACATGTCGGTCAGCAACGGGACCGGCGCTTCATAGTGGCGGTCGCCCAGGCGCAGCGGCGTGGCGACGCTGCGCAGGAAGCGCAGTCCGTTGCGGTAGTTGTGGCGGCTGGGATTGCGGAAATAACCCAGCAGGGCCTGTTGCTGTTCTTCAGTCAGATTGCACTGGATGTCAACGTGTTGGTTGTTCAGCGTGTTGGTAAAGATGGTCAGCCCGCGGTCGCCGGCTTTCTCCAGCCGGGCGACCTGGCCCTCGTCCAGATAGAGGCCGCGGCTGAAGATCAGGACGGCGTCAGTGCCGCGCAGCGGATGCTCGTCGGTGGCCAGCTGGCCGGCATCGGCAAAGCGCAGCCGGATCCTCCGGCAGTCGTTGTTGAGGGCAAGGTCGGCCTGCTGGGCCAGCGTGGTGTTGACGACCAGGATGCGGGTGGGCCGCAGGAAAGCGGCCCAAAGGAGTCCCCCCAGCAGAACGGCTGCTGTGCAACAAAGGATAATGAGGAGGCGGGTCTTATTCTTTCCCGGCCGCATAGTCCTGTTTCTTCTTCATGATGTCCACGGGTGCGTGGTGCAGGCTGAAGCGGATATGGTCGATGTATATATCCTGGATTTCCGGGATCTCTCCCATCCCTTCCAGGCAGCAGTCCACCTGGAATCCTTCGGACTCCAGCGCCTGTTTCCAATCGACGGCAATGTCGTTCGAGGCGTGGTCGCCGGCGACGAAAAGGAAGGGGACAAGGGTCACTTTGCGGGCCTTGTCGGCCTTGAGCTGGGCAAGCACGGTCTCGAAAGTCGGATAGCCCTCGAGCGTAGTGACGTGGAAGAGGGGATGCCCGCCGGCTTTCAGCAGATGGTCCATCTGGCTGTAGGTCGCCGTAGCCGGCGTATAGGTGCCGTGGCCCACGAGAACGACGTGCGCCTTCTTTTTGGCGTCCGCCGCAGCGGCGTGGCGGGCCGCCAGGATGCCGGCCACCTTCTCGCAGTCTTCGACCGCATAGAGCAGCGGGTTCCCGACACGGATCTCTGTGAAGAAGGGCGCCATTTCGGCCGCGTCCCGCCGGAGCGATTCCATCTCGGCACCTTCGAGCAGCGTCGTGCTCTGCACGACCACATGGGTGTATCCCGCGGCGGCCAGGCTGAGCAGCGCTTCGCGCGGCGTCTGTTTGTTGACGCCACGGCCTTTGAGTTTGCGCAGGATGATGCGCGAAGTCCAGGCTTCCCGCACGTCCAGCTCCGGAAAGGCTTCCGCAGCCTTGGCATTGATGGCATCGATGGTCTTGGCGCGGGTCTCATCGTACGTGGTCCCGAAATGCACCAGCAGCAGCGCCGCCTTGTCGCCGGGCTGCAACTGTGCGAGCAGGTCGTCTTGCGGGTTCCCATCGGCATAGGCAACGGGGATTTGTGCGGAGGTGACACAAAGAAAGAATAGTAGCAGGCGTAAAATCTCTTTTCTCATGACCGCTCCCGCTTTTTCCTGAGCGGGCGAACAGCTGTTGTCGCTTTGGCAGGTCTTCTGGCTTTCCCCGGTCCGGCTCACCTTCCCAGGCCTTCGTCGCATTTCGTCCCGCAGAAGGGACAGCGCCGGGCCCAGTGGCATTTTGGAGGCGGACCTTGAAATGAGGATCACAGCTGCAGGTACAGCCCCGGCCTTTCACCGGGTTCCCTTGCATCGGCAGGGCTTGCGGGCGACCGCCGATTACCAAAATCGGCGGCAAAGATAACACAAAGTTCGGAAGAATAGAAAAAAAAGCCCCGCAATCGCTTGGCATTGCGGGGCCGGGGAAACAACACTATAATTTTTAACTTAAAAAGAGGGTTCGGCCTAGAATCGGTAGCCGACCGTGACCATAAAGTGACGTGGCTTTGCCGGGCGCGTAGCGCTGATGAAATACTTTGTGTTGAAGATGTTGTAGAGGTTACCGGCAAGCGTGATGCCGTTGGCGAGCGTATAGTAGAGGCCGCCGTCCACGATGAAGGTGGCCGGGAGATACACGTTGTTGGCGACGTCGGTGAAGCGTTTGTCGGTATAGTTGCCGTTCAGGTGGAACGACAGGTTCTTGAAGAAGCCCTTCTGGATGGTGTAGTCCGCATAGGCGTAGAAGGTCGTGCGCGGGAAGTTGGTGGCGCGCAGGTTGATCGTGCCGTCTTCGTTGTAGGTCACCCAGTCGGCGTCTTTCGGAATCCAGTCGAGGTAACTGGCGACAGTCCGCATATCGGACACTGCCAGGCCGCTGGTCAGCTGCAGACCCTGTGCGGGACGGAAGGTCATATCGAAATCCACGCCTTTCGAGGTTTGCCGGCCCACCTGGGCGCGGACGCTTTTGTTGACCACGGAGCCGTTTTCCTCGACAGGCTTGTTGCCAATCGTGCGCACGACGTTGTATTTGCGGATGTAGAACACGCTGGCGTTGATGTCGAACCAGTCGGCGATCTCCAGACGGGCGCCGATCTCGCCCTGCCAGCCTTTCTCCGGCTTGAACACTTCGCCGCCGGCCTCGTCCGGATTGAATTCTTTGCCGTTGCGGTCCACATAGATGTAGTTGGGGTTGTACACCGTGGAGTTGGGTTTGAAATAGTTGGCCACGGATCCGTAGAGAGAGAGGTTCTTCACCGGGAGATAGACCAGGCCGAGTTTGTAGGTCAGGGCCGAGGTCCGGAGTTCTTTCCAGTCGGTGCGGTTGGCTTCGTCGTAGTGCTGCAGGCCATCGGAGATGGTGGCCGAGGCGTTCTGGTAGTGGTAGAAGTCATAGCGCAGGCCCAGCATCGCCTTGAACTGCTCGCTGAATTCCAATACGTCGTGGGCGTAGATGCCGTTGGTGATCCAGTTGCGGATGGATGCGGCTGAAACCTTGCAGTCCCACCAGTCACGGACGGTGTGCGGGTCCTTCAGCGACACAATCTCGCCCAGACCGGGACCCCAGACGTCATCTTTGCCGTAGCCGTTGTACTGCGTATAGTCGAAGAACTGGTAGTTCCAGCCCAGATTGTAGTTATGTCGGATATTGCCGGTGTTGAATTTGCCGCCCAGCTCGAGGACGTTGGTGTAGTTGTAGCTGTCCGGATTGAAGCACAGCGGCGTGCCCGATTGAACGTTTTCCATATCCACATAGGTCTTGACGCCCCGGTTGTTGAGATACCAGTAGTCGTAGATGGGGGACGTGCTGGTGAGATAGCGCACGTTTTCGACGCACCAGTAGTCCAGATCGCTGTGGCTGTAGTTGAAGCGCTCGCGCAGGGTCATAAAGTCGGTGAGCTTGTGCGTGTAGGCGAGGGTCAGGTCGATCACCCGGCGCTGCATATGGTTGTTGGCGTTGTCGTTCAGACATTTGTCATAGTCGAAGAAGGGGTTTCGCTCGCCGTTGGAAGCGAAGAGCCGGTCTCCGGCAACGCTGTACACGTCGCCCGGCATCACCGGCGCGCCGCCGATGTCGGTGGTATAGCGGTCGTCGTTGAATGAGGCGATGGCCTCGAGGTAGCCGTTTTCCGTGATGGCGGAACCCAGGGTGAACATACCGCTGAAATTGTTGGCATTGACACCGCGGTAGCCGTCACCGTTCGCGTAGTGGACGTGGGCGCGGTAGTTGACCGGGCCGATGAGCTTGCCGCCGAATCCGACGGTCGCTTCCTTCTGGTTCCAGCTGCCGAGGCTGATGCTGGCGTTGACCGTCTGCTGCGGCGTGGCCTTTTTCCGGATGATGTTGATGACGCCGCCCATCACGGAGTGTCCGCTCAGGACGGACGAGGGGCCCTTGAGCACCTCGATCGACTCGACGGACGAGAGGTCGCTGAACGGGACATTGTTGAGCAGGGAGCGCTCGTCTCGGATGCCGTCCCAGGCAATGACCGCATCGGTCGTGCCGCGGATGCTGTAGCGCTTGAAGGCGCCCAACTGGTCGGAGGTTTGGACGACGCCCGGGAGATATTTGACGGCATCTTCCAGGCTGAGGATATGGTTGCGTTCCAGAGTCTTGGCCTCAATGCGGCTGACAGTCACCGGGAGGTATTTCAGCGGAACGTCGATATTGATCAGTTTGATACTGTTTTCTTGAAGCGGACGATAGTAGTAATCGTAGATCGCTGCGCTGTCGAGCGAGAATACCGAATCGACCATGCTTCTGCGACGTTCGGGCGTCTGGGCAGAAGCAGGAAGGATGCAGAGAATGGCAAGTGCCAGCAAAAAAGTCTTTTTCATTAATCTGACAGTTTTATTGTTATGGTTTTAGCGTTGGATGTGTCTCTTTTTCCGGAACAGGCGACGGATGCCGCGGGCAAGCCAGCGGACACTCAGTACGATACCGGTCACGGAGAGGGCCGTGCCGCCGATCATCAGGGTGTACATCACGATGTTCCACAGCCAGGGCCGGTCGGTCAGGAACTTGAAATCCAGCGTGTGGAGCTTGTGGTAGAGCCAGTTCCGGGTGCGGGTGTCATCGTCGATGCGGCGGATGGCCAGCGTGGTCGGATTGTAGTAGTAGCGCGTGTGCATATAGTCGTCCACGATGACGCGGTAGACTGGCAGCATGTTGTCCGTTACCTTGCGGAAATGGTATTCCCGGTCGAACTTGTCGATTTTTTCCACGGTGTAGGGGATACTGTCGCCGTACTGCCGCTGCATCTCCCGGCGGACCATTTCCTCGGTGAGGACGAAGGGCTTGACGAGGCTGTTCTCCCGGGCATCGATCAGGACCTGCTGCTTCGGCGCCAGCGTGAGCGTGTAATAAGGTTCGCCCTTGTAGCTGCTCCAGGCGATGGTTTTCGTGCCGGGATAAGCAGCCAGGGCCTGTCGGTAGTCCAGCGTATAGCGGCCGAGGTCCAGCCGGGCGTCCGCCCGGCCGGGGCCGCCGCGTCGGTCGCCGCGCGGCTGCGCCTGTTCGCTCTTTTCGCGGGGCGCCTTCTTCAGGAATTCCGGCATATCGGCCAGCGACATCATTCCGCTGAAGGCGAAAGTGATGGCGAAGATGCCGAAGACGAAGCCCAGGATGTAGTGCCAGTTGTACCATTTTTTCTTGTACGGCGCGACTTTCTTCTTGCTCTTGACGGCCACGCGGATGGCCAGCACGAATCCCAGGATCACCATAATGCAGCCGATGCCCGCCGCCCATTTCACGGAGTTGAGCCAGAGTTCCTGCTCCTGCCTGAGACGGGTGAAATACACCCAGTGCGGGATGGCGCCGAACCAGGCCCACACGCGTTCCTTGTGTGAGGTGAACTGCAGCACGCGGCCCGACTTGGACGAGAGGTACAGCTGGTGCCGTTCGGGGTCGGCGAAATGGTATTTGTAGATGGGCAGTTCCTCGTGGTTGCGTCCGAAGGGGATCCACTGGTCGAGTTTGGTGAGCGTGTCAATCCGTGCTACGGGCGCGTCGCACCAGGTCCGGATGGTCGTTTCCCGGGTCTCTTCGACCGGTGTGAACGTGCGGGCGGAAACCAACACGCTTTCACGGTTCCCGATCCGGAAGACCGGCTCGTCGAGCAGCATCTGCAGGGAGAGGGCGGGGACGGCGGCAGAGTCGGGAAGCGCCGCGGTGAGCGCTTCCACGGGAGGAAGCTCAGCCGGCAGGGCTTGCTGGAGTTCCAGCTGCTTGTCGGCCGATGCGCGCGGGAAACTGTGATAGATCATCACGATGCCCGACGCGAACCACATAAAGAACAATCCGCACAGCAGACACCCGGTCAGCTTGTGCAGGAATGAGAGAATCTTGTACATTCCGCTGTATGTTTTCCGTGGAAGCGGCGACTGGCCCGGCGCTTTTTCCATCCAATACAATCGGGCAGGTCTTCTGGCTCGTTCCGCTTCAGCTGTCTTCCCGGAAAAAATCCAGTGACAATGAGAATACCTGAAGCAAAATTCGGAACTTACAGCAGCGGGCACTGCCCCGGATTCTCACCGGGTTCCCTATTCTTCCTTACCCCGCGGTCGCGGGTCCGGACACCCAATTGCGCCGCAAATATAGCATTTTTTGTTTATTTGTTGCAAAAAAACTATTATCTTCGCGGCCGATTCCGGTTCGCTGCCCGTTTCTGCGGGTCCGGCGATCAAAAGGGAACCAGGTGCGAGACCTGGACAGTACCCGCTGCTGTGAGCTCCTGTAAAGGTCAGCTGCACGTAAAGTCACTGCCGGAAGGCGGGAAGGCTGCAGTTGATGGAGCAAGTCAGAAGACCTGCCGGATGACATAGTTTTCCCCAAGGCTCCCGGGTGAGGGGCGTTGCGCGTATGAAGAGATTACTAAGCATCAGTTTCCTGCTGCTGATCCTGCCCTTGCGGGCGTGGGCGCAGCCTACGTTGACCGAAGATACCCTGCAATTGAAAAACGCAGTGGTTTACGGAAAAAGCCGTTCGCAGCAACTGCGCGAAGGCGCTTTCAGCGTCAATGCCGTGGATGTGGCCGCCGTGGCGAGCCAGGTCACCAGCGTGACGCACATCGTGAACCGGACATCCGGTATCCGGGTGCGCACGGAAGGCGGCCTTGGCTCCGATTTCGAGGTGTCGCTCAACGGAATGAGCGGCAATTCGGTCCGCTATTTCATCGACGGCGTCCCGATGAACACCAAGGGATCGGAAGTCAACCTGTCGAATTTTCCGGTCGGCATCATCGACCATATCGAAATCTACAAGGGCGTGGTTCCGGCCTGGCTGGGCGCCGACGCGCTGGGCGGGGCCATCAACATCGTGACCAAGCGGACGCGGCGCAACCGGCTCGACGCCTCCCTCGCCGCGGGCAGTTTCCATACGTACATCGCCGACCTGAACGCGCAGTACAGCCTGCCGAAGACCGGACTGCTGGCGAAATTGACCCTGGGCTATGACTATGCCAAGAACGACTACAAGGTCCGGGACGTGGAACTCTGGGACGAGGCGGAGGGCCGCTATCTACTCAAGACCGTACGCCGTTTCCACGATGACTACCGTTCTCTTTACGGAGAACTGGAACTGTCCGTGGAAGACAAGTCCTGGGCGGACCTTTTCTCCGTGTCCGCTTCCTGGACGGACACCGGCAAGGAACTGCAGACCGGTTCGATCCAGACCAAGGTGTATGGTATGGCCGAACGGAAGCAGCAGGCCGCCGGCGTCTCGCTGCGCTACCGCAAGAAAGACCTGCTGGTGAAAGGGCTTACGCTGAATGCCCACGCTTCCCAGACCTTCGACCATTCGGTGACAATCGACACCTGCTTCCGCAAATACCAGTGGGACCAGACCTACATCGAGACCGTCCGCAATGAGATTACGGGGTACGGCCGGCAGATGCGGCACTACAGGCGGCCGCTGACTACGGTCCGGGCCAATCTGGACTATCAGTTCTCGCCCCGCCATTCGCTCAACCTCAATTATATGCTCACGCGGACGGAAAACCGGCGCTACGACGACGTGGACAGCGATTTCGAGCCCACGAACGACATTATGACCAAACACGTGATCGGCCTGTCCTACACGCAGAACTTCTTCGACGGACGGATGGAGAACACCTTCTTCTTCAAGGATTACATCAACCACGTCAACATCGGGCAGTACGACAAGTACTGGATCACGGGCGCCGACCGCATCGAACATCAGGCCACGAAAAACTATACCGGCTACGGCGCGGGGATGCGCTACGTCTGGTCGGAACCCCTGGCCCTGAAGGCTTCCTACGAGCATACGGCACGCCTCCCGCTGACCCGCGAGCTGCTGGGCAACGGCACGACGGTCTATGCCAACCTGACGCTGCGGCCGGAGAACAGCGACAATGTCAACCTGGGCCTGTTCGGCACGGTCCGGCCCGGCGGCGGCGACCACCTGTTCTATTACGAGGCCGGCGGCTTCTACCGCCACGTCAAGGACTTCATCCACCTGGTCCTTTCCGAATCGGAAGGCCTGTACCAGTATGCCAACGTGACCAACGTGGACGTCAAGGGCGTGGAAGGCGAAGTCCGCTACAGCTGGCGCGAACATCTCCAGCTGACCGGCAACCTGACTTTCCAGGACGCCCGGGACAAGAATCCCCTGAACGCCCTCGGAAAGACGTCCGTGACCTACAACAACAAGATCCCGAACCGCCCCTGGTTCTACGGCAATGCCGATGCGACCTGGAATTTCTACAACCTGCTGGGACGGGGAACGCGCCTGCGTCTCAACTGGCAGTACCAGTACGTCCACTGGTTCTACCTGACCTGGGAGGGATACGGTGCGCGTGCCACGAAGTCGCGCATCCCCACGCAGCACGTCCATACGGCGGCCGCCACCTGGTCGTGGCACGAGAGCCGCTACAACCTGACGCTAGAGTGCAGCAACCTGCTGGACGCCACGCTCTATGACAACTACAAACTCCAGAAGCCCGGCCGGGCCTTCCTGCTCAAGTTCCGGCTTCTGCTCAACTGACGACACACATCAAACAAAAAAGGTATATGAAAAAACTGACATTCATCACGCTCTTCTTGCTGAGCATCGCAAGCACATTCTTCGTCGTATCCTGCCGGGAACCGGAGCCTGAGCCGGAGCCGGAACCGGAAGTCAACCCGCTCGACAACCACTATTTTGACATTTGGGTCCGTGTCGGTTCCGGCGGAAGCCAGGCAGACGTGGTCCGCAACGTGGCCGACGTGGCCCAGCCTGCCACCATCTCGTTTGAAAACCAGGGTACGGACGTGACCGAATATATGGACGAAGAGTCCATCATCCACGGCAAGTACTACTACCAGATCCCCGTTTCGGGCGACCGCTACAGCAAGCTGCAGATCACCGACAAGGACGGGCTCGTGAAGGTGGCCGAACGTCCGTTCGGGACCAATACCTACAAGACCTACCGTTACACGGCGGCCTGGATTTCCGACAAGGAATTCGTGATTATGGCCTGCAACGGCGACCGCAGCGACGTCATCTGGACCAAGCTCCGCGACGAGGGCAACGCCCTGACCATCGTTTCCGAAGGTGCCCTGAACCTGCCGAAGTGGAGCCCGGAAGTGAACAAGTACAATACCGCCGGAATCGCCCGCTACCGCAAGGCGGACAACAAGATCCAGTATGTCTATTGCGAATATGGCGGAAACGACGAGGCGCCGCGCGTGTATGTGGCTACCATCAACGCTCTTTCGATGCAGGTCGAAGACGTGGACTACTCGACGGCGGGTGCCGAAATGGCCGGCACGGCCTACGGAGAACTGCTGCAGGACAAGGTCTTCGTCGATGACGACGGTACGCTCTACGTGCCGGTCGTGGCCACCCTGCCCGACGCGGAATCGTACACCTGCCGCTACAGCCGCATCTTCCGCGTGCCGGCCGGCTCGACCAAGATCGACAAGAACTGGCTCGGCTTCGACGGCGACTTCAACATCGGCAAGATCGTCACCAGCACCTACATCGGCAACGGAAAGGCATTGCTCTACATCCAGAACCCGGTCCACACCGGCCTGAGCGACGACCTCCACAAGAAGGCCGGCTGGGGCAGCGCTTACAACTGCTACTACACGATCTTCGACATCGCCAGCCTCACCACTTCCGAGCCGAAGTACAACGGCAAGGAACTGCCGTTCAGCAAGGGCACCTTCGCCCAGCTGTCCTGCGTCCTGGGCGACAATGTCTATCTGGGCGTGAACCCCGAGAACGATCCGATGGACATTTTCGTCTACAACAAGAAGTCCGGTTCGATCACCAAAGGCGCGACCGTAGCCGCGGGCTACACCTTCGTCCGCCTGGCCGTTATGGAGAAAGACGCCAATGCGCCGCTTCAGTAACGGAATCATCACGCTGCACCGCATAACAGGGACCATCGTGTCCCTGTTTTTTGCGATGTGGTTCCTGACGGGACTGGTGCTCATCTACCACGGATATCCGGGCGTGGAGGATGCCGACCTGAACCGGCACCGGGAGAATCTGCCCGATTCGCTGCCTGCCCTGCAGGCGATGCTCGACCGCCTGCCCGGGGACGTGATGCCAACGCAGGTGAGCCTCCGTCAGTTCCAGGGACAGACGCTCTTCTCACTGGGCAACCGGGATACGTCGTTCACATTCTGCCCGGACCCCTCCGAACCAGTACGGCCGGTTGACTGGCAGACGGTTGAAAGCGTGGCGCGGCGCTGGGTGAATGCTGAGCCGGTTCGCGTGGATACGCTCTACAAACGGGCGCAGTGGATTCTCTACAGCAGCTACGACAGCAAACTGCCGATCTACCGCCTCTCCTACGACGATCCTGCGCACCACGAAATCTTCATTTCGCAGCGCGATGCCGAGGTGCAGCAGTTCACCGACCTTCGGAGCCGCCGCTGGGCCTATTTTGGCGCCATCCCGCACAAGTTCTACATTCCGGCTATTCGCGGTGACGCAGACAAGTGGAAGGTCTGGATCACGGTCGGTGGCATTTTCTGCATCATAGCAGCCCTGACCGGACTCTATACGGGCATTTACCGGCTCGTGCAGCGGCACAGAAGGCAGAAGGGCTGGGGAACCCCCTACAGGAAACGGGTATACCGGTGGCACCACGTCGCCGGCCTGGTGTTCGGTCTCTTCATGCTGGCGTGGGGCATCAGCGGCGCGATGTCGATGCAGCGCATCCCGACCTGGCTGGTGCCGATGCAGGGCGATTATTTCTTCAGCTCCTCGAAAATGTGGGACAAGCGGCGGGACTTGCCGCTGGCGGAGTGGAAATTGGACTACCGCCTGCTGAAACAGGCCTGGCCCGAACTGAAAGAGGTGGAGTGGATGCATTTCGGCGCCGTACCGGCCTACCGGATCGTGGAAGGAGAGAACGAACGCTATGTCGATGCGCGCGGCCCGGTTCCCGTGGAACTCACGATTCCTGAAACTGAGGTGGCGGCAGGTGTCCGCCGTATCAACGGTGACGATGCGGTATTCCGGATCGAGGAGATGGACCACTACGATGACTACTACCTGAGTCGCTGGAACACGCTTACGCTGCCTGTTTACAAAGTAACGGTGGACGATGCCGACGGGCAGGTTTACTATGTCAATCCAAAGACCGGGCATGTCCGCTATCTGACACGCAACAAGATGGTCAAGAAATGGGTGTTCAGCGGCATTCACTACCTGAATATCCGCTGGCTGATTGAACGCCCTGTCCTCTGGACGATTGCCATCTGGACACTCTGTCTGGGCGGCGCTTTCGTCTCGCTGACCGGGGTCGTGCTCGGCATCCGCTTCATCCGGCGGCAGTTCAGGCGTTTCGGCCGGAAGGGGAAGTTTTTGCAGGATTGAAAATAATCTTTATCTTTGCCGCCGGTTCCGGTGTCCGGCGCCCCTGCCGGGGCGTTCCGGGTGAAAAGGGAATCAGGTGAAAGACCTGAGCAGACACCGCTGCTGTAAGTTCCGCTGCCGTCTCCGACAATCCAAAGCCACTGCCGCAAGGCGGGAAGGCGTCGGAGAAGGAACAAGCCAGAAGACCTGCCGGGACCGCGCGTTTTTCAAGCTTTCGGGTAATAAAAGCTTGCAAGAAGATGAAATTCAGACAGATAGGATTTGTACTACTGTGTGCGCTCCTGCGCGTCGTGCCGCTTTTCGCCCAGGATTCCCTGGCCGTGAAAGGAAAGCTGAACGATACGCTCATGCTCAGCAACGCCACCGTGACGGCCCGCAGCCAGGAGCAGCAGCTCCGCGAAGGCGCCTACGCGGTCGGGGCCGTCAATATCCGGATCCAGGCCGCCACGCTGCAGACGCTCACCCAGGCCATTGACCGCAGTTCCGGCATCCGCATTCGCGAAGAGGGCGGGGTGGGCAGCGATTTCGACTTGTCCATCAACGGGATGGGCGGCAACTCCGTGCGCTATTTCCTCGACGGGATGCCGCTCGACGCCAAGGGCTCCGGCATCACGCTTTCGAACCTGCCCGTCAACCTGATCGAACGCGTGGAAATCTATAAAGGTGTGATTCCCGCCAGCTTCGGCAGCGACGCGCTGGGCGGCGCCATCAACATCATCACCAACCGGCAGCACCGCAACTATCTCGACTTCTCCTACGGCATCGGCTCGTTCCATACGCACAAGGCGGACTTCAGCGCCCGCTTCACGGGCAAGAAGACGGGCCTGACCATCAAGCCCGTGATCAGCGCGTCCTATTCCAAGAACGATTACCTGATGCACGACGTCAAGGTCCGCAACGCCGACCGGACGGCCTTCATCGTGACCGACCTGCCCCGTTTCCACGACGATTACCTGTCGCTCTTCGCCCAGCTGGAGGCCGGCGTGTCCGACCGCTCCTGGGCCGATGATTTCTATCTGTCGGCCTCCGTGTCGAAGGTGGACAAGGAACTGCAGACCGGCGCCACGCAGTCGTACGTCATCGGTATGGCCGAACGCAACACCAAGGCGCTCAACCTGTCGGCCCGCTATGCGAAGAAAGGATTCCTGACAGAGCGGCTCGACCTGAACGCCACGGTGTCCCAGACCTGGGACCATACCCAGACCATCGACACGACCTACCGCCGCTACTACTGGGACGGCACCTATATCGAAGGTTCCTACAGCGAAATCCGCCACCGGGGCAAGACCCTGCGCAACTACCGGCGTCCGATGACGCTCATTCGCGGCAATTTCGACTATCACCTGGCCGAAGCGCACCAGCTGACGCTCAATTACCTGCTCAACCGCACCGGCAACCGCCAGGACGACGCGTGGGATGCGGACTACGTCCCGACTGACGACGCGCTGACCAAGCACATCATCGGCCTTTCCTACAACCAGGTCCTCTTCGGCGGAAAGATGGACAACGCCTTCTTCGTCAAGGATTACATCAACCACCTGGAGGTGGGGCAGAGCGAGTTCGCCTCGACCTCCGGCGCCGCCACGGCGGAAGCCTCCAGCACGCGGAATTACCTGGGTTACGGCGTCGGGAGCCGTTTTGCCATATTCGACCCCCTGGCTATCAAGGCTTCTTATGAACACAGCGTCCGGCTTCCCGTCTCCCGGGAGGTACTGGGCAACGGCTCCACGATCTATCCCAACCTGATCCTGAACCCCGAGATCAGCGAAAACTTCAACCTCGGCTTCTTCGGCTCCTGGGACCTCGGCGGCGGGCACGTGCTCTCTTACGAGGCGAACGGTTTCGCCCGGCTCGTGGACAATTACATCCAGGCCACGGTTTCCGAGACCGAGGGGATGATGCAGTATGTCAACGTGGCGGCCGTCCATATCAAAGGCGTGGACGGGGAAATCCGCTACGACTGGGCGGGCAAGCTGCATCTGGCGGTCAACGCCAGTTATGACGACTGCCGCGACCAGCGGGAATTCAACCAGGACGGCAGCCGCTCGATCACCTACCGCAACCGGACGCCGAACCGGCCATGGACCTTCAGCAATGCGGAGGCCTCCTATACCTTCCATCAGGTCGGGCTGCCCGACAGCCGCCTGCGCCTGACTGCCGACTACCAGTGGGTGCACTGGTTCTTCGTGACCTGGGAAGCCTTCGGCTCGGCCAGCACCAAGTCGCGCATCCCCACGCAGCACCTGGTCAACGCTTCGTTGCTCTACAGCTGGCAGGGCGGGCGCTACAACCTGTCGCTCGAATGTACCAACCTGCTTGACGCACTGGCCTACGACAACTATATGCTCCAGAAGCCCGGGCGGGCGTTTTTCTTGAAATTCAGATTATTCCTATAGCTTTTTATTTATCGTTTAAAGAGAGAAAGATATGAAAGAAATGAAACACCTCCTGTTCGTCCTGGCCGTTGCGATGGTCTCGATGATGTCAATGGCAGTCAGCTGCCGCGAACCCGAACCCGAACCGGAGCCGGAACCGGTCGTCGTGGACAAAGACTACAACTTTGACCTCTTTGTCTGCGCCGTCAAGCACGGCGGCATGTCCAAGAACAAGAACGGCACGTATGTGCGCAGCGTTCCCGACGTGACGGCCGACCAGCCGATGGTCGAGTTCACCGGAAAGGGCATCGATATCACGGAAGACTATACCCTGGAGAGCATCACCCGCGGCAAGTATTATTATCAGGTGCCCCAGCGTGCCACGGGCGGTTTCGTGAAATTCCACATCGAGCGCAATGCGGCCGGTGAGGAAAGCATCGTGGAAGATGCCGAAGTCCCCTTCAAGGACAACACCTTCGACGCCCGCAAGTACACCCACGCCTGGATCAACGACAGTACCACGCTGGTGATTGTCGGTACCGCTGACAAGGCCACGAAGATTATCTGGTCGAAGCTCAACGAATCGAATCTCGCCGTCCAGAGCGAAGGCACCTTCGACATCACCCTGCCCGCCGGTTACAATGCGTTCTCCACGGCCGGTCTGCTGACCTACCGCAAGAGCGACGGCAAACTCTATTACTTCTATCTGGTCAAGCCTGCGGCCGGCCAGTCGGATGCGGCTACTTCGATGACCTTCATCGCCGTCATCGACCCTGCCACGATGAAGGTTGAATCCAATACGGCTGTCCCGACGGATGTCATGGAAGAGACGGCCGGCAGTGCCTACGGCGAACTGATGCAGAGCATGATCATGTACGACGAGGCCGACAATATGTATGTGGCCGGCCTGCAGACCATCGACGGCAAGGAAATGGGTATCCTGCGCCGCATCCCGGTGGGCCAGAAGTCCTTCGATCCGTCCTGGAACGGTTTCCCCAATCCGGAAGGCAAGCTGCTGACCGTCCAGTACCTGGGCAACGGCAAGGCGCTGAGCTACTCCCGCGACGAAACCCTGGGCACCAAGATCGACAGCAAGAGCCACTTCTATTCGATCATCAGCCTGTCCAACGGCGCCCGTGAGCGCGTGAAGTTCAATGGCAAGGACCTGCAGTACTGCGGCGGCCGCTTCTCGCAGCGCAGCGCCGTGGTCAACGGCAAGGCCTACATCGGCGTCGGCGGTGAAGTGGAAGGAGCAGCCGAGGAAACGAATCCGACCATCTACATCTACGACTGCAAGACCGGCGTGGTGGAGAAAGGTGTGGAGCTCTCGAAAGGCTTCTGCTTCGACATCATCCGTGCAATGGATGCTGAGTAAGTTTTCGTATCTTTGTGTCCGATGAAACCGCAACTGCTCATCGGCGCGATGCATTCGGGGAGTGGGAAAACCACTTTTACGATGGGGATCCTGCGGGCCTTGCAACGGCAAGGCCTGCAGGTTCAACCATTTAAATGCGGCCCCGATTACATCGACACCCAGTTCCACAGCCTGGCTTCGGGCCGCGGGTCGGTGAACCTCGACACCTGGCTCGCCTCCGAGACGCACGTCCGTTCGCTCTATGCCCGCTACGGCGCCGATGCGGATGTCTGCGTGGTGGAAGGGGTGATGGGCCTGTTCGACGGCTATGCCCGGATGCAGGGCAGCAGCGCGGAAATCGCCCGGCTGCTCGACATCCCGGTCGTGCTGATTGTGGGCGCCCGTTCGATGGCCTATACCGTTGCGGCGCAGCTTCACGGGATGAAGACCTTCCTGCCGGGACTCCGTATCGCCGGCGTGGTGTTCAACCCGGTTTCCTCGGACAACCACTTGCGTTTCCTCCGCGAAGCCTGTGACGATGCCGGCCTGCCTTGTTTCGGCGCTTTGCCCAGGGTGGCGGACTTGGAAGTGCCCTCGCGGCACCTGGGCCTGACCCTTGCCGCCGAGCGGGAGATGGATGCCTGGATCGACCGGGCGGCCGATCTGGTGGAGCGGCACGTCGATCTGGCGGGACTGCTTTCGGCGGTTGCCGGACCGGCTCCCGGAAGGGACGCCGCGGCACTTCCGGCAGCGCCGCAGCCGCCGGCCGGGGAGCCGCTGCGGATTGCCGTGGCGCGCGATGCGGCCTTCAATTTCATCTATCGGGAGAATCTCCGGCGGCTTTCCGAGTTGGGGACGCTCCGTTTCTTCAGCCCGCTGGCGGGCGATTCGCTGCCGGAGGCCGACCTGGTGTACCTGCCGGGGGGCTATCCGGAACTCTTTGCCGCGGAATTGTCGCGGCAGGCGGCGCTTCGGACGCAGCTGCGTGACTATGCGCAGGCCGGCGGCCGGATCCTGGCCGAATGTGGCGGGATGATCTATCTTTCGCGGGCGCTGGAAGGCGTCCCCGGCGGCCCGTACCCGATGTGCGGCATCCTGCCTTTTGCCGCAACGATGGACGGCGCCCGGCTCCATCTCGGGTACCGGCGCCTGGTCGATGCGGCCGGGCGGTCGTGGCGCGGCCATGAATTCCACTATTCCGAGCTCGTTTCACCGGCGGCCCTGCCCTCCGTCGCCGTGCAGTACAATGCACGGGGTGAGCAGGTTCCTACGCCGCTTTATCGTTTCAAGAATGTCATTGCCGGCTATACCCACCTCTACTGGGGCGAAGCCGCTATTTTGAGTCTATGGGATTGATTATGAAAAGAATACTATCCATTCTCCTCTTGCTGTCCCTTGCCGTCCTGGCCATCTCCTGCCGGGATGGGAAGTCGAAGGGGGCCGGAAACGCCGCTTCGGTTTCCGGCACGAAGGCCGGCGCGGTCACGCCGCAGTATGCGGCCGGATTCAGCGTCCGCTATACCGATGACGGCTGCCTGGTGGACATCCAGGATCCGCAGCGGGAAGAAAGCGCATCCTTCCATTATCTGCTTGTTCCGCGCGGCAGCAAATCCGTTGCGGTGCCGGACGGCTATACGCGGCTCGAAGTGCCGGTGCAGCGCGTGGTGTGCATGACCTCGCTCCAGCTCTCCAATTTCATCTGCCTGGACGAACTCGACCGCGTGGCCGGCATCACCAGTACCCGCCATCTGTTCAATCCCGATATGAAACAACGGCTTGCCGACGGCCGTGCACAGAAGATCGGCATCGAAGGCAATTTCGACAACGAGATCATTCTCGGCCTGGATCCCGACCTGATCCTGATCTCGCCCTTCAAGCGGGGCGGTTACGAAGCGCTCAAAGGGGTGGATATTCCGCTCATCCCGCATCTGGGCTATAAGGAGATGACACCGCTCGGCCAGGCGGAATGGATCAAGTTCGTGGGCCTGCTTTGCGGCGAGGAGGAAAAGGCCAACCGCATTTTCGGGGAGATCGCGCAGCGCTACAATGCACTGAAAGCCCTGACCGCCGATGTCGCGGAGCGGCCGGTGGTGCTCAGCGGTGAACTGCACGGCGGCAACTGGTACGTGGGCGGCGGCCGCAGTTTCCTGGCGCAGATCTTCCGTGATGCCGGCGGGGAATATTTCCTGCCGGCCGATGAGAATTCCGGCGGCCTGAACCTCGATTTCGAAACCGTTTACAGCCAGACGGCCCACGCCCGCTACTGGCGCATCGTCAACAGCTATGCGGGTACTTTTACCTATGAAGCCCTCAAGGCCGAAGACGCCCGCTATGCCGACCTCTATGCCTTCCAGAACAAAGGCGTCATCTACTGCAATATGCGGGAGAAACCCTTCTATGAGAACATGCCGGTAGAGCCCGACGTGGTGCTCTCCGACCTGATCCATATCTTCCATCCGGAACTCCTTCCGGCCGACTATCAGCCGGTCTTCTACGCGTTGTTGCCATGAAGCGTCCCGTTGCCATCGGCATGATCCTGCTGGGGGTCTCCATCCTCCTGTTCTTCTTCCTGAACCTGCTGCTGGGTTCGGTGACGATTCCTGCCGGCCAGGTGTGGAAGATTCTCTGGGGCGGGGAAGTGGACAATGCCATCTGGCAGAACATCGTGCTCAAATCGCGTTTTCCGCAGGCACTGACGGCGCTCGTGGCCGGCGCGGGCCTGTCGGTGGCCGGTCTGCAGATGCAGACGGTCTTCCGCAATCCGCTCGCCGGGCCTTCTGTGCTGGGCGTCAGTTCGGGTGCGAGCCTGGGCGTGGCTTTCGTGGTGCTGCTTTCCGGGCGCCTGGGCGGCGTCGCCCTGAGCCGGCTCGGCTACATGGGTGAATTCGCGATGACGGTTGCGGCCATCGTCGGCGCACTGGCCGTGATGGCGCTCATCGTCTATGTGGCCCAGAAAGTGCGGGGCAATGTCACGCTGCTGATCATCGGTGTGATGATCGGCTATGTGGCCAATGCCATCATCGGCGTGCTGAAATTCTTCAGTGCGGAAGAAGACGTGCGGGCTTATGTCGTCTGGGGATTGGGCAGCTTTGCCCGGGTCTCCGGAGGGCAGGTGATGACCTTCGTCATCATCATGGCCATCCTGCTGCCGCTTTCCTTCCTCTTGGTCAAGACTTTGAACCTGCTGCTGCTGGGCGACGGCTACGCCCGCAACCTGGGCCTGAACATCCGTCGGGCCCGGATGTCGGTCATTGCCTGTTCGGGTGTCCTGGTGGCCATCGTGACGGCCTACTGCGGCCCGATTTCCTTCCTGGGCCTGGCCGTCCCGCATCTTTGCCGGGGCATCTTCCGGACTTCGGACCATCGGGTCCTGATGCCGGCTTCGCTGCTGGCGGGCGCTTCGCTGGCGCTGCTGTGCAACCTGATTGCCCGGATGCCAGGCTTCGAAGGCGCGCTTCCGGTCAATTCCATCACGGCCCTGATCGGTGCACCGGTCGTCGCGGCCGTGCTTTTCAAACGCAGAAAGGAGGATACGGGCGAATGAAACGGGAAGAAACCATCCGGCTTACGGGCCTGTCCATCGGCTACCGGGGCAAACACAGTGTCAAATGCGTGGCGGACGACATTTCGCAGGCGATCCACAGTGGCGAACTGACCTGCCTGCTGGGTGAGAACGGTGCAGGCAAATCGACCCTGCTGCGCACGCTCTCGGGCTTCCTGCCGCCTTTGGCGGGTGAGATATCCATCCTGGGCCGGCCGCTTTCTTCCTACAAGGAACGGGAGCTTGCCACGGTCATCGGGGTGGTGCTGACCGAAAAGAACAATTTGCAGAACATGACGGTCCGGGAACTTGTCGGGATGGGACGCAGTCCCTACACGGGTTTCTGGGGCCGGCTTTCGGCCGATGACCGCCGCAAGGTGGACGACGCGCTGTCGCTGGTCGGCATCGCGGCGCTCGGCGACCGCATGGTCCAGACGCTCAGCGACGGCGAACGGCAGAAGGTGATGATCGCCAAGGCGCTGGCGCAGGAGACGCCCGTCATTTTCCTCGACGAGCCTACGGCCTTTCTCGACTACCCGAGCAAAGTGGAGATCTTCCACTTGCTGCACCGTCTCTCGCGCGAAATGCACAAGACCATCTTCCTCTCGACGCACGACCTGGAACTCGCCCTCCAAATCGCCGACCGCCTCTGGCTGATGCCCCGCCGCCCCGATCCGGAAAAGCGTGGTTCCGCGGGTGGTCGCAGTGTCACGGTAGGCACGCCGGAAGACCTCTCACTCGACGGCACGCTCGACATGTTCTTCCGCCGCAAGGGTGTCGCCTTCGAGAAGCAGACGGGTCTCTACCGCATCGAGCCCGAATACCGTGCGGAAGTCTGCCTCACGGGTGACCCCGTCGCCTGTGAAATGGTCCGCAAGGCCCTCCGCCGCAACGGCATCCGCGCCCTGGCCGCCGCCGCTACTCCCGTGCCGGTCATCCGCGCTGAGATTGCGCCCGACGGCATCCCGTCGTTCACCGTCATGAACATTTCGGCGGGCTCTTCCGACGCGCGGCAGAACCTTTTTGAGGCCAGCGAGGGCGCTTCGGGGCATCTCACCGTCCATACCATCGCCGATCTGCTCGACCTCCTCTGATTCCCTCCCATTCCAGGTAGCACGGTGGAAAACCTTCCACTTCGCCCTTCCCATCCTCATTTGGGGCCATTATTGAGGATGGAAGATCTTTTTTCGGCTTTCCATCCTCAAAATGAGCCGTTTTTGAGGATGGTGTGGCGTCGTGTGGCGTCGTCTGCCACCATGCCCGTCTGCTCCCGCCCCCTCTCGCCCTGCGAGCCCGTCCACTCCTCGTCTGGCGGCCCTCAGCGGCCATCTCCGCGGGCTCGCACCGTCCCATTCCACCGTGCCATTCTATCTGTGAAACAATTAATGCAAAAGTTTTTTGCTCCCCTGAAGCAATAAAACGGATAATGTGTATTTATAAAGTGTATTTTTGTTCAAGCGATGTGTCCACAAAAAGGTATGCGTAGATCAATAGTTACGATATTGTTGTTGCTCCTGTCTGTCAGTCTTGCTTTCGGACAGGAACGTCCCTCCTGGAAGAGGGCGGAGAGCAACCTTATGATTGGCGGGGGATTGTTCCTGGAAAGCGGTTCCCGGTCAGATGGCAACAATCCCGGTGCCGTGTTGCGCCTGTCTTACGGTCTTGATGTCAGGCTTGACGAGCGATGGTCCTTGATGCCCGGGGCGGGGCTTCGTCTGCAGTTGGGAGACATCCGTCAATTCATGTGGGTTGGCGGCGATCCGGATGGGATGGGAATGGCCGATGTTTTCATCGACTGCCGCTATCATCTTGAATCCACGGGGTCAAGAATCGTTTTCGGGCTTGGTCCGGCGCTTTCCTACATGGTTTCACCGGATACTTACTACATCGATGCCGATCCGTCCGATCCCTTGAACGGTAAAGAGAAATTCAAGCGCTTTGACCTGGGACTTCATCCGAGCGTGACTTTTCTGCGTGGAAAGCATTTTCAATGGGGGATTGAGGGCAGTCTGGGGCTTTTGAACGCCATGGTCCAGTATCCTGCCTACAAGCGGACCGGTTCCATTCATCTGCATTATCTGGCCGCAACAATCGGCTTCCGTTTCTAAATTCTAAACGATTATTATTTGTCATGAAAACCAAGTATCTCCTCATCTATGTCATTGTCGGCATCGCCTTTCTGGCGGTTTCTGCCTGGGTATTTTTCACCCGTGGAAAGAATGCGAAAGCGATCAAGGCAAAATATCGGCTGGGCGGTCTGCTGATCACCTGCATGACCATGCTGTCCGCAGCTTCCTGCGGTCAGATTGGCGGACCGGGGCAAATCATGTGTTATGAGCCTGTTGTCGAGGAACGTACCGACAATTTTGTCTCCCTGAATATCAAGAGCAGCCACACGTCCTACCGCTATAACGAGTTGAGTCCCGGTGATGTCTTCTCCGTGAACATCCGCGTTCCTTCTTACCGGAAATACGTGCTCAAAGTTATCTTGAACAATAGTGCGGGGACGGAATTGCAGCGGGCGGAACTGGTCGTGACGGATCCTGACAACGCCACCTTTGACATTCCTCTTTCTGAAAGTGTAACGCATCGGGGCGAGGCCATTGTCCAAGTGCAAGGCGTGGTGAAGGAGAATCCGGAAGAATTGTCCCAGATGGCGTATGGTGTCATGGTCATCAATATCCGGTGAAGACGCGCTCCCATATAAACAACATCGTATTTGAGCTCACCGGCGCCTGCAACCAGTGCTGCAGGTTTTGCTATAACTATTGGCGTGACGGCCAAACGCCCATTGCGGCTCCCGATCCGTCCTTGGCACGCAAGACGCTGAGAAAATTGTTTTCCCAGACCGCCGTCGACAATCTTTCCTTCTCGGGCGGTGAGCCCCTCCTGCTTCCGAACATCCACGATCTGGTCTTTTACGCCCGGCGCAAGGGCAGTGCGGTCAATGTCCTAACCAACGGCACACGCTTGACGCCCGATGCGCTTGAGAACTTCTTGGACCTGGGGGTCGGTGCTGTCCAGATTCCGCTGCTCAGTGCGGATTCGTCTGTCCATGATTCACTTACGTGCCTTCCTGGCTCCTGGGAAAAGGCGCTTGCGGCGTTGCGCAGTGCCGGCAAGGCGGGTGTGGGTGCCGCGGTACTGGTCGTTACGAAAGTCAATGCGCCGGGCATTGCGGAAACGCTCTCGCTTATCCGGAGTTGCGGCGTAAGATCCGTGATGGTGAACCGCTTCAACATTGGGGGAAATGGGATCCGGAACTTGCAGGAACTTGTCCCGGACAGGAAGATGCTGCAGGATGCGTTTGCCACCATTGAACGCTTTGCCGGGCAGAATCCGGATATGCGTTTTGTCAGCGGGGTATGCACGCCGCTCTGCCTGCTGGATACGACGCCTTATCCGCATATCCGTTTCTCCCGATGCAGCGCGGATCTCAGCGGGAGACCGGTTACGGTCAATTATAACGGGGATGTCCGCTTCTGCAATCATTCTCCCAAGGTGCTGGGAAATATCTACACCCGGCCGATTGGGGACATCCTTGCTGATCCCCAAATCACCGCCCGTTATGCCGCTGTCCCGGACGAATGCGGGGAGTGTGCGCTCCTGCCGCAATGCGGGGGCGGATGCCGTGCCGCCTCCGAACAGGTCTATGGCAGTTTCTCCGTCCAGGATCCCATCCTGGCCATGACATCTTCTGCGTCTTCCGCGTCATGCTGAGCCGTTCTTGGGGATGGAATGACGCTATCTTGCGTCATGACCGGTGCGGCCGGGTATCTCACCGTCTACGCCATCACCGATTCGCTCGCAAAATCGGATAGGGGGCTTGCAGGATCGCCCGAAAATGGTATATTTGCAGAAATATCAATAAAACTCTGTTATTATGAAAAAAGTTCACAAGACTCTGTTTTATGTTGCGGCGGGCATCGTCGTCCTGCTGATCGCCGTCGGTTCCTGTACGAAGATGGTGGATAATTCCGAAATCGGCATCAAATTCAAAAAATTCTCGCTTACTGACCAGGGAGAACTGATTTCTACCCAGGTCTCGGGCTTGACCTTCTATAATCCGATTACGACCAGCGTGTTTACTTATCCCGTCTTTATCCAGCGGGTGGATTACGCGCCTTTCAACGTGACGACGAAGGATGCCGCCACTTTTTCGATGGACCCGTTGCTGGCATACCAGCTCGACCGCACCAAGGCTTCGTATGTTTTCAACAAGTACCGCCGTTCCCTGCGGGATATCGAGCAGGGATACATGCGTACCTGCATTTACGATGCGTATCGCATCTCGGCCAACAACTACACGTCCGACGAACTGATGGGCAACCGGGCCAAATTTGAGCAGGAAGTGCGCCAGATGCTTGAAAAATCGCTGGGCGCCGAGGGCTTCATCGTATCGGAATTCACTTCGCAGATAACACCGCCCCTCTCATTAAGCGCCGCCATCGAGGCAAAGAACCAGGCTATCCAGGAAGCGCTCAAGGCTGAAAACCTGGTAAAGCAGGCGGAAGCCAACGCCCAGATTGCCATCGCGAAGGCAAAAGGTGAAGCCGAAGCGACGAAAGTCAAGGCCGACGCCGAGGCGTACTACAATCGTACGATCGCTGCTTCTCTCAGCCCGATGATCATCCAGGAAGACTGGATTGAAAAGTGGAACGGAGAATTGCCGCAGATTGTCACCGCTGGAAATTCCGGCTTGATGTTCGATCTGTCCAACATCAAGAAATAGCGTTTCTGCTGCGCCGTTGGGGTGGCCGCGAGCAGGACGTGATAGATAAAACGTCCTGCTCGTGTCCAGTCAACGGGATTAGACGGTTATAGCGTCAATTGGTCAGAGTTGGCGGCGGATGAGGCGGGGGAGGCGGATGAGGGCGCGCTTGGTGGCGGGCCAGGCCAGGACTTCAGGGAGGGTGACTTCGTGGGCATCCTCAAGCAGGGACAGGAATGTCGCTTTCTGCTTACGGGCCAGGTCTGGGTCTTCGATGCGGGCGGCGACTTCGTAGTTGATCTGCAGGCTGCGGCAGTCGAGATTGGTGGAACCGATCCAGGTCAGGCAGTCGTCGCAGACGACGGTTTTGCTGTGGTTGAAACGGGGCAGGTATTCATAGACCTTGACGCCGGCCTCCTGGAGTTCTCGGTAGAAGGACTGGTTGGCTGCCGTCAGGGTGGGATGGTCTGTTTTTCTGGGCAGGAGGATGCGGACGTCGATGCCGCGGCCGGCGGCTTGTTTGAGGGCTTCAACGAGTTTCTGGGGCGGGCAGAAATAGGGTGTCTGGAAATAGGCGTAGTCTTGTACGTTTGAGAGCATCTGGCAATATCGGCTCAGGAACGCCAGATAGTGTGGGCTGCCGGACGGCGGGGCCTTCGAGGCGGAGATGGGTGTCGCGCCAGTCCAGGCGGTAGCGGTCGGCCAGGTTCATGCCGGTTGAAATCCGGAAGGACGTTCCAGAGATACGCATCCGGATCGGTGAAATAGCGGAGTTCGATGCCACTGTCTGCCATCTGCCGAAAATAGGCTTTCCGCATGCTGAAGTTCGTCACGTTTTCAATCAGGAGCCTGACCCTTACGCCTTCCCGGACCTTCTCTTCGAGGGCGTCGCGGATCATCCGGCCCGAGGCGTCGTCCGCCAGCAGGTAGTATTCCAGGTCGATGGTCTGCCGGGCCCCTGCGATGTCCTGCAGGAGCAGTTCCCATTTCCTTTCGCCGGACGTGATGACCTCCAGCCCGGCCGGCTGCGCCCGGAGCGGCAGCAGGCCGCCGAGGAGCAACAGAAAGAAAAAAGCCTTGTGAAAGAACAACTTCATGAAAAAAAATGAGCCCGGATGTCTAGGGTGTTGAATCCTTCCTGACCAGGACGATGGAAGCATCGTTGGCACTGTTGAAACTGCGTGCGAAGGAGCGGAAACTGTCGTATTGGCTCCGATCTTCCCGGAATGCCTTTATATGCAGGAGCAGATTGACGACGATGTTGTCCTGCTCTGTGGCGATTTCGGATCGGAAGGATCCCCACGGCGTATCCAGGCTGACCGGATCCGGGAGGCTTTCGATCTGGTATCCTTCTGGCAGTCTGTAGATGAGTCTGTCGTGAATCAGACTGCCGTTTTGATTCTGGATAGGCTGGGTCCGCGCCGTGCGCTGGATGAACATTTTTTTTGCAAACAGGTTGACGGGGACGATGAGCCGGTTTCCACTTGCCTTTCCGAAGGTATTGCATTCCAAGGAATAGTGGATGCGGATCCATGGATACCATCCTTTACGGCCATCGCAGCTCTCGAAATTGTCTTCTACATCCGTGATGGTCAGCCCTCGTGGCTGAATGCCGAGTCCGGATGACAGCCGTCTGACTTTATCCAGCTGGTCCCAATCCCGGAATTCCAGCCAAGGCTCTGTCTTGTCCAGGCAATATCGGTCCACCATGTTTATGGCGGCAGATCCGTCTGCCTTGAGCCGTACATCGGCCAGGGTCTCGGAAAGGCGCAGGGAATCCGGATAGGCAGGAGCGCGGAGCAACTGTCCACCTCCCGGTTTGATGACCAGGATATCGTGTCCGGCGACATGTGAGGGCCGATAGCCGAGCGGAAGCCGTCGGGTACATTCGATCAACAGCGTATCGCGTATTTCTTTCAGGGGAACCGATACCATCACATGGTCACCCTGTCCGAGTGAACTGTATTCGGGCGCAAAACGGGACCGGCGGGTGTCGAGTACTGTATAGAAAGACGGGATGCCGACCGACTTGAGCAGGCACATGAAATAGTTGCTCAAAGCTTTGCAATCGCCGAATCCGGTCTTGTCAACAACGGAGCAGGGGAAGGGACGGAAGCCGCCGATCCCAAACTGGATGCTGACATAGCGGGTCTTGCGGCAGAGATAGTCGTAGATGACACGGACCTTTTCAAGATCGGACTTGCAGGAGCTGGTCAGGGCCTTCATCTCTGCGGCACGCTCCGCGGGCAGGTCATCGGTTCCTTGCAGGAGTCCGTACTGCCATTGTCCCAATTCGCTCCAGTTACCCTGCCTGCCGGGGAATCCGTCGTACATGAATTCCTGCGGCGCGGCCTGGATAGACGGGATGACCGAACGGATGTCAGGCATATAACTCTCCTCGGTAAAGCCTTCGTACCGCTCAATCGTCCAGGAATAGGTCCCCGCTCCGGTTTTCGGGGAGCCGAAACCATTTACAAGATAGTTGATCTTTGTCCCCTGGGGAATAGTCAAGGTATAGGAACCGTGTTCAAGGCGCGTCTTTTCCGTCTTGATGGGGAAATAGGATGGGAATACAGCGAAGCCTTTGTGGTACTGCACGGTGTATTCATAGGTGACCGTGAACGGACAACGCGCGGAAGGCTGGTATACCATCATGTAGGCATCTTCCGCCAAGCCTGTTCCAATGGCGATGGTCTGCAGGTCTTTCTTCTTGATTTTGCGGCTTGTCCCGTCGTGGGAAGTCAGTGTGCCGGAAAAGTCGGACAAGGTTTCCGACTGGTTGGTAAAGACGGCGAAAGTGGCTTCCGGAAGCCCGCGGTCGTTGCGGACGTTGACTGTGCGTTTAACCTTCAGGGTTCCCGAAGCGGGCGATTTCATCTGGAACGTTTCCTCGTCGCAGATCACCGTGGCGTGTTCTTGCGCAAGGAGGTTGATGGCAGACAAAGCCCCGATGACCAGGCATCCGATGGATAAGAGAGGCCGTCTCATAACTTTTTCAATACGATGACCGAATTTTCAGTCTTTCCGAGATGTTCCCAGAAATCCCGGAAATCCGGATAGTCCTTCTCCTGGACCGACAGCGTATTCAAATCCATCCGGAAGGAAAGTTGGATGACGTTCCCTGTCTGCCCGCATTGGATGAGGAAAGTGCCGACGGCCGGGTTGTTCCCTCGTGTCGTGACGGGAAGCTGTTCGACGGCATACCCTTCCGGGATGTTGATGGTACACATGTAATTGATGCGTTGCCGGTAGGGGAAATCCACCGGGAGCTTGCGATGTTCATCGCGGAAATCCTGCGGGTCGTGCCAGTTGCTGAGAAATGGCCGGATGTACAGAAAATCTCCGGACTTGTCCAGCCTTTGCTGGAAAGAATAGCTAACCTGGGCACTGTTCCCCTGCTTGTCCGGTTCTTTGAGTTCCATGGAAAGGATCTCGATCTGCTGGTCGTTTTCAGCATCTTCGATCCATTGTTCCGGATTGTCGAAACGGCGGTAATGGGCCTTGATGTCATAGCTGCACTGGTTGGTGGCATTGATTTCGGACGATCCCTGCAGAATTTCGTGTTCAGGCTGCGGCGTAATCGTGACAATTTGGGCGAGGGTGTTGGTGACCGGGAGACGGGTCAGGTCGATCCATTCCCCGATTCCTTCCAAATGGACGAGCCGGGCACGGGTGACCAGATAGTCGGGACTGATCACGTCGAGGTAACTGTCTTTGCGGGCGGCGTCCAGGTAATGGACGGAACCGTCAGGGGCCAGGATGCGCAGGATGAAGGATGCAAACTCGGACGATGAGATATAGTAATCCAGCAAGGCGCCGTCTGAGCGTGGCTTGACCAGAACGGGTTCCGCGCGGAATCCAAGCGAATTCAAAGCACTGGCCATGAGTGCATTGATGTCGGCGCTGCTGCCTGTTCCTTTTTTGAGTGTCTGATTGTTGTCCTGTGGCAGCAACCGAATTTCCTTGTTCCAGTCCACCCGGTAGAGGATATAGGTCCATACGGCCAGGATCTGTCCGGTCGCGTCGGCTTCTCCGGCAATCCGTTCCCGCAGGGCATCCGCATCCCGGAAATGCTGTCTGACTTGTTTCATCAGCGAAGATTCTGCAATCCGGGCGTCCACGTTTTCCCAGTTGACGTGGTAGCTCTGTGTCAGGACGCCCGGGATTGTGACCTGCCGAAGGTTGTAAGCGACAGACAGTTTGTACTGGTCTGTGTTGTAGCAATACGGTTCAGCCTTCATGGCGGGGATGTCCTTTGCCGAGAAATAGTCGTGGTACATGGTGAAATTCATCAGGCCCGTGTAGGGTGTCGTGATGGTTTCATTATTGATGTCCTGCTTGAAGTCCGCCGTCAGGTAGCCCTTTGTCACGCGGTTGTACTGGAAAAAATCGGCATAGGTGACCTCGACATCGATCTTGTTGACGGGATAATCGGACAATTGCAGGTAGATGTCCGGAATGGTAATGACCGGCGACTGGATTTCAAAGGCCACTTCGACGACAGAACCCTCTCGGATTCCTTCCGGCGCAAAGGAGATCTTGTTGCGGTTGTCCGCATATTTCTCATTGAACTGACTGCCGCGGGACATTTTGATCTGTTCGATCTTTCCGTCCGGCCGCCGGTTGTAAGTCGTCGCCTTGATTCCGGATACCTGCTCCCGGTCCTCGTAGTTGGTGGCATATACGATTTCGTAGTCCGCTGCATCTTTTCCCGATTCCTTGAGAATTTTCCAGCGGTCGTGAATTCGTACCGTGCGCGTCAGCTGGGCGGTCGCGGAAATCCCGATTCGGACGAAGTAGCTCCGGTATAACAAGACGGCTGCCGCGGAAGAGTCCCGGTCATATACTTTCAAGTCAACCTCCGCATCGGATACGTCACCGAATTTCGGATTGACCGGAATGGTCTGTGCCTGTAGCGGGCGGGTTTGGATGGCAAGCAGGAGAATGGTCAGAAATGACAAGATACGTCTCATGGCAGCACGGATTTATTGCATCTGCCGGATCCGGACGTCCATGTCGGGGAGGAGGGCCGGGAGGCCGGTCAGGTCGGTTTGACTGTAGTGGTAGGGGATGAGGACCTTGGGCTGGATGGCCTTGGCGGCCGAGACGCATTGCCCGACGGTCATGGTGTAAGGCTGGTTGACCGGGAGAAAAGCGACGTCGATGTCCTTGAGCGCCGCCATTTCGGGGATGTCTTCGGTGTCGCCGGCAATGTAGATGCGCAGGCCGTCGATGGAAAGCACATAGCCGTTTCCATTGCCTTTCGGATGGAATTTCTCACGGCCTTCGGTGGTGTTGTAGGCCGGGACGGCCTCCAGCAGGATGTTGTCGGTCAACGGGATCCGGTCTCCGTTGAGGACCACTTCTCCGCGGCCGAGCTGTTCGCAGCTGCGGGGATTCATCAGCAGGCGGGTCCCGTCTTTGGTAAGCGCGTCAATGGCGTCTGCATCCAGATGGTCGCCGTGCTCGTGGGTGATCAGGATGAAGTCGGCTTTCGGAAAATCGCCGGCATAATCGGTCTCCTTGCCGTGTTTGCAGACGGGATCGACCTGGATCGAGATGCGGTCATAGCTGAGGGCCAGGCTGCCGTGTTTGATCAGGGTGATGTCCACGGGCTTTCCGCTGTCGGTGATGAATCTTTCCACTTCGTATCCTTTCTCTGTGATCAGGGATGCGGGCTCGGCCGCCGTCTTTTTCTTGGCAGGCGTGCAGGCTGCCAGCAGGAGTACTGCCAGGAGCGCGAGGGGCTGGAAGATGGGTTTCATGGGGCTGTATGCTGATGGATTCTACAAATTTAGAGAAAATAATGTATATTTGCAATATACGAAACCGATATGCGTATGAAAAAGATTCTGGCGATCTCCCTTTTGCTGACCGTTTCCGCCCTTTGCCGGGCCCAGCTGCCCACCGGAAGCTGGTCAGGCTCCCTCGAAGTCCAGGGCGTCTCCCTCGCGCTGGTATTCCATCTGTCTGATGACAAAGCCACGCTGGACGTGCCGGACCAGGGCGCCAAAGGCATTCCGGTCCAGGCCGCGCTCACGCCGCTCGGTGCGCTCCATATCGACATTGCGGCCATCAACGCCGTTTTCGAGGGATACCGGATCGGCGACAAGATCATCGGCACCTTTTCGCAGCACGGGGCTTCATTTCCCCTGACGCTCTCGCCCGGCGTACCGCAGCGCAAGCGGCCACAGACGCCGCAGCCGCCCTTTCCGTATGCCACGGAAGAAGTCAGTTTCGCCAATGGGGATGCCGTGCTCAAAGGCACCCTCGTGCTTCCGGAAGCTTGCAACCGATCGACGCCGGTCCTGCTGCTGGTCACCGGAAGCGGTCTCCAGAACCGGGACGAAGAACTCTTTGAACACAAGCCGTTTGCCGTCATCGCCGACTATCTGGCCCGCCGGGGCGTGGCGACCCTGCGCTACGACGACCGGGGCTTCGGCGAATCGACCGGCGACGTGGTGAACGTGACGACGGAAGACCTGAAGAACGATGCCGCCGCCGGTCTCGCGCTGCTTCGCCAGCGCTTCGACCGCGTGGGCGTCCTCGGCCACAGCGAAGGCGGCACGATCGCCTTCATGCTGGCCGCAGAGCAGAAAGCCGACTTCATCGTGAGCCTGGCCGGCATGGTGGTCTCGGGCCGCGAAACGCTGCTGGCCCAGAACCGCTACGAACTGCAGCAGGCCGGGCTGGACGCCGCGACCACGGAGCGCTACTGCAAGGCGCTGGCCGCGGTTTTTGATGCCACGGTGGAGGGGCTTCCGATGCCGGAACCGACTTCATTCGAACTGCCTGCGCCGCTCCAGCAGAACCTGGCCGCCGTGCAGGCGCAGCTCCAACTGCCGTACCTGCGCTATCTGCTTCAACTCGACCTTTCCGGCCGCCTCGGCGCGGTGACCTGCCCGGTCCTGGCGCTGAACGGGACGCTGGACAGGCAGGTGGACTGCGCGCTGAACCTCGGCGCGTTGGAACGCGGCCTGCCCGCCTCGCCGCGGAACGCAGTCCGTGCCGTCGCGGGGCTCAATCATCTTTTCCAGCACGCAAAGACCGGCGTACCGGCGGAATATCCGCAGATCGAAGAGACCTTTGCCCCCGAAGCGCTGCAGACCATTGCCGACTGGATGGCCGGCCTGTAAAAAGCATGACATGCTGCGCAAGAAACGTGTTGATTCTGCATTTTGTGGGTAAAACGACAGACAATGAAGAAATTTATCACCCTCTTGTGCACGGTGCTGCTGATGGCAGGGCTCTGTGCCTGCGAGCATATCGACTCGCCGGATTTTGAGGAAGTTGCCGATTTTGAAATCGCCGGCCTGACGCTCGACAATTTCCCTTTCATCGACTGCTCTACCAGTACTTCGCCGCTGCGGGACATTCTGATGTATGAGATGCTTGACATTCCGTGGCGCTGGGGGCCTGATATCGTGTCCGGGTCCAATTACAAAGTATGGTTTCTGTTGCCGGACGGGATGATACAGGGAAGTGCGGAACACATCGCCTTTGCCGACCGGATCCACGCGCTGTGGAAATCCAGCGGCTCGCATGGCGCCTATGTGAACCTGATCGACGGCACTTGCCGCGTAATCATCGACTCGCGGGACATATCCCGTAACGAAGCGGACTATGCAGCGCAGAAACAGGTCAAGATTGTCACCAAGCCCCTTGCCTGGGATGCACTGGTTTTCATCGTGCATCCGGACAATCCGGTCAAGTCCCTGACTCCAGTGCAGATACGGAAGATTTATACGGGTGAGATCACAAACTGGAAGGAACTGGGCGGCGTCGATCATGAGATCCATCCCTATACGCGGGACGCGGATTCGGGCAGTCAGGAAAAAATGGAGACGCTGGTGATGAAGGGGCGAGCGATGAAAGAATGGCCGGAAATGGTGGGATACAATATGCTTTCGCCTTATTTCCAGATCGAAGGAGATCCCTACGGCATCGCCTATACGCCCTATTATTTCTGTGAGAGAATGGTGGGCGACCTTCACCACGTCCGTGTGCTGGCGGTTGAGAATGTCTATCCTACGGCGGAAACCTTGCTCAACGCAGTGCAGGGCCGGAAGAATGGATATCCTTTTTATTCTCACATCTATGCCGCCATACGAGCCGACGAGCCGCAGGATTCTTTTCCGCAGCAGATCTATACCTGGCTCTCGACGCCCCGGGCGAAGCGTCTTATCGACGAAAGCGGATATATCGCTTTGCGCAATTTCTGATGAATCAGTTCGCCGCCGCCGGAATCTGGCCGCCGGCTGTCAATGGACGTAGATTGTCTTGGCTTTCTTGCGGCTCGGCGTGTAGGTGCCGGGTTGCTTGAGGGTGATGACGATCACGCCGTTTCGGGCGGAATCGACAAAATGGGCGTAGGTCTCGTCGGCGGAGAATTTGGCGATGGCCTCCTTGCTCTTGAAAACCTGTACGGAGGCGATGGCGGCTGGATCGAGCGTCCGCATATCTTCGTTGGTGGCGGGCTCCCCGTCGATGAGAATCAGCGGCAATGCTCCACGGTCAGTCTGGATGTTGTGGACCTGTACGGCCTGCCCGTTCACGTTGATGACCGTAATATCATAGGCCTCGATCCGGGCGCCTTTGAGTTGGGAGCCGTCGAAGTGTTCGACGTCCTGCTTGTCGATGATATAACGGGTAAGTGTGTCCGCCGGTGCGGTAGCGGCGCCGGTGCTGAGGACGGCGGTGCAAAGGAGGGAGAAGACGAGTGTTGTCATGGTCAATCGGTAGATGGATGGTTGTAAGCAAGAAGGGACGTGGTACCGTCGTCCGTATCGTATGTGAGAATATAGGAGAAAGTCTGGCCGTCTTTCAGGTAGGCGGTCAGGATGGCTTTCGAGCCGGACGGTGTGGCGACCACCGTTTCAATCTCATCGGGGCTGAGCATCATGATCTGGCGGATGCCTTCGGCGATGGCGACGGGGCTGATCGGCTGCTCCTTGCTGCCGGCAGGGCGGAGGAAGAAGAAGAGGGCGATGGCGGCGGCAGCGGCGGCGGCGATGCCTGCGCGCCAGCGCAGGCGCCGCCTGCCGCTGCCGTTGCCGTTGCCGTTGTTGCGGCCGTTGCCGCCGGCCGCTACGAGCCGGTCGAATTCGGCTTCCGTTTCGTCCAGTTCCGGAAGGCAACTGGCACAGGGAGCGGCCAGGCCGACCAGCAGGGCGATCTCCCGTTCGTCGGCCTCGGCCTGGTGCCGGACGAACCAGTCGCGGAGCCGCTGTTCCTCGGCGGGCGTCGTCTCCGCTTTGAGGTAGCGCTCGATCAACGCTTTCCGCTTGTTTTTGTCTGCAAGGTCGTTTATCATAAAGCGTTCATTTTTTTCAGTTCTTCCAGCATCTGCCGACGGGCCGTCGAAAGGCTCACCTTGATGCTGTTCTTCGGGCGTCCCGTCGCAGCGGCAATCTCGTCGAGCGAGAGCGCATAGTCGCTGCGCATTGTCAGGAAAGTCCGTTGTGTTTCAGATAGTTTCTTATACAGGCTGTTGCGGATCCGCTGGTTTTCTTCCGCTTCCAGCGGACTGTCCGTGGGCGCGCTTCCGCTTTGCGCCGCCTCTTCCAGCGGCCGGAAACGGATTTTCCGTTTCCGGAAATGATTGACGCAGATGTTCTTGGTCAGCCGCACGGCCAACGCCTCGGCGTCCCGGACCGGATAGCCTTTCTCGACGAGTTCCCACAGGGTGACCAGCGCCTCCTGCACGACATCTTCGGCTTCGTCGCTGGTGCTGCCCGTCGCCCGGCCGAACTGCCGTGCAACCGCCACCAGCTTCTCCCGTATCCGGGCCGATAGCTGTCCAAACTCCTGTTTCGTCATAAAAGGCTCTTTCCAAAGATTAGTCGCAAAAATCGTTCAAAAGTTAAAACCGTTTTTTTTATTATTTTTGCGCTGCAACGGACGCATTTGAGCATCAGCCGATTACGCAAGTTGATCCCCTCGGAAACCGAGGGGGGTCAACTTGTGCAAGTCGCTGACTGACTGATGTGTACATTGCAGCGCAAACGGGGGGCATAGGCGGGGATGACATTTGAGAGCGCCTGCGCAAGGTTTTCCCGGAAGCTGCATTTAATGGTAAAACAATCGTGAAATGAGAAAGACACTGACGCTTTTATCTGCTATGCTCCTGCTTCTGGCAGGACTCTGTGCCTGTGAAACTTTGCCGGATGAACCCGGTGGGCTGGACGGCACCTGGCGCCTGATCGCACCGAAAGGTATGGTTCAAGAGGGATTCACGACCTGGACTTTCAACAGCCTGGGAGACCAAACTTCCGGTACCATTCCTGTGCTTTGGGTCAGGAACAATGATGTATTCGCCGGAGACCGTGAAATGGCGTATTATTATTCTGTCGAAGAAGACGGGCGTACCCTCCATATCCGGGAGGCCTCTTTCTGCGGCATCAATGGCTCGATCATTTATCAGATTCAGGAACTCTCGTCCCGGCGCCTTTCCCTGAAACTACTCGGCAAGGAGACGCTCGGCTATGATGCCTGGACCGGATGGCCCGAAGCGCCTGCTTTTGAGCGGTCCTCGAATTAGGGTATATTAGCTGCAACGGACACGATTGATTATCAGCCGATTACGCAAGTTGACCCCCTCGGAAACCGAGGGGGTCAACTTGTGCAAGTCGCTGACTGACTGATGTGTACATTGCAGCGCAAATGGGGAAGGGGGGCCGGGATGGAAGTCGCAGGGCAAGGTCGCAAGGGGCGTTGCCGTCAGAAGAGATAGGCGGCGGTGATGGAGGCTGGGCAGGCGGCGAGGCCGGCGGGGGCGCCGGCGTAGAGAAGGCGTCCGCCTTCCTCGCCGGCCCCCGGCCCGAGTTCCAGCAGGAAATCGGCCGAGCGGATGACGTCGAGGTTGTGTTCGATCATATAGACCGTGTTGCCCCGAGCCACCAGCGTGTCAAACAGTGCGATGATGTTGCGGATATCCTTGACATGGAGGCCGTCGGTGGGCTCGTCCACGATGAAGATCTTGTCTTCGACGCCCAGGTAGGAAGCCAGCTTCAGCCGCTGGAGTTCCCCGCCCGAAAGCGTCGAAAGCGACTGGTTCAGATGGAGATACTGCAGGCCGACATCTACCAGCGGCCGGAGTTTCTGTTCGATGACGGTCCCGGCGAAGAAGGCGGAGGCCAGGCGGACCGACAGGTCCATCGCCTGCGCGATGTTCAGCGTCTGGCCGGTGGCCGGGCTCGTCAGCGTGTATTGCAGGGCTTCGTCCCGGTAGCGCAGGCCGCCGCAGGCTTCGCAGGTCGTCTCGATGGCATCCATGAAGGCCATCTCCGACACGATGACGCCCTTGCCGCCGCACACGGGACAGGCACCCGCGCCGTTGAACGTAAAGTAGGCTTCCTTCATCTTGTTCGCCCGGGCGAAGGCCTTGCGGATGTCGCCGGCGACGTCCATATAGGTGCCGGGCGTGGAACGCAGGCTGACGCCGATGTTCTTCTGGCTGATATAGATCACTTTGTCCGCTTCGGGGTACTGCTGCCGGAAACATTCCATCAGCGAACTCTTGCCCGAGCCGGCCACACCCGCCACCACGCCGAAGACGCCCAGCGGGAAATCGACGTTGAGGTCCCGCAGGTTGTTCAAGGCGGCGTGTTCCACCCGGAACACGCCGTTCCCGGCCCGCGGCGCTGCCTTGAACGGCAGCCGTTCTTCCACCAGCTTTCCTGTGGCCGTTCCGCTCCGGAGCAAAGCGTCGAACGATCCTTCGAACAAGATCCGGCCGCCGTCGATCCCCGGTCCGGGGCCGAGATCCACAATGTGGTCGGCGATGCGGATCATCTCCGGATGGTGCTCCACCAGCAGGACGGTGTTGCCCCGGTCGCGCAGCCGGCGGACCGAGCGTTTCAGCCGCTCGATGTCGCGCGGATGCAGCCCCACGCTGGGCTCGTCCAGGATATAGAGCACGTCCGAGAGGGAAGAATTGATGTACTTGGCGATCTTGCAGCGCTGCGCCTCGCCGCCCGAAAGCGTGCCGACCGGCCGGCTGAGCGACAGGTAGCCGAGGCCGATCTCCTCCAGGGCGGAAAGCCGTTCCCCGATGGCGGCCTTCAGGTCGACGGCCAGCGGGTCGCCCAGGCTCCGGATCCAGGCGTTCAGCCGGGAGATGGACATGGCGCATACCTGTGCGATGTTCAGCCCTTCGATCTTGCAGCTGAGGACCTTGGGATTGAGTCTTGTGCCGCCGCAGTCCGGGCAGGAGCCCATCCGCAGCATCGGATTGAGCACGGCCGCGTGGAGCAGCCCTTCTTCGGAGTTGATGATGCTGCGGTACATCCGCGGGATCAGGCCCTCGTATTTCGCGCTCTTCGGCCAGCCCGCCGGCGGATTCTTGAGCCGGATCTGCGGGCTGTTCAGGAAAAGGTCCAGTTCTTCCGGCGTGTAATCCCGGATTTTCTTGTCGAGGTCGAACAGGCCGCTGCGGGCGTAGCGGATCCAGCGCCAGCCGCCCTTCCCGAAGGCGATGTAATGGATGGTATCCTCGTCGTTGAGGCTTTTGTCGAAATCCACGAGCTTGTGGATATCGAGTTCCCGGATCTCGCCCAGTCCGGCGCAGCGCGGGCAACTGCCCTGCGGATGGTTGAAGCTGAAACTGTCGGAGTAGCCCACGAATGGTTTGCCCACGCGCGAGAACAGCAAGCGGATCAGCGCGTAGATATCCGTATAGGTGCCGACGGTGGAGCGGGAGTTCTGGGCGGGTTTCTTCTGGTCGATGACGATGGCGATGGGCAGCCCCTCGATCGAATCGACCTTCGGCCGGCCGTATTTGGGGAGATACTGCTGCACGAAAGTGGGGAAGGTGTCGTTGAGCTCGCGGCGGCTTTTTGCCGCGAGGGTATCCATGACCAGGGAACTCTTCCCGGAGCCGGATACGCCGGTGAAGATGGTGATCTTGTATTTGGGAATGTCGAGCGACAGGTCGCGGAGATTGTTTTCGCGGGCCCCGCGCACGCGGATGGTATCGAAGGTATTCATAGACAGAGGCCGTAGCTGTGCTTGATCTCGTTCATCACAAAGGAAGACTGGACGCTGCCGATGGCGTCGATGGTGCCCAGGGTGTTGATGACGAACTCGTTGTATTCTTTCATGTTGCGGGCGCGGATCTTGAGCAGGTAGTCGTATTCGCCCGAGATGTTGTAGCACTCGGCCACCTGCGGGATGCCGCGGATGGTCCGCGTGAAGGCGCGGGCCACGTCGCGGGTCATCTGCTTCAGTTTCACGGAGCAGAAGACCTCGAAGCCCAGATCGAGTTTTTCCGCGTCGAGAATGGCGACGTATTGCCGGATATATCCCTCGCGTTCCAGCCGTTTGAGCCGTTCGAAGACCGGGGTGGTGGAGAGGTTGACTTTGGCCGCGATCTCCTTGATGGTCTGCCGGGCATCCTCCTGGAGGCATTGGAGGATCTGGGTATCTATGCTGTCAAGATGCGTTTCCATGGAAAATAATTCTATCAGCTTTGGTAATATCAGCAAAATTAGAAATATTTTCCGATTTTTTGCAGACTATTGCCTGTTTTTTTCCATCCCTTTATCTTTGCGCAGAAAATAATTAGCAGACCATGAGCAAGCAAGGCATCGGCACGCGCTGCGTGCACGCGGGCTACCAGCCCGGAAAGGGAGAACCCCGACAGATTCCGATCATCCAGAGTACCACCTTCAAATATGAGACTTCCGACCAGATGGGCCGCCTGTTCGACCTCGAAGAAAGCGGTTATTTCTATACCCGCCTCCAAAATCCCACCAACGACCATGCAGCCGCGAAAATCGCCGACCTGGAAGGCGGAGTGGGGGCGATGCTGACTTCGTCGGGCCAGGCCGCCAATCTCTTCGCCTGCCTGAACATCTGCCAGGCCGGCGACCATATCGTCAGTGCGGCCAACATCTATGGCGGCACTTTCAACCTGCTGGGCGTAACGCTGGAAAAAATGGGCATCGCCGTCACTTTCGTCAATCCCGACGATCCGGAAGACGTGATTGCGGCGGCCTTCCGGCCGGAAACCAAGCTCCTCTTCGGGGAGACCCTGTCCAATCCCGGCGTGGAAGTGCTTGACATTGAGAAATTCGCCCGGATTGCCCATGCGCACGGCGTGCCCCTCATCGTGGACAATACCTTCCCTACGCCCGTGAATTGCCGGCCCTTCGAGTGGGGCGCCGACATCGTGACCCATTCCACGACCAAATACATGGACGGCCAGGGCGTGGCGGTCGGCGGCGCGCTGGTGGACAGTGGTAATTTCGACTGGGAAGCCCACGCCGACAAGTTCCCCGGCCTGTGCACACCCGACGCCTCCTATCATGGACTCATCTATACCAAGGCCTTCGGCCGGGCGGCTTATATCACCAAGGCTACGACCCACCTGATGCGTGACCTGGGATCCATCCAGAGCCCGCAGAATGCCTTCTACCTGAATCTCGGCTTGCAGACGCTGCACCTCCGCGTTCCGCGCCATTGCGAAAGCGCGCTGGAAATCGCGCGTTTCCTGCAGCGCCATCCCGACGTGGCCTGGGTGAAATATCCCGGCCTGCCCGGAGACAGCCAGCATGAAAAAGCCCTGAAATATCTTCCGGAAGGCTCCAGCGGCGTTCTCTGCCTGGGCCTGAAGGGAGGCCGTGCCTTCGACAACCGCTTTATGGATGCGCTCCGGCTCATCACCATCGAGACGCACGTGGCCGACTGCCACAGTTGCATCCTGCATCCGGCTTCGCACACGCACCGCCAGCTCTCCGACGAACAGTTGCGCGCCGCCGGCATCGATCCGGGGCTGATGCGCTTGAGTATCGGGCTGGAAGATGCAGAAGACATCATCGAAGATCTCCGGCAGGCATTGGAAGCGGCGCACGAATGATCCGGCACGAGTTTTTTCTCGACGACTTCCGCTTCGAGGCAGGCGGGCGTCTCGACCGGGTGAAGGTCGTGTATCATACATCCCGCGTCCGTCGCGGCCGGGTCATCTGGATCTGCCATGCGCTGACAGCCAACAGTGACCCCGAAGACTGGTGGCCTGAGATGGTAGGTCCGGGCCGTTTCTTCGACACGGAACGCGATTTCATCGTTTGTGTCAACATGCTGGCTTCCCCTTACGGCTCCTCGGGCCCGGCCTCCGTCAATCCGGAGACGGGCCTGCCGTTTTTCTTTGATTTTCCGGCCGTTACGGTCCGCGATATGGTTGCGGCGATGACGGCGGTACGACGGGCCCTGGCCATCGACCGCATCGATCTGCTGGTGGGCAGCTCCATCGGCGGCTTCCAGGCGGTGGAATGGGCGGTTTCCGAACCGGATCTCTTTGCGCAGGCGGCTTTCATCGCCACTTCGCCGCGGGTGTCGCCCTATCTGTCAGCCGGCATCGAGACGCAGCGGATGGCCCTTGAGGCCGACCCGACTTTCCGGCAGGCCGTTGACTTGTCGGGCGGCGCGGCGGGCCTCCGCTGCGCCCGCGCCCAGGCGCTGATCTCCTATCGCTGCTTTGAAGGATACGGTCTGACCCAGGCCGAGCCCGATGATGACACGCTGTTCGCCGGACGGGCTGCCTCGTATGAACGCTATCAAGGCGAAAAACTGGTTCGCCGCGGGTTTGATGCGTATTCGTATTATTATCTTTGCAATGCGGTGGACAGCCACAATGTGGGCCGGGGGCGCGGCGGCGTCGCTGCGGCCCTGGGGCACATCCGGGCGAAAACGGTCGTCGCCTCCATCGATACCGATGCGATTTTCCCGCCCGCGGAGATTGAAACCTGGGCGCCGATGATCCCCGGAGCCGTTTATAAACGTTTGACATCGTCTTTTGGACACGATGGTTTCCTGCTAGAAACCAAACAGTTGACAGAATTACTTGAACCGTATCTGCTATGCAAGTGATGAAATTCGGCGGCACGTCCGTCTCTTCTCCCGAAAGAATCATCGAAATCGTTCGCGCATTGCTGGAGCGCGACCGCACCATCCTGGTCTGTTCCGCCCTCAGCGGCTGTACCGACACCCTGATCCGGCTGGGCCGGCTCGCTTCCGAGCGGGACGAGTCCTATCTGGCAGAGTTGGACGCTTTGGCCGTCCGTCATCAGGAAATGATGACGCAGCTCCTCCCGGCCGGACGGATTCCGGAGGTCCGCGCTGCGGTGGACAGCCTGTTCGATTCACTGGGCGGTATCCTGCACGGTGTCTTCCTGCTGGGGGAACTCAGTCCGGCGAGCCTGGATGCCATCCAGAGTTACGGCGAGCTGTTTTCCACGAAGATTCTGGCGGCCAAATTCACTTCGCTGGGCATTCCCTGCCGCTGGCTGGATTCCCGGGAACTGGTCCGTACCCACAACGGGGTCGTCGATACGGCGCTGACCAATGAGAAAATAGCCGCGGCCGTCGAAAGCCACCCGCATACGGCGCTGTTCATTGTGCCCGGTTTCATCGCTTCCGACGAACTGGGGCGCGTGACCACGCTGGGACGCGGCGGTTCCGACTATACCGCATCGCTCTTTGCTGTCGCGGTCAAGGCCCGCCTGGTCGAAATCTGGACAGATGTGCCCGGCATCATGACCACCAATCCCAAGACCGTTCCCACGGCGCGGACCATCCGCAACATTTCGTACCGCGCTGCGCAGGAACTCTCCCATTTCGGGGCGAAAGTCATTTTTCCCCCGACCATCCAGCCCGTCATCAACGAAGGGATTCCCATTTATGTAAAAGATACTTTTGCCCCCGACGACCCCGGGACCCTGGTGGAGAAGAACCCGCCGCGCCGCGAAGAGGCGCTGCTGGGCATCGCCAATTCCGACAAGATCGCGCTGATCTCGCTGGAAGGCAGCGGCATGGTCGGGATTCCCGGCTTCTCGTCCCGGCTGTTCGATGCCCTGACGCGCGCCGGCATCAACATCATCCTCATCACACAGGCCTCTTCGGTCCATACGATGTGCATCGCCATCGCCGAGGCAGACGCCCCGGCGGCCAAGCAGGCGGCCGATACCTGCTTCGCCTACGAAATCTCCCTGGGAAAACTCCAGCCGCTCAAGGTGGAGACGGGCTATTCCATCGTCTGCCTGGTGGGCGACGACATCCTGGGACACAGCGGCGCGACGGGCCGGATGCTCGCTGCGCTGGGCGCACGCGGCATTCCGGTCCGGGCTACGGCGCAGGGCTCTTCCGAACGGAACATCTCGGTGATCGTCGCTTCCGACAAGGCCGACGAGGCTATCCGGGCCATCCACGGGGAATTCTTCGACCGTTCGCCGCTGCGGACCGTCAACCTGTTCATTGCCGGCTACGGAACGGTCGGGAAGGCGTTGGTCCGGATGATCCGGGAGAACCACGACGCCATCGCCCGCCGGACCGGCAAGGACCTGCGGATCTGCGGCCTGGCCAACAGCCGCCGCTATCTGATCGACACGGCCGGGGTCGATCCTTCCGCCCTGGAACAGGGCGTGGCCGGTTCCTTCTTCGATGCGCTCGCCAGCCTGTCGCTGGCCGACGCGGTCTTCGTGGACTGTACGGCCAGTGAAGAGACGGGGCTCCGCTATCCGCAACTGTTCAAGGCCGGCTACAACGTGGTGGCCTGCAACAAGATCCCGTTCTCCGGCAGCTATGAAAGCTATGCGGCGCTCACCGGAGCGGCGGCACGTTCGCACGTCGGCCTCCGTTATGAGACGACGGTCGGTGCGGCCCTGCCGATTCTCGCGGCGCTCGACCGGGCCGCCGTCTCCGGCGACACGCTTGTCTGCGTGGAGGCCGTCCTTTCGGGAACGCTCAATTACCTGTGCGACCGCTATGAAGGTCACGATTTTGCTGCGTTGGTCGAAGATGCCCGCCAGAAAGGATACACCGAGCCGGACCCGGCCATCGACCTGAGCGGCCGCGACGTCCTCCGCAAGACGCTGATTCTCGCCCGCGTGGCCGGCCTTCCGCTTGAAGAGGCCGACATCCGTCTCGAGGCCTTCCCAGCCGAAGCCGACCTGGCCGCCGCCTACGCGGCCGCCAGCGCCTCCCGCCGCCTGCGCTACGTCGCGTCGCTGCGTCCCGCCACTCCGCCCCGTCCCGGCACTTCGCCGCGTCCTGCCGGCTCGACGGACGCCGCCAACCTGCTGTGCGACGCCGCATCCGCTTCCGGGCGGGGCGTCGTCCCGCGTTGGCAGATATCCGTCGGTCTGCAGGCCGTCGACCCCGATAGTCCGCTCTATTCGCTGGCCGGAACCGACAACTGTGCCGTCATCACCACCGCCGATTATCCCTCACCGCTGGTCATCCGCGGCGCCGGCGCCGGCCCCCGCCAGACCGCCGGCGGCCTCCTGCAGGATATCCTCTCGCTATGATCCAGCCTATTGCCTCCACGTTCCCGGCCATAAAAACGCGGCCTTTTTATGGCCGACCGCTCCCCAATACCCCTCCCGGCCATAAATTCCCCCTGTTTTTATGGCCTGATCCAAACCCATCTCCCCTTTTCCTTCCTATCCCACCTGAAACAGAACGAAAGTTGCTTATGGCAGATAATCAAGATGCTAGGAGTCGAGTTTCGATAGGGTTGATGTCCGGCTCCTGTCTTTCTGACCCGGCGGGAACAGAACGAAAGTTGCTTATGGCAGATAATCAAGATGCTAGGAGTCGAGTTTCGATAAGGTTGATGTCCGGCTCCCGTCTTTCTGACCCGGCGGGAACAGAACGAAAGTCGTATATGGCAGATAATCATGATGCTAGGGGTCGAGTTTCGATAGGGCTGATGTCCGGCTCCCGTCTTTCTGTCCCGGCCGGAACAGAAAGAGGTTAGGAAATAGTTGAAAACAGATAGATATAAATCGAAGATATATGAAAGTAGCTGTAGTAGGGGCCACCGGGCTGGTGGGTACCCGGATGATCCAGATCCTGGAGGAACGGAATTTCCCCGTCGATGAATTGATTCCTGTCGCTTCGGAGCGGTCGGTCGGCAAGACCGTCGTCTTCCGGGGGAAAGCGCACAAAGTCGTCAGCGCCGATGAGGCCATCGGCCGCCGGCCGCAGCTGGCGCTCTTCTCCGCCGGCGCCGGCGCTTCGCGCGAGCTGGCGCCGCGCTTCGCCGCCGCCGGCTGCCGCGTCGTGGACAACTCTTCCTGCTGGCGGATGGATCCGGACAAGAAACTTGTCGTCCCCGAAATCAACGCCGATGTCCTGACGGAAAAAGACTTCATCATCGCCAATCCCAATTGCTCAACCATCCAGATGCTGCTGCCGCTGGCGCCGCTCCACGCCGCCTATACGATCCGCCGCATCGTCGTATCGACCTACCAGAGCATCACTGGCACCGGGCAGAAAGCCGTTGTCCAGATGGAGGCCGAGCGGGCAGGGGAGGCCTGGGGAAGTTATCCGGCCGTGTATCCCTATCCCATCGACCGCAATATCCTGCCACACATCGACAGTTTCCTGGAAAACGGATATACGAAAGAGGAGATGAAGATGGTGAACGAGACGCACAAGATCCTCCGCGACGAGAGCATCGGCGTGAGCGCGACCACGGTCCGCGTGCCCGTCCGCGGCGGCCACAGCGAGTCGGTGAATCTCGAATTCGAAAAGCCGTTCGAATTGGCCGACATCCGCCGCATCCTGGAAAACACAGAAGGCGTCGTCGTCCAGGATGACCCGGCACACAACGTCTATCCGATGCCGTTGTATGCCGAAGGCCGCGATGAAGTCTTCGTCGGCCGCCTCCGCCGCGACTTCTCCGTCGCAAGCGGCCTGAACTTCTGGTGTGTGGCCGACAACCTCCGCAAGGGGGCCGCCACCAACGCCGTCCAGATCGCCGAAGAACTCCTTCGCCGGGGCTTTTTGTAGATTTGCCCCAAAATGCGTATCTTTCGGACTGTATATGAAAAAGAAAACATTTTTTCGCATCGCTTGGGCGTTGCTGCTGGCCGCGCTTCTGGGCGGCTGCCTTTATCTGAACAGTCTGATGCCCATCATTACGGGCTATGCGGCCAAGAATCTGGCCTCCGCTGTCTTTGTGTCCGGGCGCGAGCCCGCCGACGTCGAGGCACTCGACCTGCATTTCTCCTTTATCCAATACACCCGCAACCGGGTGGATTACGAAAACCATACGGTAACCAGCCGTTTCCTCTGGAGCAAGTCGACGGCGCTCTATCGGGAGGGATATGGCGTAACGCTCCTGCGGGGAAAGAACGCCATGGCACGGCTGCTGGCGCAGGAATATCCGGAGGTGCACAATAATCCCGGGCTTGAAACGCTGCTTCCCGGCGATTCGACGCTCACGGCCCGGCTGACGCCCATCGCCAAGGCATTGGTGGACGACCATGCCTATAATGGTACTCCCTTCGCGTTCATCGTCGTGCATCAGGATGGCGTGGTGGCCGAGCGGTATCGCGAGGGCATCACCGCCGAAACCCGGCTCCTGAGCTGGAGTATGGGCAAGAGTTTTACCAATGCGATCGTGGGTGTCATGGCCGGTGACGGCCTGGTGGATATCCATGCTCCGATGGACATTCCCGAGTGGCAGGGCGACGGGCGGGCTGCGATTACGCTCAACGACCTGATGCAGATGCAGAGCGGTCTGGAATGGAACGAAAACTACGGCACCCGTTCCGATGTGAACCTCATGCTGCACCGGGAGGAGGACATGGGCCTTTTCGCCCTGTCAAAACCCCTGATGGCCAAGCCCGGCACCCACTGGTACTATTCGAGCGGCAGTACCAACATCATCATGCGCTATCTCCGCGGCAGATTCCCCTCGGATGCGGAATTCCTTAATTATATCCACGAACGGCTCTTCGATCCGCTGGGTATCGACAATCCCTGCTTCGAACCCGATATGAGCGGTACGCCGGTCGGCTCGTCCTACTTGTACGCCACCGCGCGGGACTTCGCCCGCCTGGGTCATATGTACCTTCACGACGGTTGTATCGGGGAAGAACGGATCCTTCCGGAGCATTGGGTGGAATACACCACCACGCCGGCCTCCGACAGCAAGGACGGTTACGGCGCATGTTTCTGGCTGAACCGCGCAGGGACCTATCCTTCCGCTCCCGCAGACCTGTATTCCTGCCAGGGTCACGACGGGCAGATGATTTTCATCATCCCTTCCAAAGATCTGGTGGTTGTCGTACTGGGCTATTCGCCGAAGCCCGACCACGTCATCGATTTCAACGCGCTCCTGCGTGACATCATCGTCACGTTGGAATAATCTCCGGCTGGAAGATGGCAGCAGATGATTATAGCAGGCCTTTGCGGATGGAGGTCATCCATCGATGGGATGATTCCTCCTTGTCGATGCTTTACAAGCATTTCTACAAGGCGCTGGTGCTGTTTTCCGCCCGTATGGTCGGGGAATTGAAGGTGGCGGAGGAGATTGTGCAGGATACGTTTGTCAATGTCTGGCAGAAACGGAATACCTTCCAGAGCCAGGGAGCGCTGAAGGCGTATCTTTACAATTCGGTCCGCAACGGAAGCATTTCCCATCTGCGCCACGCGAAAGTGGAGCGCAGCCGCATTGAAGCCGTCGAGCGGGAGTTTTCGGAGATGAAAACCGACGAGGACGGTGAACTGGTCCTGCATCGGGAAGAAATCTACCGGCAACTCCTGCTGGCCATCGATGCCTTGCCGGCCCGGCAGCGGGAACTCTTCCTGCTGTCCGTCCAGGGCAAGACCAGCGCCGAGATCGCGGCCGAGCTGGGCATCACGCCGGAGAGCGTAAAGAAACAGCGCCAGCGCGGGCTGGCCCGCCTCCGCGAACTGCTTCCGCCGGAGGCCTTCCTCCTCCTGCTCTTCCTGATGAAATAAGGGCAGTGGCGGCTATCTCCCTGAAAAAACTTTGAAAACTTGTCCCCCTTTTTCTGAACTTTGCGTACTAGGTTATGTAAAAGGACAGAAAATGGAAGAAAAGTTCAGGGAACTGAAGGAGCTGATGCTCCTGGGGGAGATTGACGGGGACGAACTCGTCCGCCGTTACCGCGAATTCGCCGGCATCGATGACGAGCAGGCGCTGGCCGCCCTGCTGAAGCGGCTGAAGGAGACCGGCGCGGACGCGCCGGCGCCGAAGGACATCCGGCGTGCGGAAGACGCACCGGCGCCGAAGGTGGTCCGGCCGTCGGTGTGGCGGCGCTACCGCTACGCGGCAGCCGCCGCCGCGGCCGTCCTCCTCATCGCCGGCGGCATCCTGCTGCTCCGCCGCGGCCGTCCGGCCGGGAGCCCGTCGCTGCCAGAAGACGTCCAGCTGGCGATGGCGCAAAGCAGCAAGACCGGCAAGCAGGAGGCGGCGGTCACCGGCCTGACGGCCGATGCGGTCGCGGAAGCCGTGCGCAGCACGGCCTCGGCCCGCCCCGAGGACTTCGCTGTGGCCCGTCAGGTGACGACCGAGCAGACCAAGGAGTACTGGCTCACCCTCGACGACGGCAGCGTGGTTCACCTGAACAATGACACCTATCTGATCTATCCCGAAAAACCCGAGTCGAAGACCCGCGAGGTCATTCTCGACGGCGAGGCCTATTTTATGGTGGCCAAGGACGCCGCCCGCCAGTTCATCGTCCACACGAAGCAGGGCGATGTCAAGGTCTATGGCACCGAGTTCAATGTCTCGACCCGCGAGACGGAAGGCGCGACCGAAGTGGTCCTGGTCGAAGGCAGCGTGAGCGTCACGCCCGCCAGCGGCGAGGAACGGCACATCGAGCCGGGCCAGAAGGCGACCCTGGGCGAGACCCTGACGGTCGAGACGGTCGATGTAGAACAGTACGTCGCCTGGAATACCGGCAAGTTCGCCTTCCAGGACTGGCCGCTGAGCCGGGTGATGACGGTCATCGCCAAATGGTACGGCTGCAAGGTGGCATTCGCCGACGAATCGCTCGGCGCGCCGCGCCTCTCCGGCAACTTCGACCGCTATGAGGACCTCTCGAGCACCGTCGAATCGCTTGCGATGGTCACGGGACTGGACTTCGACGTGCAGGAGGGAACCATTTTCATCCACAAGCATTAACCTAATTCCATCCATAATGAAAAGCAAAGTTGTCCAGAAACTGCTCCTGACGCTGGCGCTGACCGTCCTGACGGTGCTCGGCGCGGCAGCAGCCCCCGACCTCGACACGAAGGTCACGCTGAGTTTCCGCTCGGCGCCTGTGGAGACCGTGCTCGCTTCGCTCCAGAAGCAGACCGGCCTGAACTTCGTCTATTCCTCCGACCTGGCCAAGACCTGGCCGAAGGTGACCATCCAGGCCCGCAAGCGGCCCGCCGAAGAGGTGATCCGCGACCTGGCCAATCTCATCGAATGCCAGTACACGGTCAAAGGCAACATCGTCAGTCTCAGCGCCCAGCGGCTGAGCGGGCGCACCCGCACCATCAGCGGCTACGTCCGTGACGCGGACGGCGAGCCGCTCATCGGCGTCCCGGTCTGCATTGGCGAGACCCGCGTCTGCACCATCACCGACGACCAGGGATTCTTCAGCTTCAAGATTCCCGTGGAGAGCGCCATCCTCAAGTTCACCTACCTGGGTATGGAAGACAAGTACCTGACGGTCGAGCCGGGCGAGAAAGATGTCCGCGAAGACGTGGCGATGACGCCAGACCTGGTCCTGAGCGAGTCGGTGATCACCGGCTACCAGGACATCTCCAAGCCGAAGATGACCGGCTCGGCCTCGGTGATCGGCAGCGACAAACTGAGTGAACGCTATACCCCCAACGTCCTGAACAACATCGAAGGCCGCGTGGCCGGCGTCTCCACCTACGGCGGCAAACTCACCGTCCGCGGCACGAGTTCCCTCTACGCGGAAACCAGTCCGCTGCTGGTGGTCGACGGTATTCCGACCGAAGGCCGGATCGAAGACATCAACCCGTATGACATCGAGAACATCACCGTGCTGAAAGACGCCGCCGCGACCGCCATCTACGGCGCCCGGGCCACCAACGGCATTATTGTCATCACGACCAAGAACGCTTCCCGCCAGAACAAGATCGAAATCGATTTCACAGCCAACCTGAGCGTTTCGGAGAAACGGAATGTCCGTTACGAAGACAACTGGTATATGAACGCCGCCGACCAGATCGGGATCGAGTCGCCCATCTGGGATTTTTATTACAACGGCGGGGAAGTCGCCGACCCGGTTGCCGGTGCGCAGATGATGATGAATATGGGCATCAGCAATCCCATCTCCTGGCTGTACTTCCAGAAGGCCCAGGGACAAATCTCGCAGAGTGAACTTGACCAGCGCCTTTCTGCCCTGGGACAGAACAATTTTGCGAAAGATTTCAGCGACAATATCCTGCGCAACCAGGTTCTGCAACAGTACAATCTCTCGGTCCGCAGCCGCGCCTCCAAGAGTTCGCAGAACGTCACGCTCAATTACAAGCGCGACAACCTGGGCTACATCAACAGCGCCCAGCAGGCGTTCAACATCCATTACAAGGGCTCGTTCGAACTGGCCAAGTGGCTGACGGCCACGGTCAGCATCAACGGCGTCTATGAGAAGAACAAGGAAGCGGGTGATCCGATGTCGCTCGCCCCGTTCAGCGTGCCGGCCTATTACCGCCTTTTCAATGCCGACGGGACCACGGCCTGGACCAACCCGATGTTCGGCTTCGAGCAGGATGCCCTGACGGAAAACGATCCTGCCCTGCGTACGATGAAATTCAACCATTACGACGAGATCTTCAACAGCCGTCACAATACGAGCCGTTCCCACCTTCGCTACCACGGAGACCTGCTCTTCAAGATCATCGACGGCCTGACCGCCAATGCGCAGTTCATCTATGAGACCGGCAACACGCAGGACGAATACTACAATTCGGCTGACAGTTACACGTCCCGGATGATCCGCAACGGCTACACGATCGACAATTACGACGGCACCTATACCTACCTGACCGGCAAGAACGGCGGGTTCAAGCGTATCTCCAGCCTCCGGGGCGACTACTGGACGGCCCGCGGCCAGTTGAACTACGTCAAGTCCTTCGGCAGACACGACTTGGCCGTAATCGCCGGCCTGGAGTTCCGTCAGACCCTGACGCGCGGCGAGAACACGCTGCTGCTCGGCTACGACGACCAGCTGCAGAACAGCCAGACCGCCTCGGTGAATTTCGGTACGATCAAGGATATGCGCATCAGCCCGTATTTCTACCGGATGGGCCAGTTCGGCGTGCAGCAATATGCTTACAACAGTTATCTGAAGCCCTGGCTCGACCCGGTGGTGGAGAACCTGCACCGCTATGCCTCCGGCTATGCGAACCTGAGTTACACCTACGATGACCGCTACAATGTTTTCGCCTCCATCCGCAAGGACTACGCCGACCTGTACGGCCTGAATGCCAAATACCGCGGCACACCGCTCTGGTCGGTGGGCGCGGCCTGGAACCTCGACAAGGAATCCTTTATGCAGGAAGCCTCCTGGGTGAATTTCCTCAAACTCCGCGTCAGTTACGGCGTGACCGGCAACATCTACCAGGACGCCACCAGTTACCTGACCGCCAGCACGACGGACATCAACTCGATGACCAACGCACCGATGTCGGTGATCTCCAGCCCGGCCAATCCAAACCTGAAATGGGAATCGACCCGGACCGTCAACGCCGGTATCGATTACGCTTTCTTCGGCAACCGGCTCCGGGGTGCGTTCGAGTTCTACCGCAAGCACGGTGAGAACATCTTCTCCCTGGTGACGCTCAACCCTTCCACCGGTTTCCCTTCGATGGTGGCCAATTCCGCCGATATGAAGAACACCGGCGTTGAACTGACGTTGACCTACGACTGGTTCCGGCCCGCCGCTTCCAGCCGTTTCGGCTGGACCACGTCCTTCACCGGCTCGTTCAACAAGAACCTCGTGACGAAAGTGGAGAACCCTTCCAAGCAGGCTTACGAAGTCTTCTACAGCAATCCCTATAAGGTCGGCTATCCTTCGAGCGCCTTGTTCGCCTACGATTTCGCAGGCATTGAAGACGGCGAGACCGTCTATCGGCTGGCCGACGGCACGACGACCCCCGACATTATGTACGGCACGGCCGATGACGTGATCTACGCCGGCCAGAGCGAGCCGAAAGTGATCCTGGGTATGGACAATACCTTAACCTACGGTCCGTTCTCCCTCAGCGTGCTGATGGCCTATTACGGCGGCCACCATATGCGGGCACTTACCATTGACGAGCAGTTCCGCGTCTCCGATATGTATTCCGGCTTCTCCGGCCCCGTCCGCGAATGGTACAGGAATGCCTGGACGCCGGACAACGGCAGCGACATTCCCGGCATCGGCCGTTACGGCGCGGAGGCCATCGGCTCGGAATGCACGTACTCCACGACGGCCATCCACACGGCGGATTTCCTGAAGATCCGGAACATCGTCCTGGGCTATGAACTTCCGAAACGGCTCTGCGACCGGCTCGGTCTCAACCGGACGAGTTTCCGCCTCCAGCTCGACAACCCCCGCTATCTGTGGGTCAGCAACGGAATGCACATCGACCCCGAGACCCTGGGCGTGCGCAATCCATCCACTGTCATCTTCGGTGTCAACATCAATCTGTAAACAGTTATGAAAAAGATATTCTACATCCTGCTGGCGGCCCTTTGCCTGAATGCCTGTGCCCAGTTCACGGAAATCCAGCCCAAGGGCAAGAACATCCTCTCCTCGACGGCGGAAATCGATATGCTGCTCAACTTTGACTACAGCCCTTATCAGAACTTCGGCTTCCAGTGCTCCAGTTACTACGGCCTGCTTGTCAACGATATCTATCCGATGGACAACATCCCGAACCTGATCAGCGGTACGACGGCCAGCACTACGAAGGCCATCTATACCTACGATGAGACCATCGACCGCGCCCGCCTGACCAACAGCGACGATACCTATGCGGACCTGTATTCCCTGATCGGGAAAGTAGCCAACCCGGTCCTTTCGCTGGTGGATGAAGCCTCCGGCGACGAGCGGCTGAAAAAGCAGTACAAGGCGGAAGCCTATGTCCTGCGTGCCTATGCGCACTACCTGCTGGTGAACCTGTATGCCAAGGCCTACGACCCGGCGACGGCGGCGACCGACGGTGGCATCTATTACCAGCTGGAGGACGCCGACCTTTCCGCGCCGATCACCCAGTCCACCGTCCAGGAAGTGTACGACCACATCCTGGCCGATGTCAATGCGGCCATCGAACTCAATGCGCTGCCCGACCGGGCCGAGAACACGATGCGCGTCAGCCAGGCGTTCGCCTACGCCGTGAAAGCGCAGGTGCTGATGAATATGAAGAAGTTCACCGAAGCCGAGGCGGCGGCGCTTGCCTCCGTCAAGGCCAACGGCTACATCGAAGACTACAATGCCTATCGGAATGGCCTGTGGTCCCATCCGAAAGTGGGCAACAACCAGGACCTTTTCCTGATTCCGGTCGGTGTTTTCCTCGTAGGCCCCAGCGAAGACCTGATGCGTTGCTATGAGGAAGGGGACATCCTTTCCACGCACGTGATGCTGGACGAGATGGTATTCGGCTTCCACTACAGTATGCTGATCTGCGGTATGGATATGGGACCGGCCTGGTTCGACCAGGAATCCTATCTGAACGCGCTGGGCATTACCACCTCCCAGATGTACCTGACGGTCGCTGAATGTGCGCTCCGCCGCGGCGACGTGGATGAAGCGATGAAATGGGTGGACGAAGTCCGGCGCAACCGCATCGACGACACGGTGTTCCAGCCGCTGGAAGGAAGCGTCACCGGCAAGGCCGAGGCGCTCGCCGCCCTCCGCCGGACGCTCCGCACCGAAAACTTTATGAGCATCTGGAATTACATCGACATCAAACGCTGGAACGTCGAACCGGAATACAGCCAGACGGTCACCCGCACCGTTGAGGCCCCGATGTATGGCATCAGCGAAACCTTCACCCTGAGCCCGTCCTCGAACCTATGGCTCCGCCCCTTCGCCGTGGATGCGCTCGGCCTGAATTCCGAACTGAAACAGAACTATTAAGCAAGCCAATCCGATGAAAAAGATACTTTTCGCAGCCCTCGTGCTGCTGGCCGCCGTCTCGTGCGGCAAGAAGCCGGCGGTGTTCACCGGCAAGATTACCGGCCTGAAACCGGAAAGCCACGTGATGGTTCTGGATATCAATCATCCGGACGAAAGGATGTCCGTCGAGGTCACGCCGGACGGCAGTTACCGATTCGAGATCGCCGACGGACCCTGCGCCCGTTTCCTGATGGTCGATGACCCGAAGGGCGGCGTGAAATTCTATGCCGAGCCGGGAATGACGGCCAACATCGACCTGGAACTGAAACGGCTGCCCGATGAGGGCGGGGAGGAGTTCTATGAATCGTCCGTCACTTATTCGGGTGACAACAAGGACGCATTCGATTTCCTGACGGAAGGCGAATACTTCCAGCATGTCCAGAACCCGGTGCTGATGGCGCATTTTGACGCGAAAGACGCAACGTTCGCCCAGTTCCGGCAGGAACTCCAGGCGCGGGCGGATGAACTCGTCGCCAAGCTGCCCAAGGTGCAGAGCCCGGTTTTCCGGGAATGGATGAAATCGGACTATGAATCCAAACTCAAGATGACCTATGGCTGGTTCCCGGAACTGTCGGATGCGGCGGACCCGGACTTCAAGGCGTATCTGGAGTCGCTCGACCGCAATGGCAGCCTGCAGGACGCGCAGGCCTATATGTCCGGCTACAGCGCTTTCTGGCTGCCGGAAGGCCGCGACCGCAACGTCGCCTGGTTCGAGGCCCTGAACACACTGTTCACCAACAAGGAAACCGTGCGCCAGCTGGCTGACGACCATATCGCCGGTGTGCTGCAGAATGCCCCCGCCAACATCGCGGACGTGTTCGCGGCCTACAAGGCCGTCGAACCCGGCCGCACCGTCCCGGAGTCCGTCCAGGCCCTCTACGACCATTATAAGAATATGGTCCCTGGCGCGCCAGCCGCCGATTTCGATATGTATGATCCCGACGGCAACAAGGTGATGCTCTCCGACCTCAGGGGCAAAGCCCTCTACATCGACTGCTGGGCAACCTGGTGCGGTCCCTGCCGGGGCGAGACCCCCAATATGGTGAAACTCTACGAACATTATAAGAATGATCCGCGCATCCAACTGGTCAGCGTCTCGCTCGACAAGAAGGAGAAGAACTGGAAAGCCGTCGTGGCGGAGGAGAAACTCGCCTGGCCGCAGTACATCGTCCACGACGAGTTCGAGAGCGCCCTCTGCCGGAATTATGACATCGAAGGGATCCCGCGCTTCCTCTTCATCGACGCGCAGGGCTGCATCCTTTCGCTGGACGCCAAACGCCCCAGTGACCCGGACATCATCGCCTGGATCGAGAATCTGTTGAAATAAAAAAAGGGAAAGCCGGGGGGATTTTGTATATTTGTCAGAATTTCCACGAAAAACAAAACAAATCGATAACAGATGAGATACTTCAGACTCCTGCTCCTTTCCCTGCTGCTGGCGCTGCCGGTTTTCGCGCAGCCGATGCAGCCCGTGTCCTGGAAGGCCGAGGCCGTCCAGGTGGAAGGCAACACCTATGAGATCCGCGCCACCGGCACGATTGCCGGCGCCTGGCACATCTACGACCTGACCGACTACGGTTCCAGCGGTCCCAACGGTACGATCTTCACCGTCGAGGACGGCGGCAAGGTGAAACTTGTCGGCGACCCGTACATCGCCTCCGAGGTACACAGGGGTTTCGACGATGTCTTCGGCATCGAGATCGGCACCTGCGACAGCCCGGTGGTCATCTGCCAGAAGGTGGAACTGCTCCAGGGCAATGAGGTGGAAGTCCCCGTCACGGTGGAATGGCAGGCCTGTAACGACGAGAACTGCATCCCGCCGGACGACTATACGATGAATGTCAAGCTCCCCGGCGGCGCGGGCCTGCCGGTCATTGCCCCTGCTGACGGCACGGCCAATGACGCGGCTGCCGACCCGAACGCGGCCGCACCCGGCCAGGGGAAATCCATCTGGGGCCTGATCCTGGAAGCGATCGCCTGGGGTTTCGTGGCGCTCCTGACGCCCTGCGTCTTCCCGATGATCCCGATGACGGTGAGCTTCTTCCTGAAGCAGAACCAGGTCGCCGAAGGTGAGGAGAAGAAGAAAGGCCGCGGCAAATGGCTGGCCAGCATCTTCGGCCTCTCCATCGTGGCGCTGTATACCATTCCCATTGCCGTAATCATTCTGATCACCTACTTCGCCGGCGGTGAAACCGTGACGGCCGACATCTTCAACTGGCTGGCTACGCACTGGCTCCCGAATATCATCTTCTTCCTGATCTTCATGATCTTCGCGGCTTCGTTCTTCGGCGCCTTCGAGATCACCCTGCCGAGTTCCTGGCTCAACAAGTCGGACGCCAAGTCCAACAAGGGCGGCCTGGGCGGCGTGTTCTTCGTGGCGCTGACCCTCGTGCTGGTGTCCTTCTCCTGCACGGGTCCGATCGTGGGTTCCGTGCTCATCAAGAGCACGCAGGGCCAGTTCTGGGAGCCGATCATCACGATGCTCGCTTTCTCGATCGCCTTCGCCCTGCCGTTCACGCTCCTGGCCTTCGCCCCGAGCCTGCTCGACAAGCTCCCGAAGAGCGGCGGCTGGCTCAACAGCGTGAAGGTGGTCCTCGGTTTCGTCGAGGTGGCGCTCGGTTTCAAGTTCCTGAGCGTGGCCGACCAGACCTACCACTGGGGCCTGCTGGACCGCGAGGTCTATCTGGCCATCTGGATCGTGGTGTTCTTCCTGCTGGGCCTTTACCTGCTGGGCAAGATCCGTTTCGCCTACGACTCGCCGGTCGAGCATCTGAGCGTCTTCCGCCTGATCCTGGTCATCGTGGTCTTCACCTTTGTGGTCTATATGATCCCGGGTATGTGGGGTGCGCCGCTCAAAGCGCTGTCCGGCTATCTGCCGCCCATCACGACGCAGGATTTCGTGCTTGACCCGAACCAGCACGGCGGGGGAGGGACGACCTATGTCGTGGGCCAGCCCGCGGAAGACGGGGACGGTGTCCCGGCCTCGCGCAAGTATGCGGATTTCCTGCACATGCCGTACGACATTCCCGCCTTCTTCGACTATGAGGAAGCCCGCGCCTATGCCACGAAGGTCGGCAAGCCTATCCTGCTGGATTTCACCGGCCACGGCTGCGTGAACTGCCGGGAGATGGAAGCGCGCGTATGGAGCGATCCCCGCGTCCTGAAGCTGATGAAGAACGACTATGTGGTCTGCTCGCTCTACGGCGATGACAAGAAGGTCCTGGACAAGAAAGACTGGGTTACGACCGAAGACGGCAAGGTGCTCAAGAGCCTGGGCAAGATCAATTCCTACTTCATGATGAAGCGCTATCAGGTCAATGCACAGCCCTATTATGTGATTCTCGACCCGGTGACGGAGAAGAACAAGGTGCCGGCCCGCAGCTACAACCTCGACGTGGATGAATATGTGAAGTTCCTGGAAAAAGGATTGGAATAATATTTGCTTGCTTCAAGAACCGTTATGAAAAAGTTTATTCTCTCCTGCCTGCTGCTCGCCGGAATTTCCGCGGCTGTCAGCGCCCAGACCATCGTCGCCGGCGCCAAGGCGCCTGATTTCACCGCTCAGAAGGTGGACGGCAAGTCCTTCACCCTTTCCTCCCTGCAGGGCAAGTATGTCGTGCTTGATTTCTGGGGAAGCTGGTGCAAATGGTGCATCAAGGGTTTCCCCGACATGAAGGCGGCTTATGCCAAGCACAAGGGCAAGGTCGAATTCGTGGGCGTCGCCTGCCGCGACACGGAAGAGAAATGGAAAGCCGCCACGGCGAAATACGAACTTCCCTGGATCAGCGTGCTGAACCCCTCCGAAAATGACCTGGTCAAAGTCTATGAGGTACAGGGTTTTCCCACGAAAATCGTCATCGATCCGCAGGGCAAGATCGCCAAGGTCATCCTCGGTGAGGATCCTGCCTTCTACACCTATCTCGACAGCGTTTTAGAGTAGTTAAAAAATAATTTGGTTATTAGGAAGGTCGGGGCTTGCATCGAAAGGTGCAGGCCCGGACTTTTTTGAGGGGAAATCGGGGGAAAACTGTACTATTGAGTGAGAAAACTATTTCAACTCAATAAACTTCAACCTATGTCAGTCAAACACTTCCTCTCAGGGATGTTCCTCTCGCTGATGATCCTGCTGGGCTCCGCCCAGGCAGCCAGCGCACAGAACGTCACGCTGAACTTCGACAGGACGCCGCTCAAGACCGTCCTCAATGAGATCCAGAAGCAGGTGGACTACACCTTTGTCTACAACGACCAGCAGATCGGTGCGGACAAGACGGTCTCCATCCACGTCAACGGCGTGGGCCTGACGGCCGCGCTCGACCAGCTGCTCCGGCCGCTGAACATCAACTACAAGATCCTCGACAAGCAGATCGCCCTCTCGCCGGCCGCCGCAACGGCCCAGCAGGGCCAGGCCCGCGGGGCCGTGATGCTCAAGGGTCGCATCACCGACCAGGACGGCCTGCCGGTTGCCGGTGCCGCCGTTCAGAACGTCACCGAGAAGACCTATGCCATCACCGACGTCAACGGCAACTATACGCTGGCTGTCAAGAACCCGCGCAACTCGACCATCGAAGTGAGCTTCCTCGGAATGGATACCGTCACGGAACCGCTCAACGGCCGCAGCACTTTCGATGTGCAGATGACCTACAGCCGCATGTTCATTGAAGGCGCGGTGGTCACCGGTTATCAGGAGATCCAGCAGAAGAAGGTCACGGGCGCCATCGCCACGGTCAATTCCAAGACCATCGAAGAACGCTACACCCCGAGCTTGATGCAGAACCTCGAAGGCCGCGTGGCCGGTCTTTCGACCTACGGCGGCAAGCTCACCATCCGTGGCGTCAGCTCCATGTACGCCGAGGCCAACCCGCTCCTCGTGGTGGACGGCCTGCCGATGGAAGGAAGCATCGACGACCTGAACCCCTACGATATCGAGAGCATCAACGTCCTGAAGGACGCTGCCGCCGCCGCTATCTACGGTGCCCGCGCCTCCAACGGTATCATCGTCATCACCACCAAGAGCGCCCGCGAGAAAGGCAAGATCGACGTGGACTTCTCCACCAACGTGACGGTCTATTCCAAGCAGAACATGGACTATGCCCAGAACTTCTATATGAATGCTGAGCAGCAGGTCGCCCTGGAGAAGAACTACTACGACTATTATTATTTCAACAACTACGGTGAGGTGACCAATCCGGCCCAGTCGATGGAAAACAATCTCCTGTCCGGTTCCGGTTATGTGTCTCCCATCGACTATGCCTACTACCGGATGTACATCGGTGAAGGTTCGCAGGCTGAAATCGACCAGCTCTGCAACCAGCTCTCGAAGAACAACTTCGCCCAGCAGTACGCTGACGCGGTCTATCGCCGCCAGGTGATGCAGCAGTACAACCTGGCCCTGCGCAGCCGCTCCGACCGCTTCCAGAGCAACTTCGTGGTCAACTGGCGCAACGACAACGCCGGCGTCATCAACACCTACGACCGCCAGATGCAGATCAGCTACAAGGGCTCCTACGACGTGGCCAAATGGATGACCGCCACCGTGGCCGTCAACGGTATCTACGGCAACGAGCGGGGCAAGGGTTACACCTACAACGGTTTCGAGAATCCGTGGAGGTACCCGGCTTACGAAAGCCTCTACAATACTGACGGCTCCGCTAAACTGCTCTACACCTGGTACAACGGCAACCAGTACCGCGACAATACGGAAGGCGGTTACTTCAAGGAACTGGGTATCAACCTGGTGGACGAATACTACAACAACGTGATGAACACCAAGCGCCAGTATATGCGCTATCACGGCGACCTGCTCTTCAAGATTTTCAAGGGCCTGACCGCCAACGCCCAGTTCGTCTATGAGACCGACCACCGCACCGCCGACTGGTATGCCACGCAGGAAAGCCAGGCCGCCAAGACGATCTACAACGCCTATACGCAGATTGACCCGCAGGGCAATGTGACGCACCTGACCCCGGCTTCCGGCGGCTTCCGCGCCGCGCAGAACGTGGACGGCCGCTACTGGACCGCCCGCGGCCAGCTCAACTATGCGAATACCTTCGGCAAACACGAGATCGTGGCCCTGGCCGGTATTGAATTCCGCGAGACGCTCTATTCGGGCACCAGCGCCCTGATGCTCGGCTATGACGACCAGCTGCAGAATGCTTCCACGGCGACCATCGACTTCTCCACCATCAGCCAGATGCGTTACAGCAGCAATTACATGGCGATTGGCGGCGGCTTCCCGGCTGTCCAGTTCGCATACGACCCGTATATCCGCAGCAACATGGACCCGGTCGTGGAGCAGCATCACCGCTTCGCCTCCGGCTATGCGAACTTCACCTATACCTATGATGAGAAGTACAATGTCTTCGGTTCCTTCCGCAAGGACTACGCCGATGTCTATGGCCTGAACGTGAAGCTCCGCGGCCGTCCGCTCTGGAGCGCCGGTGTGGCCTGGAACGTCAACAACGAGAGCTTCCTCAAGGGCGTGGACTGGATCAATGCCCTCAAGCTCCGTCTGAGCTACGGTGTCACCGGTAACATCTACCAGGGTGCCACCAGCTACATGACGGCTTCCAGTACGGGCCTGAACTACTACACCAACGAGCCTTTCGGCACCATCCAGAGCCCGGCCAACCCGAACCTCAAGTGGGAGCGCACGAAGACGGCCAATGTCGGTATCGACTACTCCTTCGTGGAGAACCGCTTCCGCGGATCCCTCGACTACTACCGCAAACGCGGCCTCGACCTGTTCTCCTACAAGACCCTTGACCCGACCACCGGTTTCACCTCGATGTTCATGAATGTGGCCGATATGGTCAACAACGGTTTCGAGCTGACTTTCACGGGCGACTGGATCCGCGAACGCCGCCGCAGCGACTTCGGCTGGAGCAGCACCCTGACCTTTGCGTTCAACAAGAACAAGATCACCAATGTGGAGAATGCTTCCACCCGCGCTTATGAATTGCTGTCCAATCCCTATCGGGTGGGCTATCCGACCAGCGCCCTCTGGAGCTGGCGCTTCGCCGGCATCAGCGATGCGGAAGGTGAAAAAGGTATGACGCTCTGGTATTCCGAGAATGACCGCAAGACGCACAGCGCCCAGAGTGCCAGTGTGGATGTGATGGAGTATTCCGGCCAGACCGAGCCGGTGGTGATTGCCGGCTTCGACAACCGCTTTACCTGGAATGGTCTGAGCCTGAGCGTCCTGATGGCCTATTACGGCGGTCACGTGATGCGTGCCCTGGCGGAAGATGAGACCTTCGGCGTCGGCAGCGGACTGGCTGTCCCCAGTTATTTCCTCAATGCCTGGACGCCGGAAAAACCGACCAATACCCCGGGTATCGGCCGTTATTCCTCCAATTCACTCGGCCGCGAACCGAGCACGAGCGACATTTCCGTCCGCAACGCTGCCTTCCTGAAGATCCGCAACATCGTGCTGGGCTATGAGCTCCCTGAGAACTGGGCCCGCCGCATCGGTGCCTCCCGCGTGAATCTCCAGTTCCAGGTCGACAACATCCCGGCTGTCTGGACGGCCTTCCGCCCTTACAAGACCATGCCGTATTACGACAAGAGCGTCCGCTTCGATCCCGAAACGGGCGGCATCCCGTCGCGCAGCTCCTATATCTTCGGTCTTCACATCAACTTCTAAGACATCCGCGCTATGAAAAAGATATTTGCTATCCTGACTACCTGCCTGCTCCTGGCCTCCTGCGCCCAGTTCACGGAATTGCAGCCCAAGGGCATGAACCTGCTGTCCACTGTGGACGAACTGGAGCTTCTGCTCAATGCCGAGCTGGAAGGTCCCACCTCCGACATGAAGCGGATGTGCGGTGACATGATCAGCTATGCCAACATTCCCAACGAACTGGCTTCGCCCACGCCGTCCCGCTACACCATCATGCTGACCTGGGACGAGTCGAAGATCGAAACCTTCAACGACCTGACTGCCAGCGACGGCGACTATACCTCCATGTACGGCTTCATCGGCCGGGTCGCCAACCCGATCCTCAGCCGGATTGCAGACGCCACGGGTGACGAGACAAAGAAGAACCAGCTCCGCGCCGAAGCGTACACCCTTCGCGCCTGGGCTATGTATATCTTGGTCAACAAGTTCGCAGCCGCCTACAATCCTTCGACGGCCGCCAACACGCCGGGCATCCCTATGCTCCTCGAGGACTGGGACATCTCCGAACCTACGGAAATCGCGACTGTCGCAGCCGTGTACGACCAGATCATCGCCGACTGCGACGCGGCCATCGCCCTGAACGCCCTGCCGCTCAACAATATCAACCGGATGCGCATGAGCAAGGCCTGCCCGTACGCCGTCAAGGCCATGGCCCTGATGGCCATGCAGAAGTTCGACGAGGCCGAGTCCGTCGCCAAGCAGGCGCTAGAGATCAACAGCACGGTCTCGAACTACCTGGATGCCGCACATACCGTCATCACGACAGGCTATATCCTCGGCGGACAGTATCCTTCGCTCTATCTTGCCCAGCTTCAGCAGGAAGAAGATTATTTCCATACGTATGACATCATCTTCTACGAGGCGGTCAGCCAGGAAGGCATCGCGCGCTTCGAACCCGGCTATGCCACCCACGACCGCATGGCCAGCATGGACATGATGTACGACTACATGATGGGCGGCGAAATGATGACCGGTGTCCCGTGCTTTATGACCTTCGACCTGAACTCCAGTTGGAACACCTACGGCCTGAAGACCCCGCACATGTACCTGACCATCGCCGAGTGCGAGATCCGCAAAGGCAATATCAGCGAAGCCATGCGCTACCTCGATGCCGTCCGCGTGAACCGTGTGGAACCTGAGCTTTATGCGCCGCTGCAGGGCAATGTCACCACCAAAGATGAGGCGATCGCCCATCTGAAGCAGGTGTCGCACAGCGAATTCGTGTACAGCCCGTACAACTTCATCATCCGCAAGCGCTGGAACCAGCTCGACGACATGAAGGAGACGTTCACCCGCGAACTGGCCGGTAATACCTATACCTTGCGGCCGGATTCGAAGATGTGGATCTTCCCCTTCCCGAAGAATGCCATCAGCAACAACCCCAACATCGTTCCGAACAATCTTTAATCTACAGAAATGAAAAGGTTATTCCTGACCCTTTCCCTGCTGCTCTGCTGTTTTCTGGGCCTCAACGCCCAGAAAAAGCAGGCGGTGAGCGTGCTCTATGTCGGCGGATCGCCGGAAATCGAGACCATCGGAATCGGTACGCCGCCCGATCCGGCCGTCGTGGCCAAGAGCGCGGCCGAACGGACCGCCGCCTTCGAAAAATTCCTCAAGAAGAATTTCAAGACCGTCAAGGTCGTCGATGCCAAGGACTATCATTTTTCGATGTCCGACTATTACGACGTGACCATCATCGACGGTACGCCGGCCCCCATCGCACCGGGTATCCGCGAAGTGGATGAGCGCGGGCGGATGATCCGTTATGCCCGCCCGCAGTATTTCCCGCTTGACTTCAACCGGCCGGTGATCACCATCGCCGAGGCCGGCGAGGAGATGGGCCGTCGCATCGGCACCAAGAACGACTGGTACTGCCTCTGTCTGGAAGACCTGGCCCTTGGCTGGAATGCTTCGCATCCCATCTTCCAGGGACCGGTGAAAGTCAAAATCGAGACGAGCATGCAGCCCACGCCGCCGCCGGCACTTGAAGTGGCCAAATACATGGGTGACAATCTCCCCGCCGAGACCGAGATGTTCCCGATGCAGACCATCAACTATACGGACAAACTGCCCGACGGCAACAACTACCGCGTAGGCATGGTTTCCCGTCCGGGCGGCTATCTCGATTCGCCTGAGACCGAGGTCATCAGCGGCGGCAAATGCGCCAAGAGCATCGACGCCGTGGCGCTCGGCCGCCACGCCAACTGGTTCACCTGGGGCTTCTCGGCTTCCCCGACCTATATGACCGACGCGGCCAAGGCGCTCTTCGTCAATGCCGTCGTCTATATGAAACAGTTTGCCGGCCAGCATCCCATCGCCCGGAAGTTCAACGACGGCGTGGCCACCCGCGACCACATCGGTATGGACAAGAACCGGATGACGCGCGAGATGTGGAAGGACATGAACCGCTCCAACGAGGAGTTCAACAGGACGGTGGACAGCCTCAAGAACGTCATCAAGGAGATGAAGGCCAAAGGAGAAGAAATCGATCCCAACATGGCCATCTATGAGAATTTCCCTGCGCAGAAACTGGTCACCTACCGGGAGTATCTGATGCAGGCCGACCGTGGCCAGGGCCTCTACAAGGTCTTCGGTACCGATGAACAGGCCTACAAGGATTATTACGACAAGAACTTCGGCTGGTTCTGGTGCCCGGAAGACTCCTACAGCCTGGCCATCGACGACGAAGTCCGCTACCTGGGCATCCCGAACAATGACATCCGCATCCTCGACAAGTGCATCTCGATGCTCGAGAAGAATGACCCGGAAAAGGATATCGCCGAGACGATTCTGAAACGCTACACCCTCTGCCGCTTTGAAACGGCCAAGGAGTGGCGCGACTGGTACAACCGCTATCACGACAAACTCTTCTTCACGGAGAGTGGCGGTTATCTCTGGCTGGTCAACACCTTCGAAAATGTGACGGGCAACGATTACCGCGTGCGCCTGGCTGAAGAAGAAGAAGCCTATATGGCCCGCAAGCAGGCGGGCGCCCGCCCGGGTGCGCCCAAGCAGCTGACCGACGACCGCAACCCGGTCTATCTGCAGGCCGAAGCGGTCCCGACGCAGGGCGGCAAGGACATCGTTATTTTCCAGAAGATTCATCCCGGCTATCACACCTACGCCGTGGTGCCGGCCGACGAGGTCTTCGTGGTGACGACGGTCGAGATCACGCTTCCGGAAGGCTATGAGAAAGTCGGTCCGCTCTATGTCCCCGAAGCTCAGTTGCTCGATGCTTCCGGTACGACCGTCTATCGCGGCACCGGCGAATTCCGCCAGGCCATCCGGGGCGAGGGCGAAGGCGAAGCCATCGTCAAGGTCACCTACCAGTGCTGCAACAACAACACCTGCCTGGTGCCCGAAACCAAAGAATTCAAAGTAAAACTCTAAGCCGTCATGCCCGGCTTGACCGGGCATTTGAACAATTATGAAACGAATACTCGTTATTATGCTGGCCGTCGCAGCGCTCAGCAGCTGCGCTCCCAAAGAGCCCGGCTATGTCATCAAGGGCCAGGCCGGCAGCCTTGACGGCAAGGCCATCCTCGCGTATGCATTGCCTGACGGTACGCCCTTCAGCGATACCGTGGCGATGAACAAGGGCAAGTTTACCTTCAAAGGCTCGGTGCCCGACGTGGTGATCGGCTCCGTCGCCCTGCTTCCGGCCGGTGAAGATCCGCTCCGGACCAATGTCTATGTCGAGAACTGTCCCCTGGCGATGAATGTCAACGTGGACAAGGTGATTGACTATGCCCGCTATGGCGGCAAGTTCCTCCCGGACGTTACGACCACCGGCGGCCCGAACAATGTTTTCGCCATTCAGTTTCAGAATGTTCGCCAGGTAGTCGGCCAGCGTCCTGAGTTCAAGGAAGTTGCCGCCGCTATCGAAGAACTTGAAACAATGGGCTACGCTGACATGGCCGCTTATCAGCAGAAAAGCGCGGAAGTCCAGGCCAAGTACGCCGACCAGATGCGCGGCTTCTATGACGCCGTCGCGGAAGAGACCAAGAAACTCATTGCTGAGAATCCGGATGTGGAGGCGGCTGCCTACATGTTCAACCGCTACTACAACGATGCCAAGACGGAAGAATTTGAAGAAGCCTTCAACCGCTACTCCGAGAAAGTCCGTGGCAGTTTCCTGGCATCCGAGGCGCGCGAAGAGCTCGCTGCCCGCAAGGCCACGCAGCCCGGCGCCGTCGCCCCGGATTTCACCTTGAACGATCTGGAAGGAAAGCCGGTGACGCTCTCGTCGCTGCGCGGCCAGTATGTCCTCGTGGACTTCTGGGCCTCCTGGTGCAAGCCTTGCCGCGCCGGTATGCCGGCCATGAAGGAACTCTACAAGAAGTATCACGCCAAAGGATTCGAGATCATCGGTGTTTCGGACGACGACAACCACGATGCCTGGAAACAGGCTGTCGCCCAGGACCAGACTCCCTGGATCCACGTGGTCGATGAGTTCCCGGTCGAGAACAAGCCCGCCCGCGTCGGCCTGCTCTACGGCGTCCACTACATCCCGTCGTACTTCCTCCTCGACAAGGAAGGAAAAGTCATCGGCAAGATGGACCACGACGAACTCGCCGCCAAACTCGCCGAACTGCTTGACTAAACAATCTGTTCTTTATGAGGAATAAACTACTTGCAGCGGCGGCCCTGGGGGCCGCCCTGCTTGTTTCCGCCTGCGGCGGGAACGCTTACCGGATCGACGGTACGGTCGAAGATCCTTCGCTGGAAGGCACCGTCGTTTACAAGGTTGCGCGCTTCAGCATCACCGACCTGATCGCCGATCCCACGCAGCAGATGCCGATGGATTCGACCTATATCGCGGACGGAAAGTATGCTTTCTCCGGAGAAGTGTCGGAACCGGATTATTGCACGCTCTACATCGGCAAGGATGCTGGCGGGGCTCCGGCCGCCCACGCGACGGTCGTCTTGGAACCGGGGGCGAAAATCGCCGTAGTAACCGGCGTGGACCGCAAGACGCGCGTCTCCGGCACGCCGTCCAATGATCTTGTGCAAGAGAACGAAACGGCCGGCGAAACGCTCCGCGACCGATTCCTGGCACTTCGGGAACAATATGCGGCAGGTACGCTTTCTACCGAGGAGAGTGCCAGAATCGAGGCCGAAATGGACGAAATCCGCCAGCAGATGGAAGATCTCGATTTCCAGTTCGTCAAGGAAAATATCAACAATCCCGCCGCCTGGGAGAAACTCTATAATGCCGCTGTGATGGCCGGCTCGCTGGAGAAACAGAAGGAACTGATCGCCGGCGCGGAAGGCCGTACGAAGGAACTGAAGGACTACCAGACCATTGTCGGACGCATTGAGCGGCTGGAGAAGACGGCTGTCGGGCAGCCTTTTGTCGATATCTCCCTCGAGGATCCCGACGGCAATCCGATGCACCTGTCGGACTATGCCGGCAAGGGGAAATGCATCCTCGTGGATTTCTGGGCCTCCTGGTGCGGCCCCTGCAAGGCCGAGATGCCCAACGTCGTGGCGCTCTATAAGCAGTACAAGGACAAGGGCTTCGATATCGTCAGCGTCTCGCTCGATTCGCACAAGGACCGCTGGGTGAAAGCCATTCAAGAGTGGGGGATGCCCTGGCACCACATGTCCGACCTTAAAGGCTGGGACTGCGAAGGCGCCGCGCTCTATGCCGTGACCGCCATCCCGCACACCGTGCTCCTCGGCCCTGACGGAACGATCCTCGCCCGCAACCTCACCGGCGACGACCTCCGCGCCAAACTGGAAGAACTGCTCAAATGATACTGAAAATGAAACGAATGCTTGCTGCGACGCCCGCCTGGACCGCCAGCTGGTAAAGCTGTACGGCAACAAATTCTAGTTATCTGAGCTCCACTTCGGTGGGGCTCTTTATTTTTGATTTGATGCCGCAGGTGATGTCCAGGAGCGTGAGCACCTGCTGGAGCGACTCGCTCTGGAAGCTGGCGGTGAAGGTGTTGTTCATCACGCGGGCGTCCGCAACGGTGATGTCGATGCCGTACCAGCGCTCCATTTTCTTGATGACTTCGCGGATGGGCGTGTTGTCGAACACCAGGTATCCGTCCTTCCAGGAGGTGTTGACTTTGATGTCGGCCGGCTTGCGGGTCGGCGTTTCCAACTGCCGGCGGTTGCCGATGACCACCTCTTCCTTCTCGCGCACGGCGATTTCCGTGTCGTTCTTCTCGTCGAGCAGCGATACCCGGCCGCGGACCAGCGTCAGCTTCAGGGCGGCATCGTCGCTGTAGGTCGAGAGGTTGAATTCGGTGCCGGTCACTTTTACCGTGACGCCCCGGCTGGTGCGGACATACATCGGCCAGTCGGGATTGGACTCGACCTTGAAATAGCCTTCGCCTTCGAGCTCGACCACCCGCTTGCCGTTCTCGTAGCGGGCGGGGGTGCGCAGGGTGCTGGCGCTGTTGAGGATGACTTCGCTGCCGTCGGGCAGGGTGATCTTGCCTTTGACGCCGGGGTTGACTCTATAGTTGAGGATGGATTCGCCCTGCTCCAGCTCGGGGATGGCGATGAGTTTTTCGTTCTGGGCGGTGAGGCTGAGGACCTGTTCGTTCAGGCGGCTGTTGTCGTGCAGCAGCCAGATGAAAGCGCCGATGACGAAGACGGCGGCGGCGCTGGCTACGGCGTTCAGGATGCGGATTTTCCGGCGTTTGGGAGAGATCACGTTCAGCATGTGCGTCGTAGCGGCCTGGGAGGCTTCCGCGTCGGGCATCGAGTCGAAGACGAAATCGGCTTCGCGCTCCAGGAATTCCGCCTTGTTCGCAGGCGATTCCTCCACCCACGAAAGGATTTCCCGCCGCTGCTGCTCAGTGGCTGAACCTGTAAAATAACTATGAAGTGTATCTTGTGTCATGGTTTGCTACCAAATAATACCGAAAACAGCGTGCGCTCCCTCAAAATTTATTTAAAAAATGACAATTTACTTCGAAATTGCTTGAGCGCCTTGACCATGTTGTACTCGACTTTCTTGACCGTCAGGCCGGTCGAGGCGGCGATCTCCTCGTAGGTCATGTTCTCGTCGCGGTTCATCACGAAGATCCGGCGGGTGAGTTCGGGCATCTTTTCATAGACCATGTCGATGATCCGCTTCATGTCGAGGGCGTCGATGCGCGAGATGATGGCCTCGCTGCCCAGGCTCTCGATGGAGAGGCTGACAGAAGCCTTTTCCAGCGGGTCGGTCAGCCGGGTGCGGAGGGAACTCAGGTGGTTGAGGGCCTTGTTGCGGGCGATGGTGAAGAGGAACGAGCGGATGTTGCGTTCAGGGTCGATGCGGTCGCGCCCCGTCCAGAGCGTGGCGAAAACATCCTGCGCCAGGTCCTCCGATTCGGGCTCGTCGTGCAGGTAATGCCGGATGAAATGCTTGACGTTTTCGTATTCCGCCTTGAACAGCACCTCGTAGGCCTCGGTATCCGAGGCTTTGATGGCTTCGGAGAACATCCGGAGGATTTCCCGGTCGCTGTTGTTGTAGCGCGGCGGCATGCGGAATCACTTGACAGACAAAGATAAGAAAAATTTTATAAAAATGTCGCCAGGGCAAAAACTGTAGTGAGGAGCAGGACCATCAGGATTTCGGCCGTGCGGTTGACCCGCACGGCGCGCGCCATGTCGGCGGTGGTCAGCGGGCGTTCGTTTTCGCCGATCCAGGGCTTCCAGACTTCCTCCCCGAAATAGTTGTGCGGCCCGCCGAAGCGGCAGTCCAGGATGCCTGCCAGGGCGGCCTCGGGCCAGCCCGAGTTGGGACTCAGATGCTGTGGACCGTATTTGCAGACGAACGGCCACAGCCGCAGGCGACCGGCGGCGAGCAGCATCAGCAGGGCTGTCAGCCGGGCGGGAATCCAGCCGGCGGCGTCATCGAGCCGGGCCGCGAAGCGGCCGAAGTCGCGGTAGCGTTCGTTGCGGTAGCCGATCATCGAATCGAGCGTATTGATCATTTTATAGGCCATCATGCCCGGTACGCCCAGCACGAGCAGCCAGAAAAGCGGCGCGATGACGCCGTCGTTGAGGTTTTCGGCCAGGGTTTCGAGGGCGGCGGTCCGGATTTCCTGCGCCGACAGTTCCGAGGTGTCCCGGCCGACGATGCGGGCCACTTGCGTCCGTCCTTCTTCGACGGAGCGGTCCACGGCCCGGAACACTTCGCGGACTTCGCGCACGAGGGTTGTTCCGGCCAGGCAAAAGAAGATGCAGACGGCTTCGGCAATCCGTTGGAGCCACGGCCCCAGGTGGAGGGCTTCCCCGGCGGCGAGAAGTCCGATGAGGATAGCCAGCGTGAACAGAAACACCCCCAGGACCAGTCCAAGTGCCAGAAAGGCTCCCTTCCGCCTGCGGTTTTCGCCTTTGTTCCAACGCTTTTCTCCGGCAGCAATCAGTTTGCCGAACCCCACCACCGGATGGGGCAGCCAGGCCGGATCGCCCAGCAGCAGGTCGCCCAGCCAGCCGGCCAGCAGTGCGAAGATCCGGCTCATCGGGCTGCCTCCTCTTCGAGATATTGCCGGACGGCCTCCACCAGCAGCTCGTTTTCTTCGGGCGTCTGCGTGGCGATGCGGAAAGCGCCGGCATCGAGTCCTTCGAAATTGGATGCGTCGCGGATCAGCAGGCCATGCCGGTCGGCCAGCCATTGTTTGAGGTCGGAGGCCCTGTGGGCGGCCAGGCGGCAGAGGAAAAAATGGGTCTGCGTCGGCTCTGCCGTGAGGCCGGGCAGGGTGTTGAGCCGTTCCCGGAGCCGCCGGGTCTCTGCCAGCAGGGCCGGCAGGTCGATGGGGGCCGTCTCGGGATGGGCGCACAGGTACAGGCCGGCTTCGATGGCCAGGGCGTTGACGGACCAGGGCATCCGGAAGTTTCGGATGTGCGCGAGCAGGGTCGGGGAGCCTGTCATGTAGCCGAGCCGCAGGCCGGGCATGGCGTAGCGTTTGGTCATCGAATGGAGTTGGATGACGTTGGGGTAGCGGACGGCTTCGGCGGCGCTGAGCAGGGGCTCCCGGGTGAAGAATCCGTAGGACTGGTCGATGACGAAGATCGTTTTGGGATGGTCTTCGATGGCTGCCCGCAATTTGTCAACGGGTACGACGCTCCCGGTCGGATTGTTCGGATTGCACAGCCAGATCAACGCTCCGCAGCTCCGGGTTCCGTCTCGCTCGCTATCGACCGCTCCGCTGCTCTGGGTTTTCGTTCCGCTCGCAGAAAAAATGCTCGCGTCCCGAAAACCCACCCGCAGCTCCGCTTGAACGCTGGTGTTGGGGGTTGGGGCAGCGCCCTGATTCAGTGGGCAGGCCTGGTGGAGCGGCAGGTTCTTTCGGACCAAAGCGCCCTCGCTTGGTTCGAAAAGGTTCTGACGCGCGCCGGGGATAATGAGATGATGATACAGCCGGCAAGCGTCGGCGTATTCGCTGAAGGTGGGCTGGAGGATGGTGCTGTGGCTGCGGGCGAAGGCGTTGGCGATCAGATAGATGGCTTCGGTGGCGCCGTTGGTCACGCAGACGGCGGCGGGGTCGATGGCATGCTTCGCGGCCAGGGCCGCTTCCAGGGTGTAAGGTTCCGGTTCGGGATAATGTCCGATCAGGTCGAGGTGCGCCTGAAGATGGGCTTTCAGCGCGCCCAGGTCCACGCGGCCGGGTACATTCGAGCTGAAATTCGCCCGGATGGGCCGCGCGAAGCGGTAGAGGTCGTCTCCGTGTCCTTGCAGCATAGGCATTCAGCGCTTTCCGCGCAGGATATCGTAGAGCAGCGGCACATCCACATATTTTCGGACGTGGTCGGCCAGCCGGTCGTATTGCTGTTCTTTGTAGGCGTGGTAGTCGAAGCTCGTGGCGGCTTCCGTCAGTTTGTCGCCGTACGGGGCGAGCAGGCGGTCGATGAAGGCGGGATTGTCGAGGATGCCGTGGATGTAGCAGCCCATGCATTTGTCGTCCACCCGGCAGCCGTCGGTCTGGCCGTCGGCGAAACGGACGAGCGGCGCGGCCTCGCTTCCGTCGGCAGGGCGGGTCTCGCCCATGTGGATTTCATAGCCTTCCATCGAAGAATCCGCGGCCTGTCCGTCGGCGAAGCCGAAACGCACCTGGCGCGTCACCTTTTCCGGCAGCATTTCGGTCACCATCGGCAAGAGCCCCAGGCCCGGCATCGCTTCGATCGACCCCTCCACGTGCTGCGGGTCGCGGATCTGCCGGCCCATCATCTGGTAGCCGCCGCAGATGCCCAGCACCGTCGCGCCTTCGCGCCGCGCGCGCAGAATGGCCTGGGCCACGCCGTTGCGCCGGATTTCGTACAGGTCGTCGAGGGTGCTCTTGCTGCCCGGCAGGATGAGGATGTCAGCCTTGGCCAGTTCATCCACGTTGTTGCTGTAGAACAGATGGATCCGCGGATCCTGCTCCAGGACGTTGAAATCGGTGAAATTGCTGATGTGGCGCAGCAGCACCACCGCGACATTCACCTTGCCGCGTTGGGCGGCCGCCGATTTGGCCGCCAGGGCCACGGAATCCTCCTCTTCGATGTGGATGTCGTGGTAGTAGGGCACCACGCCCAGCACCGGAATCCCGCAAAGTTCCGCCAGCATCCTGCGCCCTTCCTCGAAGAGCCTGAGGTCGCCCCGGAACTTGTTGATGAGGATGCCCTTGACGTAGCGCCGCTCTTCGGGACGGAGCAGCATGACCGAGCCATAGACGCTGGCAAATACGCCGCCGCGGTCGATGTCGCCCACCAGGATGATGTCGGCGCCTGCGTGCATGGCCATCGGGACGTTCACCAGGTCGGAGTCGCGCAGGTTGATCTCGGCCAGGCTTCCGGCGCCTTCCATGACGACGGGGTTGTGCCGGGCTGCCAGGCGGTCGTAGGCGGCGTAAACGGCCTCGCGGAGTTCCTCGCGGCCTTCTTTCCGGAAATAGTCGTAGGCGTCGCGGTTGCCGATGGGCCGGCCGTTGAGCACGACTTGGGAGGTATGGTCGCTCTGGGGCTTGAGCAGCAGGGGGTTCATGTCGGTGTGGCAGGGGATGCCGGCGGCTTCGGCCTGGACGGCCTGTGCCCGGCCGATTTCCAGTCCTTCCGGGGTGGCGAAGGAGTTGAGGGCCATGTTCTGGGCCTTGAACGGGGCGGGCGTATAGCCGTCCTGCCGGAAAATGCGGCAGAAGGCCGTGGCGATGATGCTCTTGCCGACGTCGCTGCCGGTGCCGGCGAACATGACGGGATGGAGACGGTCGTTCATTTCTGGTTTTTATAGGCGAAGGCCTGCCAGCGTTCCTCGGGCCATTGCTGGCTGGCCAGTTCGCAGCGGGCCATGACGAAGAGCAGGTCGGAAAGGCGGTTGATGTATTGGAGGATGTTTTCGGGGAGGGGATCCTGGCGGTGGAGGGTCCACAGGCGCCGTTCGGCGCGGCGGCACACGGCGCGGGCGAGCTGGAGCCGGGCGGCCAGGGGGGTGCCGCCGGGCAGCAGGAAATGGAGGCCGGGACCGATGGTCTCGGTCATCGCGTCCATCCGGGCCTCGATCTCGGCCACGAGGTTGTCCGGCAGGACATTGGGATTCTTTTCCCGCTCCGCCGCTGGCGTCGCCACCAGGCTCATGACGCTCATCAGGTTCCGTTGGATCCCGTGTAGAACTTCGTCCCAACCCTCCGGCATGACCGGACGTCTTTCGCCGTCGCCCGCTCCGCAGCTCCGGGTTTTTACCTCGCTCGCAGAAAAATGCTCGCTCGGCAAAAACCCATCCGCTGCTGCGCGCGGCTCCGTCGTACCCGGGCATCCCATGCTGCGGATGACGCCGATAATGCAGTTCAGTTCGTCGAGGCAGCCGTTGGCCTCGATGCGGATGTCGTCTTTCGGGACGCGGGTGCCGCCGTGGATACCGGTCGTCCCACCATCGCCGGTTCGGGTATAGATTCGGTTCATCTTCTTGCGGAATGGCTGGGTCAGTGCTGGATGGCCATCAGCCGGATATACTTCAGCACCAGGTCACACCAGACGGGGTCGCCGGGATACTGGTAGCGGGCGTTGCCTTTCGGGTCGGGGGTGAAGAGGGTTTCGCCGGCCGGGGTGAGGGTCACCCAGCCGCGGGGCGACAGTTTGTAAAGGTCGTCGCCTTCCACGGCATTGATCACGGCCTGCGGGTCCCACATCTTCTGGCCGGTGTCGCAGTTGAGGAACTGGTAGGTCCATTTGATGGGGTGGCAGTCGGTCCAGCTCAGGTCTGCGATGACCTGCTCCGGGCGGTAGTCGAGCGGGTCGCCGACTTCGCCGGGCGAGAACACGATGTCCACTTCCTTCGGCAGCAATTCGAAGAATTTGAGCGAGAAATCGATGGCCTGAAGGAAATTGTAGTCGGGTTCGACGGCTTTTCCGAAGACGCCGCCCATTGCGTAGATGGTCTTGACTTTGCGACGGACCAGTTCCACGCCGCTCAGCGGTGAGTATTCATCCGGGCCGGACTCCAGCAGGCGGGCCAGCGAGGTGACAAAGCCGATGGAGGCAATCTTCACCGAATGGTCGGGCTGCTCGCTCAGCAGTTTACGGTACAGTTTGTAGCTTTCCATGTAGTGGCCCTGGTCGCCGATCGAGCGCCGGAACATCAGTTCCGAATCGATGGTGCGGGCATAGGCCAGGTTGTGATAGGGGATCCAGACGGGCGGGTTCTCCACGCCCTTGGTTTCCAAGCCAATGGGGATATCAGGGTGGCCATAGTAGAGGTTCATCGCATCGACGATGTCGGCGTTGGCCTTGCCCATCCGGTCCACGATCACCCCGAGCAGCCGGCAGCGCTGCATGTCCATGTAGCGGTAGAGCATCATCAGGGCGAAGAGGTCGTCGGTGGAACTGCCCATGTCGCAGTCGAGGATGATGCGGACGTCCTCCTGCTCGTAGTTGCTCTTGATGTTGATGCCCTTGGCCAGGTCGTACACGGTGTGCTGCTGGTTCTCGCGGGCGAAGGCCAGGGCGGCTGCCAGGCTGTCTTCCGGGAAGATGCGGGAACTGTCGAAATAGTATTTGCCTTCTTCCGGATCGTACCAGCCGCCGACCAGGTTGTCGTGCGCGCGGGCGTGCTTGATGACGGCCGGCAGGCTCTTCTTGTCGAAACTGTTCTGCGTGGCCAGATACGAAACGGCCAGGCCCTTGGTGGGCTGCCGCAGCGAATCGAGGCTGAGCGTGAAACCGTCGGGGAACATCTGGCCCATCGCCCAGATGACGCTCACGAGTTCCTTGTCAGAGACGCGCGGCTGTGCGGAACTGCCGACCCACGGCAGGACCAGCAACAGGAAGAGGAGGAAAGTCTTTCTCATATCGTTTCAGTTTATCTTTCAAAGATACGCAAAAATGCCTAAATTCGCGCCCCGATTCGGCAGATGGCGACCAAACGCAAATATAATCTGGCAGACAGACGGCTCATCGGCCTTGTCTGCGGTATCGTAGCAGGAATCTCCTACGGTACCAATCCGCTATTTGCCAAACCCTTGATGGATAGCGGTGTACCGGTGCTGGTGATGCTCTTTTTCCGTTATGGCATCTCCGCTTTTCTGCTGGCGGCCTGGATGCTCGTCAAGAAAGAGAAATTCCGCGTGCGGGGCCGGGAACTGGGGCTGCTGGCCCTCCTGGGCGTACTGTTCGCCTGCAGCAGCATATTTCTCTTCGCCTCCTACACCTACATCCCTTCGGGCCTGGCCACCACCCTGGTCTATCTGTACCCGGTCTTCGTGGCCCTGCTTATGGTCTTCCTGCGATTCTACCCCAGCTGGCAGACCTGGCTTTCCATCGCAGCCACATTCGGGGGCATCCTGCTGCTCTCCAGCCCGTCTCCGGGCGCGGTCATCCGCGTGCCGGGCGTCATTCTGGCCATCCTCTCCGCCCTCAGCTATGCCTTTTACCTGGTGATCATCAACCGCAGCGGGCGCATCAAGCATGTCTCCGAGCATACGCTCACGCTCTATGCCCTGCTGGCCGGGATGCTGCTCTTCGCCATCCTCCGGGCCTTCCAGGGCGGCCACTTCGCGGAAGGCATCGACACCCCCGCCGACTGGGCCAACCTGCTGGGCCTGGCCCTTGTCCCGACCATGATCTCCATGCTCACCCTGGCCATCTCCACCCGTTTCATCGGCCCCACCAAGACCTCCGTCCTGGGCGTCTTCGAGCCCCTGACCGCCATCCTGGTCGGCACCTTCCTGTTCGGCGAGCCCCTGACCTGGAAAATGGCCGTCGGCATCGCCGTCTGCGTCGGCGCCGTCGTCTTCATGATCCTGAAGCCGGGTGTCAATACTGCAGCAGCGTGACGACCCCGTCCATCGTGGAGACCAGGAGCTGGTTGTCGGGGAGGGGGAGGATGCTGTTGAGCATGGCGACGGAGATCTTGTGTTTCCACAGGGGGGCGCCGTCGGCGGCGTTCAGGCAGAAGAGGTTGCCCTTGTCGGTCGGGACGAAGAGCAGTTTGCCGTCGGCGCTGCAGGCGCAGGGCGTCGGGGCGATCTCGTAGCCGAAACCGGGCTGGACTTCCCAGCGATTTTCGACGCCGGAAGCCGCTGTCGCATAGGCCTGTACGCTGTCGAACATCGTCTTGACATAGATGGTCTCGCTGTCGGGCGACAGGGCGATGGATTCCCGGCCGCCGGTGGATACCCACAGCTGCTCGCCCGTGCGGGCGTCCAGCGCATAGGTCTTGCGCTCAGGCGTTACGAAAAAGATCTTGCCGTGGGCCTTCACGGGATAGACGGCGGCGGGCGAGAGCATCCGGGATCCTTTCACATGCCAGGTCCATTGCGGCTGACCGGTCTTGGGATCGAGCGAGTAGAGCGTGTTGGCCCAGTCGCCGAAAACAACCTGCTGGTCATCCACATACGGACGGCACTCCACGAATCCGGCGATGCCTTCGCGGGCCCAGAGCAGCCGGCCGTTGCGCACTTTCAGCGCGCGGAACACATGGTCGGAGGAGCCGACGTAGGCGATTCCTTTATGGATGGCGGGCGTAGCCAGGACCGATTTGTCGCAGCGGTAGCGCCAGAGCAGGCGGCCGTTGCGCAGGGAGAGGCAGTAGATGAAGCCGTCGGTCGAGCCGATGACGACGCGTTTTTTCCAGACGGCCGGCGTCGAGAAGACTTTCCCTTCGGTGGCGAAGCGCCAGCACTCCTGTCCCGTAGCGGCATCGAGGGCCTTGACCACACCGGCTTCGTTGGCATAGAGCACATAGCGGCCGGCCTTGACGGCAGCGCAGCCGATGTCGCCCTCGTCCTGGCTGCGCCAGACTTCCCGGACATTGGGGAACTCGCGGTTGACGTCGAATTTCAGGAAGGGGTAGTTGCCCGGCAGGCCATAGGGGTTGTCGCGTCCGGAAGCCCGGTCGGGTTCAAATTGAGGTGTCTCGTGCAGGGCCTGCGTGTACCAGGGCTTGCGGTCCTGCGGCGGAATGGCCTGGCCTTCGGTGTTGACCAGGATGCGCTCGTGCGCTGCCAGCTGGCCGTCCCGGATGTCGATGATGTTGTAGCCCACTTCCTTGCCGCGGTCGGGGGAGCGGCCCAGGATGCCCGGCACGCCTTCGTAGTTGAGAATCGTATTCCGGTGCCAGTGACCGCCGAGCAGCAGCTGGATATTGCACTGCTTGACCGTGTTCATCAGCTGGAAATAGTTGAGGACCGAAGTGTCCTGCGGATAGTGGTTCACCAGGATCACGGGCTGTTCGCGGGGCAGCGCGCGCGTGAGGGAATCGAGCCACGAAAGGGATTCGTGCGGAATCAGGGCCGGCGCCATGCGCATGTTCGGCCCGCAGTTGCAGCCCAGGAACTTGATGCCGCCCGCCTCGAATTCGAACTGTTCGTAGCCGAATACCTTGGCGAAGGTGTTGCAGCCGCTCTCCGACCATTTGGCGTCGTGATTGCCCGCCACCAGCCAGTAGGGATGGGTGAGTTGGTCGAGCATGGCCTTGGTCATTTCGAATTCGCGGTCGGCGCCGAAATCGGTGATGTCGCCGCCCAGGATCGTGAACTGGATGTCCGGCTGGCTGTTGATGTCGGCGATGCAGCGCTTGAGGTTCTCAATGCGGCCGTTCGCCCCTTCGCTGATATGGATGTCACTCAGATAGGCGAAGCGCACCGGCGCGGTCTGTGCTGCCGCCGTTGCGGAAATGATTAAAAATAAGACGAATACAATTCTTTTCATAGGCTATTCTGAGGCTGTCCCATATTGCTTCTGGAACCGTCGCGCTCCGCGCGACCCCTCCCAAGTGAACTTGGGCCCCTCCCTCTTACAGTGCCGAGGGTGGCATGGGTTCCAGAAGCAATATGGGACAGCCGACGCTTATTTGATTAACGATAACAAATACTGTCCGTACTGGTTCTTGCGCATCGGCTCGGCGAGGGCGCGGAGCTTTTCAGCGGTGATCCAGCCGTTCTGGAAAGCGATCTCCTCGAGGCAGGCGATCTTCAGGCCCTGGCGCTTCTCGATCACCTCCACGAAGGTCGAGGCCTCGGCGAGCGATTCATGGGTGCCCGTATCGAGCCAGGCGAAGCCGCGGCCGAAGGTCAGCACGCGGAGTTCGCGGTCCTGGAGGAAGGCGTTGTTGACCGAGGTGATCTCCAGTTCGCCACGGGCCGAAGGCTTGACTTCCTTGGCGACACGGACCACCTTGTTGGGATAGAAATACAGTCCCACCACGGCGTAGTTGCTCTTGGGCTGTGCCGGTTTTTCCTCGATGCTGTCAGGCCGGCCGTCGGCGTCGAACGACACCACGCCGTAGCGCTCCGGATCGCTCACCCAGCAGCCGAAGACCGTGGCTTCGGAACGCTGCTCGGCGTTCGCCACGGCCTGCTGGAGCAGGTCTTTGAATCCGGTACCGTGGAAGATATTGTCGCCCAGGACCATGCAGACCGAGTCGCTGCCGATGAATTCTTCTCCGATGATGAAAGCCTGTGCCAGGCCGTCTGGCGAAGGTTGCTCGGCATAGCTGAAACGGACGCCATAGTCGGAGCCGTCGCCCAGCAGCCGCCGGAATCCCGGCAGGTCGTAGGGCGTGGAGATGATGAGGATTTCGCGGATCCCGGCCATCATCAGGACCGAGATCGGATAATAGACCATCGGCTTGTCATAGATGGGGATCAGCTGCTTCGAGATGCCCTTGGTGATGGGGTAGAGGCGGGTCCCACTGCCGCCTGCGAGTACGATGCCTTTCATAAATCTTGTTTTTCGCTTGTCAGACGGGTTTACAAATACTCATCGAGCAGGATCTGCTTGAGCTGCGCCATGCCGACCGTGGCCGGTTCCTGAATCTGGCGGAACGGGTTGTAATCGAGGCGGATGGGTTTCGGGTCGATGAGGAAGATCGGCGTGCCGGGCTGGACATAGCGGAACAGGCCGGCGGCCGGATAGACGTTGAGTGAAGTGCCGATGATCAGCAGGATGTCGCACAGCGACACTTCGCGGGCTGCCGGGGTCATCATCGGGACGGCTTCGCCGAACCAGACGATGTGCGGCCTGAGTTGGACGCCGCGGCAGTCGGTGTCGCCCAGGTTGATGTCGCGGTAGCCGATGTCTTTCACGCCGCGGTCTTCCTGGTCTTCCGGACGGACCTTGGTCAGTTCGCCGTGCAGGTGGATGACCTTCGTCGAGCCGGCCCGTTCGTGAAGGTTGTCCACGTTCTGGGTAACGACGGTCACGTCGAAGTATTTCTCCAGTTCGGCGATGATCTCGTGGGCGCGGTTGGGCTGTGCCTTCTCGAGCTGGCGCCGGCGCTCGTTGTAGAACTGGAGCACAAGGCCCTTGTTGCGGTACCATCCTTCGATGTCGGCCACGTCGGCCACGTTGTAGTTTTCCCACAGGCCGTCGCTGTCGCGGAAGGTCTTGATCCCGCTCTCGGCGCTTACCCCGGCGCCGGATAATACGACTAATTTTTTCATATCACACAAAATAATAATGGCGGAGCCAGTATTCGAACAGCGGATCGATGATCCGTGCGTTCTCGTCTGCGTCAAAGGTAATGACTTCTTTCTTCTGCAGGGCGTCTTTAACGCGGAAGACGTTGGCCGACGAGTTGAGCCGGTAACGTTCCATCATCTCGGCGCTGCTGAGCTTCTGTACGCCGTCCACGATGGCGCGCAGCAGGTTGACCTGGTTGCCGGTCAGGTCGAGCAGGGTCTGCTTGAAACGGGGGACGTGGATGGAAAGCAGGGTGTCGCGGGCCTGGTTGACGATCTTCCGGTTCACATAGCCGGCCGGCATCGCATAGCAGATCGAGCAGAGCTGCTTGACATACCACATGTTGCCTGCGGAGATCTCGTAGATGGCCATCGCTTCCTCCATCTCGATGACGCGGCCGTAGTTGAGGAAGGTGCTGCGGATGTATTCGCAGACGGTTTTCCGGTCGAGCGGACGCAGCTCCAGCGTGCGGCACATGCCGTAGAAGCATTTCCGTTCCTCGAAGATGTTTTTCATCGCATTGATGAACGAGCCGGTCAGCAGGTAGTTCACGTGGCGCTGGCGGCTCCAGGTGCGGTCGAGCAGGTCCAGGCGGAAATCCTCGTCCTCGAAGCGGGCCAGGTTCTGGAATTCCTTGATATAAACGATCATCTGCGCACCGGCTTCGTCGGCGATGATGCCCGGCAGGTCGAAGAGCTTGCCGGTGGAGATGTCGTCGATATGGATGTCGAAAGGCAGCAGGGCGTCGCGGTTGACTTCGACGGCACATTCCTTCATCCGCTCGCGCCAGAGCTGGTAGAAGTCTTCGGCCGTGCGGATGTTGAAAAGGTCGATGTAGCAGACGATGAGCCGGTTGCCGCGGGCACGGATCTGTTCGAGCGCTTCGGTCACCACGGTCTCCTTCCCGCTGCGGGCTTCTCCATAGACGGCCAGGCTCCGGCCGCCTTTTTCCAGCGTGGCGACCAGGGTCCCGATTTCCGCGGAACGCCCGAGGATGCTGCTTCCGGCAGCGATTTTATCGAAAGAAAAAGGGAGGTCCATCCGGATTTTTAACAAATTTGTTACAAATATAGCGATTCTGCCGTCCGGACACAAAAAAACCGGCGCGAAGGCCGGTTTTTTTTCAGAGTTCCTCGAAATTGACGTCGGCGAAGGACCCCGGAGCCTGTTCCGGAAGGTCCGCCGGTGCATTGTCCGGCTCTTTGGGGAGCCGTTCCCGGATGTATCCGATGACCTCCTGGAGCCCGTCGGCAAACTTGTCGAAATCTTCCTTGTAGAGGAAAATCTTGTGTTTGTCGTACACATAGCGGCCGTCGCGTTCGATCCGGCGCTTGCTCTCGGTGATGGTCAGATAATAGTCGTTGCCTTTGGTGGCCTTTACGTCAAAGAAGTAGGTCCGTTTGCCCGCTCTCACAGGCTTCGAATAAACATCGTCTCCGCTTTTATCCTGAAAGCCCGCATTGTCATAATCCTCGAAGTACATAGTATGATGTTTTAAACGTTTTTTCACTATTCTCCGACAAAGATAGATTTTATTTTTGAACGAAACCACTTATCTTTGTAAAAAATTCAGAAAACTTTGAAATGCTATCACGCCGACTGATCCGTATAAAGGTATTCAAGACGCTCTTTGCATTCGTAGGGTCGGAATCCGACAATGTGAATGCTGCCCAGAAGACCCTTCTGGAGTCTTGCGACAAGGTCCGGGACCTCTATTATTTCATGTTGAACATCTCTGGTCCGCTGGTGCGGGTCGCCGAAGAGAAGATTGCCGCCGGGTTGCGCAAGTTCCATCCCACCGAGGCGGAAGCCAACCCGAACTACAAGTTCGTGCGCAACCGCTTCGCGGCCCTGCTGTCCGACGATCCGGAGTTCGGCAGCATCTGCGCCAAGCGCGGACTGGGCTGGGGCGAATACGAGCCCTTCGTGCGCCACGTGTACAATTCGATGATCACGAAGGACTATTATCGGGATTACATGGCCTCGGAGGAGGATTCCTTCGAAGCGGACTGCCGCTTGTTCTCCTGCATCTTCCAGGATGAATTCGAGGACAATGAGGAGCTCGAATCGATCCTCGAGGACCTCTCCCTGCTGTGGATCGACGACCTGGCCTTCGCGCTCAACGCGGTGATCGCCGGCATCGACGAGACGGCCCGCAAGAAGCGCATCGTCCACCCGAACACCTTCCTCAAGGAAGACGACAAGGAATTCGCCCTGCGCCTGCTCAGCGAGTCGATCGTCCGCTACGACGAATACTTCAAGCTGCTGGAGGAGCACCTCGACAACTGGAAGTCCGACCGCCTGGTTTCGACCGACGCCGCCCTCATCGTGATGGGCATCACCGAAGCCGTGGTCTTCCCGACCATCCCGGTGAAGGTCACCATCAACGAATACGTGGAGATCGCCAAATACTACAGCACGCCCAACAGCCGCATCTTTGTCAACGGCATCCTGGACCGCATCATCCAGGAGAAGATCCGCGAAGGCGAGATCGTCAAGCAGGGCCGCGGCCTCTTTGAACAATAGTTGGATGATTTGCCCGCCGCAAAGCGGTGGGAGGGGTCGCGCTTCGTGCGACGGTTTCAGAGGCAACAGGAATCCCCACGAGATTTATTAATGAATATTAATCAATAAAATTGCTATACGTTATGAATTTCTATTATTTGACCCTCCTGCAGGCGCAGGGTGCCGCAGCCCAAGGCGGCGGCAGCGGCCTGACCATGATTCTGATGCTCGCCCTGATCTTCGTGGTGATGTGGCTGTTCATGATCCGTCCCCAGCAGAAGCGGCAGAAAGAACTCAACGCCTTCCGCGACAGCCTCAAGAAAGGCGACAAAGTGGTCACCGTCGGCGGCATCTACGGCACCGTCCAGGAAGTCAACGACAACAAGGTGATGCTTGAAATCGACAAGGACGTCCGGATCAAAGTTGACAAGGCGTCGCTCGTCAAAGACTTCAGCGACGCGCAGCAGGCCTAGTTCCTGATGAAGGACATCCGGCTGCTGGTGGCTTCCCTGCTCATCGCCTGCTTCGTGTGGGTGATGCACACCTTTGCGCTCGATTATTCCGCGACGATCCCCTGCACCGTACGGGTTGAAAGCAACCTGCGGGGCTATGCGCCCCAGTCCGTCGCCAATGAGACCCTGCTGCTGCGCGGCAAGGGGAGCGGCTTTTACCTGCTCAAGGCGCGCGGCACGGGACGCCGGCCGATGGAACTCACCCTCTCGGTCGATGCCCACCATTTCCATCCCGTCGAAGGCGAAGAAGACCATTTCGTCCTCCCGGTGGCGGATATTCGCGAGAAACTGAACGAACTGCTGGGCGACCGTTTCGACATCGATTTCATCGAGACCGAACAGCTCAGCTTCGCGTTCATCCCGCAATCCTACGCCAAAGTGCCCGTCGAGGCGGCGCTGGACCTTTCTTTCCGCCCGCAGTACATGCAGGTGGGGCAGGTGCAGCTCAAGCCCGATTCCGTGCTGGTCTATGGCCCCGTGAAGGACCTGCAGCGCCTGACGGAAGTCCGCACGCGCACCATCGCGCAGGTACAGCTCGACAAGAGCCTGCAGGGATACGTCGAAATCGAGCCGGTCGCCGGCCTGCGGATCGATACGGAGCAGGTGTGGTACGACATCGAAGTGGACCGTTACGTGGAAAATACGATGACCCTTCCGGTCAAGGCGACCGGGGTGCCGGCCGGCTATACGCTGATGGTCCTGCCTTCCCAGGTGGAAGTGACCTTCCGGGCGCCCTTCCGGCCGCGGGGCGGCCGCATCGTGGCCGAAGACCTTTCGCTGGAGGTGGACTATCGCGATTTCGCGGGTGCGGGCAGCACGCGCGTGATTCCGCAGCTGGTCACCGCGCGGGATGTCTATACCTGGCGCCTGCGTCCGGAACTGGTCGAATGTATTCTGATGGAAACCCGATGAACCCGCAAGTCATCCTCTGTACCGGCGGCATCGGCAGTGGGAAATCCGTTGTCGTAAAGGCCTTCAACCTGCTGGGTGTGCCGTCGTACGACTGCGACCGCGCCGCCAAGGAACTGTATGACCGCGATCCGCAGCTGCTCGCCGGGGTGGTCGCCCTGGCGGGGGAAGCGGTGCTCGGGCCGGACGGCCGTCTCGACCGCAAGGCGCTCGCGGGCCGGATCTTTGCCGACCGCAGCCTGCTCGCCGCCGTGGAGGCGCTGGTCCATCCGGCCGTCATCCGCGATTTCCAGCGGTGGAAAGCTTCGCAGACCGCGCCGCTGGTGCTCATCGAATCGGCCATCCTGCTGGAAAAGCCCCAGTTCGACAGCCTCTACGACCGCGTGCTGGCCGTCACGGCGCCGGAAGAAGTCCGCATCGCGCGGGTCATTGCCCGCGACAGGACCGATGCCGCGCAGGTGCGCCGCCGGATGGCGTCGCAGTGGACCGACGCGCAGCGGGCCGCCCGCGCCGACTATATTTTGGAAAACAACGACCGGCAGCCTCTGCTCCCGGCCATTATGGATATCATTGAAAAGAGTAAAGAAGATGGAAAAAACTGATTTGAAGAAAATCCTCTCCGTTTCCGGAGAACACGGACTGTTTGCCTATGTGGCCCAGAGCCGCAACGGCATTATCGCCGAATCCCTTGCGACCAGGCAGCGCGTTCCGGTCAGCGCAAGCGCCAAGCTGAGTTCGCTCGCCGATATTTCGATCTACACCGACGAAGCCGACATTCCGCTTCGCGATGTCCTGACCGCCATGGCGGCCAAACTGTCGAATGGCCCGGCAATGAGCCCCAAGAGCGATCCGAAAAGCATCAAGGCCTTCTTCGCCGAGGTGATCCCCAATTATGACGAGGACCGTTTCTATGTCTCGCACATGAAGAAGATCCTCGACTGGTACGAAGACCTGCGCAACTACGCCTCCCTCGAATTCGTGGAAGACGAAGAAAACGAAGCAGAGAAAGCGGAAGAAGCACAAGAGGAGAAAGAAGCGTGAAACGGGTCCAGGTGGTGACGATGGGCTGCTCCAAGAACCGGGTGGACTCGGAGCACCTCCTGCGCGTCCTCCAGCAGCGCGGCTGTACGCTTGTGCCCGAGACGGCCGACCTTGCGGACGGGGGCGTCGATGAGGTGATCATCAACACCTGCGGCTTCATCCAGGACGCCAAGGAAGAGTCCATCGCAGCCATCCTCGAAGCGGCCGAGGCCAAGAAAGCCGGGCTGATCGAAAAGCTGTCGGTATTCGGCTGCCTCTCACAGCGCTACCCGCAGGAACTCCGGGCCGAGATTCCGGAGGTGGACCAGTGGGAGGGCGTGCTGACTTTCGACACCCTGGGCCGCGTCCTCACCACGCCTTCGCATTATGCCTATCTGAAAATCGCGGAAGGCTGCGACCGGAGTTGTGCCTACTGCGCCATCCCGCTCATCCGCGGCCCGCATGTGAGCGTGCCCATCGAGGATCTGGTGGAAGAAGCCCGCGGCCTGGCCGCCCAGGGCGTGCGGGAGTTGATCGTCATCGCCCAGGATACGACTTACTACGGTCTTGACCGCTACGGGAAACGCTGCCTGGCACGGCTGCTGGAGCAGTTGGCCAAGATCGACGGCATCCAGTGGATCCGCCTGCACTACAGCTATCCCACCGGCTTCCCCGAGGACGTCCTGCGCATCATGGCGGACAATCCGAAGATCTGTCCGTATATCGACATCCCGCTGCAGCACAGCGCCGACCGGGTGCTGTCGATGATGCGGCGCGGTATCGACGGCCGGCAGACGCGCGAACTGGTGGCGAAGATGCGCCAGCTGGTTCCCGGCGTCGTCCTGCGGACCACGCTCATCGTCGGCCATCCCGGCGAGGGCGAAGCCGAATTCCGCGACCTGCTCGATTTCGTCCGGGAATCGCGTTTCGAACGCCTGGGCGCCTTCACCTATTCCGAAGAAGAAGGGACCTATGGCGCCCTGCACTACAAAGATGAGATTCCGGCCCAGGTCAAACAGGAACGCTACGACCGCCTGATGGAGCTCCAGAGCGGCATCTCCCTGGCATACAACCGCTCCCGCATCGGCACCCGCGAGCGCGTCCTCGTCGATTCCTTCGCCCCCGCCGACCCGTCATCCCCGGCCCCGACCGGTTCGTCATCCCCGGCCCCGGCCGGGGATCTCGTCCTCGTCGCCCGCTCCCGGACCGAATCCCCCGAAGTTGACGGAGAGATCCTGGTCGATCCCCGCGGCTGGCAGGACGAGCGCAGGCCTGGTGGAGAAGTCACGGTTCTTTCGGGCCAAGCGCCCTCGCTGGCCCGAAATGGTTCTGACTTCGCGCAGGATAACCCTGCCAGCCTCGTCGGGCAGTTCATCGACGTGGAGATCACCGGCGCTGACGAATACGACCTCATCGCCGACATCCCCCGATAATTGCCTTTGGCCTTAACCGATGACGAGAAGGACGCCGTTGCAGACGGGTTTTTGCCGAGCGAGCGTTTTTTCGCCGGCTCCGGCGCGATGACGAGAAGGACGCAGTTTCGGACGGGTTTTTGCCGAGCGAGCGTTTTTTCGCCGGCTCCGGCGCGATGACGAGAAGGACGCAGTTGCGGATGGGTTTTTGCCGAGCGAGCATTTTTTTGCGAGCGAGGTAAAAACCCGGAGCAACGGAGTCCGTAATTGAACAATAAACAACAACGATTAACGATACAATGGAACTTTTGAAAGGAAAAGTCGCGCTGATTACGGGCGCGGCACGGGGCATCGGCAAACAGATCGCCCTCAAATTTGCAGAAGAAGGCGCCGATATCGCCTTCACCGACCTGGTCATCGACGAAATCGGCCAGCAGACCCAACAGGAACTTGAAGCCTTCGGCGTGCGCGTCCTGGCCATCCCCTCCAACGCCGCCGACTTCCAGCAGGCCCACAACACAGTCCAGCAGATACTGGACGCCTTCGGCCGCGTCGATATCCTGGTCAACAATGCCGGCATCACCAAAGACGGCCTGATGCTCCGCATGAGCGAAGCCCAGTGGGACGCCGTCCTGACCGTCAACCTCAAGAGCGCGTTCAATTTCATCCACGCCGTCTCCCCCGTGATGCTCCGCCAGCGCGGCGGCTCGATTATCAACATCAGCTCCATCGTGGGCGTCCACGGCAACGCCGGCCAGTGCAACTACTCCGCCTCCAAAGCCGGCATGATCGGCCTGGCCAAATCCATCGCCGCCGAACTCGGTCCGAAGGGCGTCCGTGCCAACGTCGTGGCCCCGGGTTTCATCCTGACCGACATGACCCGTCAGCTCGGCCCGGACGTGATGAAACAATGGGAAGCCAAGATCCCCATGCGCCGCGGCGGCACACCCGAAGAAGTCGCCAAAGTCTGCACCTTCCTGGCCTCCGACCTTGCCTCCTATGTTTCCGGCCAGGTGATCCTGGTGGACGGCGGCATGGGCATGTAGGAGACGTCATTCGCTCCCGCAGGTCGTGAATCTTTTTGTACGGCGACAAACTTTTTTTTATATCTTTATCGCAAAATGTACTAATTCCTTAAAAAATTGCCTATGAAAAAGTACTTTGCAGAATGCATCGGAACGTTCGTCCTGACGTTCCTGGGCTGCGGAACCGCCATGTTCCTCGGCTGTGGCGAACCGGCCGGCGTTGTCGGTACCGCTATCGCTTTTGGTCTGTCCGTGATTGCCATGGCTTACACCATCGGTAACATCTCCGGCTGCCACATCAACCCGGCCATCACCTTCGGCGTTGCCCTCTCCGGCCGCATGAGCTGGAAAGATGCGATCGGTTACTGGATCGGCCAGGTCATCGGCGCGATCATTGCCGGTGCCGTGCTCTTGCTGCTTGTCAAAGCCACGGGCGGCGCTCCTGCAGCGATGGGTTCCCCTGAAGGCCTCGGTGCCAATGGTGTCGCCAATGCCGGCGGCGTAGGCGGTGCCCTCCTGGTTGAATGCATTGCCACCTTCCTCTTCGTCCTCGTCGTCCTCGGTACGACCGACGCGAAGAAGGGTGCGGGCAACCTCGCCGGTCTGGCCATCGGTCTGACCCTGATCCTCATCCACCTGGTCTGCATCAACCTGACCGGTACCTCCGTGAACCCGGCCCGTTCCATCGGCCCGGCCCTGTTCGTCGGCGGCGAAGCCCTCAAAGTTGTCTGGGTCTTCATCCTCGCTCCGATGGTGGGCGGCGCCCTCGCAGCCTGCGTCTGGAAAGCCCTCGCCAAATAAGCGACCGCTCCGATCAGCATTCCACTTTAACCTACCAGGATCCCCTGCCGGCTCCTCCGACAGGGGATCTTTGTTAGCCGCCGGTCGTCGGTCGTCGGTCGTCGGTCATCGGCCTTCGGCGGTCGTCGGTCATCGGCCTTCGTCGGTCATCGGCCTTCGTCGGTCGTCGGTCATCGGCCTTCGTCGGCCGTCTGTCGGCGGTCGTCGGTCATCGGCCTTCGTCGGTCATCGGCCTTCGTCGGTCGTCGGTCATCGGCCTTCGTCGGTCGTTTGTGGGTCGTTTGTCGGTCGTCGGCCGTCGGTCGTCGGTCGTCGGTCGTCGGTCGTCGGTCGTTTGTGGGTCGTTTGTCGGTCGTCGTCGGTCGTCGGTCTCCAGTTTGTCGCCTTTCGCCTGCCGCCAGCCCTCCGCCGCTTGTCATCTTTTGCCAGCCACAGCCCTGTCTGATGCCTTTCGCCCGCGTCCAGCCGCCTGCCGCTTGCCGCCTGCGTCTGCCGTCGGTTGCCTTGCTTCATTTTAGAAGCGCTGGCTGTCGTCCGCAAGATGGCCGCTGCAATGTACGCACTTGTGAATCAGACAGTTATACAAAGTGATCCCCCTCAATAATAGGGGGATCACATTGCGTAACTCGCTCATTGTCAGCTGCGTCCGTTGCAGCGAAAAGTGCGCAAGCTTTTTATGACGCGGCGACTTGCTGACCGTTCCAACGTCACTGTCGCGACACAGATGGGTTGGCGTTTCTGTCTGTGTCGTGGCGGGTTTTCGGGTGAAAAGCGTGGTTTGGTTGTCGCGACACGGATGGATTGGTGTTCTGGTCTGTGTCGTGGCGGGTTTTCGGGTGGGAAGTGTGGTTTGTCTGTTGCGACACAGATGGGTTGGCGTTTTGGTCTGTGTCGTGGAGGGCTTGCATGTCGCTTGCGTCGGACGTCGGGCGGATTGCTTCATTTCAGGTGCGCTGGCCGTCGTCCGCAAGATGGCTACTGCGATGTACGCACTTGTGAATCAGGCAGTTATGCAAATTGATCCCCCTCAAGAGTAGGGGGATCACATTGCGTAAGTTGCTCATTATCAGCTGCGTCCGTTGCAGCGCCAAAAAGCGGTCTCGATCGGCCTACTCGGCCAGCGGGCCAACTCGGTCGGCGGGCCTACTTCAAGCCGACCTTGCTCTCGGCCGGCGTGCCTACTTGGCGTGCCTACTCGGCCGGTGGGCCTACTCGGTCGGCCACTTGTCCAGTGGGCCTACTTCAAGCCGACCTTGCTCTCGGCCGGCGTGCTAAATCGGTCGGCCAACTCGACATTCCGGCTTACTTCAGGCCGACCTTGCTTTTGTCGGGAGCGGCAGGAGTGCCGGGGAGAGCGGGGTAGTTCTTCATTTCGGCTTTCAGGACTTCGATGGCCTTGTCGAGCTGGGCGTCTTTGCCCAGGTAGTCCTCGAAGGGGTTGATGTCGATATCGATGTCGGGATCGACGCCGTGGCCTTCGATGATCCACTGGCCTTCCGTCGAGTAGGAGGTGAAGAACGGGGTGCGCATATCCTGGCCGTCGAGGTAGGCACGGGAGCCGGAGATGCCCACGATGCCGCCCCAGGAACGTTTGCCGATGAGCTTGCCCAGACCGAGCTGGCGGAAGCCGTAGGGGAAGAGGTCGCCGTCGGACGAGGAATACTTGTCGATGAGGCAGACCTTCGGGCCGTAGAATGCCTGGTTGGGCACGGTCTCATTCTTGCCGCCCCAGCGGGACATGCTCATGCGATAGACCTCGCGCTGCAGGCGCTCGAGGATCATCGGGGAGACGTTGCCGCCGCCGTTCATGCGGTCGTCGATGATCAGGGCTTTCTTGTCGAGCTGCGTGTAGAAGAGCTTCGTGAACATGTCCAGGCCGGCGGTGCTCATGTCCGGAATGTGGATGTAACCGATTTCGCCGTTTGAAGCCTTGTCCACCTTCTCGATGTTCTTCTGGACCCATTCGTAATAGGCCAGCTGGCTTTCGCTCTCGACGGGTTTCACATAGACGGTACGGGCATTGCGTCCGGCGGCGTTCTCGGCGATTTCCAGCGCGACGGTCTTGCCGACCTTGCCGACCAGGGCCTGGTAGATATCCACCAGCTCGGAAGCGGGCGTGCCGTTGACCTTGGTGATGTATTCACCTACCTGGGCGCCAATGCCCGGGCCGTCGAGCGGGGAGACGAGCGAATTGTCCCAGGAAGCGCCCTTGTAGATATGGTCGATGCGGAAAGCGCCGGTCTTGCTGTCCTTGCTGAATTTGCCGCCCAGCAGGCCCGTGGCGATGCGCGGCACTTCCGGCGCGTCACCGGAGGTGATGTAGGCATGGCCCACGTTGAGTTCGCCGATCATCTCGCCGATAAGGTAGGTCAGGTCGTGACGGTGTTTGACATAGGGCAGCATCACGGCATATTTGTCGTGAATGGCGTTCCAGTCGGTGCCGTGCATGTTGGCCACGTAGAAATTGTCGCGGGTCACGCGCCAGCTTTCGTCGTAGATCTGTTTCCATTCGGCCTGATGGTCGATGAGCATGTCCATCTCCGTGGTCGGGACCGGTGCATCGAGTTTGGCCGGACCGCCGAAAGCGGTGACATAGAGTTTGCCGCCATCGCGGACGAGGCATTTCTTGAGGTCGGGGGTGAAGGCCAGCGGGAGGTTCTTCGGCCCGTCGGAGGTCTTGAGCGTCTTGAGGTCGAGCACCTTCACGGCCGCTCCGGAACCGGCGCCGCCGCGCGGGCCGCCGCCCATCATGTTGCCGTAGGAACTGTAATAGAGTTTGCCGCCGTCGGCCAGGATCAGGCGATAGTGGCCGGCGGGCAGCGGCAGGACGCTGGCGCGCTGGCCGATGCCTTCGACATCGACCTTCGTTGCGGCCTTGGCTTTGTCAGCGGCAGGCTTCTCGCCCGGCTTTCCTTCCGGACGGGCCTCCGGCCGACCCTCCGGCTTGGCAGGTTTTGCACCGTATTCATCCGAAGTGAGCGTCGTCGGATCGGACGTGTCCTTGGCCAGCGGGAGGACGAAGACGTAGTCGTTGATGTTGTAGGAGGCATTCCATTCCACGCGGGAATACTGCGAACGGAAGTCGCGGGAAGAGGTGAAGAACAGATACTTGCCGTCCTGCGAGAAAATTGGGCTGGAAGCGTCGTACCAGCGGTCGGTGACCTGGTACGACTTGCCGGTGGCTACTTCATAGAGGAAGATGGCCGACACGTCGTTGTCCAGGCCCATCGTATAGGCGGCCCAGTTGCCGTCGGCCGAGAAGGTCAGGCCGCGCGGCGAGCCGACTTCGCCCTTGATGACCGGTTTGGCGACCGACGATTCGACATCCAGGCGATAGATTTCCCGTGCCAGGGTGGAGAAATACAGCGACTTGCTGTCGGGCGCCCACTGCAGGCCGCTCGGATAACCGTCCTTGAAACTGGTCATCTTCCGGGCTTTGGCCATATCGTCGGAAGGCGCCACATAGACCTGGTATTCGCCGTCCTTGTCGGAGAAGTAGGCAATGTACTTGCCGTCGGGCGACCACTTGCCTTCGCGTTCGTGGGCGCCGGACGATTCGGTGACATTGTACACCGGGCCGCGGTGCGCGGGAAGGGAATACAGGTCGCCGCGGGCGATGATTAGCACGCGCTCGCCGTCGGGCGAGAGGCTGAAGGAGAACATCTGTCCGCCGACGTTCTTGTATTCGGGACGGCTGTAGATGTTGTCATTCTCCAGATAGATGGTCACTTTCTCGCATTTGCGGGCCTTGACATCATATTTGTAGATGTAGCCGCCGTTCTCGAAGACGACATACTGCTGCGAATACGAGGGGAATTTGCAGTCGTACTCGGTGAAGTCGGTGACTTTGCGCGTCTCGCGCGTGAGGGTGTTGTAGCAGAAGAGGTTCATCGTCCGGTCACGGTCGGAGAGATAGTAGATCTCGTCGCCGATCCACATCGGGAAGATGTCCTGCGCGTCGTTGTCGGTGATCTTCTCCAGTTTGGTCGTACCCACGCGGTTGATCCAGATGTCGTCGGCCTGGCCGCCGCGATAGTATTTCCAGGTGCGGAATTCGCGGAACATCCGGTTCATGGCCAGGTTCTTCCCGTCGGGCGAATAGCTGCAGAAGCCGCCTTCGGTGGTCGGAATCTCCTCGGCCGGGCCGCCGGCTGCGTCCACCTTGCAGAGCTGGCCGCGCAAGCCGCTGAAAGTATGCGTCTTGCTGCGATAGACGATCTGTTTGCCGTCGGGTGTCCAGCACATCACGATGTTGTTGGGCCCCATGCGTTCGCCGATCAGGTCACGGCTTACGAGGGCGGAATAGGTCACGCGCCGGGGTTCGCCGCCCGTGACGGGAATCGTGTACACTTCGGTATTGCCGTCGTACTGGCCGGTGAAAGCCACGGTCTTGCCGTCGGGCGAGATGCGCGGGAACACTTCATAGCCCACGTGCGAGGTAAGTTTGACGGCCGTACCGCCGTCGAGCCCGACGCGGTAAAGGTCGCCGGCGTAGCTGAAGACGATGTTGTCGCCGCCAACGGCGGGGAACCGGAGCAGCCGGGCCTCCTGGCTCTCTGCTGCAAAGGCCAGCAGCGGAAGCAGGGCTGCCAGCACCGTGAGGATTCTCTTCATACTATAAGATATTAAGTGATTGTTCCTTGATCTTTTCGAGTTCATCCTTCATCCGGACGACCCATTTCTGGATTTCGGCGTGGTTGGCTTTCGAGCCGAGGGTATTGATTTCGCGGCCCATCTCCTGGGCGATGAAGCCCAGTTTGCGGCCGGGAAGCGGCTCTTCCGCCACGGTCTCGCGGAAATAGCGGCAGTGCTGCCGCAGGCGCACTTTCTCCTCGTTGATGTCGAGTTTCTCGATGTAGAAGATCATTTCCTGTTCGAGCCGGTTCACGTCGGGCTGGGCCGCGATCTCGCGCAGCCGTGCCTCGATCCGCTCGCGGATGCCCGCGACGCGCTCGCGCTCGTAGCGCTCGACTTCGGGAATATACGATTCGATCTTGTCCACCTGGCCGAGGATGTCGCGTTCCAGGCTCGCGCCTTCCTTCTTCCGGAAGGCGTCGAGGCCGTCCACCGCTTCGCGGATGGCGCCGTAGAGCGTCGTCCACTCCGCTTCGGTGAGTTCGGTGCTCCGGGTCTCCAGCACGTCCGGCAGGCGCATCAGCGACTGCAGGACTGCGTCGGGCTCGCAGCAGGCCAGGGCCGTGCCTTTGACGGCATTCTCGAGCTGTTCGTAGTAGGCGAGGAGCGCCTGGCGGCTGATCTGTTTCGTGGCGGAACCTTCGGCACGTTCGACCGTAATGAAAAGGTCGATGTTGCCGCGGTTGAGCTTTTCGGTGATGTATTTGCGCACTTCGACTTCGTGCTGGCGCGGGATGATTTGGGTTTTGAAGCTGATGTCGGCATTCTTGCCGTTGACGGATCGGATTTCCACCAGATATTTGTCGGGGCCCAGCAGGCACTGTGCCTTGCCGTAGCCAGTCATGGATTTCAGCATGCGGATGGTTTCGGTTTTAAGCTATAAAGATAGTGATTTTTTAATATATTTGTGGTTTGAAACAGCTTGAAATATGGAAGAAGAGAAGAAAAACAATTTCCTCGAAGAGATTATCGAGGCGGACCTCGCGGCCGGAAAATACGACAGCATCATCACCCGCTTCCCGCCGGAGCCCAACGGCTATCTTCATCTGGGCCATGCCAAGAGCCTGTGTATCAATTTCGGCCTTGCCCAGAAATACGGCGGCAAGACGAATCTCCGCTACGACGACACCAATCCGACCAAGGAAGACGTGGAGTATGTCGATGCCATCAAGGAAGACATCAAATGGCTGGGCTTCCAGTGGGCGGAGGAGCGCTACGCTTCCGACTATTTCGACCAGCTCTACGAATGGGCCGAGCAGCTCATCCAGCGCGGCCTGGCCTACGTGGACGACCAGACCCTCGAAGAAATGCGGGCCAACCGCGGCACCGTGGAGACGCCGGGCACCGACAGCCCCTGGCGGAACCGTTCCGTCGAGGAGAATCTCCGTCTCTTCCGTGAAATGAAGGCGGGCAAGTACCCGGACGGCGCGAAAGTGCTCCGGGCCAAGATCGACATGGCGCATCCCAACATGATGTTCCGCGATCCGATCCTCTACCGCATCAAGCACGCCCATCACCACCGCACCGGCGACAAGTGGTGCATCTATCCGATGTACGACTACACCCACGGCCAGTGTGACTCCATCGAACATATCACGCACTCCATCTGCACGCTGGAGTTCGACATCCACCGTCCGCTTTACGACTGGTTCATCGAGACGCTGGGCATCTACCCCTCGCATCAGTACGAATTCGCGCGTCTCAACCTGACCTATACCCTGATGAGCAAGCGCAAGCTGCTCGAACTGGTGGAGAAAGGCTTCGTCTCCGGTTGGGACGACCCCCGGATGCCGACCCTCTGCGGTGTTCGCCGCCGCGGCTATACGCCCGAGGCCCTCAGGCTGTTCTGCGACCGCATCGGCGTGAGCAAGCGCGACCAGCTGATGGACATCAGCGGCCTGGAAGCCTGTGTCCGCCAGGACCTCAATGAACGGAGCAACCGCTATATGGTCGTGTATGACGACCCGATCAAACTGACGCTCACCAATTGGGAACCCGGGCGCGTGGAATGGTTCGAGGCCCCGCTCAATCCCGCCGATCCCGAGGGCGCCAAGCGCCGCATCCCCTTCACGGGCGAACTGCTGATCGACCGGGCCGACTTCATGGAAGACGCCCCGAAGAAATACTTCCGCCTGCGCCCCGGCGGCGAAGTCCGCCTCAAATACACCTATATCGTCAAATGCGAGGAGGTGGTCAAGGACGCCGACGGCAAAGTCGTGGAACTCCGCTGCACCTACGATCCGATGACCCATCCGCAGTCCGGCCAGTGGCGTTCGGTCAAGGGCACCATCCACTGGGTGAGCACGGCCTTCGCCAAAGAAATCGAGTGCCGCCTCTACGACCGGCTCTTCACGCTGGCCGATATGTCCCAGGTCCCGGAAGACAAAGACTACAAGGACTTCCTCAATCCCGAAAGCCTGGTGGTCCGCCCCGGCTGGGCCGAGCCTGCCCTGCTCGACGATCCGGGCGACATCGCCGTCCAGTTCGAGCGTGTCGGCTACTTCAAGAAAGACCCCGACTCCACGCCCGAAAAGCTCGTGATGAACAAAACCACCAGCTTGAAAGATTCCTTTAAACTGTAATCGTATGTTCTTTCCGGAGGGATATGCCTCGTAAACCTATGCCACCCTCGGCACTATAAGAGGGAGGGGCCCAAGCTTGCTTGGGAGGGGTCGCGCGGAGCGCGACGGTTTACGAGGCATATCCCTCCGGAAAGAATGCCAAAACAGATCAATACAATGAAAGAAAAAGTCATCTGCGGCCTGCAGCAGGTCGGCATCGGCGTGAAAAACGCCGACGAGTCGTTCAAATGGTATCGGGAGACCTTCGGCATCGACATCCCCGTGGTGGTCGATGAAGGCGTTGCCGAGCGGATGCTGCCCTACACCGGCGGCAAGCCCCAGCCCCGCTACGCCATCCTGGCCGTGAACCTGCAGGGCGGCGGCGGCCTCGAGATCTGGGAACCGCGCGGCCGCGAGCTCAACTACCCGAAGCAGACCCCGCAACTGGGCGACCTGGGCATCTTCATCGCCAAGATCCGCAGCCGCGACATCGATGCCACCTACGACGCCTTCGCCCGCAAGGGCCTTCGGCTCCTCTCCGCCCCGACGCTTTCTTTCGCCGGCATCCGCCATTTCTATATGGCCGACCCCTGGGACAACCTCCTGGAGATCGAGCAGGACAATTACGTCTTCGCCGCTTCCAGAACCTGCACCACCGGCGGCACCACCGGCGCCGTGATCGGCGTCAGCGATATGGAACGTTCCATCGATTTCTATGGCAAAGTGCTGGGCTTCGACGAGGTGCGTGCCGACAAGGCCGGCATCTTCGAGGACCTGAAGGGGCTCCCCGGCGGCGACCGGCTGGTGCGCCGCGTGCTGCTCGAACGGACGAAGCCTTTCGCCGGCCCGCTCAGCGAACTGATGGGACCTGCCCATATCGAACTGGTGCAAGCCGTTGAAGCCCCTGTCGTCAAACTCTATGAAAACCGCTATTGGGGTGATCCGGGCTATATCCAGATCTGCTTCGATGTCCGCAACATGGATTCCCTGGAAGCCGAATGCAAGGCGGCCGGCCATCCCTTCGTCTGCGACAGCGGCGTCGATTTCGACATGGGTGATGCCGGCGGCCATTTCACCTACATCGAAGACCCCGACGGGACCCTCATCGAATTTGTCGAGACCTTCCGGATCCCGGTTGTCAAGAAAATCGGATTCTATCTGGATTTCCGCAAGCGGGACGACCGCAAGCCCCTGCCGCGCTGGATGCTCAAGGCCCTACGCTTCCTGCGCGTATCCTGAATCGACCGGCAGGTTCTTTTCCTGCGATGCTGCGACTGCCAGGCGGTCGCAGCGTTCGTTTTCGGGGTGCCCGTTGTGGCCGCGGATCCAGTGGAAATGCACGTCGTGCCGCCGGTAAACGGCTAGGAAACGGATCCACAGGTCGGGATTGGCCTTCTTGGCGAAGCCTTTCTTCTCCCAGCTGAACACCCAGCCTTTTTCGACCGCATCCACCACATAGGACGAATCGCTCCAGACCGTCACCTGGGCACGGTCCCAACGGATGGCTTCCAGTCCGGTGATGACGGCCAGCAGCTCCATCCGGTTGTTGGTCGTATTGGCATAGCCGGCGGAGATGACCTTCTCATAGTTGCCGCAACGCAGGATCGTGGCAAAGCCGCCCGGTCCCGGGTTGCCGCTGCAGGCACCGTCGGTGTAGATCTGGATCGGGGCGCGCTCCACTATTCCGGCAGAATGGTCTTTTCGTAGCGAGGTCCTTCGAAGCGCTTGACCTCAAGCGGGTTGGCGTGCATCTCGTCGTAGCGGCGGCGGTTGTGGCTCAGGTCGATGGCCGCATAGATGGCGCGGGTCATCGGACCGGACCAGGCCTTGTTCTTGCCGGCGATGTCGTAGCCGGTACCGTGGTCGGGCGAGGTGCGGACGATCGGCAGGCCCGCCGTGAAGTTCACGCCGCTGTCGAAGGCCAGCGCCTTGAAAGGAATCAGGCCCTGATCGTGATACATGGCCAGCACGGCGTCGAAATTGCTCTGCATGTGGGTGCTGAAGAAACCGTCGGGCGAGTAGGGACCGAAGGCCAGGATCTTCTCCTTGTTCGCCTGCTGGATGGCGGGAATGATGGTGTCGATCTCCTCGGTACCGAGCGAGCCGCCGTCGCCGGCGTGGGGATTGAGTCCCAGGACGGCGATCTTTGGCTTGGCCATTCCGAAGTCGCGCTTGAGCGATTCGTTCATCAGCCGGAGTTTGCTCATGATGGTCTCCACGGTGATGGCGGCGCTGACCTTGGACAGCGGCAGGTGGTTGGTGACCACGCCCACGCGCAGATTCTCGGAGCAGAGGAACATCAGGCCGTCTTTCTGGCCGAATTCGTGGATGAGATACTCAGTGTGCCCCGGGAAACCGAAGCCGAGCTCGGCCACCGTGTGCTTGTTGAAGGGGGCCGTGACAATGGCGTCGATGGCGCCGCGCTTGGCATCGGCCACGGCGGCCTTGAGGGCCAGGACGGCGGCTTTCGCCCCGTCGGGGGTGGGCTGCCCGATCTCCATCGCCATGCTTTCCGGGACGGCGTTGATGATGTTGACCCGTTTGCTGCGCGCATCTTCCGCCGCATTGATCACATTGGTCGCAATCTGCTCGATTTCCGGAAGGAATTTCCGGTAAATGCCGAAAAAGCGCGACGATCCGTAGAGGATGATGACGCAATTCTCCAGCATCCGTGCATCCGCCAGCGACTTGATGATGACTTCGTATCCGATTCCGTTCGTATCACCTTGCGTGATACCTACCACGATCTTGTCTCTCATGTTCCTTTCAAATTTTCCGCAAGATACAAAAAATCCTTATATTTGTGTATGCCGCAGATTCTGGACAGCGATATCAAGTATTTGCCCGGCGTAGGGCCAAAGCGGGCGGAACTGCTCAACAAAGAGTTGGGGATCAGTACGTTCAGAGACCTGTTGTACACCTTTCCCTTCCGCTATATCGACCGCTCCCGTTTTTACAGCGTGCGCGAGATCGACGCTTCGGCAGCCTGGATCCAGCTGCGTGGCCGCATCACCCGCATCGAAAAAGCGGGGCAGGGGCGGAGCGTCCGGCTGATTGCCAGGTTCACCGACGGGACCGGTACTATCGACCTGGTATTCTTCAAGGGTCTCAAATGGCTGGAGGAGAAATTGCAGGTCGGTCCCGAATACATCGTCTTCGGCAAGCCTTCCGTCTTCGGGCACAGCTGGAACCTGGTCCATCCCGAGGTCGATCTGGCCACGGAAGAGCGGCTTTCGCAGACCGGTGTGATGACCGGCGTCTATTCCAGTACGGAGAAGCTGCACAATGCCGGCATCACCAACAAATTTTTCGAGAAACTGCTTGCCACGCTGCTGGAGCGGGTGCTCGGCACGCTGGAGGAGACGCTGCCCGCATACATTCTCCAGCAGAAGCGGCTCGTCCCGCTGGCATTTGCCCTGCAGAACATCCATTTCCCCGCTTCGCTGCAGGATCTGGGCCGGGCCCAGCGCCGCCTCAAATTCGAGGAGCTGTTCTACCTCCAGCTTTCGCTGCTGCGGCAGAAGAGCATCCGGATGCGGGCCGACAGCGGGGTGGTGTTCCGTCGCATCGGGCCCTATTTCAACCAGACTTATGAAAGCCTGCCTTTCCCCCTGACCGGGGCGCAGAAGCGCGTGCTCAAGGAGATCCGTGCGGATGTGGCCAGCGGCAAGCAGATGAACCGCCTGCTGCAGGGCGACGTGGGCAGCGGCAAGACGCTGGTGGCGGTGCTCGCGGCGATGATGGCGCTCGACAACGGCTACCAGGCCTGCGTGATGGCGCCGACCGAGGTGCTGGCCAACCAGCACTACCACAGTATGCAGAAGTTCCTGGCCCCGTCGGGCGCCACGGTGGCGCTGCTGACCGGCACGACGAAGACGAAAGAACGCGAGCGGATCCACGCCGGCCTGCTCGACAGCTCCATCCAGATCATCGTGGGCACCCACGCGCTGATTGAAGACACGGTGCAGTTCAAGGCGCTGGCCCTGGCCGTCATCGACGAGCAGCACCGTTTCGGCGTGGAGCAGCGTTCGCGCCTGTGGTCGAAGTCCGCCATCGCCCCGCACGTGCTGGTGATGACGGCCACGCCCATTCCCCGCACCCTGGCGATGACGCTCTACGGCGACCTCGACGTGTCGGTGCTCGACGAGCTGCCGCCGGGCCGCAAGCCCGTGGAAACGGTTCATTGGACCGAAAACCGCCGCGGCGACCTCTACAACTTCATGCGGCAGCAGATCGCCCTCGGCCGGCAGATCTTCGTGGTCTATCCGCTGATCAAGGAATCGGAGAAGATGGACTACAAGAATCTGGAGGAAGGCTATCTGCATATTACCGAAGCTTTTCCGGCTCCGAAATATGTCACGGCCGTGGTCCACGGCCAGCAGAAAGCCGACAACAAGGCTTTCGACATGGATCTGTTCGTCCGGGGGAAGGCCCATATCCTGGTGGCCACGTCGGTCATCGAGGTCGGCGTGGACGTCCCCAATGCATCGGTCATGGTCATTGAAAGTGCTGAACGCTTCGGCCTGTCGCAGCTGCACCAGCTGCGCGGTCGTGTGGGGCGTGGCGCGGAGAAATCCTACTGCATCCTGATGACGGGCTACAAGCTCAGCAGCGAGTCGCGGCAGCGCATTGAGCTGATGTGCGCTACCAGCGACGGCTTTGAACTGGCCGAGGCCGACCTGCGGATGCGCGGTCCCGGCGACTTCGAAGGAACGCGCCAGAGCGGTCTGGCCTTCGACCTGCACATCGCCGACCTGGCGAAGGACGCCCCGGCATTGGCGGAAGCCCGCGAACTGGGCGAGCAGATCCTCGCCGACGACCCCCAGCTCGAACAGCCCCGCAACCGCCTCCTCGACCACCAGCTCCGCACCCTCCGCCTGGACGCAGCCTTCAAGGACTATTCGAATATCTCGTGAGGTTAATCGGCAGTCTGCGTAATTTTCAGGTTTCCGATCCCCGCCATCGTCGGGCCCTTGTTATCGCCATAATCTTGATAATAAGTCAAATCGTAGATGCGGCACTCGACAACTCGGGACTTGTTCGTACGATTCGCCTGTATGGAGAATGTGTAGCGGACGGTGTAATCATCGACCTGTTCCCGGCTTTTGAGGGAAACGAAAGGAAATAACTCCTCGATTTTCTTCCCTTTGTACTCCGGGCCGAAATAGAAGTACTCGTTTTTCAGTTTGTGCGCACGACTGGCCGAATCGGCCGGATTCAGTTCGTGGACATACGCCAGAACTTCCAGTTCGCCGCCTTCTTTGCCGATGGTAATTAATCCTAAGTCGGGTTTGGTGAGAATCTCCCAATAATTCGCGCACGCAAGTTCGTCCATTTGTTGATCGCTTGAATTCAACAAAGACTCACAGCTACAAAGGCAAAGACAGGCTGCCAGTAAAAATGTGAATGTGTGTTTCATATCGTTTTGTTATTTGATTAAATTCTCTGATTCTCTTTATAATAGATGCAAAAAGGTGGGTAAATGTTGCGAAAGCAGTTGAACTTTTTTTACTGCGTCCATCCGATGTGAATTCTTTTTACCCATTTGACTCTTGCGGGCCGGCCGGGAGCAGAGAATGGCAAAAACATGCCCCGACGGGCGCGAATGATCTGCACCCCAAAAGTTGGACACAGCTATGAGGTAAATGAAAAAGAACGAGAATTACCCGAAGTATGTCCAGGCAATGCACATGCTTGATGAAGGCAAGAGTTTAAGATTTGTGTGCAGAGATC
>Ga0208297_1000198_pt1 | contig 156477 bp, 146 predicted proteins | sample LMS_cellobiose_e_FD_187367 | JGI IMG/M metagenome (GOLD analysis project Ga0208297, IMG submission 187367) | Rumen-fistulated moose microbial communities from Alaska, USA - LMS_cellobiose_enrichment (SPAdes) (version 2) | ecosystem: Host-associated > Mammals > Digestive system > Stomach >... | reverse complement strand
GGGCAAAACGCCGCTTCCGGTCATTCTGGCCAAAGGCGAGGGGCACCTTGCCCAGCGCATGATTGACGTGGCCAGGGAAGAGGGTATTCCCATCATGCGGAATGTGCCTCTGGCGCGGAGCCTGTTCAGCGAAGGCACGGAAAATTCGTATATCCCTAAGGAACTGATTGGCCCCGTGGCGGAAGTGCTGCGCTGGGTGCAGAGTCTGGAAAGGCGGTGATGCCGCGTGAACGGGAACAGGCAAGCCGATGAACTGCTGTCGGTGTTGACAGCGCTGTGCGACGATCTGGCCTGGGGCAGGCAGACCGATGTGGAAAGGCTGTACGCCCTGACCCGGGCGGATGCGGGGCCGGCGAGGCTGGTGCGGCTGGCCGAGGCGTTCGGCATGATGCTGGTGCGGGTGGAAAGCCGCGAATTTCAGAGCGCCGGCCTCATCGAGGAGCTGAAAGCCAGAAACGCCCAGATGGAAGAGGCAAAGCGCCTTCTGGCCGAGCGCAACATCGATCTGGAACAGGCGGTGCGCGAAGTCTACAATCCGGACGGGCAGGGCGTGGTCGGCCAGTGCCCGGCCATGCGCGTCGTGCTTAACTTGGCCCTGTCCATCGCAAGGCGCCCCATCAACACGCTGATTCTCGGGCCGACGGGAACGGGCAAGGAAGTGTTCGCACGGCTCATCCATTTCAATTCGCCGCGCCGCGACGGGCCTTTTATCGCGGTCAACTGCACCGCCATTCCCGACACCCTGTTTGAGAGCGCCATGTTCGGCATTGAAAAGGGCGTCGCGACCGGGGTCGGCGCCAGAAAGGGGCTTATTGAGGAAGCCTCGGGCGGGACACTTTTTCTGGATGAGCTCGCCGACATGAGCCTGCCGAATCAGGCGAAGCTGCTGCGGGTTCTGGAAGAGCGCGAAGTCATGCGCGTTGGCAGCGCAAAGCCAGTACCCGTGGACATCAATCTGATTTCCGCCACCAACGTCCGGCTGGAAAACGCCGTGCGGGAGGGGCGTTTCCGCGAGGATCTGTACTACCGCGTCAATGTGGCCGAGATTCGCCTGCCGCCCCTGCGGGAGCGCGGCGACGACATCCTGCTGCTTGCCCGGTTTTTCCTGGAACGTCACTGCGCGGCCATGAAGCGGGGCCGCGTCAATTTGTCGCTGGCGGCGCAGGAGCTGCTGCTGCGCTATCCGTGGCCCGGAAATGTCCGTGAACTGAACAATGAAATGGAGCGCCTCGCCGCGCTGACTCCGGGTGACGTGGCCGAGCTGGCCCATCTTTCCCCACGGCTTCTGGCGGCGGAAAACCTGTCCGCGGTCAGCGCTCCCGCACCGGCGGCCGAGCTTCTGCCTCCTGCCCGCGCCGGGGAGGACGCGGCCGGCGCTTCCCCGGAAGGCGAGGCGGACGGCGCCGGTGAACTGAACCTGCAGGCTGCCGAGCAGCGCCTGATCCAGAAAGCGCTGGAGCTCACCGCGGGCAAGCGCAGCCAGGCTGCGGCGCTTCTGGGCATCACCCGCGAGGGGCTGCGCAAAAAGCTCCTGCGTCTCGAAGGCGGCCGGCAATGACGTTTTCACTGCGAGCCAAGCTGTTTTCTCTGGTAACGGCGTCCATCGCGCTGGCGGCTGTGCCCATCATCGTGCTCAGCTATACCAGCCTCAATAATACCGTCCTGAAGCGCGAGCAGAGCTCTTTTGCCAACATGGTCATGCTGGTGGAAGACAATATCAGCACGCGCTACCTGAATATGCTGACCAACGAGGTCCTGTACGTCGTGCATGCGAAAAACCGCCTGCGCCGCGTGACGGGCCTGGCCAGGGCGACCATCCTGTCGCTGCCGCCCCTGCCGGAATCTGACCGGCAGCGCCTTTTCACCAGCTGGCGAGAACCCCTGTCCGGGGCGGATGTCCATCTTGCCCTGCTGGGAAAGGATGGCAAAAATATTTGTTCCGGGCTGATGCAAAGATTCCTGCTGGAAGACCGGTTCGACATGAAGAATCAGCCGCTGCAGGCGTTCCTGCGGCCGGGAAGGGTGCCGACGGACGGCGAATTCAGCGTGTTCCGCCTCAGGGAGAATGAGCTGCCTTCATCTCCGGGCACTTCGGGGGAAAAGGGTGAAGCGCTGTCTCTTCTCGTGTTTTTCCTGCCAGTCTCCGAACGCCAGCAGATGCTCGTGGCGGGCATTCCCCTGCAGGAGTCGTTCCTTACCAGCACGGACAGCGCGGAATCAGAGTTTGTTTCCGGCCTGCAGGAGCGCCTGCGCAATCTGGCGCTGTATCCCGGAAGCGGCATCGCCGTCATTGACGGCGAAAAAAGGATTATTGCGCAGAGGGGCAATACCGCGGGCCTTGGCGGCATAGGAGAAGAATCGCTGGAGCAGGCCAGGCGCACGCATCCTCTGGAATTCACCTCGGAGAGGACCGCGGACGCGCCTTCCTCCCTTGTCCGGATAGCCTATTTCAAGTCGCTGGACTGGTTTGTGGTGGCCTCCGTCCCCCTGCGCGAACTGAGCGCTTCCGCCCACGCGCTGGTGTACCGGCTGGTCGGCGTCGCCTTCTGCCTGCTTCTGCTCTGCCTGCTGGCGACACTGTGGCTGACCGCCCGCGTGACGCGGCCCCTGCGCGTGCTGACAGGCAAGGCCCTCACGGTGGCCGAAACGGATTTCAGCGCGTCCTCAGGCAGCCTGCGCGCGGCTTTCGAGGCTGATTTGCCTGTTGAGCGCGGGGATGAAGTGGGCCAGCTGTCCCGCGCGTTCCTGAACATGGGGCAGGCGCTGGACGACAACATCCACCGCCTGATGGAAACGACTTCGGTCAAGGAACGGATGCAGGGCGAACTGAACGCCGCCCATGACATCCAGATTGGCATCCTCCAGCCGGCGGAAGCAGCCCCGTCGTTGCCTGACTACGCTGTCGCGGCCATGCTGGTGCCGGCCAAGGAAGTGGGCGGCGACCTCTACGACTATTTCACGGCCCCTGACGGCAGGCAGGCAGTGGTCATCGGCGACGTGTCGGACAAGGGGGTTTCGGCGGCGCTGTTCATGTCCATGACGGTGACGCTGGTACGCTATGCCCTTTCGCAGGGGCAGGATCCGGCCTCCGCCATGGCGCATATCAACAACTGCCTCAGCGGCAACAACCCCAGCTGCATGTTTGTCACGCTCATCATCGGCCTGTTCGATCCGCGCACTGGCGTGCTGGAATACGCCAACGGCGGCCATTGTGCGCCTTTGATCATCAATGACAAAGACGGCGTGTGCCGCAGGCTTGACGCGGTAAGCGGGCCTCTGGTGGGGGGCATGCCGGACATGGCATTTTCACTGCTGAGCGCACAGCTGGAGGAAGGGGATACCTGCCTGTTCTATACGGACGGCGTATCGGAAGCGCTGGATGCCGGTCTGAACCTGTTCGGGGAAGAGCGCATCCGCCGCAGCTTCACGGCCAGCCGCGGGAAAACGCCTGAAGACGTCATGAAAGCGGTCTATGCCGAGGTACTGGAATACCGGGGCGAAACGGCAGCCTCCGACGATATCACCATGCTGTGCTTCGTCAGAAAGCGCGCGGGCAATACAGGCAGCGTCAGCTGAGAAACGCGCCGCGGGCCAGCTTGCCGGCGGGGCGAGATGAGGCCGCCTCAAAAAAGGGACGAACCACCGTCCCTTTTTTGTCATTGATTACCGCGGGATTTGAACTCGTGGTGTATATTCGAATCGTCCGTCAGCAGCAGCGTGAGATTGATGAGATCTCTCGCGGGCGTGCCTTCGCGCAGCTTGGAAAGCCAGAGCGTGCCGCTTTCGCTGAGCAGCGCTGGCTTGACGTTGCCAAGCAGGCGGGTTTCGGATTTCGGCCAGAACCTGCCGCCGTTTTCGTCGCGCCCCTGCAAAACGTAGCGGATTTCGCCGGCGGCGATGGCCGCGGCCAGCGACACGCTCCGCTCCTTCTGGTGGACGGCGATGGCGGACAGCAGGCTTGTATCATCTTTTCTCACTCTGTTGATGACAAGCCCCATGGCCGTGTCGGCAAATTCCGTGGCCAGGCTGAAATCATCCTGCCCATCCAGCGCGACCATCACCGGCCCCTTCCCCTGGTACAGCGGCCGGAGGAGCCGGTCAACGGTTTCCGCCTTGCCCCCGCCCTGGGTGGGCGGATGGAACGTGCTGTCGTATTCGGGGATGTACCGGCCCTTTTCCAGTCTGGGGGTGATGCCGAGGACGCCTTTCACTTTCGGCAGGGGGATGGCTTTGGTCAGGGCGGCAAGGGCGTCCGCCGACAAAGCGGAACAGAGCCAGACGTCAAAGCCGTTGGCGTCAAGGGCGGCGATCAATTCTTTCATTTCCGGGGAAACGGAGACTCCGCTGGAAAAGCGGACGCTCAGCTGCCCGGCGAGACTTCCCGGATAGTCGGCGGGGCTGGTCCAGACTCGCTGGCCCCAGAATCTTGGCGTTCTGCTTTTCCTTTTATAGGCCTGCCAGGCTTCTGCGGCGAGATTGTTCACCTGCTGCGGCGTCATGCCGGTAAACCAGTATGTCAGCCATGGCCGTGAAAGCGATCTGTTCATGGCCGCGATGGCCGAGTACATCCAGCGGGCCTTGGCGGCAAATTCCTGCCAGTCGTCGCTTTCCAGCCATTCCTTGCGCAGGTGGAGCTTTGTTTTTTTCGCGGAGACATACCCCTTGTGCCACAGCCGGGCGTAGGCCGCGGCCGCGTCTTTCGCCACCTGTGCCAGCGAAAGGGCGTTCCCGTTGGCCTTGAGGGGCTGATCCGCGTTCGCGATGCCCGCGGTCAGCACGCCGTACATGTCTTCCGGAGCGATGGCGAAACGCAGGTTCAGCAGCTGGTAAATGGCGAGCTGTTCCCCGAAGTCAAGGATGGATACGGTATTGTCAAAATCCAGGACGGCATAGGGGCGCACGGCGGGGTTATAAGCGGGGGAGGTATTCCCGAAGAGCGTGAACAGCTCGTTTATGGTGTTCTTGGCCACGGGGTCCCAGTTGCTGCTTTTGAGAAGCGTCGCCGCCGCGAAAGCATGCGGCGCCGCGAGAAGGAAAAAAATCATCAGAACAGAAAGAAAACAGCGTTTCATGATTGCCTCACAACGGCAGAGCATAGCTATACAGACAACGTTTTTCAAGCATATCGAGGCCATTGTTCCAAATAAAAAGCAATAACACGGCATGCCGGTATTTTTTTTGCCGCGCCATCTGAAAAGGCTTGACAGACCGCGCGGGATCTGGCAAAAGCTACTCCATGTGTTACGCAAGTCTGACTCATTTTTCATTTTGGTGGCAGCCCGTGAAGTAGACCGGGTTGCTTGTGTTGCGTTGCCTGTCAACCGCGGTCGGGATGCCGGTCGCGGTTTTTTTGTGCTCTTCCGGCGCCCCGATGCAATAAGGAGCGATAATCATGGATGAGTGCAAATCTTCCCTTTCCTGCTTTTCCGCAAATCCCATCGACAATGCCGGGCGTTTCGGCCAGTTTGGCGGCAGCTACGTGCCGGAAGGCCTGCAGGGGCTTCTGGATGATCTGGCGAAGGCCTTTGACGCCGCGCGGCGCGATCCTGCCTTTCTGCAGGAACTTGCCAGCCTGTACGCGCATTATTCCGGCCGTCCCACGCCTGTCTTTCTGTGCGAGAATTTGACTGCCTCCCTCGGCGGCGCGAAAATCTGGCTGAAAAGGGAAGACCTCAACCATCTTGGCGCGCACAAGCTGAACAATACCCTGGGGCAGATGCTGCTTGCCAAACGCATGGGCAAGAAGCATGTCGTCGCCGAAACCGGCGCGGGCCAGCACGGCGTGGCGACGGCGGCGACGGCGGCGCTGATGGGCATGAAGTGCACCATCTTCATGGGCGAGGAAGACGTGCGCCGCCAGCGGCCCAATGTTTTCCGCATGCGCCTTCTGGGCGCGGATGTCGTGGTGGCGAAAAGCGGCCAGCGCACCCTGAAGGAAGCCGTGGACGAAGCCCTTGCCTTCTGGGCAGAACGGGCCGAGCAGGTGTTCTATGTGCTGGGGTCCGCGGTGGGGCCGCATCCTTATCCGATGATGGTGCGCACCTTCCAGTCGGTCATCGGGGTTGAGGCGCGCCGCCAGATACTGGAAGCGGCCGGCCGCCTGCCTGACGCCTGCCTTGCCAGCGTAGGCGGCGGCTCCAACGCCATCGGCCTCTTCGCCGGATTCCTGGACGATCGCGACGTGCGCCTCATCGGCGTGGAACCCGGCGGCCGCGGCCCGAAACCCGGCGACCACGCGGCGACGCTCTGCCACGGCGAGCCGGGCGTGCTGCACGGTTTTTATTCGTACATGCTGAAAGGCGCTGACGGCGGCCCGGCCTCTGTCTATTCCATCAGCGCCGGCCTTGACTATCCCGGCGTCGGCCCTGAACACAGCTACCTTAAAGATACCGGCCGCGCTGAATACGTCACCGTCACAGACGATGAAGCCGTGGACGCTTTCTGCCGGCTGAGCCGCAGTGAAGGCATCATCCCGGCGCTGGAATCGTCGCACGCGCTGGCCCAGGCGCTGAAAATGGCGCCTTCCATGCCCCGCGACGCCAATCTGCTGGTAAACCTTTCCGGACGCGGCGATAAGGATGCGGAGCAGGTCGCTGCCCGCCTGAAGATGAATATCTGACCCCGCGGACGCCGCACACCGCCTTAAAAGCCGGGCAGGGCGTGCCACGGGGCGCGCTTTGTCCGGCTTTTCGCGCCGCCGCGAAAGGATTGCGTCAATACGGATAATTGCTTAACATTCGCGGCGCCTGTTCCCGCGGCCGGACAACGGCCCTCCTTTCACCCTCCGCGCGGAGTAACAACTGTGGCTTCTCCTCCCAGTGGACAGCGGCAAGTCGTCATGCTGGCATTGATCACGGCCTTCTGCCTGGTCGGGGATTCCATGCTGTACATCGTGCTGCCGCTGTACTGGCATGAAGCCGGTCTCGTCTCGCTCTGGGAAGTGGGGGTGATTCTTTCCGTCAACCGGCTGGCGCGGCTGCCCCTCAATCCTTTCGCCGGGTGGCTCTATACCCGCGTCAGCATCCGCACCGGCGTTCTGCTGGCCACGGGCATCGCCTTTTTCGTTGCCGTCGGCTACGCCACGCAGCGGGGCTTCGCGCCGTGGCTGGCGCTGCGGGCGCTCTGGGGACTGGCCTGGGCGCTGCTGAAGCTGGGAGCCTTTTCCACCATTCTGGAAGTCTCAAGAGAGGAAGAGCGCGGTTTTCTCATCGGCAGATACAACGGGCTGTACCGGCTGGGCAGCCTTGTCGGCATGCTGGGAGGCGGCATCCTGGCCGACGCGTTCGGCCTGCGCCAGACGGCGTTTTTGTGCGCGGCCATTACGCTGCCGGCCTGCGTGATGGCGTGGATTGCCGTCCCCGCCGCGCGCTTCCGCAAGAAAACCACGGAAAAATCCCGGACGAATGTGCTGAGCTGGCTTGCCCGGCAAAAAGCCGCGCCCCTTCTGCCCGTGCTCGGCACGGCGTTCCTCGTGGCATTCATGATTCAGGGCATTGTGGCTTCCACATTGGGCCCGTTGGTCAAACTGCATGTGGGCGAGGCGTTTTCCCTGTTCGGCATGGCTGTGGGCTGCGCCGCGCTGGCGGGGTTCCTCCAGGCCGCCCGCTGGGCATGGGAGCCGTGGCTCGCGCCGTGGTGCGGACGCCTGTCTGACGGCCCGCGCGGCAGGAAACCGCTGCTTGCCTTCACCCTCTGGGGCGCGTCCGCCCTGTTTGCCGGCGTCACTCTTCCGCTTGGCGCGCCTGTCTTCCTGGCGGCGGTCATCGGGCTCCAGCTGGCGGCCACGTTCATGACAACCCTGTCGGACGCCGTGACCACCGACGCCGCCAACGCTTCCGAACGGCGCATGGCGGTGCTTACCGCCTGCGTTTTCGCCGCCGATCTCGGCGCGGCGCTTGGGCCGCTGACCGCGTTCAGCCTCGGCGCGCACTGGGGGTTTCACTGCGTCTATCTCACCGCGGCCGCCGCGCTGGCTCTGGCGGCCTGCACCTGGACGCTCGCGGCGCGAAAGGTTTAGCGCGGCGGCGCTCAAAAAGCGTCCCGTCAGTTTTTCCTCCTTCCGGCCCGCGCGGCCAAAGAACGTACGCCGCGGCTTTCCGCTTTTTCCATATTTTTCCGTATTCATGCCGTGCTGCCGCGCGCAAAAAAGCCCTCCGGGTGTTCCAATGTTATTAAGTTAAGAAGTTCAGGGTAAAAAAAGACTCTGCTTATTTATTATAGTAAACAGAGTCTTTTTAATTTCTCGATATTTACCCGTATAAATTGGAATTTGCCTATATAATCCATCTCAACTTTATGGGCGATATTTCAATGATAAAATGTTCCTCTTCTATATCAGTCATAGGATGCGAATCAGCAACGTCGATATCAACACCAGAAACAACTGCGGCTTTAAAATCAGAGTGATTTCCCATGACTATATATTGGACAGCAATATATTCAATAGCTCCTTCATATGGTTCGAGAGGCATTGTTTCAAATGGTTTTTCAATATCAACTCCCATCCTTGTTAGATAATCTGACAGTATAGGATATGTTCCCTTAATCTCTAAGCAATAGTTTCTGCAATAATCACAGGAACAAAGATTGTTTTTATTTAGTTTTCTATAGTAATTCCCTGTTTTTACAATATCCATAGCAATCTTTCATAAACAGGAATTTGCCTATTTATTCCATCTCCATATATGCTTCCAAAAGGTGACGAGCTTCCTCAATAACATCAGCTTCGTTGTCGGAAATCATTACCTCCTGAAGCAATTTCTTTAATGGTTCATATAACTCGGTCAGATCGTTCTGATAAAACGGATCGAGATACTGATCAAGGTAAAAGAGAAGCCGCCTTTTTGCACTGCTATTTTTTCCATACAAAACCGTCCGAATTGCTTCAATTCCGAGCTTAACAAGTTCCTTTTCCTCTGTTCCATAGAGGTAATCCTTATCCAGTTTCCAGATCATCGACGAAAACTGATCCAACCATGGGGAGACAATCCTGAGGTCCGGGCGAAAGTCAAGTTTTCCTGCAACTTCTACGGTCTTTGCCTTTTCAATTATCTCCATCATACATACAACATCTTCAGACAGTGTATCTTTACTCCAGGGCATTTCATCTGTATTAAAGGAAACTGTTCCGGGAGCTACCAGATTTTTCTCCCTGCAATCTTTCAAAAACCCAATAAGTTTTCTTTGGTTGTTCGTCAAATTCTTTTCAGCTGCAGCCATCTCTAACAATTCCAAGAAACAGTTCGTTCCCTGATTTGACATAGAAATTCTTTCTTTTCCAAAGACAGCTTTACTAAAACCGATAATATTGCTCATAATCCTTACCCTACAAATAACGATTTGTATCACTACCATCATTATAACAAAACAGCCGCAGAAATCAAATCTATGGCTGTAAGAAAAACTGCAAGTTAGCTTAACTTAATGACATTACCGGGTGTTTTTCTGGAGGGCTTTTTTGCGTGGCGGAAGACGTTTTTGAAAGTGCTACTTGAAGAATTTATCAATATACCCCTGAATGAATACATAACCCACGATGCACGGGAGAATCCACGTCACGTAAACGCGCAGCGAGCGGGGGAAAGGCAGCCCGTCTCCGGCGTCGGCCTCGCGGATGAAATTGTCCCAGCCCCATCCCTTGCGCAGGCAGCAGAAGAACAAAAAGACCAGCGAGCCCAGCGGCAGGAGGTTGTTGCTGACAATGAAGTCTTCAAGATCAAGGATCATGGAGCCCTTGCCAAGGGGCTGGAAGCCTGACCAGAGGTTGAAGCCAAGCACGCAGGGGATTGAGGCAAAGAAAAGCACAAGCCCGACGATAAGGGCGGTTTTCCGGCGTTCCCAGCCATGCACGTCGATGAAATAGGCGATGATGCCTTCAAAGACGGCCACAACCGTGGTGAGGGCGGCGAAGCTCATGAAGACGAAGAACAGGCTCCCCCACAGGCGTCCTGCGGGAATGCTGTTGAAGACGTTGGGCAGGGTGACGAAGATGAGGCCGGGGCCGGCGCCGACATCGACGCCAAAGGCAAAACAGGCCGGAAAGATGATGAAACCGGCCAGCAGCGCCACCAGCGTATCCAGCAGCATGATATGCAGGGATTCGCCCGTCAGGGAGCGGTCGCGCCCGATGTAGCTGCCGAAAATGGCCATGCTGCCGATGCCGATGCTGAGCGTGAAGAAGGCCTGCCCCATGGCGGCGAACACCACCTTGCCGACGCCTTGTTCGGCCATGCGGCCGAAATCCGGCTTGAGGTAGAACATGAGGCCTTCCCACGCGCCGGGCAGGGTGACTGACCGCGCGACAAGGACCAGCATCATGAGAAAGAGGCAGAGCATCATGAATTTGGTGACGCGTTCCACCCCTTTCTGCAGGCCCGACGCGCAGATAAACGACCCCGTCGCCACCGCCAGCCCCATCCAGGACAGCATTTCCCCCGGCGCGGCCAGCATGGAGCCGAAGAAGCCCCCCGTCTGTTCCGGGGAAAGCGCGGCGAGCTGGCCGCTGACGCCGTACCAGCAGTAGGCCAGCATCCAGCCGGTGACGGTGGTGTAGAACATCATCAGGATACAGCAGCCGAGAACGCCGAGGGGCCCGTACAGATGCCAGTATGTCCCTTTGGGCTCAAGGATGCGGAAAGCGAGCCCGATGCTGCGCTGGGCCGCGCGCCCGACGGAAAATTCCATGACCAGGATGGGCAGGCCGAGAATAACCAGAAAAAGCAGGTAAATCAGTACGAAGGCCGCGCCGCCGTACGCTCCGGTGATAAAGGGAAAACGCCAGATATTGCCGAGGCCGATGGCGCATCCGGCCGAAATGAGCAAAAAGCCGAGACGGCTTCCCAGTTTTTCGCGTTGTGCCATGAAGTACTCCCGCGCATGAAAAATGAACGCATTACAGCCCGTGCCGCGTGCTATCCCCACAAAAGGAAATAATACGGAGAAGTTCCGCAATAAAACGGTTTTTGTCAAGCTGTCCGGCATAAAGCGCCTTCGCCGTTTTCCCGCTGTTTCCGCTTGCAAAAAGAAAAGCCGTGCGGCACACTGGCTTCTGCGGTTTTTAAGGAGAGTGGGGCAGGCCGGAACATGGCGGCCAGCGCGGCGGCTGAAGCGTTCCCTCCGGCCTGTTCCTAAGCTTCAGGTGAACGCCCCGCAGGTCACGACCATCCCGTTTTTCAGGAAAACAAGGGTATGACGGAGAGAACCATGTCTGATGTCGCCGCCACGCGGATGCTGTTCGCGTCGCCCAGTGAGGAACTTATCGACGTCCTGTACCAGGCGCTGCCGCGGGAGCAGTACAATATTCTCGCCATCAACGCGCTTGATCAGCCGGCGGAAGAAGTCATCGCCTACGCCCGCGCCTCGTCCAGCGAAGTGCTCCTCGCCCGCGGGGGCATGGTCAACATGTACGTGGAGACGCAGGCAAACGTTCCGGACGCCATTCCCGTTGTCGCCGTTCCGGTCACGTCCTTCGACATTATTGATACCATCCGTGAGGCGCAGCAGATTTCCAAAAAAATCGCGTTCATTGCCTACGCGGAGTTTCTTGAGCAATTCCGTAAGGTCACGGATTTTTTTGATCTTGATGTCCGCTTCGTCTACCGGGTTTCCCCCTGGGACTGCCTGGAAGGCGTGTTTACGGCGCTTGAGCACAAGGCGGAGGTGATCGTGGGGGACGCCCGCGTCATCGCCGTATGCCGCGAAAACAACATCCCCGCTGTCCCGGTGCGCACAGGCGTGGAATCCATGCGCCAGGCATACCAGACCGCCGTCTCCATCATTCGTGCGAGGGACGCCTCCCGGCGGGAGGCGAACAGGATGGCCTCGCTTCTGGATACGGTTCCGCAGGCTCTGTTCGCCTTCAACGCGGACGGGAAAATCGCCTACGGCAACGCCGCCGCCGCGCGGCTGGCCGGCATGTCCCGCGGCGAGCTTTACCGGCATTCCCGCCGCGAGCTCGCTTTTTTCAAAAACAACGAGTCGATATGGCCCGTCGCGCAGGAAACCGGAAGCGACCTGTTCATCCATCCGGCGAGCCGCCGCGCCTACACCGCCCACTGGCAGCGGCTGGACAGCGCCGCGCCGGAAAAGTTGGATGTCATCGCGTTTGAGCCCGCGCAGGAAAACAAGCTTCAGCGGGACCCCGAGCACGGCCACGCCCCGCATTTCACCTTTGACGACATCAGGGGAAACAGCCCGAAACTGCGGGAGGCGGCGGCCTGGGCCAGGAAGTTTGCCATGTCCGACGCCCCGGTGCTGCTTTTCGGGCAGACCGGCGTGGGAAAAGAGCTGTTTGCGCATGCCATCCACAACGCGGGCGCACGGCGCGATGAGCCTTTTGTCGCCGTCAACCTGGCCGCCCTGCCGGCGACCCTGATTGAAAGCGAGCTCTTCGGCTATGTGCGCGGCGCGTTTACCGACGCGCGCAGCAAGGGCAAGCAGGGCGTGTTTGAATATGCCGGCAGCGGGACGGTGTTTCTTGATGAAATAGGTGAAATCCCTCTCGAGACCCAGAGCCGCCTGCTGCGTGTTCTGCAGGACGGGGAGTTCATGCGCCTTGGCGACGATCGCCTGCTCACGGCGCGCTGCCGGGTTATCGCCGCGACCAACCGTTCCCTTGAACACGCCGTCAGGGAAGGCAAATTCCGGGAGGATCTGTATTACCGGCTGAATATCCTGCGCCTGAACATTCCTTCCCTGAACGAACGCAAAAGCGATATCCCGCTGCTGACCCGCTTTTTCCTGGAGAGCCTGTGCGCGCGCTACGCAAAACAGGCGGGCAGCGTCAGTCCGGACGCGCTGAAAATGCTGGCCGCGCGTTCCTGGCGCGGGAATGTCCGCGAGCTTAAGGCCATTCTTGAACGGTATGTGGTTCTGAATGAATCGGATACCGTCAACCTTGAGGCGGGGGTTTTGCACGCGTTCCTGAACGATGAGCCCGTTGACGCCTCCGGCGGGCCCGAACCGGCTGACGACAGGGCGATCCTGCTCTGCATGGAACGGCATGGCTATCGTATAGGAAGCGCTGCGGCCGAGCTTGGCATGCACCGCACGACGCTTTGGAGGAGGTTGAAAAAACTGGGGAAACTTCACCCGTGACAGCGGGAAGGCGCAGCCCCGCGCAGAGGGGCGCTGTCCCGCGCCGCACGGCCAGCTATGTTTCTTTGCAACATAGGGTTGCAAACGCAACATGGCTGTTTTTGATCGCGGCTTATAATGCTTTGTTTTTCCTTTATGAATAGTATGGCATGACATTTGCATTTCTTCTGGTAGTGAGGTGCCGCAATGAAAAACTTGTGTGACAAGATTTCTGCGATTGCCCTGCTGCTGTTCTGCGGCTGGGCGTGGTGGATGACCAAGAGCCTTCCGTCGGGAATCCGCGATTCCCTGGGGGTGACCTTCTTCCCGCAGCTGATGATTATCCTTGTGGCGGGGTTGTCTCTGGGGCTGCTGGCGCGGTCTTTCATAGGCCGTGACAAAATGGAGAAAAATCCCTTCCCCTCGAAAGGTGTCCTCGGCCGCATGGCGCTGTTTCTGCTGTTGCTTATCGGCTACTGCATGCTGTATGAACCGCTGGGCTTCATTTTGTCGTCGGCCGTGGCTCTGCCGCTTGGCATGCTGCTGCTGGGGGAACGCCGCCTGGTTCATGTGGTGGTTGTTCCTTGGGCGGTCATTCTCGTGGCCTATCTGGGCTTCACCAAGCTCATGAAGGTGTTCCTGCCCGGGCTGCCTTTTTCATTCTGAAGCGCATGAGGTGTTAGCATGGATACGTTTTCCTATGTTCTTCAGGTGTTCACGCCAAGCTGCCTGTGGGCGATGTTTGTCGGCGTCGTGGGCGGCACCATCATCGGCGCGCTCCCGGGCCTGACGGCGGCCATGGGCGTGGCGCTGCTTGTTCCCGTCACCTTCGGCATGAATCCCATCGTGGGCCTGAACATGCTGATCGGGATTTACATCGGCGGCATTTACGGCGGCTGCATCTCCACCATCCTGGTCAAGACGCCGGGAACGCCGGCTTCCGCCGCCACCACGCTGGACGGATATCCCCTGGCCCAGAAAGGGCAGGCCGCCAAGGCCCTGGGCATGGCGACCATGGCCTCTTTTGTCGGCGGCATTTTCTCCAGTATCGTGCTGGCCTTCATGGCGCCCCTGCTGGCTGAGTGGGCGCTGAAATTCGGGCCGATTGAATATTTCTCGCTGGCAGTCTTCGGGCTGACCATCATCGCCAGCCTGAGCGCCGACATTTTGAAAGGACTCATCGCCGGTTGTGTCGGCATTCTTCTGACGACAGTCGGCGGCGACCCCATCAGCGGCGCCTACCGGTTTACCTTCGGCATCCCGGCTTTTGCCGACGGCTTCGCCTTTATTCCCGCTCTTATCGGGTTGTTCGCCATTTCTGAAGTGCTGATTCAGATCGAAAATGTGTTCAACAAGGCCTTCACCCCCATCCGCATGTCCGGCAGCATCCCTTCCATCCGGGAACTCTTTTCCTGCTGGCGCGAGCTGCTGCGCGGCTCCATCATCGGGACCTTCGTCGGCATCGTGCCCGGCACCGGCTCCGGCACGGCCGCGTGGATTTCCTATTCTGAAGCCAAGCGTACATCAAAGACTCCGGAAATTTACGGGACGGGCTGCCTTGAAGGCATCGCCGCGACGGAATCCGCCAACAACGCCGTGTGCGGCGGCGCCCTTGTTCCGCTGCTTGCGCTTGGCATCCCCGGCGACGCGGTGACGGCCGTGCTTATCGGCGGCCTGATGATCCACGGCCTGATTCCCGGCCCCATGCTGTTCCTCGAACATCCCGAGCTTGTCGTCGGCATGTTCACCGGCTCTTTCGTCTGCAACATCCTGATGTTGCTGACAGGGCTCATCGGGCTGCGTTTTTACGCGCAGATCATCAACGTCCCCAAGCGCATCCTGCTCATGTGCATTGTCCTGTTCTGCTGCCTCGGCTCTTTCGCCATCAACATGAATGTCGTGGACATGTACACGATGCTGGGCTTCGGCGTTCTCGGCTATGTTTTCACCAAGCTGAAGTTCTCGCTGCCGGCCGTCTGCATCGCCCTGATTCTTGGCCCCATTGCTGAATCCAGCCTGCGGCAGGCCCTTATCGCCAGCCGCGGCGACTGCTCTGTTTTTGTCACAAGTCCCATCAGCCTGATCTTTCTGCTGCTGAGCGTCTTCTCCCTGTCCTGGCCCATCTGGCGCCAGATCAAGGCTGACAGACGCCGCCGGGCGGCGTAGCTCGCTGACGGGATGACAAGTTGTGTAGTGGCTTTGCTTTATCAACCCCTTTAACCGCAAGGATGGTTCCGATGAAAAGAATGTTCATTGGCGTTATCGGTGCGATTATCGGTCTGCTGGGCTGCGGGATGACCTCCCCCGTCCAGGCCAAATTCCCGGAACGGCCGGTTACGATTATCGTGCCCTGGGGAGCTGGCGGCGGATCAGACAACGTGGCCCGCGCCCTGGCTCCTTCCCTCGAGAAGGCGCTGGGACAGACCGTGCTCATCGTCAACAAACCCGGTTCCGGCGGCAATATCGGTACGAGCTTTGTCGCGCATTCCCGTCCTGACGGATACACTGTCGGGCTTATCAACAACTCCGGCGTGGTCCATCAGCTCCATTACGGCGGCGTGGACTATTCCCGCGAAGACCTTGAGCCCCTGTGCATCTTCCTGCGCGCTCCTCTGATGCTGTCGTGCAACAGCTCCCTGCCTTACAAGAACCTGAAGGAATTCATTGCCTACTGCAAAGACCATCCCGGCGAAGTGTCCCTCGGGACCTCGACCACGGGCGGCTCGCAGCACATCCCCATGGAAGTCTTCTTCAAGAAGGCCGGCATCAAGGTGAACGCTGTTCCCTTCAAGGGGGGCGGTGTGCAGAGCGCGGCGGCCTGCGTTGGCAACCATGTCCAGTGCGTTGGCGGCGACCCCTCTGAAGTCGCCGGCCACATCAAGGCTGGCAAGCTGATTCCTCTGGCTGTCGCTGAAGAAACGCGCCTGCCCATGTATCCTGACGTCCCCACCTTCAAGGAACAGGGCATTGACCTGGTTGACTCCGTGTGGCGCAGCTTCCTGGTGCCCAAGGGCGTTCCCGCCGACGTCAAGGCAACCCTGCTTCAGGCGTTCAAGACGGCCCTGCAGGATCCCACCTACCTTGAAACCGTCAAGAAGTTCGGCCTGCTCCCCGATTTCATCGGTCCTGAAGAAACCCTCAAGATCATTGAACGGGATAACGCCAACGTGCTGCCGATCATCAAGGAACTCGGCCTGTACATGAAGAATGTGAAAAAGTAAAAGGATAAACCTGGGGGCTGCCTGAATGCGTTCGGGCGGCCTCCAGCCCCAATTGCGGCCGCGGCCGCTGCGGAGAAAGAGAACTGGAGGAAGTATGTCCGCACCTGAAGAGGCGATTCTGTTGCTTAATCCCGCCGATAACGTCGGCGTAGCCCTGCGTGATCTGGCGAAGGGGGAAAAGTACGGCATCGTCGGAGGAGAGTGTGTCCAGGCCGAGCAGGCTGTTCCTTTTGGGCACAAGATTGCCGTGAAGGATATCGACGCAGGCGCGCCAATCATCAAATACGGCGAAGTGCTGGGGGCTGCGTTTACTGCAATTTCCCGCGGCGAATGGGTGCATGCCCATAATCTGCATGAAGCTCCGGAATTTGAGTCTCCTGCCGTTAAAAAGAATGATGAAGGGCAGGGCGTCCTCCCGGGAGCCGGGCTAAAGAGAGGATCCAGATGAAATTTTACGGTTTTCCCCGCCAGGACGGGACGGTCGGCACCCGGAATCTTGTGGCAGTCATTCCAAGCGTGTCCTGCGCGAACCATGTTGCCCAGCGTATAGCCGCCAACGTTCAGGGAGCCGTGGCTTTCCCACATGCTCTCGGGTGTGGTTTTCCGGGCGCGGATCAGGCTCTGGCCTCGCACATGCTGCGCCGCGTTGCCCTGCATCCCAATTTTGGCGCTGTGCTGTTTGTGGGGCTTGGGTGCGAGCGCCTTTTGTGCGAAGATCTTCTCAGCGGTCTGAATCTGTCAGGCAAGTTTGTGGATTCATTTACGATACAAGGCGAAGGCGATTCTTTGAAAGCCATGGCGAAGGGAACGCGCATCGCGCAGGAATGGGCGTACCGGCTGGGCGCGCAGCGGCGTGAACCGGTCGACGCGAAGCATATTGTGCTGGGGCTCAAGTGCGGCGGCACCGACTCCGCCTCCGGCATCGCCGCCAATCCTGTGCTGGGAGCCGCTTCTGACATGCTGATCGCTGAAGGCGGAACGAGCATCATCACGGAAGTTACCGAGCTGATAGGCGCGGAGCATATCATGGCGCGTCACGCGGAAACGCCCGAAGTGGCCGCGGCCATCCTCAAGCTCGTGAAAACCAACGCCGAACGCCTCAAACGCGATATTGGCAGCTCCGACGCCTCGCACAACGCGCATCTGCTGGTTTCGCCCGGCAACCTGGACGGCGGCGTGACCAATGTTGTGGAAAAAGCCCTTGGCGGCCTGAAAAAAGCGGGCAACGCGCCTTTCAAAGGCGTCCTTGGTTACGCGGAACCGCCGAAGGGCAAGGGGCTTTACCTGATGGACGGCCCCGGCTATGACGGGGAAGCCGTATCCGGCGTGATCGGCGCGGGCGCCAACGTGGTTGTCTTCACGACAGGACGGGGAACGCCCACCGGGTATCCCGGCGTCCCGGTCATCAAATCCACCGGCAATCCGGAGCTCTGGAGCCGCATGTCAGCCAACCTTGACTTTGACGCCGCGGAAATCATCCGGGATCGGAAAAACATCAGTGAAGTGGGGAAGAAACTTTTCCAGATGATTCTGGATGTGGCGTCCGGCCAGCCTGTCAAGGCGGAGCTTATCGGCCACGAAGAGCTGTTTATGATTTCCAGGATGATTGGCCGTCATCGGTACATTGAAAGCCTTTGCCCTCTGGAAATGTGATGATTTTTTTGCCGCAGGGTTGCGATAATCACTGTCCACCACGGAGAAAACGCTCATGTCTGCTTTGGAAAAACTGACCAGTTCGGTGCAGATCCCCGACTTGTACCATGTGTCCCGCGCATTTAAGAATGACAGCATCGCGGATGTTGACGCCGCCGTCCGCGCGGCGCTTGACGCCTGCGGCCTGGCCGCCCGTCTGCCTCAGGGCGGGAACATCGCCGTCGGGGTAGGCTCAAGAGGTATCGGAAGAATCCCTGAAATCGTACATGCCACAGTCGCGTGGTTCAAGGATCATGGCACCCGTCCCTTTGTCATTCCGTGCATGGGAAGCCATGGCGGCGCGACGGCCGAAGGACAGATTGGCATGCTGGCCCACCTCGGCGTGACGGAAGCGTCCGCGGGATGCCCCGTTAAAGCCTCCATGGACGTTGTTCAGCGCGGCTGCATTGACAACGGGATGCCCGTGTACATGGACGCGATGGCGGCCGCGGCCGACGGCATTTTTGTCATCAACAGGGTCAAGCCGCACACCTCGTTCACCGGCTGCCATGAAAGCGGCATTGTCAAGATGCTGACGATTGGCCTGGGCAAGCAAAGAGGCGCCGAATCCTGCCACGTATTTGGTTTTGGACCGTTCCCGGAATTCATGCCCAAAATGGCCCAGCTTATTCTGGACACCACGCCCACGGTGCTGGGCGCTCTGGCCATCGTGGAAAATTCCCTGGACAAGCCCTGCCTGTTCGAAGGCGTCCTGCATGAGCATATCGTCGAAAGGGACGCGGCGCTCCTTGAATATGCCAGAACCCGCATCGGCACGCTGCCCATGAACACGCTTGACGTGCTGCTGGTCCATCAGCTGGGGAAAAACATCGCCGGTTCGGGCATGGACCCCAACGTCACCGGACGCGCGTCCACCCCTTACAAGAAAGCCAACATGCAGGCCACCCGCATCGGCGTTCTGCGCCTCACCCCGGAAAGCAACGGAAACGCGACCGGCATAGGCCTGTCCGACGTGACGACGAAGAAGCTGGCGGATGAAATCGATTTTGACTATATGTATGCCAACGTCCTGACGGCCACCGTGGTCAAGGCCGGTTTCCTGCCCATTATCGCCCCGACGGACGAACTGGCGCTGCGCGCCCTGATCATGACCTGCAATGCCGGCCAGCGTCCCCTGCGGCTGGCCTATATCCGTGACACGCTGAAGCTGGATTCGTTCTGGGTCAGCCAGGCGGTAGCCGAAGAACTCAAGGCGCGTTCCGACTGCACTGTGGCGGACAAAGCAGAAGCCTTTTTGTTCAGCAAGGCTGGCGAGCTGCTCGCTCCGGCATGGTAAGGCGCTTTTCATTTTTCCCTTTTTCTGTCATATTCAATGCGCATGAGGAGCCGGGTTTCCGGCTCCCAAAGGAATTTTTATCCGTAACCACTGGAGAATCCATGAATATCCATGAGTATCAGGCAAAAGGTCTGCTGGCGGCGTACGGCATTCCCGTTCCCAAAGGCGCCCTCGCCCTGACGCCCCGGGAGGCGCGTCAGGCGGCCCAGGAACTTGGCGGGCAAATCTGGGTGGTCAAGGCTCAGGTTCATGCCGGCGGACGCGGCAAGGCCGGCGGCGTTAAAGTCTGCCGCAGCCTTGACGAGGTTGAAGCGGCGGCGCAGGCCATTATCGGCATGACGCTTGTCACGCGCCAGACGGGCGCGGCGGGCAAAAAAGTCCACAAGATCTGGGTGGAAGAAGGCACAGACATCGCGCGGGAACTCTATCTTGCGGTCGTGCTGGATCGCGGGGCGGGGTGCCTCACGGTGATGGCCTCGCCTGACGGCGGCATGGATATTGAAGCTGTTGCTGAAGCGAATCCCGGGCATATTTTCACCTCCAGACTGGACGGCGGGCATCATCTCTGGGATTTTCAGGCACGCAGGCTCATGCTGGGCTGCGGGCTTACCCCCGCGCAGTGCGCTGAAGGCGCGAATCTTCTGAAAGGGCTTATCCGCCTGGCCGTGGAGAAAGACGCCACGCAGGTGGAAATCAATCCGCTGGCCGTGACGGGCGACGGGCATCTGGCAGCGCTGGACGCCAAGATGAATTTTGATGAAAGCGGGCTGTTCCGCCATGCCGACATTGCCGCGCTGGACGATCCCGACGAAGAGGATCCGCTGGAACTGAAGGCGAAATCGCTTGGCGTGAACTATGTGCGCCTTGACGGCTATGTAGGGACCATGGTCAACGGCGCCGGCCTTGCCATGGCCACAATGGACGCCATCAGACAGGCCGGAGCCGCGCCCGCCAACTTCCTCGACGCCGGCGGAGGCGCGGACGAGGCCGTCGTGGCGGCCGGATTTGAACTGATGCTCTCCGACCCGCACGTGCGGGGCATCCTGATGAACGTTTTCGGCGGGATTCTGCGCTGCGATATCGTGGCCAGAGGCGTGGTTGAAGCCGCCAGAAAGACGCGCATCTCCCTGCCCATGGTCATCCGCATGGAAGGCACCAATGTGGAAGAGGCGCGGCGTATTCTGCGTGAAAGCGGCCTGCCTTTTGTGACGGCAGACAATATGGGCGACGCGGCCCGGAAAATTGCCGAACTGACGGAGGTGCGGGCATGAGCATCCTTATTGATTCTTCCTCGCGCGTGCTGGTTCAGGGCCTCACCGGCCGGGAAGGGCGCTTCCATGCCGAACAGATGCTGGCCTATGGCACCCATATCGTGGCGGGCTGCACGCCTGGCCGCGGCGGCACGGAGGTTTTGGGCGTACCGGTATTTGATTCCTGCGCTGAAGCTGTGGCCGCCACGGGAGCTGATGTCAGCGTCATCTTCGTCCCGGCCAAAATCGCCGCCGACGCGGCCTGCGAAGCGGCGGAAGCCGGTGTCCGTCTGGTGGTGCTGATCACCGAGCATATCCCCGTGCTCGACATGGTGCGCGCCAAAGCCTTCCTGAACGCGCGCGGCACCATGCTCATCGGGCCCAACTGCCCCGGCCTCATCACGCCCGGCCAGTGCAAGATAGGCATCATGCCCGGCTATATTTTCACCCCCGGCCCCATCGGTCTGATCAGCCGTTCGGGCACGCTGACCTACGAAGCGACCTGGCAGCTTACCGGCCAATCCCTCGGCCAGAGCACCTGCGTCGGCATCGGCGGCGACCCTGTTCCCGGACTGTATTTCACGGACCTGCTCAAGATGTTCCGCGACGACCCGCAAACCGAAGCGGTCTGCCTTATCGGTGAAATCGGCGGGGACGGCGAAGAGCGCGCCGCCGCCTACATCCGTGAAACGGCGTATCCCAAGCCTGTGTTCGGCTTTATCGCCGGGCTCACGGCTCCCAAGGGAAAACGCATGGGCCACGCCGGCGCTATTATCAGCGGCTCCAAAGGCCGCGGCGAAGACAAGATCGCGGCCTTTGAACAGGCCGGCGTCACTGTCGTGCGCGAACTCGCTTCGTTCGGTGAAACCGTCGCCAGAAAGCTGCGCGGCTGAACGGGGCGTTTATTCCATCCATTCCAAAAGGAGACAACCACATGTCAACGGCAGATAAAGAGCATTTCTGGCTGAGCCTTTACAATGACCGGCAGGATGTGGCCGAGCAGCTGAAGGAAATGCCGAAGCGCGTCAAAATATATGACACCACGCTGCGGGATGGCGAGCAGTTCGTGGGCGTCAGCATGAACATGGAAGAAAAGCTCAGAATCGCCCAGGCCCTGGCTGATGCCGGCGTGGCCCGCATTGAGGCCGGTTTCGCCAGCATGAGCGCTGAAGACAAGGCCGCCGTGAAAGCCATCAAGGAACAGGTCAAGAATGCCGACATCTGGGGGTTCGCCCGCTGCAATGTCAATGATGTCAAGGACGTCGTCGATACTGGCGTACGCTCCCTGGTCTGCGAAATCCTGACCAGCCCCGAAAAAATGAAGGCCTGGAACATGGACGAGGAAACCGTGCTCAAGCGGATCCGCGACGCCGTTTCCTTTGCCAAGAAGGAAGGCCTGTATACGGCGTTCTTTGCCGTGGACGCCACGCGCGCCCGTCCGGAATTCCTGGAGCGCGTGTACCGTACGGCCGTCGATGACTGCGGCGCTGATGAAGTCGTCATCGTGGATACGCTGGGCGTGGCCACGCCTGAAGCCATGTACGCTCTGACCAAACAGGTGCGCGAATGGGTTAAGGTACCCATGGGCGTCCACTGCCACAACGACTTCGGCCTGGCCACCGCCTGCTCGATTGCCGCGGTCAAAGCCGGCGCCGACTGCGTGCATGTCTGCGTCAACGGCCTCGGAGAAAAGACGGGCAACTGCGACATCAGCTCGCTGGGCATTGCCCTGCATGGGCTTTATGGCGTCGATACCGGGCTGAAGCTGGAAGCGCTGCGTCCTCTCAGCAAGCTTGTGGAAGAGATTACAAAAGTCAGGGTGGATGCCCAGCATCCCGTCGTCGGCGACATGGCCTTCACCCGTGAAAGCGGCCTTGTGATTGCCCAGATGCTGAGTTACCCGCCGTCCATCGAAGGCTATGATCCCGCTGTGGTAGGGCGTGAGCGCGACGTCGTCCTTGGCAAGAAAAGCGGCAAGAAATCCATTGAGTACGCGCTGAAAAAAATCGGAGCCGCGCCGCTCGACAACGAGGGGATCATGACATTGGTAGACCAGGTGAAAAACCTCGGCCTGCGCAAAAAAGGCACGGTCAGCTTTGAAGAGTTCGCCAACCTTGTGGCCGCGCTGAAAAAATAGCCCGCGCATAACGGGCGGCGTTCCCGCTGCCGTCCTGATACGACACGCCTCCCATCCGGACAATCCCGGGCGGGAGGCATGTTTTTTGAAACGGCTTGAAAGCGCCGGAGGCAAGCCTCAGGCGATCCTATGGTCAGAGAGAGGTAACTCCTGCCGGATTGTCCGGAGACGGCTGCTGGGGAGCAGGCGTGTGAGGCAGTACTGACTCCGGCGATGCCCCCCCGGGCACGGACGGCGCTGGTACCGCCGGCTCCGGCAGTGCTGGTTTCGGCAATGACGATTCCGGTGCCGCCGGTTCCGGCAACGTCTGTTCAGGCAGTACCTGTTCAGGCAGGGCTGATTCCGGAGCGGCGGGTGACGGGGCGGCAGGCTTTTCCTGAGCGGCGGAAGTTTCCGGCGCTGCGGAAGCGTTTGGAGCGGTTTTTTGAGCTGTCGGCGCCGGAGCGGCCACAGAAGGCTCTGCCGGGACAGGAACATCCGGAGCCGGCGTTTCCGGAGCCGGAACATCCGGGGCAGGCACTGCCGGGGCCGGAGCGGCGGGCGGCGGAGTGGTTTCCGGCGTCTGGGGCTCATGCGCGGCGGGCGGCTGCTGTTCCTGCGCGCTGACAGGAGGGTACAGCGCGGGCAGGGTAAACAGGTTGAGCGGCGCTGCGAGCGCGGTGACAAACAGCGTAAACACAACGAGGCATACGCCTGGGGTGGCTCCGCTGCGGGCGGTCCAGGCCAGCAGGATCCCGAAGAACAGGCATACGCCGGCAAGCGGCAGGAGGCCCTGCAGGCCGGTGACGCATTTGACAGCAGGCGGCATGTCATTGAACCATGCTTCGGGCAGCCATTCCTGCGCCAGCGGCAGGATGAACGCCGCGGCAAAAATGAAGGCGGCAAGGAGCACAAACACGCCCAGCACGCCGAACAGGATCCGCGTCCGGAGCGGGGAAAGATTCAGGCATATGCAGCCGGCCGCGATGGCCAGCAGGGCAAGCAGCGGCACAAGCAGCCTGGGAGCCCCGGTCCAGCCCAGCGCCGCCAGAAGCAGCGCGGCGAAGATTGCGCACCACAGCCAGCCAGTCCCCGGAGCTTCCTGCCGGTTCTGCCAGAAAGCGCGGGGGAGTTTTCCGATACGTTCCCACGGCAGAAACAGGATAAGGAGAAGCCAGGGCAGTCCGCACAAAAGCATGACGCAGGCCTCATAAATCCCCTTGTCCGGCAGCATCCACACAGGCGTCCAGCGGCTGAGTTCGTGCGGTATAAGGGCGTCGAAGATGGCACGTGAGCCGGGGTTGAGCGCGAGGATGGTGATCCAGCCGAAAATCATCACCAGCATGAGGCCAAAGCCGATGGCTCCGTCAAGGGCGCCGGCCCGGCGGAAGGCGCCGCGCCAGAGCAGGAAGAGAAGGCACGCGACAAGCGGCAGCAGAAGACCGGCAGACCCGCCGGCAAAGACGGCGAGTCCGACGAGCAGGTACCCCAGAATCAGCCGGACAGGGGCGAAATCCCGGCGGTAGCCTCCATACAGGAAAAGGAGCGCCCCCAGAAGAACCGCCGTGAACAGCACGTCGGGCAGATTGACGCGGAGCATGATGCAGGCCGCGAAGGTGGAGAGGAAAACCAGACAGGCCGACAGGGCCGGACGGATACCGCCTCCAAAAGCGAAACCGGCGCACCAGAGCATAAGGACGGCGATTCCCGCGGCGAGCATCGTCCCCACAAGGGCCAGCAGGGCGGGAGTGAGTTCAAGTCCGGTCAGCGCGGTCATCCCCAGCGTATCCCAGCCCCATCTGGTCAGACTGAGAACGTACAGGACCAGCGGCGAGACATCGGGAAGAGGGGTGCCGTCAGGGGCGAAGGTGAAGAACCAGCTGCCCGGGGCGGGCCAGGAAGCAAAAACATCCATGAGGCGGGCCTGATCGGGGACAAAGCGCGCATATCCGGGGAGAAAACCGCTTTTCCCCAGCCCGGGAAGAAACATGGCCGCCACGCACAAAAGCGGCACCAGCGGTCCCGCCATGGCCAGAATGCCAAACAGCCCCCCGCCGGAGCGGGCGGGCGCGGCGGCATCGGCATCGCAAGGCGCGGAACCCTCAGCCGCAGCGGCGGGCCGGGCCTCGTCCATGGAGAGCTCTTCCGTTTCTTCCGGTGCGTCTTCCGGCCGGGGAACTTCTCCGGCAGGCTGCCTTTCCGGCAGCGGCTGAGCGTCGTTTGCCTCCTGCTCATCCTGCCGCAGAACGGTCTCCACGGATGAGGGAGGCGAACTGATTTTGGGCGCGGCAGCCTGAGCGGCGGCATTTTCCGGAGAAAGCGGCGCCGGATCAATGTCCGGCGCGGCGGGCGTGCCGCGTCCGGCGGGCGGGACAGTCTTTTCAAGATCCTGGACCATGGAATACTCCTTCGCTTGAACAGGAATAATCAGAACGTTCCTTCGGGGCAAATGCCGTCGCCGGCCAGCGCTTCTTCCAGAGCCAGCAGCGATTCATGCCCCGGTTTTCCGTATTGTCCGGCCTGCAGCCGGAGGGTTTTCATCATTTCAAGGAAAAGGCGCAGATGCGCGGCCTGGCACAGCAGGCTTTCCAGCGCGGGATTGAACCCGTCGCGGATGCCGGAAGCATAATTGTCCGTCACGGTTTCACGGGCGGCGGAAAGCTCTTTGCGCAGGGCTTCGGTGACTCTTTCCGCGCAGTCGGCAATTTCCTTGCTGCGGCGGCTGAGCAGCGCTTCGCGGCGCTTGTCCTCGCGGCCGAGACGGTAGATCCCCCACATGACGCCCACCACGACGGCGATGGCGATTTTTGGCAGGAGAGCGGCCACAGCCAGCATCCCCAGCGGGTTGGCGACCATTTTCCCGACAATGGCGCCGCCGGCGAGCAGCCCCAGCTTTTCCATATACCGGTGTGTCTTCACTAGAAAATGCGTGGCCGGGCTGTCTTCGCGGGCAAGGAGCTTCTGCGCCTCGTCAAGGCTGGCAAACGTGGACGCCGCCGCTTCGAGGCAGACGCCGGCGATTTTTTCCATCTGGCCGGCGCAGACGCGCAGCCGGTGTTCATGCGCCCGGAAAACTTCATGCTGTTCTTTAAGAAAATCATCCATGGCGCTGATGATCATGGGCTTCGCCGTTTCTTCGTCAAAGTGTTCCCAGATGTCGCGCCGCGCGAAATCATGCCCCGCCGCCCGCACGGTTTCAGTGACGGCGGCCATCAGCCGCAGGGTCAGATTTTCCTTGAAAACATCCAGCGCCCTCGCGGTTTCGCGCTCCCATCCCGCGATGTCGTCCTGCGCGAGCTGAACGAGATCCCGCGCCTGCGCCAGCGACCGGCGCGAAGCCTCCGCAAGCTGGTTCGCATGCGCCTCCAGCATCGTTATGAGTTCCGGACCGGGCATCCGGGAAAGCGAATCTTCAGCCCGCCGCCGCAGCGCCCTGTCCAGATCCGCCGACAGGCTGCTCAGCCGCCCGGAGATTTTTCTGGCCCGGAGATTTTCGTTTATGGACGCCGCCTTCGCCCTGCCAAGAAGTTCGAGCAGCGCGGCAAGCTCTTTTCTTGCCTCCCTGGGGGCGCGGCGCTGGTCAGAAACGGCCAGGGCGCGGGCGTTCAGGCTGACTACGCCTTCCACTTTCACATGCTCGGAGGCGCGGCATGCCTCGTCCAGAAGCTGGCGGGCCTGAGCCCGGGCTGCGGAGAGGCTCTCCGGACTGGTCAGCTGGTCGGCGCGCGTCAGAACGCCGATAACAGAGACGCTCCGTCCGAGTTTTGTCAGCTTGCGCATGAGCTTAAGCTCCGAGTGCGAGCCGGGATTGTGCGCGTCCATGACCAGCAGAACGCAGTCGGCTGAAAGGCCGGCTTCAAAAGCCATCCATGCCAGAAACGGATCCGGTGTGTTCAGGCCCGGCGTATCCACAAGCACCGCGTCGCTTCCGAGCGGCATGAAGGCAAGCCCGACCTCGGCCGAACCAAGCCGGTTGGCCAGCGGTCCTCCGCCCCTGATGGCCTCGCGCAGGCTTTCTTCGGTTTGCAGCCGCACGAAGCCTCCCGGCGGATCGTCATGCTTTTCGCGGAGAGTGCGCAGTGTTTCCATCTGCCCCGCCAGGAGCAGACTGCCCGCGTCTTCTGAAAGCAGGGCGTCGCGGCGGGCTGCCTGTTCCGCGGTGAGAAAGACGCCGGACATGGCAGGATGCTCCATCTGACGGAAGGTGACGACCAGCCGCGTTTCCGGAACAGCCTCGCGCACGGGCGACAGATCGCGCCCCAGCAGGGCGTTGACAAGCGTGCTTTTGCCGTGCTTGCGCTCGCCCACGGCCACAACGCGGAAAGGCTGGTCGCGCAGAAGCGCGCGCAGCGCGTCAAGAGCGGCCGCAAGCCTTTTATCCGCCAGGGAACGCGAAAGCCCCTCCAGCCGCGCGAGCGCTTCACCCGTACGCGCGGGCAGCGCCGCGCCGCCAGGGGCGGGTTTGCCGCTGTCTGCTCCCGGCAGGTAGCGCGCGGCGGCATGGTACAGCCGGCTGAGGCCGCGTTCCACGTCGCGCACGGTGGCGCGCAGCGGATCGGAAACGTCGTCTTCAGGAGGCGCAAACAGCGCCAGAAGCGCCTTTACGCGTTCACTTTCATCGGGGCCGGCGATATGCGCCACCATCTTTTTCAGCGCGTCAAGCCGTCCGAAAGCCGGTTCGGCGGCGCCGTCCTGGGCGGCAAGGCGCCTTGCGATGGCCCCCAGCATCTCCGGCCGTGGAGGATGCAGCAGCGCGTAGTGCAGCTTTGCCTGAATGAGCGCGTGATAGCCGGTGTCGCCAAAAAAATCGCCGCAGGCCTCAAGCGCCCGCTGATAGCGATCAAAATCAAAAAGCCCGTCCAGATGCGCCACTCCTGCCGCGAGACTGAGAGCCTGATCCGTGAATCCTTCCCCCGGAACAGGCGGTTCCGCCGCGGGAAGAAGATTCAGCAGTGAGGGTTGAGAGGAGTTGGCCATATGTCTCCGCACTGTAGAAAACTCAGAAAACAGACATCTCTCCGGTTATCCATAGCCGAATACCCCGCGTTTGCCAACAGGCGAGCGCCGCATCCTCATTCCCGGGAAAAAGAATAAAGGCCGCGCGTTCGCCTGGATGCGGCTAACCATCTTGACGGCGTTCCAGGATGATTTATTTTTCAGAATGCGGAATACGGACGAAGCTGTCCGGAGGTTTTGCCGCAAATAGTGCGCGTTCTTTTTCAGTACCGCAAGAGAAGCAAGGACCTCCGCCACACTGTATATCCGGCAGTCATGCTTCATGCATCCCGCCGTCCTGCGGACGCAGGAGAAGAAAGACAGCAGAAGACAACTTTGGACGCCGCGTTTGAGGAGGGTGTATGGCTCCTGAATATAAAGATTATTACAAGACGCTCGGCGTTTCCCGCTCGGCCGGGAAAGACGAGATTGCAAAAGCCTATAAGAAACTTGCCAAAAAATATCATCCTGACCTGAATCCCGGTGACAAGGCCGCCGAGGAAAAATTCAAGGATATCACCGAAGCCTATGAAGTCCTGAAGGATGATGAAAAGCGCAGGCTCTATGATCAGCTGGGGCCTGACTGGCAGAACGCTTCCCAGTTCGGCGGATTCGGCGGCGCGGGCGGAGCCTCCGGCTTTGGCGGCACGCAGTTTACCTTCAACGGGCAGCGGATGGATTCAAGCGGGTTCAGCGATTTCTTTGAAACCCTGTTCGGCGGGCGTTTCGGAACGGGGCAGGGCAGTCCCTTCGGCGGTTTTGGCAGAACAGCGCCGCGCCGCGGGCGGGATATCGAGGCGGAAATCACCATTCCCCTTGAAGCTGTCCAGCAGGGCGGGAAACGCCATGTCACGCTGCAGGCGGACGGGCGGCCAAAAACGCTGGAAATCAACATCCCTGCCGGTATCCGCGAAGGCGCGAAACTCCGCCTGGGCGGGCAGGGACAGCCCGGCGCGAACGGCTCGCCCGCGGGCGATTTGTTTTTGAAGGTGCGCTATGCGCCGCATCCGCTGTTCACGGTGGAAGGGCAGAACCTTGTGCATGAGGCGCATGTCATGCCTTGGGTGGCGGCGCTGGGCGGAAAGATCCGCGTGCCCACGCTGGAGGGCGAGGTCGAATTCAATGTGCCTGCCGGCTCAGGCAGCGGACGCAAAATGCGCCTGCGGGGAAAGGGCCTCGGAAAAAGCGCGGATCGCGGCGATTTGTTTATCCGACTGGAGATCGATACGCCCGCGGACCTGACAGAGCGCGAGCGCGCGCTGTGGCGCGAACTTGCCGAAATCCGCCGGACGGAAAGGGGGTAAGTCATGGACTGCAAAGAGCTGATGACAAAATATTACGCCATGTCCGAACTGCCGACCCGTTCGACGCTTCTGGTGCTTGAAGAGTTTCTGGATATTTCCGGTTCCTCCCGCGACCGCGTGAACGAGCTCGTGGACATGGGCTGGCTTACGCCTTCGCGCACAGCCGGGGAGGAACTGCTGTTCCGGCTTGCGGACGTCTACCGTCTGCGCAAGCTGGAAAGGCTGTGCGCTGATTTTGACATGCATACGCTGGCAGGAACCATCGTGGTGGATTTGCTGGCCAGGATTGAAGAGCTGGAACGCCGGCTGAAATAGCCCTTCCGGCTCGGCGCGGGAAAACCGCGCAGGCCGGTGAAAACGGCCAATTTGCGAAGGAGTAGTGTTATGGACATCAACAAATTTACCCAGAAGTCACAGGAAGCCATTTCAGCGGCGCAGAGCCTCGCGGCCCGGCGCGGCCATCAGGAAGTTGACGTCGAGCATCTGGCGCTGGCGCTGGTCCTGCAGGAGCAGGGCTTTGTGCCGCGCGTGCTTGAAAAAATGAATATACAGCCCGGAATCCTCCAGGCCGCCCTCGATGAGGCGCTGAAAAAACGCCCGCAGGTGCGCGGGGCCGGCGCGTCCATGGAACGCGTGGCCATCACCCAGCGGCTGGCGAAGGTATTGGCGGACGCAGAGGCGCTGGCCCAGCGGCTGCGCGATGAATACGTCAGCGTCGAACACCTGTTTGCCGCCGCCCTGCGTGAACCGGCCTCAACAGACATGGGCAGGGCCGCGCGCGAATGCCGCCTGAGCGAGGAAGCGTTCATGACGGCGCTGAAGGAGCTGCGCGGCGGCCAGCGCGTGACCTCGGCCAATCCGGAAGAAACGTATGAAGCGCTGGCCAAGTACGGCCGGGATCTGGTGGAAGCGGCGAGCAAGGGAAAACTTGATCCCGTCATCGGGCGTGACGGCGAAATCCGCCGGGTCATCCGTATTCTGGCCCGCCGCACCAAGAACAACCCCGTGCTCATCGGCGAGGCCGGCGTCGGCAAAACCGCCATCGTGGAGGGGCTCGCCTACCGGATTGTCAAAGGCGACGTCCCCGAAGGACTCAAGGGGAAGACCATTTTCGCGCTGGACATGGGCGCGCTCATCGCCGGCGCCAAATACCGCGGCGAATTTGAGGAAAGGCTGAAGGCCGTGCTCAATGAAGTGCAGAAATCAGAAGGGCGGATCATCCTGTTTATTGACGAACTGCACACCATCGTGGGCGCGGGCAAAACCGAGGGGGCCATGGACGCGGGCAACCTGCTCAAGCCTATGCTGGCCCGCGGCGAGCTGCACTGCATCGGCGCAACCACGGTGGACGAGTACCGCAAGTACATCGAAAAGGATCCGGCCCTGGAGCGCCGGTTCCAGCCGGTGCTGGTGGACGAGCCGGCGCCTGAGGACGCCATTTCCATTCTGCGCGGCCTGAAGGGCAAGTTCGAGGTGCACCACGGCGTGCGCATCAGCGACTCCGCCATCGTGGAAGCGGTGATGCTTTCCGTGCGTTATATTTCCGACCGTCAGCTCCCGGACAAGGCCATTGACCTTATCGACGAGGCCGCGGCCATGATCCGTACGGAAATCGACTCTGAGCCGGCGGAACTGGATGAGGTGAACCGCAAGGTCATGCAGCTTGAGATCGAGCGCGAAGCGCTGCGCCGCGAAACAGACAGCGCCTCGCGCGAACGCCTGGAGAAGCTGGAGAACGAACTGCGCGAGCTGGGCGTGCGCCGCGATGAACTCAAGCGCCGCTGGGAGGAGGAAAAGGGCGCCATCAATGCCGTGCGCGAACTGAAAGGCGAAATCGAAAAAACACGGCAGGCCATTGAGGACGCCGAGCGCGCCTATGATTTGAACAAGGCCGCCGAGCTGAAATATTCCAAACTGTTTGAACTGGAAAAGAAACTGGCCGAGGCCGAAAAGAAGAGCGGCGAACAGGAAGGCGCCCAGCGCCTGCTCAAGGAAGAGGTGCGCCCCGATGACATCGCCGGTATCGTGGCCCGCTGGACCGGCATTCCGGTTACGCGGCTGCTGGAATCCGAGCGCGAAAAGCTGCTTCGCCTGCCGGAAGAACTGCATAAGCGCGTCATCGGCCAGGACGAGGCTGTCGAAGCCGTGTCCGACGCCGTGCTGCGAAGCCGCGCCGGCCTCTCCGATCCCGCGCGGCCGCAGGGCTCCTTCATTTTCCTCGGCCCCACGGGCGTGGGCAAAACCGAGCTGTGCAAGGCGCTTGCCGAGTCGCTTTTCGATACGGAGGACAACATTGTCCGCCTCGACATGAGCGAATACATGGAAAAACATTCCGTGGCGCGGCTTATCGGCGCGCCTCCGGGCTATGTCGGCTATGACGAGGGCGGCCAGCTCACCGAGGCTGTACGCCGTAAGCCTTACAGCGTTGTGCTGTTCGATGAAATCGAAAAGGCGCATCCCGACGTCTTCAACACGCTGCTCCAGCTGCTGGATGACGGCCGCCTAACCGACAGCCAGGGCCGCACGGTGGATTTCCGCAATGTCATCGTGATCATGACCTCCAATATCGGTTCCGCCCAGATGCTTGAGGGTATCCGGCCGGACGGGAGCTTCGCGCCCGGCGTCGCGGACATGGTCATGACCGAGCTGCGTTCCCGCTTCAAACCGGAATTTCTGAACCGCGTGGACGAAACCGTGCTGTTCAAGCCGCTTCTGGCCTCGCAGGTCGCAAAGATTGTGGATCTTCAGGTCAACCGTATCCAGAAACGGCTTGAAGCGCGCCAGATCAGCATCACCCTCAGCGAAAAGGCCCACGCCTTCATCGCCGAGGCCGCTTACGACCCGCACTACGGCGCACGTCCGCTGAAGCGTTACCTCCAGAGCCGCGTTGAAACGCCGCTGGCCAGATACCTTGTCTCCGGCAAAATTCATGACGGCCGCAGGATCATCGTAGATGCCGGCGAAGAGGGTCTGCGCTTCGGCCAGGAAGGCCCCGGCGGCATTGAATGGCTGTAAGCTGATACGTCAGAGACCAGGCTCCTTTTACCGGCGCCCCGTTTTCCATCGGAAAGCGGGGCGCTTTTGCAGACAAACACGGTGCGGACGCCTGCAAAGCGGGGCGGCTGCAGGTACACCTTATGCGCACGCATGGAGTGGAAATTCCCCGTTCCGCCAGGCGGTGAAAACCCTGATAAGGCGCGCCGCATCTTGCGAAAAGAGGATTTAGAGAGTATACACCTTACTCAGCTTAAAACTTGCGAAAACAGCCAGAAGGAGAGCGCTGATCGTATGAAGGATGCACAAAATCCCACTATTGAGCCTCACATTGAGGTCGATGTGGAAAAAATCATGGCCGACATACGGGAAAAACTGCGGGCTGCCCGAAAAGAAGCGGAAGAGCATGCGGTCATGCCTGCGGCGGAGCCTTCTTTTCTTGAAGATGTGAGCTACATTAACCAGAACTGGAATATCCCCTATTACTGGAAGTTCACTCCGGCCGGGATCAAAACGTTTTTTAAGCGTGTCGTGCGGCGGCTTGGCAGATGCGTGCTGCTCCCCATCCTGGAGCGGCAAAACCAGCTGAACGGGCATACCGTGCGCTGCATCAATTTCCTCGCTGACCGCCTGGAGCAGACGGAGGAAGCGGCGTATCAGCTTGGACTTCAGGTGGAAGAGCTGCAAAATGAGCTTGATCGTGAGATCAGGATTCATGAAGCCTATGTGAAGGATGAAAAAGAGCGCCTCGACGCGATGAGGCAGAGCATTTTGGAAGAAGTCACTCAGCAGCTGTCGCCCATAGCGGCTGCTGAGAGCGCCCTTGCCGCCCGGATGGACAGTATAGACCGGCAGTCGCCCTGAAGGATGAACATGATGCGGGTCATACAGCTTTTGCCGACGATTTCATACGGCGACGCCGTGGGAAACGACACGCTGACCATCCGGGATATCCTCTGCGAAATGGGCTTTGAAACGGATATCTACGCGGAAAACATCGCCCCTCGCCTTCCGGCAGGGATGGCGAAGCCCTTTAACTGCTTCCCCGCCCTGGCCGATGAGGATGTCATCATCTACCACGGCTCGACAGGGTCCGCGATCACCGACAGACTGCCGGGGCTGCGTGGCCGGAAAATGATGATCTATCACAACATTACGCCGCCGGTCTACTTCCACCCGTATTCACGGGCCGCAGAAAAACTTACGCGCGGCGGAATGAAAGGCATCCGCGGTCTCGCGGACACGCTGGAATATTGCATCGCGGACTCACAGTACAACCGGAAATCGCTGCTCCGCATGGGCTATACGTGCAGGATTGACGTCTGCCCCATCCTCATCCCCTTCTCGGATTATGAAAAAAAGCCGTCAGAGGAAATCCTCCGCAACTATAACGACGGGTACACGAATATCCTGTTTGTCGGGCGACTGGCGCCAAACAAGAAGCAGGATGACATTATCCGGATATTCTCCCGCTACCGTTCCGCGTACAACGCCAAATCACGGCTGATTCTCTGCGGTTCATGGGGGGGCATGGAGGCATACCTTGAAAAGCTTAGGGCATTGGCGGCGGAGCTTGGCGTGGCGGACAGCGTGATTTTCACGGGACATGTGAAATTCAGCGATATCCTGGCCTATTACCGGATCGCCCATGTTTTTTTGTGCATGAGCGCCCATGAGGGGTTCTGCGTACCGCTTGTGGAGGCAATGTACTTCGGCGTCCCCATCGTAGCGTATGACAGTTCCGCAATCGCCGAGACCCTTGGTAAAAGCGGGATACTTCTGCAAAGCAGGAACTTGGAGCAGGCCGCGCAGAGCATCGATCAGCTCGTGCGGATTCCCGGGTTTGCGCAAAAAATTGTCGCCGATGAAAAAACACGGCTGGAAGCTTTCTCCTATGAGCGCGTGCGCGCGATATTCAGGCGACAACTCTCCGAATTCATAGGGGGCAATAACGCGTGAAGAAAATCGGCTTTGTCATTCCGTGGTATGACGAAAATATACCCGGCGGAGCGGAGGCCGAGCTGCGGGGGCTGGTCCATCATCTGTCAGATGCGGGGCTCACGCTTGAGGTGCTCACCACCTGTATCAAAGCGTTTCAGTCCGACTGGAATGCGGATTTTTATCCTGCAGGACTCAGCCTGTGCGCGGGCATACCGGTCAGACGTTTCCCCGTGAGGAAAAGAGACGTACAGGCGTTTGACGCTGTCAATCTGAAACTCATGACAAACCAGCCGGTGACGCACGAAGAGGAAACCGTCTTCATGCGCGAAATGGCGAACAGTCCCGCGTTGTACACGTATATCCGGGAACATAAGGATGACTACGAAGTGTTCGTTTTTATCCCGTACATGTTTGGCACGACATACTTCGGGATCCAGGAGTGTTTTGAAAAAGCGATCATGATACCGTGCCTACATGACGAAGCGTACGCCTATATGCGTCTCTTCCGGGATACCTTTCCGAAAGTGAGGGGCATGATTTTTTATTCCGAACCGGAACGGGAGCTGGCGGCCTCCCTCTACGGCGTGCGGGGGGACGCGTTTCCGATACTGGGAGCGGGCGTCCACACGGATGTTTCGGGCAGCGCCGCGCGCTTCAGGGAAAAGTATGGCGTAAATGCCCCGTTCCTGCTGTATGCCGGGAGAAAGGACGCAGGCAAAAAGGTTGACGTGCTGGTTGAGTATTTCTCGCGGTATAAGGGGAGGAATTCGTCGGCTCTGAAGCTTATCCTCATCGGGGGCGGGAATATAACACTCCCGGAAAGAGACGTCATCGATTTGGGCTTTGTTCCGGCGCAGGATAAATTCGACGCGTATTCCGCCGCGGCGGTTTTCTGCAATCCTTCACAAATGGAGAGCTTTTCCATTGTGATCATGGAAAGCTGGCTGTCCGGGACGCCGGTGCTCGTCAACGGCGAGTGCAGGGTGACGGCGGATTTCGCGCGAAAAGCGCAGGGGGGGCTTTATTACGAATCCTTTGAGGAATTCGAGGCGTGCCTGACCTACCTTCTGGAGAATGAGGCTGTTTCAGAACAAATGGGGCGTAATGGCAGAAAATTTGTCCTTGAACATTTTTCGTGGGATGTCATCGTGGAAAAGTATGCGGAATACTTTAAGCAACTATCTGAGAACCATGAAGAAGTCGCTTGAACTATTCATAACTAACTGATAGGAATAACTCATTTGATTTTGGGGGCATTTTTCAGCGGCCGGATTTCAGGAATAGAAGTCACATAACCACATAATGGGACACAGATGCCCTAAGTAACCTGCCTTGCCGTTGTGAGATCCTGCTTTTCCAGGGACGACCATTTAAAACAAGCGAAGCAATGCCGTTAAAGGCGACGGAACGGAGATGAGAATACTTTTGGCCGGCGGAGCCGGATACATAGGAAGCCATACGGCGGTTGCACTAGTACATGCCGGACATGAAGTATCGGTCATTGATAATTTTTGCAACAGCAGCCTTGAAGCGCTGAAAAGAGTCGAAGCCATAACCGGGTGCGGGATCAGCCTGCATTACGGGGATGTGTGCGACCGCTCCAAGGTCATAGAGGCCATGTCTCCGAAGCCCGACTGCGTCATGCACTTCGCAGGGCTGAAAGCCGTGGGCGAATCCGTGAGAAAGCCCCTGCAGTATTACCGCAACAATATCGATACGACGCTGACCCTGCTTGAGTGCATGGCCCTGACCGGGGTAAAGAATCTCGTCTTCTCCTCCTCCGCCACGGTGTACGGTGAAAACAATCCGTATCCGTACGTGGAAACCATGCCCCGGGGAAAATGCTCCAATCCCTACGGCTGGACCAAGTGCTTCATGGAGCAAATCCTGGAGGATGCCGCCAAGGTGGATCCGGAGCTTTCCGTCGTGCTCCTGCGCTATTTCAATCCCATCGGGGCACACGAATCCGGCCTTATTGGCGAAGATCCGCAGGGCATTCCGAACAACCTCATGCCATACATAGCGCAGACCGCCGTGGGGCGGCGCAGGCAACTGACTGTTTTCGGCAATGACTATCAGACGCCGGACGGAACCTGCCGACGCGACTATATCCATGTCTGTGATCTGGCCAAGGGACATGTGAAAGCCGCGGAGTATGCAGCTTCCCATGTCGGATGCGAAGCTTTCAACCTCGGCACGGGCGAGCCGTACAGCGTTCTTGAGATCATCCGCGCCTTCGAAGAGGCGAGCGGAAGGCGTGTGAACTTCACTTTTGGTCCCCGCCGCGCCGGAGACCTTCCCGAGTTCTGGGCCAACGCGGACAAAGCGAGGACCGTGCTGGGATGGCAGCCCTCGCACACGCTGAGCGATATGTGCAAGGATACATGGAATTGGCAAAGCAAAAATCCCAATGGTTACACACATTCCTCCAGGAGTTAATATGATAAAAAGAGATATGCTTAGCGAAATTTATAAGAAAGATGGCGAAAAATTTGTTACATCTGTGTACAGAACAGTATTGCGCAGAGAACCAGATAAAGAAGGACTTAGAGCAAATATAGAAGCATTAAATAATGGAGCTCGAAAAGAAAATATCTTATTTGAAATGTTAGTCTCTGAAGAGGCATTCATAAAAAATATTGCCGTATCTGGGTTTAACGTTGGAAATGTTTCTCTGCACAGATTGCTAAAAATAAAAGACAATGAATCTTTTATTAAAACTGCATATATAGCAATTCTTGGTAGAAATGTTGATCAACATGGATTGCAGATTCATGGCAAAGCATTGTCTTATGGCATCATGGATAAGACAGACATTATAATTGCATTGGAAGAATCACCCGAGGGACAAAAGAATAAGATAACAGTTTGCGGATTAAAAGGAGAAAAGCGAAAAAGAAAAATTCTTAATGTGTTATATAAATTTCCCATTATCGGTAGATTCATGAGATTTTTAATAACTATTGCACGCATTAATCGGAAATTAAATGCTGTTATTCGTCTCATGGAGCAAAGACTGGACGATGTGGAGCAAAGACTAAGTGGCGTGGAGCCAAGACTGGACGGTACGGAACAAAGGCTGGACGGCGCGGAGCAAAGGCTGGGTGGCGCAGAGCAGCGCCTCGAAGGATTGTCCGCGGAAATAGAAGCAGTAACTATTTCAAAACTCTTAAAGAGCATTCATCAAAACAAGGGGAATACATTTAGCACTGGAGTTGCATTCAAAAAATATGAAGACGAAATGCGTGAAAGCCAAGATGAAACCATTCAAAGCTTAAGAAATTATGATTCAGTATTTAGACGGGTTACGTCTTCGCATGGCGGGAAAATCAATTTTCTTGATTTGGGGTGCGGCAAGGGTAAATGGCTGGAGCTGGCACAGAAAGAGTATGGTGCATATGCAATGGGGGTGGATTCTGAAGAATCTATGGTAGCTGCCTGTGAAAATAATGGATTGAATGCTTATAAAGCTGATCTCATAAGCTATATAAAAAATGCTGCAAGCAATTCTGTGGATATCATCTCGATGATTCATGTCGCAGAACATCTTCCACTTTATTTATTAAATGAAGTTATTAATGAATGTTACCGAGTATTAAGAAAAGGCGGGGCAATTATAATAGAAACACAAAATCCTGAAAACATGATAACTGATGCCTGCGATTTTTACCTTGATCCAAAGCATATTACTAAAATCCCGCCAGCGTTGCTCAAGATATTAGTCGAGGAAACTGGAATGGTTGATAGCGAGATTGTACGTATGCATGCATATAATGCAATTCATACAGAGTCATTATCAGATTCTGCAACAGCAAAAGGACAGCCGGCAGGATTTTTTAATAATTATGCAGATTATGCTGTGATTGCGTATAAGGAGGCTTAAAAACCATGAGAATAGTGATCTGCAACGAAAGGTTCCTCTTTAGATTTGGCGTTGACAGAGTTTTATTGATGCTTGGAAGTTACTGGAAACAAGCAGGCCATGAAATTATCATGATGGGCAATAAGCTCGATCCAAAGGCGGTTGAAAAATGCTCTGATAGGTTTATCTGGGTTCCAGAGGCTCCAGATTATCTGCACGGGAATGATTATACGCTTCACTATGTGGAAGACAACTGGGATGATTGGTTTTGTGAGGAAAATAAGCCGGATGTTGCATTGGTGGCAGGCTGGCCTTTTTATAAGTGCATACAATTTTTAAGAGAACGATGTGGGGCTGCTATATTCCATGATTATGGGGCTGTCCCTATGGAAGGGATGAACGAGCCACAGCGCATCACACAAACAGAGTTAAGGAGACTTAGGAAAGAAAATCTGAAATACGCTAATAAAGTTGTTGCAATAAGCAGTTTCCTGGAAGAATCACAGAGCAAAGTGGACTTATGTGATGCAGGATACGTTGTGCCTACATCTTTTGTGCATTTAGGCATTGATCATCTTGATCTTCATCTATGGGATCAAAATGAGCTAAGCATAAGTCAAAATGACATCATTTCAGATATAAAAAAATTGAAATCTGAAGGATACAAGATTATTTTTCAGCCAGGACGATGGGAAAGTGGAAATTATAAGAACTCTGCAGCCAGCGTAGATGTGACAAAAAAACTTACGGAGAATACTATTAAGCACAAAATAATGATTCTGGCGCATGAGGACGCGTTGGAAGATGTTCCGTCAGAAAATAGGGAAAACTATTTTTGCCTGGGATTTATTGATGATGATACAATGCGCAAAGCCATGGAGTTATCTGATGCCGGCATATCACCTACACTTTGGGAAGGGTTTGATTTGCCTTTGGGAGAAATGCAGTATCTTAATAAGCCAATGTTTGTCATGAATATTGGAGCACATCCAGAGGTTGTGATCGATACGTATTTTCTGTGTGACAATATAGATGATATGAGCTCTAAATTGGTTAACTTATTTAAGAGTGGGTTGCCTATTCCTGAAGAGAAATTCCTTGCGAGATGCGCAGAATTTCGTGAACTTTTCACATGGGAGAATAGCGCAAAACTTCTGTTTGCAGAGCTTGAACAGACTATCAAATCCGCAACGGTTGTATTTATTGATGTAACGAATGTCTGTCATGATACTGCAAATTCAGGTGTAATGCGCGTAACAAGAAAGGTTTCACACTATTTGCAGGAAAAGGTAAATACTGTTTTTGTCATGTGGGATGATAATATCAAACAATATGTATTTCCTTATGATGAAGAAGTGGAGCTATTGTGCGCATATGGTGGACCGGATGAAGAAAGAATAACATATAGATCTATAGATGGACAGCCCAGAGCATTACTTGATAATGTGATCGATAAATTTAAGAATCAAAGAAAAATTCATCTATTTACTGAAGTTGTAAATTCTAAGATTATGCAAAATAGTATATATTATTTTCATTCAAACAATACAGCAGTCGCAGCAGTTTTTTATGATGCTATTCCAATTTATAGACCAGAATTGTGTTCCGATGAAGTTTCAAAAAACCATAAACAATATATGTTTGAACTTTCGAATATTGATGTTGTTATGCCAATCGCGGATCATAACGGATTAGATTTGAAGCAGTTCTGGCAAGAAAATAAAATAAAGACGACTTGGGTTTCAACGGCAGGATTGGCTGCTGAAATGGCAGGGGTAGAAAGGATAACAGATAAAATCACCTCTGTTGATGATGCTGTACGAATTTTGTTTGTATCCACTTTAGAGCCGAGGAAAAATCACATCAGATTTTTAAAAGGCTTAGAAATCTTGTTCGATAACCATCCTGAAATTAGAGGAAGAATTACGGTTCATCTTGTTGGCAACCGCTATGCCGGCAATTCAGAGATCCCCGATTTTGTTGAAGCGTTTTGTGATAAGCATAAAAATGTACAATGGCTTGGCGTTGTAGATGATGAAACACTGCGAAAAGAATACACGGAGTGTACATTTACTGTTTATCCCTCTGAAATAGAAGGATTTGGCATGCCCATTATGGAAAGCCTTTGGTTTGCAAAGCCTTGCTTGTGCAATAAAGATGGCAGCATAGGTGAGCTGGCAGAAAAAGGAGGATGTTGCCTTACTGATGTTTTATCAGAGAACGCCATAGCAAAATCACTGTATACACTCATAACTGATAAGGACTACTACAAAAAATTACAGCACGAAGCGACTGAAAGAGAGATTACAACCTGGGATGAATATGTTGATTCAATATGTGAAACTCTGTCGAATCTGCAGTTCGATAAAACAGAGTACAATGCAAATAAATTTTCTGTTGAGATACTGACGAAACTCAGAGAATACTTCAATGACTGGCATGGCAGAAGAATAATCATGCTTTCAAATTATTATCCTCCCAAATTTGTGGGAGGCGCAGAAATAATTGCGCATAATCACGCAAAGACATTGAACAAAGAACAGCTGGCACGGGTTGTCATTTTTTCACTTGATATGTCTGCCAACAATATTCCTGGCTTTATAGACTTAGAAGAATATGAAGGTATTCCGGTAATCAGGGTTTCGATGACAGGAGCAAATTTTAATGATGATGGAATTAATTTCTTTAACAAGAAAATCAATGAAGCATTTGAGGAGCTCTGCGAGCTCATTCGACCGGATATTGTGCATTGCCATAATATCATTGGAATGTCGCTGGGCGTAGTTGATATAGCAAGAAACCATGGCGCAAAAGTATGTGTTACTCTTCATGATAACTGGGGATTCTGCTATAAGAATACGATGCTGAATAATTACGGGGAACTCTGCACTAACGTTTTGGAATGTGCAGAATGCAAAAGGAAACTTTCTTTTGAAGGAATGAATATTCCTATTGGAGTAAGGAAGGCGTATTTCAGACGTACTTTTGAAAAAATAGATGCATACATATCCCCAAGTCAATTTTTAGCGGATACATATATCAGAGCCGGATTTGATTTTCATAAGATGAATGTCCTATGGAATGGAATAGATCTGGAAAAATTTGCAAATTTGAAAAGAATACCTTCTGGCAAGGTGAGGATTACTGTCGTAGCTTATTTTGGAAAACATAAAGGAATTGATACGTTGATTAAAGCTATCGCCCTGCTGAACAGACCTGACGTCGAACTTAATCTTGTCGGTGATGGTGAGCAAAGGGAAAATTATAAAAAGATAGCAACAGAATGCGGTGTATTTCATCAGCTTAGATTCTGGGGGAAACTGGCAAATCAGGATATAGGCGACGCCTATGCAGAAACCGATATTTACTGTCTGCCTTCAATTTGGCCTGAAAATCAGCCTGTATCTATCACAGAAGCTATGGCCTGCGGACTTCCGGTTGTCGCGTCAAATCTTGGCGGAAGCAAGGAACTTGTGGAGGATGGTGTTACCGGATTTATTTATGAAGCAGGTAATGTTGATAGCTTGGCGGAAAAATTAAAAATCCTTATTGATGATGTGAAGTTAAGAAATACGCTTGGCGCAGCCGGGAAAGAAAAAATGAAAAACAACAGCTTTAAGCATCAGGTTGGCAAACTGAGCAGAATCTATGATGAAATCACCACGGAAACATTTTCTTCCAAAAAGATCATTGCCGTGAAGGGGATGAGATTACCTAACGGAATAGATCTTGTCACTGATAAGGATGTGCTTCTCTGGGACTGGATTAATTTTGATAAGGAATCGGAGGATATTGCTGGCGTGCTGTTATTAGATGGCAACACTCTTGAGAAGGATGAGGCAACATTCTGTAAGGAAAAGAATATACCTGTATTGGTGAAGAATAATAATTCTGACAAGTATAAGGAGCAGGGGGTGCTGCTTAATCCATATACAGATAAGAATGACATCTTGAGAAAGATCGCAGCAATATAAAAGTAATGAAACTTTTAATAACTCAAAAAACAGGTAGGACTCTTTATATTGTTTAATTTATGAAATTTATTTTTGTATTTTTTTCTTTGCATACAGTTTTTAGAGATTCTCTTAAGAGAAAATGTAAGCGGAGCAGGGGATGAAAGAAAAAATCGCTTTTGTATGTCAGCGGTACGGGCTTGAAGTGAATGGCGGCGCGGAGGCGGAATGCCGCATGTACGCGGAACGGCTCGTCCCGTATTACGAGGTCGAAGTGCTGACGACCTGCGCGCTTGACTATACGACATGGGCAAATCATTACCCTGTCGGAGAAACTGTCCTGAACGGCGTCACGGTCCGGCGTTTTCCCGTCACGCGCGAGCGGGATATGGAAACGTTCAATCGTGTTTCGCAGGCAGTTATCGATCCCCGGCATACGGACGAAACAGAAGCGGCGTGGATGGACGCGCAGGGGCCGTACTGCCTTCCCCTGGTGGAATATCTCAATGCGCATGCGAAGGATTACAAGGCCGTCCTGTTCATGACGTATCTTTACTATACGACAGCGCGCGGGATCATGGCGGATTGCCAAAGCAGGATCCTTATCCCGACGGCGCATGACGAATGGCCTATTTACCAGCGGCAGTTTCGCGACGTGTTCTCTAAGGCGGATCGGCTGATTTACAATGCTCCGGCAGAAAAGGAGTTTGTTGAAAAGCTTTTCCCCGCGACAAAGGAAAAGCCGAGCGTCACCGTCGGGGCGGGGGTAACTCCGCCGAAGGAAAACCTTCCGGAGGTTTCCGCGCGGTTTGGCGTGGGCTCGCCTTATATCTGCTATGCCGGGCGCATAGATGAATCCAAGGGATGCAAAAAACTGTTCGACTATTTCATAAGGTACAAAACGACGCATGCTTTTCCTTTGAAACTGATTTTGATTGGGAAAGCCGTGATGGACATTCCAAAACATGAGGATATTGTCGCGCTTGGATTCGTGCCGGAAGAAGAAAAATACGCGGTCATGAAAGAGGCGCAGGCGTTTGCAATCGCGTCAGACTATGAGAGCCTTTCCATTGTCCTCCTGGAAAGCATGATGATGGAGACTCCCGTGCTCGTGAACGGGGCGTGCGCGGTGCTCCGGGACCACTGCATACGCAGTAATGCGGGGCTTTATTTTGAAAACTATGAGGAATTCGAAGCCACGCTGGATTATCTGCTCGAACACAAGGACATATGCCGGCAAATGGGCCAAAATGGCAGACAGTACGTGAAAGAAAATTTTCAATGGAGCACGATCATCGAAAAGATACGCGGCCTGATTGAACGACCAGAAAGGTGAAAGGTTTCTGTACCATTTCCGTCCGAACGATTGTAAGCTTTGCGTTTTTACCGCCGATTCCGTTGGGGCAGATGTGTCTGAAGCCACGATAACACGGCTGTATGATCGAAGCGCAGTTTCTGTAAAAAAGGTAATCTATGTTTCAGTGTTACTGCTACCGGTGATTGTGATGTCAGCAAAAATTAAACACCAAACACGTCCTGACCATGATGACACTATGAAATTTCGATGGATATTGGAAAAATGTTAACATTTAATCTTGTTTCATTAGTCGTGTTGTTCGTCATCACGAGCCATAGTGTCATGGAGACGCTTTTCATAAGTCAATGGAAGGAGGATTTAAAAAAATCTCCTGGCTTTTTATTGCTCATCTCTTTGACGGTCACATTGCTTTTGATCATTTTTTCTGCGACCTTCCTTGCGATCATAGGGTATTATCACATCTTATATATCCAACTGATTTTGATTGCGATGATTGTGCTGTTTCATTTCATCGCATACAGAAGAACAGGTTGTGTGTTCCTATATGATGCAGCCAGGTGTCTGTTGAACTGGAGCCCGGATCGGCTCGTACTTGTCATGCTTTTGCTGGCAGGAATGCTCTATTTATGCTTTCCAACGCATTATCTCTGGGGAGGACGTGATTTCGGGCTGTATCTTGTTAATGGAGTCCATATCGCTGAAACAGGAAATGTTTCTTATGATGCGGATGATAACCTGCGTATCCTGAATGAATATAACCCAGGGCAAAGCGCGTATTATCCGGCGTTCTATAGCTCACATGCTTATGGAATCAGTGATGATGTCCGCAATATGCATCCGCAGTTTTTGCCGATGACATTTGCTCTTTGCGCCATAGGGTATAACCTGGCAGGAATGGAATTGCTTGTCAGGATGAATGGGATTATTGCGCTATACATACTGGTGTGGGCTTACTATTTTGCAAAGCGGCTTTTGGGCTATCATACAGGGTTATTGTTTATGGTGATGCTGGCGCTGTGTCCAGCGCAGCTTGTTAATGGGCGCGTCACCGAAAGTGAAATGCTGACAGAGTTACTTTTTTTCATCATATGCGTTACGTTCGAATCTGCATGGAGAAGAAAAAACAGAATATTGTTCCTGCTGTCTGCAGTGCTGATAGGGTGTAACAGCTTTAATCGTGTGGATGGATATATATTCTATTTGGTTTTTTACATGATTCTTTGCTATGCAGTGGTATGGAAAGAGGAGTATGCTCCTGTTCTTTGGGCTTGCGCTGTCTTTCTCGCCGGGATAGGGGGCATCAGTTTATGGTATGGATTTACGTATCACTATGGATATTTTCACGATCTTTGGAGAATGGGAAGTCTGAAGCACACCGTTGTGATGTGCGGGATCGTTTTTAGTGCTGCAATCGTACTGCAAATTTTCAAGAAAACACTGCTGAAAACTCGGAGAATATGTAATCCTGTTAAGGATATTTTATGTGAAAACAGATGGTTGGATTTGATTTCAACTGGGTTCATAGGTTATTTTTTGGTGATGTATTTCTTCCATCCGTATAAAGATCCATACTTCAACGGGGATGGATTCAAGGAATTTTGTTATTATATAAGTTCGATTTCCCCTTATCTTTCGCTTCTCGGGCTTTGGATGTTTATGCGTCAGCATAAATACGATTTTGTGAAATCTATTGAACCAAACTTTTATTTTATCCTTTTTGGATTCTCATCTTTTATAGTATATACTCTTTCTCCTAATATTTTTCGAGATCACTTTTGGTGCAGTCGCCGTTGGATTATGACAGCGATTCCTTTTATCTTGATTTGGGTTGCATATGGACTGGTTTCTTTGTATCAAACTTGGAATCATGCCAATCGAAAATACAGATATATACCGTTGCTCATAGGTGTTTATCTCATTTCGTTTATGCTTTATCGCGATAAAGTAATCATGTTTACCGAATCATTGGCTGGCATTGAATCTGGCTATGCAGATCTGGTTCCAAAGCTGAATGTAAAAGGAATCATATTGACAAATAGGGGTGAGCTGGCTTCTGTATTAAAAATTGTATATAAATGTCCTGTGTATTGGGATAGAAACTTGAAGGAGCATGTGCAAAAGTTTCCCATTTTAGAAAATGTGCTAAAGAAGGAACATCCAGATCCTGACGTATACATACTGGCAGGGAAGGAATACGCAGCAAATAAGGAGCTTATCCCGCAATGGGAATCGCTTATCTCCGTTGGCGGAATGTACCCGGAAAGCCCTAGGCGGCGCTATCCGAAAAAAATGGCGCTGTGGGAACATCAGGTAATGCTTTATAAATATTCCGGCCAGAACAGGCCGGAAACCGAACCTTGGCAGTTTACTTCTTTTGTCTATAAAGACGGATGGCATGGCGCGGAACCGTGGGGTCAGTGGGGACGCGGCAACACACAGTCCGTGTTTCTCTCGTACCCGCAAGGGACTGCCGCCGTAACTCTGTGGATTAACTCCTTCGCGCAGCCCGCCGTTGTTCTCGTATACGCGGACGATATCGCTGTCGGCACGCTTCAGGTGAAGGCTGGAAAACCACAGCCGCATACTATCAACTTGCCGGCGCAAAAAAAGAATAAAAACAGCGTAACGCTGAAATTCGTCAATCAGAACGAGAAGCTGTATTCTCCGAAAGAAAAAATCAATTCAAAGGATACGAGAACGCTGGGCATTGGGTTACAGAACAAGGTTGAATATAAAAAGGGGCCGTTCTAGCCAAGGCCAGCGCGTATTCTGCTTAGCTCAATAAATCAGCTGTATTAAAAACCGGTTACGGTCGCGTCGCCGGCTGGCCATAACGCGCTGGTACTCAGGGAAAAACACGCCATTTGACGCCGAAGGCCGCCTCTACTATGGTAATCCGGCAGGAAACCGGAATAGCAAAGAGGGCAGGCATGGGGGAACCTATTATCCAGATTGTGGATCTTGAAAAAAGATTCAAAAGCAAGAATACGGACGTATACGCCCTTCAGGGGATCAATCTGACGATCGGCGAAGGGGATATTTTCGGGATTATCGGCAAGAGCGGCGCGGGGAAAAGCACCCTTGTGCGCTGTATCAACATGCTTGAACGGCCCACCGGCGGCAGCGTGTTTTTCAAGGGAAAGGACATGTGCCGCCTGCCCACGGCCGAACTGCGCATGGCCCAGCGCTCCATGGGCATGATTTTCCAGCAGTTCAACCTGCTCATGCAGCGGACGGCGGAAGAAAACGTCTGCTTCCCTCTGGAACTGGCCGGGGTGAAAAAAAGCGCCGCAAGGCAGCGTGCCCGCGAACTTCTGGATCTGGTAGGACTGTCTGAAAGGGCAGGTTCCTATCCGTCCCAGCTTTCCGGCGGGCAGAAGCAGCGCGTGGCCATCGCCCGCGCTCTCGCCACCAATCCCGCCGTCCTGCTGTGCGACGAGGCGACCTCGGCCCTTGACCCCGCCACAACGGAATCCATCCTCTCGCTGATCAAAAACATTAACCAGCAGCTCGGCATCACGGCGGTGATCATCACGCACGAAATGAGCGTGATTGAAAAAATCTGCAATCAGGTCGCCATCATCAGCCATGGCCACATCGCCGAAACCGGACCGGTGCAGGAAGTCTTTTTCCATCCGCGCACGGCGGAGGCCAGACAGCTTGTGATTCCCGAAGCCTTGCAGGACATGCCGCATGAGCACCTTTACAGAATCATCTTCAACGGGCGCTCCTCCTTTGAGCCGGTCATCGGTAATCTGGTCCTGGCGTGCGGCTGTCCTGTGAACATCATGTTCGCCGACACAAGGGACATCGGAGGAACGGCCTTCGGACAGATGGTGCTGCAGCTGCCCGCCGACGAAGCCGTCCGCAGGCGCGTCATTGAATATGCCGAAAAGGCGGGACTGATGCTGGAGGAAATGCGTCATGTTTGATCAGGACACGCTGGCAATGCTTTGGGAAGGCGTTATGGATACGCTGTACATGACGCTGGTATCTACCTTTTTTTCATACGTATTCGGCATGGTTATGGGCACGGTGCTTGTGGTCTGCCGCAAGGGGGGGATCAAGCCCTGTCCGGTGCTGTATGCCGTGCTGGATGTGGTGGTCAATCTGACCCGTTCCTTCCCTTTCCTTATCCTCATGATCGCCGTGATCCCCCTGACCCGTCTTCTGGTGGGGACCACCATCGGCAACAATGCAACCGTGGTGCCGCTGGTCATCGCGGCGGCCCCCTTTGTCGCGCGGCTTGTGGAATCATCCCTGCTGGAGGTTGATGCCGGTGTCGTGGAAGCGGCGCAGTCCATGGGGGCTTCGCCTGTGCAGATCATCCTGAAGGTGCTCCTGCCCGAGGCCAGACCGTCTTTGATCAACGGCAGCGCCATCGCGGCGACGACCATCCTCGGTTATTCCGCCATGTCCGGCGCCGTTGGCGGCGGCGGCCTTGGCAAGCTGGCCATCATGTACGGGTACAACCGCTATCAGACCGACATCATGTTCGCTACAGTGGTGCTGCTTATCGTGATTGTCCAGATTTTCCAGAGCATCGGCAACTGGGCGACCAAGCGCAGCGACCGGCGCATCTCTTGACACACGGTAAAGGGAATCGGCCCGGAAGCCTGTCCGGACCGCATATTCATAAACTCTTTTACGCACAGGGGAACATCATGAGCAGAATCGGCAACGTTTTTCTGGCGGCGGCGCTGTCGCTGGCCCTGTCCGGGACGGCCCTCGCCGCAGCCCAGATCCGCGTGGGAGCGTCTCCCACTCCCCATGCGGAAATTCTCAAGGTGGCCGGAGAACTTCTGAAACCGCAGGGATATGAGCTGAAAATCATCGAATATTCCGACTATGTGCAGCCCAATATGGCGTTGGAAAGCAAGGATCTGGACGCCAATTTCTTCCAGCACAAACCGTACCTTGACGACTTCAACAAGGAAAAAGGCACTTCAATCGTCTCTCTTGCCGCCGTCCACTACGAGCCGTTCGGCATCTACGCCGGCAGGACAAAAGCCATGGCGGATCTGAAGGACGGGGCCATTGTCGCCGTGCCTAACGACACCACCAATGAAGCACGCGCCCTCTTGCTCATGCAGTCGGAAGGCCTGCTCAAGCTGAAGCCCGGCGCCGGCCTTACCGCCACCCGCCGCGATATTGCCGAAAACCCGAAAAAACTCAAAATCGAAGAACTCGAAGCTGCCCAGCTTGTCCGCGCGCTACCGGATGTGAATGTTGCCATCATCAACGGGAACTACGCCATTCTCGGCGGGCTGAAAGTGGCCAACGCGCTGGCCGTTGAAGCGGCTGATTCCGTCGCCGCCACGACCTACGCGAACATTCTCGCGGTGCGCGCCGGAGACGAAAACCGGCCTGAACTCAAGGCGCTCGCCGCCGCCCTCAAGAGCGACGAGGTCAGGGAATTCATGAAAAAGAAATATGAAGGCGCCGTGGTTCCCGCTCAATAGGAAGCCTTCCCGCTTCTGAAACGGAGAAGTCGATCCTGCGGCTGAAGGGCGTTGTTCCGCCATTCCCACATGAGTCAGGCGTATCGTCCCGCATGAAACCAGGCGTCTTTTCCCGTTTTTCCGGGAAAGACGCCTGGTCTGCGTAAAGGGGAACATTGCTGCACGGTTTGACTTGACAGCTCCAGACGCACGGGTATCATGTCGCCGTTGTTCAGGATTCGGTACGCCGCCGCTGTTTTGCCGGGAGGGGAAGCATGAAATTTTGGCAGACTGCCGCCACGTTTTTCCTGACGCTGCTGTTCGCGGCGGCTGTCATGCTGCCGGAAAGGGCGGGCGCGGCGGAGAAGAGGGTGTGTGAACTGCGGGAGACGGCGAATCATCTGGAAATTTCCATCAAATATCCCGCTTTCGGCATTCCGGCTGTGGATGAGGCAGTCAAGCGCTGGGCAGAGCAGCTGGCGGCGCATTTCCATTCGGAATTCAGTGCCGAAGCCCAGGCCGAGACGCATGTCCCTTACCAGCTTCAGGCTGATTACGACGTGATCCGCGTGCCGGGCGGCGTGCTGGGCATTCTCTGGCGGGTATATTCCTACACGGCCGGGACGCACGGCGCGCTCGCTCTTGTATCTGCCTGTTACCTGCCGGAAAGCGGGAAAGCCGTCGTCCTGCAGGAGCTTTTCGGCAACCCGGAGGCGGCGCTCGGCATCATATCAGCAACCGCGCGGCAGGACCTGGAGCAGAAACTCGGCGACATGCTCCAGCCGGAAACGCTTCATACCGGAACCCTGCCGGAGCCGGATAATTTTTCCACATTCATGCTGACGGCGACCGCACTCAGGATCTTCTTCCAGCCATATCAGGTAGCGCCATGGGCAGCCGGTCCCCAGCATGTGGATATTCCCCTTGAAAAACTCTCTCCGGCAGCTCCCAGGCTGCGTCTGTGGGGAAAAGAATCCCCTCCCGAACGATGAAGATTGACGCAAAAACGCCTGAATAAGGCGTTTTTTGTTTTTCAGCGCATGAGCAGCCGGCGCATGGCGGCTAACATCTGTGTGGTCGGTTCGATATGGGTATCGGTAAGCCGTTCCAGCGATAATATGCACTGATGAATCAGCACGCTAAGGCCGTCAGCCACGGGATGGCCGCGTTTTCTGGCCACACGCAGCAGATGCGTTTCCGCCGGCGCGCAGACAAGCTCATGCACGGCGGCGGATGTGGGCAGGGCGTCCAGCGCTCCCGCTTCAATCCATTGCGCGGGGCAACCGTTCATGCCCATGGGCGTCGCATTGACAAGGCAGTCCGCGCCTGAAAGCGCTTTTTCCAGCTGATCGGCGGCAAAGCCCGTTATCTTTACCTTCCCGGCCATACCGTCAGGCACGGCGGAGCGGAGCAGCTCCTCCCCTTGTTCCTGTCTGCGGCAGCAGATGGTTACTTCAGCCGCTCCGGCAACGAGCAGTCTGGCCATCACGCCGCGGGCGGCATCCCCCGCTCCAAGAATGGTGAAGCGGCTTCCGGCAGCGCGCACCCGTGTATGATCAAGGGTGCGCAGCAATCCTTCGCCTTCAGTGCTGAACCCGTGCAGTTTGCCGTCGCGGACAAGCACAGTGTTCACGCTGCCGCATGTTTTCGCCTCGGGGGAGAGACTGTCCAGCAAGGGGACAAGGGCTGTCTTGTGCGGTGAAAGGATGGAAATCCCGGCCAAAGTCTGGCGCGCCGTGTCAAGCCAGCCTGTGAGCGCCGCCGGAGGAACCCGCAGCGTCTTGCAGGCATAGTTCAGCTTGAGACGGGCGAGAAGAGCCCCCATCAAACGCGGCAACAGGATGAAACTGACAGGATCGCCGATAATTGTAATGACTGGCCGCGGTGGAGGCGGGTACATGCGCATGCTTGCTCCTCTCAGAAAAAGGGGGGCGGGCGGCGCGGCTGTCGCGCGCCGCCAGAAAAGCTCACCGGGGAAAGAGCGGCAAAGGGACTCTTTGGAGGCCGGGTTCCTCCTTGGCTGTGAAAGACAGTGTTGTCGCGATGGGAACCTAGGCCAGATTCGCCATTACCGTATCCGCAAGAGCGAGGAAGGCGGATTTGGTCGGGCTGTCCTCAGGCATCAGGACGGCGGGGATGCCGCGGTCAGCGGCAACAACAGCCGCCGGGTCCAGAGGAATGGCGCCGAGGAAGGGGATGCCCTTGGATCTGGCCAGCTTTTCCCCGCCGCCTTTGCAAAACACGTTGATTTCCTTACCGCAATGCGGACAGACAAGCCCGCTCATGTTTTCCACCAGCCCGAGGATGGGCGCTTTCACCTGATTCAGGAAATCCAGCGCTTTGCGGACATCGGCCAGCGACACTTCCTGGGGGGTGGTGACGACGATGGCCCGCGCGTCCGGAATGGCGTCCATGACGGTAAGATGTTCGTCGCCGGTGCCGGGAGGCGAGTCAATGAGCAGCACATCCAGCGGCCCCCAGGTCACATCTGTGAGGAACTGGCGGATGACGCCGCTTTTAACGGGGCCGCGCCAGATAATGGCGGTATCGTGATCCGGGAGCAGGGCGTCCATGGAAATGGCGCAGAGATTTTCCGCGCAGCGCACGGGCAGCATGTGCCCGCGCTCATCGGCCATGATCTGCCCTGACAGGCCAAGCAGGCGGGGCACGCTTGGCCCGTGCAGATCCACGTCAAGCACTCCCACCTTCATGCCGCGCCGCGCAAGCGCCGCCGCCAGGTTGACCGTGACCGAACTTTTGCCGACGCCGCCCTTGCCGCTGACCACAAAAAGTTTATGGCGGACAGCCGCCATATTGTCGTGCAGGGCCTTTTCCTTCATCGCCTGTTCAAGGGGCATCCCGCCGGCGGGATTTTGTTTGGCTTGCATTATAAATGCTCCATAAATCGTGTTTGGTAAGGCTTTTTCTTATCAGCTTCGTTTTCAGGATACCATCCATGGTCGCCGACCAGATCGACAAAGGCGACGCTGCCTTTGTCCTTGCTCAGAGCCCTGGCGGTAATTTTGCCGTTTTCTTTGATCACGCGGACAAATCGCTGCTCGCGCCGGACCGCCCCGACAGGAATAATCATAAGGCCCGGATCGGCGAGCTGATCGACCAGCGGCTTCGGGATTTCGGGGCCGCCGGCGGTGACGATGATCCTGTCGTAAGGGGCGTTTGCCGGCCATCCGAGGGTGCCGTCCGTCAGGCAGGTGCAGACATTGCGGAGATTGAGCACCCGGAAAAGTTCTTTGACCTGCCGGTACAGCTCCCGCACCCGTTCCACCGTATACACCTCAAGGCGCATGGCGGCCAGCACGGCGGCCTGATAGCCTGAGCCCGTGCCGACTTCAAGCACTTTCATGCCGGGCGCGGCATGCAGCTGCTGGCTCATGTATGCCACGACATACGGCTGCGAGATGGTCTGACCGTATCCGATGGGCAGGGGATAGTCGGAATACGCGGACATCCACAGGCTTTCCGGCACAAACAGATGCCGCGGCACAAACCGCATGGCGTCAAGGACCCGACGGTCCGTGATGCCGCGCCGGATGAGCTGTTCTTCCACCATGCGGTGGCGCAGCCGCGCCGGATCCTGAATCAGGCGTGAAGGGGAAAATCCCATAAAACGTCCTGCCCTTTTTCGTATCAAAATGGCGTAACTAGAAATGCGTCTTACACGCAGAAACACCTGCAAGTCAACGCCGCCGCGGACAAAGAGACAGCGCCCATAAAAGCCGCGCCGGATACAACTTGCGAAATCAGCGGCATTATGTAAAAGTAGCACCACTGCCTTTGGGCAGCTCAAGCCGGCCCTTCCCGGTCCCTTTCTGTCAGAGCGGGGACTGATGCGGCCTTTGTCCCTATCGTAATGCCCGATTAACATTTTTTCTGCGAGTCATCACAACAGATGAAATTGAATATTATCAGAACAGGGCAGGGCAAAACATTCTCTTCAGGCTCCCGCGGCAGAAGCACAGCGTATACGTTTGTCTTTGCGCTTCTTTTTGTCGCTCTTGCCGCTGGTGCATATGTTTTTTTCAAGGATCTCAGCGGTCCTGAAATCGTCATGACGCCCATGTCGGGCTCGCTTTCGCCTGACCAGGAAATTTCCCTGACGCTGACCGACAAGTCTTCGGCAATCCGCTCCGTGTCTGCCGTCGTCCGGCACAGCGGAAAAACCATCCCCGCTTTTGACCGGACGTTCCCCGAAGAACTCCAGCAGCAGAAGCTGGCCTTCACCTTGAAAAACGCTGGCCTGAAGGACGGCTCGTATGTGCTTGAGATCGTGGCCCGCGACACCTCGCTGGCGGGGCTGGGACGGGGCAACAGCACCACGCTGACGTACCCGTTCGTGCTGGACTCTCAGCCGCCGCGCATCACCCTGCGCGCCCCGCCGCCAAGTCTGCGCCGCGGCGGTTCCGCCGTCTTTGTCTACAGCCTTTCCGAAGAGGTGGAAACCACCGGCATCATGGCCGCGGATATCTTTTTCCCCGCATTTCTCTTGAAAGACGGGGTATACTGCTGTTTCCTCGCTTTCCCCATCGATGTGCCCAAGACGCAGTTTGTGCCGCGCCTCATGGCCAAGGACAAGGCTGGGAACGTGACCAATATGGGGCTTTCGATCCATCTTCAGGATCGGACTTTCCGGGCGGACCGCCTGAATATCTCCGACTCGTTTTTGAACAGAAAGGCCCCGGATTTTGAGGAAATTCTCCCCGGCGGAAATGCGACGCCGCTGGAACGCTATCTGCGCATCAACAGCGAAGTGCGCGTCCAGAATGAAAAAACCCTCCGCGAACTGGCCGCCCGCACCGCGTCTGAATTTTTGTGGACCGACGAAAAATTCCAGCATCTGCCTGGATCCGCGATGCGCGCCGGTTTCGGCGACAACCGGACGTATTTCCATAACGATCAGCCCATCGACCGGCAGGTCCACATGGGCATCGATCTCGCCTCTGTAGCCCACGCCCCCATCCCCGCCGCAAACGACGGGCGGGTGATCTTCGCCGGTCCGCTTGGAATCTTTGGAAATCTTGTGATTGTCGATCATGGCATGGGGCTGATGTCGCTTTATTCGCACATGAGCCAGATCCTTGTTTCCGAAGGAGAATCCGTAACGAAAGGGCAGACCATCGCCAATACGGGAACAACGGGGCTTGCCGGCGGCGACCATCTGCATTTTGGTATCCTTGTGAATGGCATTCAGGTTCAGCCTCTTGACTGGCTCGATAAAAACTGGGTACGCGCGGCGATTACCGGACGCATTGAGGCGGCGCTTAAGCGTTGATCACCGGTATGGTAAGGCAGCTTTCGCTGCTTGAAGACAGTGGCAGGCACCGCGCGTGAAACGAAAAGACCCGCGTCAGCCGCTTGAGCGCAAACGCACGCGCTTTTAGCGTCAGGGCTGTCATCCGGACGTGTTTGAGGCTTTTTGGGGGGATTAAAGTCCGTGGACAAAATAAATATCGCGAACTGCCTGACCGTATCACGCATCGCGCTGGTTTTTCCCATAGTGGTACTGCTGTATTTTCCCTCGCTGTGGACGTGCTGGATCGCCGCCGCGCTGTTTTGCGTGGCTTCTTTTACCGACTATCTGGACGGCGCCATCGCAAGGCGGACCAATATGGTTTCCACGTTCGGCAAATTTCTGGACCCGCTGGCGGACAAACTTTTGATCAGCTCTGTGCTGATCATGCTTTCCACCCTGGAGTGGGTTCCCGCATGGATTGTCATCGTTATCGTCGGCCGCGAACTCGCCGTGACCGGGCTGCGCAGCATCGCTGCCGGTGAAGGTGTCATCATCGCGGCGGACAAATACGGGAAGCTGAAAACAGTCACCCAGATCTTTGCCATCATCCCCCTGATCATCCATTATCCCCTGTGGGGTATCCCCCTGCATTCCATCGGCACTTTTTTGCTTTACATTGCCCTTTGCCTCACGGTATTTTCCGGCATAAACTATTTTTACGGCTATTACGCCGAATGGAAAAAAAGGAACGCAGGCGCCCCATGATTGCAGATGAATCTTCCTCCCGGCGTTCGAGCCCATGGAAATACATTATCGTGGGGATCGCGCTGCTTGTGAATGCGACGCTGCTTTTCCGGCTTGTCTGGGGCCCGCAGAGCGTCGTCGCCTACCGTGAACTTCAGGCGAAAAAAGCTGACCTTTTGCGGCAAATCGCCGCCAAAGACGAGCAAAACGCCGAATTGAGCAGGGAGATCCGCCAACTCCAGGCTGGAGGCCTGGCGCTGGAACGGGCGATCCGCCAGCGTCTGAATTTTTCGCGAGAAAATGAGGTCCTGTACATCTTCACGGATGAATCAACCTCACGAGGAGTCGTTGGCCATGACGGCAAAAACTGAATGGTATGAAGAAATCCTTGCGCTGGATCCAGCCTCGAAGGTTTTTTTGCCTTTTGCCCAACATCTGGCGGCCGAGGGAGATTCCCGGAAGGCCGTTGCGATTCTCCGTCAGGGGCTTGCCAATCATCCCGAACATGCCGAGGCGCGGATACTGCTCGTCCACCTTTTGAACGGACAGAAGGAATATTCCGCGGCGGAACAGGAAGCCAGCGCCCTTGCCGGGATGCTGGACCGGTATCCCGGCTTCTGGGAGACGCTGGCGCGCCTGAAGGAATCGACGCACCGGGAAGCGGGGTTGCTGCTTCGTTTTGTAGGGGAAGTCACGCGCGGCGAAGCGCTTTCTCTCGCTGATGTCCTGGCACGGGGGCTTAGTGCCGCGTCCGACCCTGCCGGACAGGCGGCTTCTTCCTATGAATCTTCATCATTTCCATTGGAAGACGGGGAGACTTCAGTCCGGGACACCGCGTCAGAAAATCCGGCATCCGGCGGCGGCTTTTCCGGAGAAACAGCGCCGCTTAACCAGTCTGAAGACGATCCTGATGAGGCGGTGACGCTTCGGACGCGGTCCATGGCGGACGTGCTGGCTGATCAGGGCGATCTGGCCGGCGCGCTTGCTATTTATGAAGAGCTGGCTTTGCTGGCTCCAAAGGATGAGGCTCTGGGGCTGCGCATCGCGGAACTGCAGTCCCGTGCTTTTCAATCAGCCAGCCAAAGCGACGAGCATCTGGAGAATCTGGACATAAGTGACATTGACGCCGATCTGGATACGGACACGGCGGCGCTGGATGACGACGAAGGGCATGACGTGAAATGGATACTGGAAAATCTGGCCAGCCGGCTGGAAGCCCGCGCCGACCGGTGACAAAGCGGACGCGGAGACAGTTCTGACACTGCAATTTGTAACGATTGAGAACGGAGTCCATTACAGTGAATTTGCGCAGAATGATGGCCGTTTTCCTGGTCTCGGCTGTACCGTTGTGCGGGTGCAGCGCGGGAAGTTTCTGGGACAAGACCGTCTCCACAACCCAGTCATTATATTCAACGTATATCAACCCTCCGGCGGAAATCGACTATTCGGCCCTCGGCGATCTTGAGGATTACCAGATAACGCTGGCTCAAAAAATGCAGCATGTCGAAATACGTCTGGCGGATCTCGAACGGTACATGGTCGCTTCCGACCGCCCGCCTACGGCGGAAAGCGTTGCTGCAACGCAAAGCAGGTTCCCCTGGCTTTCCGGCATGGCCGCGGTCGATGCCGATGGTGAAGTCCTGGCGCAGGAACCGCAGTATTCGTTGAAACAGCTGGACTTTTCCCTTCTGACACAAAAATACGACGGCAATGTCCGGAACAGGTCGCTGGTGGGGCAGGTGCAGGAATCTCCCCTGGGAGCTGAAATCCTTCTCGGCGTTCCCATTTACAAGGATACGGAGTTTCTGGGGCTGTACGTCGTCCACTTCGATATCAGATCACTCATTGAGGGCATGCCGGATCCAGGCGGTATGGTTATCCTTTCTCCGGAAACAGTCGTCTGGCCGGGAAAATTTGCCATTGACGACACGCCGCTTGCGGGCGTGAAGTGGAAAAATGTTCTGTCCGGCAATGTTTCCGGCATGCTGAGCAACAAACAGGGCTCTTTTTACTGGATGGCCCGCTATCTTGGAGGAGAACCTCTTGTGTTTGCTGTTCCCGCGTCGGGAACGTTTCGGGAGGACGAATCCCAGGTGGCTTCTTTGTCACATTGACTTGTCAGCGCCGCGCGCTTTGCGCGGCGTTTCTTTTTTGGGGATATCAAGGAGGTCTGTATGACGGAAAACGCGGGCACCGAAATCACTGTCACCGAGCACCTGCTTTTGCAGCAGAAACGTTCGCCGCAGGCCACGGGACATTTTACAGCTCTGTTCAACGACCTGATTCTTTCTGCCAAAATCATTTCCCGCAGCGTGGCCAAAGCCGGACTGCTGGACGTTTTGGGCGGCACCGGCGCCGTGAATGTCCAGGGGGAAAATGTCCAGAAACTTGATGAGTTTGCGGATCAGGTCATGCTGTACCGGATGGAGCGTTCCGGCGTCCTCTGCGCCATGGCCTCCGAAGAACACGCCGAATTTGTCCCCGTCTCCGCCGCGTTCCCGCGGGGCAACTATATTCTGATTTTTGACCCGCTGGACGGTTCTTCCAATATCGACGCCAACATCAACGTCGGCACCATCTTTTCCATCCTGCGGCGTCAGCCGGGGAAAACCGGCGACATCACCATCGATGAGCTGCTGCAGCCGGGGCATAAGCAGGTGGCGGCCGGATATTTTCTGTACGGGCCTTCCACCATGCTGGTCTATACGACGGGGCAGGGCGTGCATGGATTCACGCTGGATCCCAGCGTGGGCGAATTTCTGCTGTCCCATCCCAACATGCAGATGCCGCCGGAAGGAAAAATCTACTCCGTCAACGAAGGCAACTGGGGCGCCTGGGACGCAAAAACGCGTCAGGCCATCGAATACTTCAAGACCCCCAACGAACGCCGCGGAAGCTGCTCCGCACGGTACGTCGGCTCGCTTGTCGCGGATTTCCACCGCACGCTGCTGTACGGCGGCATTTACATGTATCCCATGGATCACCGCGAAGGCAAATCGCGCGGCAAACTGCGTTACCTGTGCGAAGCCGCCCCCCTTGCCCTTGTGGCGGAAAATGCCGGCGGAGCCGCGACAGACGGCGTGCGCCGCATTCTGGACATCACGCCGGATAAGCTGCACGCCCGTGTGCCGCTGTTCATCGGCTCGAAAAACGACGTGGAAGCCGTCCGCGCCATCTACACAAACTGATCTTCCCGGCTGACTGGCAGACGCGGCGGAAGCCATGCCAACGTTGCGGCTCAAAGGCAGAAAAATCCATGTTGTGCCTCGGCATTGAAAGCTCCTGTGATGAAACCGCGCTGGCTCTGGTGCGCGACGGCGCGTGCGTTGACGCCGTGCTGGCCAGTCAGGTGGATGTGCATGCCCTGTTCGGGGGCGTGGTGCCTGAACTTGCCTCGCGCGAACACTACCGCTTTATCGGCCCGCTGTACGATACGCTGATGCGGCAGACGGGGCTGACGCTTGACGATGTTGACGTCATTGCGGTCACCCGCGGCCCGGGGCTTCTGGGGGCGCTGCTCGTGGGCGTCGCCTTTGCCAAGGGGCTGGCCGCGGGAAGCGGAAAACCGCTTGTCGGGGTCAACCATCTTCACGCCCATCTCATGGCGGCCAGCCTGGAACACGACATCGCCTATCCGGCCCTGGGGCTTCTGGTTTCCGGCGGGCATACGCATACGTACCGTATTGACGGCCCGACGCGGCTCTCCCTGATTGGGCGGACTCTTGACGACGCAGCAGGCGAAGCCTGCGACAAGTTTGCCAAGCTGCTGGGCCTGCCGTATCCCGGCGGGGCGATTATGGACCGTCTTGCCTCGCAGGGGCAGGCAGACGCAGGCCTGTTCCCTCGTCCATACACTCATACGGACAGTCCCGACTTCAGTTTCAGCGGTCTCAAGACGGCCGCCGCGCAGTGGCTGGACAAGCATCCGGAAGCCTTGGAAGCGGGACGGAAAGTGCGTGAAAAGGGGACGGACGGCGCGCCGTCGGTTTTGTGTGACGCCTGCGCGTCCTACCTGACGGCTCTGGCAGAGACACTTCGGATCAAACTCGCCCTCGCGCTTGAACGGACAGCGCCGGGAGAACTGAAAAGCCTGCTTGTGGCTGGCGGTGTGGCGGCCAATTCGCAGGTCCGGGCGGAAATGAGGGACTTTGCCGGAAAGCATGGTCTGAAACTGGTTTTGCCTTCGCCCAAACTGTGTACGGACAATGCCGTCATGGTTGCCCAGATGGGATGGCTTCTGGCGCAGGAGGGACGTTTTCATCCTTTGTCCGTGGCTGCGATTCCGCGTGGGCGGCGCATTCCCGATGATTTCTGCCAGAAAGGAGCGCCCGCCGTGCGGGAGGTCGTTTTGTGAGGCGTCCTTGACACCTCCCTGTTCCATACCTACAATTCATCAAAAATTCGTCCCCCTGCTTCAGGCTGGGGGGCAGCCTGTCTGAAGGAGAAAAATATGGCTCTTGCTGTCACCGATGCTGCGTTTGATACCACCGTTCTGAAATCCGAACAGCCTGTTCTGGTTGATTTCTGGGCTCCCTGGTGCGGGCCGTGCCGCGCCATTGGCCCCGTTGTGGAAGAGCTTGCCGCCGAATACGAAGGCAAGGTGCTGGTTGCCAAAATGAATGTGGATGAAAACGCAGAAACCCCCCGCAAATACGGTATCCGCGCTATCCCGACCCTGATTGTTTTCAAGGGCGGCGAAGTCGTCGAACAGGTGACAGGCGCCGTTGCCAAGGCCAATATCAAAAGCATGATTGAAAAGGCTCTGGCATGAAGCGCTATGACGCGCTTGTCCTCGGCGGGGGTCCGGCGGGCCTGACGGCCGCGCTGTACCTCTGCCGGTCCGGACTGAACGTTGCCCTCGTCGAGATGATGGCGCCGGGCGGCCAGATCCTCAAAACTGCGGACATCGCCAACTATCCCGGTTTTCCCAAGGGCATCTCGGGATGGGAGCTGGCGGATCTTTTTGCCGCTCACCTTGAGGATTATACGCTTGACCGCTACACCGAAACCGTGGCGACCATCGATCCCGCCCCCGGGGCCAACCGCCTGCTTGTCGGGCAGGAGTGGCTTGAGGCCAGGACCGTCGTCATCTGTTCCGGCGCTTCGCCGCGTCCGCTTGGCATCGCCGGTGAGGACAAACTGGTGGGGAAGGGGATTTCCTATTGCGCCTTGTGCGACGGCAACTTTTTCCGCGGACAGGATGTCGCGGTGGTTGGCGGCGGCAATTCGGCGCTGGAGGAAGCGCTTTACCTTGCCCGGATTGTCCGCAAGCTGTACCTCGTGCATCGCAGAGACGCGTTCCGCGGCGCCAGGGTGCTGGAAGAGCGTGTCAGAAAAACGGCCAATATCGAACTGGTGCTGAACAGTGTCGTCACGTCCCTGGAAGGCGGGAACGCCCTTACCGGCCTTATGCTGGAAAATGTGCGCACCCACGCTGTAAGCCGGCTTGCCGTGGACGGATTGTTTATTTTTGTGGGATATGCCCCCCAGAACGCCTGCTTCCCCTCCCAGCTCAAGCTGGACGAACACGGCTTTATCATCACTGACAATGAGATGCGTACCAACCTGCCGGGTATTTTTGCTGCGGGGGACATCCGTTCCAAACTGTGCCGCCAGGTAGCGACGGCCGTCGGCGATGGCGCCACAGCGGCTACGGCAGCCTTCAGCTATCTTGAACAACTGGATGCCTAGTATGAATTTTCTTCGCTTCGGCGTGTTATCCGCGTGCCTGTGCCTTCTTTCCGGCTGTGGCATTATTGACTATTACTTTTTGCCCGCTCCTGAGGATACCGTTCAGGAAATCTACGAGAACGCCCAGGACGCGATGCGGGACCAGCGCTACAAGGACGCCATCGAAAGTTATACAAAAATCAAGGATAACTATCCGTTCAGCCCGTACGCCATTGAGGCGGAACTGGCCGTCGGCGACGCCTACTATCTGCTGGAGAAATATCCCGAGGCGGCTGAATCTTACCGGGAATTTGAAACGCTTCATCCCCGCCACCAGTCCGCCCCCTACGTGCTGTACCAGATCGGCATGTCCGAGCTGAACAGTTTTACATCGTTAGACCGTCCCACGACCATGGTTCAGCAGGCGCTGGAGTATTTCAACCGTCTCCAGGAGACATACCCGGATACGGACTATGCGGCCAAGGCGAAGGAACAAATCATTGCCTGCCGCAAGATTCTGGCCGAGCATGAGCTTTTTATCGGCGACATGTTCTGGCGCATGGAGAAATACGGTTCCGCCCGTGAACGCTATCTGTACGTGGTCAACAATTACCCGGACGTGCCGCAGGTCCCCGAACACGCGGCCAAGAAAGCGGAAGCCGCCTATTTCAAGGACAGGGAACAAAAGGCCGAGCAGGACCGCCGCAAAAAGCATGGCCATTGGCGGGACTGGTTCGACTGGCTGTAACCTTTCTCAGTGATGGCTCAAACGAAAAAAACCGGACTATTCCGGTTTTTTTCGTTTAGGGCCGGGCGAAGCACAGCCTGACCGCTGGACAAACGCCTCCCCGCCCGAAAGCGGCAAAGGCACCGGCGTCATGGCAGGGAAGAACCGGGCATCAGAAAAGGAAAAAGGCTTTGCGCCTGCCAGCGGTTTCGCGCGGGGACGCGGGACTGCCCGGGGAGGTGAAAAACTGGCCGAAGCGACTGGAGATTTCGCGCAGGAGTGCGGAGACGTCAGCGAATGATGCAGTTTTTTCCCGCGGCGTCAGCCTGCTGCTGCAGGACGCGTATCTCGTCAGGCCCCAGAGGTGAACCTTCACCTGAAAAATATTCGGGGCGCAGCACCCGTTCCAGACGGATGGCCTGAAGATACACGGGAGAATCGCCCGCGCAGGCGAGAATCCGGGCAAAACTCCCGTGCGAGATAAACGGCGCGGCGCAGGGAATCCGGAATTCATGCGGCACGCGTGAGGCGCGCAGGCACGCCATGCTTTCGGCGATGGCCTTCCCCTGTCTGGCGGAACAAAGCGCTTCCGGATACGCCAGCGGATCGGCTTTGACGTCCATGGCCACATAATCAAGCAGGTTTTCCCTGAAAAGTTCCCGCAGGACATCAGGATGACTGCCGTTGGTGTCCAGTTTGACCGCGAGGCCGCGCTTTTTCAAGGCTTCGCAGAAAGCGGGCAAATCCGGCTGGAGGGTTGGCTCGCCGCCGCTGATGACAACGCCCTGCAGGCGGGCCTGACGCTGGTCAAGAAAACCCGTCAGTTCGCCGGCGGCCAATTCTTCCGTTCCGAGCGCTGGGACCAGCGCGGGATTATGACAGTAGGGGCAGTGGAAATTGCAGCCCTGCGTAAAAAGCAGGGCCGCAACTTTTCCGGGGAAATCAATGAGTGTCGTTTTTTGCAGCGCAGCCAGGCGCATAATCAGCCAGCCATGACCTTTTTCGGTATTTCATAGGGCGTGCGCGCGGCATATTCGGCCTGTTTGCCGTCGTTCCAGCGCTTGATCGGGCGCAGATACCCCACCACACGGGAATAGACTTCCGTTTCGTGAGCACAAACCGGACAAGAGCGGACATCGCCCTTCAGATAGCCATGGTCCGGGCAAATGCTGAACGTCGGCGTCAGGGTGAAGTAGGGCAGGCCATAATTATCGGTAATAGTGTGCACCAGATTGCGCACGGTACGCACGTCGGTAACCGCTTCGCCGAGGAATCCGTGCAGCACGGTGCCGCCGGTGTAGCTGCGCTGGAGGCTGTCCTGAAGATCCAGCACGTCGAAGATGTCGGTGGAATAATCCACAGGCAGATGGGTGGAGTTGGTATAATACGGCTTTTCCGCGCCCGCCTTGCCGCACGCGGAGATAATGTCGGGGTAGGCTTTCTGGTCAAGCAGGGCCAGCCTGTACGAAGTCCCCTCGGCCGGAGTGGCTTCCAGATTGAAATTCTGCCCGGTCTCTTCCTGATAGGCCGACATGCGTTCGCGCATGTGCGAAAGGACACGCAGCGCAAACGCCTGTCCCTCAGCGGTAGCGATGGTTTTGCCAAACAGGTTGACGCAGGCTTCATTCATGCCGACGATGCCAATCGTTGAGAAATGGTTGGCCCAGTAGGTTCCGGTGCGGGCCTTGACGTCGCGCAGATAGAACACGGTGTAGGGATAAAGCCCGCCTTCCGTAAAGCGTTCCAGCTCCTTGCGCTTGATTTCCAGGCTGGTTTTGGCGAGATCCATGAGGTTGTCAAGCCGATCCATGAATTCCTGTTCATTCTTGGCAAGGTAGCCCAGGCGCGGCAGATTGATGGTCACCACGCCGATGGAACCGGTCAGCGGGTTGGCGCCAAACAGGCCGCCGCCGCGCTTGCGCAGTTCGCGGGTATCAAGACGCAGGCGGCAGCACATGGAGCGTGCGTCCTCCGGCGACATATCCGAATTCACAAAGTTTGAAAAATAAGGGATGCCGTATTTGCCGGTCATCTTCCAGATGGCGTCGAAGCGGTCGCTGTTCCAGTCAAAATCCTTGGTGATGCTGTACGTGGGGATGGGGAAGGTGAATACCCGGCCCTTGTTGTCGCCTTCCATCATGACTTCGGCGAAAGCGCGGTTCAGCACGTCCATTTCCGCCTGATAATCGCCGTACACGGTGTCCTGATCGACGCCGCCGATGACGACGGGCACGTTTTTCAGCATGGAGGGGACGTTCATGTCCAGAGTGATGTTCGTGAATGGCGTCTGGAAGCCAACGCGGGTGGGGATATTGATATTGAAGACAAATTCCTGAAGCGCCTGCTTGACCTCGGCATAGCTGAGATTGTCCGCGCGGATGAACGGGGCGAGCAGGGTGTCGAAACTGGATACGGCCTGCGCGCCGGCGGCTTCGCCCTGAAGCGTATAGAAGAAGTTGACAAGCTGCCCGAGAGCCGACCGCAAATGCTTGGGCGGGGCGCTTTCCACGTTGCCGGCGATGCCCTTGAAGCCGCAGCGCAAAAGATCGGCAAGATCCCAGCCAACGCAGTAGACGGACAGCAGGCTCAGATCGTGGATATGAAAATCGCCTCTGGTGTGCGCATCGCGGATGGAGGCGGGATAAATACGGTTCAGCCAGTATTCGGAAGTGATGTCCGAGGCGATATAGTTGTTCAGCCCCTGCAGCGAAAAGCCCATGTTGCTGTTTTCCCGGACGCGCCAGTCCAGCTTGTTGAGATAGCCTTCCATAAGCTCGACGTTGGCGCCGGTCTTGATCCTGCGCAGCTGGGCGCGCTGTTCGCGGTACAGCACGTAAGCCTTGGCCGTGCTCCGGAACGGCGAACGCAGAAGAACCTCTTCAACCACATCCTGAATGGTTTCCACCTCGGGCGGATCCGGCAGATGCAGCGCCTGGGCCAGCTCCAGCACCTGCATGGTCAGGCGGCGGGCTTCACGCTCTTCAAATTCCCCGGTGGCTTTCCCCGCTTTCAGGATAGCGGCTGTTATTTTCGCTGCATCAAAATCCACAACCCGGCCGTCACGTTTTTTTATGGCAGTAAAGTACATGAAACCCCCTCCTTCCGGGAGGATCGTGAATTGTGGGCGTACTGAGGGAGAAACAAAAACTCCGCCGCGAAAGCAGGGCGGAGGACAGGCTTTTGTCCTCGAAAACCGCAGACAAATGCCCCGTTGCCCCCGGTTTGTCCATATGACAGAGTATTGAGCAGGTCTTCCGGCTGTCCAGCTTCTTCCGGCCTTCCCAAAGCCTGGCTTCAGTGACCAACGGGGGAAAAAGCGTTTTCTGGTATACGGCGGCGGGACCGCTCCCGCTTTTCACGGGATTCCCTATCAAGCCCCGAAGGGCGCTCAATGGAAAGATCCTAACCGGAGACGCCTGACTGAGTCAACAGATGAGAGGCTTACGGAGCGGTGCTGCAGCCTTTCTCATAATTTAAAAAGAATAATAAAAACAATAAAATATAATATGTTAAAGCAGAGCTTTCAGAACAGAAAAGCAGTTAAATCTTATTGATAACTAATCTCTTTTGAGAAAAGAAAAATTTTTGATTTTTTCTAGAAAAAAATTTTAAGGCTTCAGATTGGAATGATCTTGCCTTTCCCCTTTTTCCATGCCGGTTACAGCGTCTTTTCGGAAAGAGTCTTTTCTTTACGGAAGAAAAATATTCTTTTTTTTTGTATTCCGATAGCAACAGCAAAAAATAGACGTTTACGAAAAAAAAGGTATACTGATTCCATTGCTTTTTCTCCGCATCGCCTGTTTTTCAGGCAGTTATTTTTTTTGTGAAAACCATTCTCAGGAGAGAGGCTGAGGGAGGACACATGCAGTGGCTTATGGATGTATTGAACAGCATTAACTCGATTGTCTGGGGCCCGATTATCATTATTCTGATCCTTGGAACCGGGCTGTACCTGAGCTTTGGGCTGAAGTTCCTGTCGCTGAGGGAAATCCCGCGCGGATTCCGTCTGATGTGGCGCGGCCGTGAAAAGCGCGACGAGCTGGAAGGCGAACTGTCTCCCTTTGAAGCTCTGATGACGGCTCTGGCGGCCACCGTCGGCACAGGCAACATCGCCGGCGTGGCCACAGCCATCTTTACCGGCGGGCCCGGCGCGCTGTTCTGGATGTGGTGCACAGCCCTTGTCGGCATGGCCACCAAATACGCGGAAACCGTGCTTGCCGTGCATTACCGCGAGGTGACCCCCGCCGGCAACGTGGTGGGCGGCCCCATGTATTTCATCAAAAACGGCCTTGGTCCCAAATGGATGTGGCTGGGGACGCTTTTTGCCCTGTTCGGCGGACTCGCCGGATTTGGCATCGGCAACATGGCCCAGGCCAATTCCATTGCTGACGGCCTGCACAACGCCTTCGGCCTCCCTGTCGAAGTGTCCGCGGTTCTGCTGCTTGTTCTGGTCGGGAGCGTGGTGCTGGGCGGCGTCAGCCGCATCGGTTCCGTATCGGGCAAGGTGGTGCCGTTCATGGCCGTTGTCTACGTCCTTGTGGCGCTGCTTATCCTCCTCATGAACATGGACAAGGTTCCTTCCATGTTCGCGCTGGTAGTCAAGGAAGCCTTCACGCCTACCGCCGCGCAGGGCGGCTTCGCCGGGGCGACGGTGATGATGGCCATCCGTTACGGCGTGGCCCGCGGAATCTTTTCCAACGAAGCCGGCCTCGGCAGCGCCGCCATGGCGCACGCCACAGCCACGGTCAATAACCCCGTCAAGATGGGGCTTATCGGGATGCTTGGCACATTCATTGATACCATCATTGTCTGCAGCATGACCGGCTTTGCCATTCTTGTTACGGGAAGCTGGACTTCCGGCCTCACCGGCGCGCCCCTGACATCAAAGGCGTTTGAGGCCGCGCTGCCCGGCGTCGGCAGCGCCATCGTCGCTTTGTGCCTGGCGCTGTTCGCCTTCACCACCATTCTTGGCTGGTGCGTATACAGTGAGCGCTGCTGGATTTACCTCGCGGGCGACAAGGCGCTGAAACCTTTCCGCATCATCTTCACGCTGGTCGTGCCTGTCGGCGCCGTGGCCCAGCTGGATATCGTGTGGACAGTGGCCGATATCCTGAACGCGCTTATGGCCGCGCCAAACCTGGTCGCGCTCATTCTCCTGAGCCCCATGCTCTTCAAGATGACCAAGACCTATCAGGATTCGCCCAACAAGGATGACCTTCTTAAATAACCGCGCCATGCGCATCCGCGGATAACATCGGGCGGCGGGAAGTTTTTCCCGCCGCCCGTTTATTGGGCCGGATACCGGGGCAGGAATCCTGACGTTGCATCTCAAAGACCATCAGGGTACATTCTTCACGGTTAACCTGTCTCTGGAGGAAAGCGCCATGCCCACCCCCTCTTTTGTGCCTGTCCCCCGTTTTCACCGGGAACTATTGCCCGCATGGGCCAGGGATTTTGCTCCGTGCGTCCCCTGGACGGATTCCAACGCACTGCTGACAGATCTGCCGTTATCCCGGCGCGAAACCGAAGCCGTCCTGCGCGAATGGCGGGACATGGCTCCCGGCCTGCTTCGTCAGGAGGCCGTGCGGGTGGCGGCGCTTGCCGCGGCCGACGACGGCCTTTTGCCTGGCGAGGCGAGCGCGCTTGAAACGTTTCAGGGGAGGAAAAAGGACGAGGCGTCATTGCTGCGCCAGCGGGCCCAGCGTCTTTTGCTGATGGCCTGGGTGCAGGAAGAGCGTGTGCTTGAGATGCGCGCGCTCAATTCGCGTTTTGCCGAACAGGAACAGCGGCTGGCCCGTCTGCTGGCTGATGATGAGGAAGAAAGCCTCAGGGCGCCTGTCAGGCCCCGTGATGACAGCGCGGCATTGCTGGCGCCGTGGGGTTTTGTGCTGGAATCGCTGTTCTGGTTTTTGCCCTGTGACGCGGCCCTGCTGGTGACAGACCCGCTGATGACGGCCGAACTCGCCTTCCTGGGCGCGATGGATGCGGCTTTGGCAGAAGACGTTTCCGTCGTACCGGCTGTTCCCAGGCTGCGCGGCGTCCGCGTCGCACCTGACAGGCTGCTCAAAAAAAAGTTGCCCGAGGGACTTGGCGAACAGCCGCGGCTGTTTATCATTCATGAATAGAACAGCGGGATGGAGACAAACGTGCCCGAAACGTTTCCCTTCGCCCCTAAAGGGGTGATTTTTGACTGCGACGGCGTGATGATTGATTCGCGTTCAGCGAATATCGGCTACTACAACCTGCTGCTGAAAATACTGGGAAAGCCGCCTCTGACAAAGGAACAGGAAGATTACGCCCAGATGGCCACAGCGCGCCAGGCCGTGGAGCAGGTGATGACTGAGGACGAGCTGGCCCGCCTGCCTGATATCTGCGCGCGCTACCCCTACAAGGAAAACACCCTGCCGACGTTGCGGCTGGAACCATATTTTGCGGAGTTCGCCCGCTGGCTGAAGGGGCAGGGGGTGCGGCTGGCTGTGCATACCAACCGCGGCGGGGGCGTCTGGGATGTGCTGGATCATTTTGGCATCAGCGGCCTCTTTGATATTGTCATGAATGTCCAGCTTGCCAGGCCCAAGCCGGACCCGGACGGCGTTGACCGCATTGTCTGGGAATGGGGATTAAAGCCGGAAGAAATCTGCTTCGTGGGGGACAGCGACACAGACATGGGCGCGGCGAACGGCGCTGGAGTCCCCTTTGTCGCTTACAAAAATCCCCGGCTGGCAGCGGTGTGGCATACCGGAAGTTTTTTGGAACTTAAAGAATCACTTAAAGGATATTTTGCCGGCCATGGAGGAGCGCAAGCATGATTCTGCTTGGAAACATCATTCTGGCGGTGGCTTTGATCGCAAAGACGCTGCTGAATATATACTTCTGGATCGTCATCGCGTCGGCGCTGCTCAGCTGGGTGCGCCCCGACCCGTACAGCACCGTCATGCGGGCGCTGACAGCGCTGACAGAGCCGGTCTTTTACCGTGTGCGCAGGCTGCTGCCGTTCACCTATACCAACGGGATTGACTTTTCACCCGTGGTGGTGCTCATTGCCATCCAGCTTGTGGAGATGATTGTCGTGAAAAGTCTGCTGGAATGGGCTTCCCTGATAAGATAGCAGGTTAGGTCCGTTCAGGGGAAAATTGAGATAAACCATCTCAAAGTTATTCCCTTTCGCCAATTTTTGATATATACAGGGAAAAAGCCGACGAGTCGGCAGGTTGTTCCTTTACACCACAGGAGGCTGATATGGGTCAGGACGAACAGGAACTGCTGAGAAAATACGCTGAACAGGATCCCGAACTGAAAGAATTGCTTGATGAGCACGTATTATTTGAAAAGCAGCTTGAAAAGCTTGAATCCAAAAGCTTCCTGACTCCCAAGGAGCAACAGCAGATGAAGCAGCTCAAGAAGGAAAAACTCGACGGCAAAACGCGCATGTATGCCATCTTGGACAAATACCGCGCACAACAGAAGTAAGTCAGGCAAAAAAAACATGCAAATGACCGGCGCCTGTATCCTGATGGAATGCCTGAAAAGGGAAGGCGTCGAGGTGATTTTTGGTTTTCCCGGCGGCCAGATCCTCGACACTTACGACGAACTCTCCAGACATCCTCAATTGCGTCACATCCTTGTCCGGCACGAGCAGGGCGCGGCCCACGCGGCTGACGGCTATGCCCGCGCCACAGGCAAGGTTGGCGTATGTTTTGTCACTTCCGGCCCCGGCGCCACCAATGCCGTGACCGGTATCGCCACCGCCTACGCGGATTCAATCCCCATGGTGATCATCTGCGGGCAGGTGGGAACCCAGCTTATCGGCAACGATGCGTTTCAGGAAGTTGACATCGTTGGCATCACAAGGCCCTGTGTCAAACACAACTTCCTTGTCAAGGATATCAAGACGCTGGCCTGGACCATCCGGCAGGCGTTCTACCTTGCCCGGTCGGGCAGGCCGGGGCCGGTGCTCATTGACTTCCCCAAAGACATCCAGAAGGGCAAAACCGAGTTCGTCTGGCCTGAAACAGTATCGCTGCGGAGCTATAACCCGACGTACAACCCCAACGTCAACCAGCTCCGCCGGGCGATGGAACTTCTCCGTGACGCGAAAAAGCCCCTGCTGATGGTAGGTGGCGGGGTTATCCTTGCCAACGCGCACGACGCCATCTGCACCCTGGCCCGCGAAATGCAGCTGCCCGTCATCGGTTCGCTCATGGGGCTGGGCGGCTTTCCCGGCTCGGATCCGCTGTGGCTTGGCATGGTGGGGATGCACGGGACCTATGCCGCCAATATGGCCATCAGCGAATGCGATGTGCTTCTGGCGGTCGGGACGCGCTTTGACGACCGCATCACCGGGCGCATTGCCGATTTCGCGCCGCACGCGCGCATCATCCACGTAGACATCGATCCGACCTCCATCCGGAAAAGCGTCAACGTGGAAGTACCCATTGTCGGCGACAGCCGGATAGCGGTGGAAGGCCTGCTCGGCCTGCTGCATTCGGGCAAATACCAGAAAGACTGGACAGGCGCGCATGACGCGTGGATCGGGCAAACACACGCCTGGAAGAAAGAGCATCCCCTGACATGGACTCCCGGCGATGCGCTCAAGCCCCAGCAGGTGCTGGAGGCCGTCAACAGGCTGTGCAAGGGCAGGGCCATCATCACGACAGAAGTGGGGCAGCACCAGATGTGGGTGTCCATGTTCTGTGCCTTTGACAATCCCCGCACGCTGATCACCTCCGGCGGCCTCGGCACCATGGGCTACGGTCTTCCCGCGGCCATCGGCGCCCAGGTCGGCAAACCCGGCACACTGGTTGTGGACATCGCCGGAGACGGCTCCATCCAGATGAATATTCAGGAGCTGATGACCGCGGTGGAAAGCCGCCTCCCTGTCAAAGTGATTATCCTGAATAATCAGTATCTTGGTATGGTCCGTCAATGGCAGGAGCTGTTCTACGGGCACAACTATGTGGCGACCGATATGAAGGGGCAGCCCGATTTCGTCAGGCTGGCCGAAGCATACGGCGCCGAAGGCTACAGGATTACCAACGCGAAGGGGCTTGAAGAAACGCTGCCGCTCGCGCTGGCCTCGCCGAATCCCGCCGTCATTGACGTTCAGGTTGAACGCGAGGAAAACGTGGTCCCCATGGTTCCCGGGGGATCCGCCCTGAACGAGATGGTGTTGTAGCTGAATTTCTGTGCCTGAGCGCGCGTTGAGGAGGATGCATGCGGCGTGTTCTTTCGGTTCTGGTGGAAAATGAACCAGGAGTTCTGTCCCGTGTGGCGGGGTTGTTCAGCGGTCGGGGATTCAATATCGAATCGCTGACTGTGGCGCCGACGCTTGAAGAAAGCGTCTCGAACATGACCATCACCACCAGCGGGGAAGAGCAGGTTATTGAGCAGATAGTCAAGCAGCTGCGCAAGCTGGTGACCGTCATCAAGGTCTCTGATTTCAAGAATGTGGCCACGGTTGAGCGTGAAATCGTCATGCTGAGGGTACATGCGGAAGAAGCCAAGCGCGGCGAAGTTCTGCGCATTGCCGAAATTTTCCGCTGCAAAGTCATTGACGTAAGCCTCTCGGACCTGACGCTTGAAGTCACCGGAGACAGAGAGAAGATCCAGGCCATTATCCAGCTTCTGCAAAAATTTGGCATCAAGGAAATCGTCCGTTCCGGCACGCTTGCCCTGCGGCGGAGCATGCAGGCGGAATAATCCGGACGGGCAAACCGCAATCAGGCCTCCCTTTTTCCGGAGGCTCTTGCTTTTTATCAAAAGGAAGGCTAACTCCACTTTCCACGGGAAATGGATTTTGCGATGGGCGTCCGCCGTCGGGGCGCCCCAACCTATTGAACCGGCGCGTGACGCGAAGCCGGTTCTTCATGCGAGGGACTATTCATGAAGACCTATTATGATCAGGACGCCGATCTGAGTGTGTTGAAAGATCAGACCATCGCCATCATCGGCTATGGCAGTCAGGGCCATGCCCATGCCCAGAACCTGCGCGATTCCGGCATGCGCGTTATCGTGGGCCAGCGCCCCGGCGGCGCCAACTACCAGCTGGCGAAGGAACACGGCTTCGCCCCCATGAGCGCGGCCGAAGCCGCGGCCAAAGGCGATATGATCATGATCCTCGTTCCTGATCAGCATCAGGCCCGCCTGTACCGTGAAGCCATCCAGGCGGAACTCAAACCCGGCAAAACCCTGATGTTCGCCCACGGCTTCAACATTCACTTCGGCCAGATCGAACCCCCCAAGGATGTGGACGTCATCATGGTCGCCCCCAAGGGCCCCGGCCACCTCGTTCGCCGTACCTTCACGGAAGGCGGCGGCGTGCCCTGCCTCGCGTGCGTGCATCAGGATGCTTCCGGAAAAGCCATGGCCAAGGCCCTGGCGTATGCCCGCGGCATCGGCGGCACCCGTTCCGGCGTTATTGAAACGTCCTTCCGCGAAGAAACCGAAACCGACCTCTTCGGCGAACAGGCCGTGCTGTGCGGCGGGATTACTGCGCTTATCAAGGCAGGTTTTGAAACGCTGGTTGAAGCCGGTTATCAGCCGGAAATGGCCTATTTTGAATGCATGCATGAAATGAAGCTGATTGTGGACCTGATGCATGAAGGCGGCATGAAGAAAATGCGCTATTCCATCAGCGACACCGCCGAATTCGGCGACTACTGCACCGGCCCCCGCCTCATCACCGATGAAACCCGCAAGGAAATGCGGCAGATCCTGCGCGAAATCCAGGACGGCACCTTCGCCCGCAAGTTCATCCTTGAAGCGCAGGCCGGCTATCCTGTGTTCAAGGCGCGCCGCCGCATCGAAGCTGAACACCAGATTGAAAAAGTCGGCGCCGAACTTCGCTCCATGATGCCCTGGCTGAACAAAAAGTAATTGTTAGAACCTCTTTGCCAGATAAAAAGCCTCTTCCGGACATTCCAGAGGAGGCTTTTTCATTATTTGCCGTTTGCCGCGGCGGCGTTGCGACGGTTTTACGGGAAGAAGGCTGGCTGCCTTGTGGTCAAACGTGAAGGGCAGCCGGCCAGTCTTTTTTCACACCGTGACAAGCTCATATCCCGCGCTGCCAAGGCCTACGGCTTCGGCATGTTCCAGCTGGCTGCGCCAGTTGGTGGTGGGATGGATACAGGTGAAATGATCCCCGTGCGCATGGGAACCCTCGCCGAGGACGCTCGAGGCGATCACAGGGGCGGCATTCACCGCGTCAATACAGGCATGATCCAGCGCCACGGGATCGAAACTCGCGAACATGCCGATGTCAGGCACGACGGCGGCGTCGTTTTCTCCGTGGCAGTCACAGTAGGGCGAAACTTGGTTGACGACGCTGATGTGGAAATGGGGCCGCCCGTCCACCACCGCCTTGGCGTATTCAACCATGCGGCGGTTCACGTCGTTGCCATTGGCATCGATGCTGCTTTCAATGGCGCTGAAATTGCAGACCCCGATGCAGCGGCCGCAGCCGACGCATTTTTCGTGGTCAATGTACGCCTTGTGCTCTGTGATGGTAATGGCTCCTTGTGCACAAAAACGGGTGCAGGTACGGCAGCCCCGGCATTTTTCCGCAATCACGGACGGTTTGCCGTTGCAGTGCATGGCCATTTTCCCCGCGCGGCTGCCGCATCCCATGCCGATATTTTTGATGGCGCCGCCAAAGCCGGTCATTTCATGCCCTTTAAAATGGCTCAGGGAAATAAAAATATCCGCGTCCATGATCGCCCGCCCGATGAACGCGGAGCGGAGGATCTTTCCGCCGTTCACCGGCACTTCCACATCATCCGTTCCTTTCAGGCCGTCGCCGATAATAAGCTGGCATCCTGTCGTCAGCGGGGAAAAGCCGTTTTCGTTGGCGGCGGTCAGATGCTCCAGCGCGTCTTTCCTGCGCCCCACGTACAGCGTGTTGCAATCTGTGAGAAAAGGCCGGCCCCCGAGGGCTTTCACCCTGTCCGCCACCTGTTTCGCAAAATTCGGGCGCAGAAAGGAAAGGTTTCCCGGCTCCCCAAAATGGAGCTTGATGGCCACGAATTTGTTTTCAAAATCGATCTGCTCAACGCCCGCCGCGCGTATCAGCCTGTCCAGTTTGTCCAGCAGGCTGGTCCCTACCTTGCAGCGCATATCGGTAAAATAGACTTTTGAGGCTTTCATGACAGTATTCTCCTTGAAGCGTACGGTAAAATAGTGGCGGGTAAACCTGATTTTTCCTTCACCATACAGAAAGAAAACAAGTTTGGTCAATAAAAAAACAGAAGTTGGGGATTGCCTTCCGCTTTTTCCCCTTCTCCCCCTTGACGAAGGACGCGCCGGTTTTATGTTTCCTTTCAGTTTCTCACCAAGACGGTAAAGGAGACACCCATGCCTGAAGCTGTGACCAAACAGTATCAATTCCGCGCCGAAACCTCCAAGGTTCTGGCGATCCTGACGCATTCCCTCTATACCAACCGCGAGATCTTCCTGCGCGAACTCATTTCCAACGCCTCTGACGCCGAAGAAAAGCTCCGTTTTCTGCAAAGCAAAGGCGAACACGTGCGTGATGAAGAGCTGCCTCTTGAAATCCGCATCAAGGCCGACAAAGTAGCCAAAACCCTTTCCGTCACTGATGCCGGCATCGGCATGACCTCCGCCGATATGGAACAGAACCTCGGCGTCATCGCCCATTCCGGCACGGAGCAGTTTTTGAAAGAGCTGGAAGCCGGCAAGGAAGATGCCTCAGCGATTATCGGACGCTTCGGCATTGGCTTTTATTCGGTGTTCATGGTGGCTGACAAGGTCGATGTGGTTTCCCGCGCGGCCAGAGGCGACGAGCCGGCTTATCGCTGGTCATCGTCCGGCGTCGGCGATTTTACCATCACGGAGCTGAATTCCGAAGAAGATCTCGCTTCCATCAAACGCGGAACTACGGTGACCCTGTATCTCAAGAAGGACGCCGAGGAATTTCTGGAGACATGGAGCCTTGAAAATATCATCCGCAAGCACTCCAGTTTCGTGCCGTTCCCCGTGCTGGTGGAAGACAAGCGCGTGAACACGACTCCCGCTCTCTGGCGCGAACCGAAATTCTCCATCAAGCCCGAACAGTACGCCGACTTTTACAAGTTCCTCACCTACGATTCGGAAGCGCCCCTCGCCACGCTGCACATGTCCGTGGACGCGCCGGTGCAGTTTGCCGGCCTCATGTTCATCCCCGATCACGACAGCGACGCCTTCAACCTCCAGCGCGAGAAATGGGGGCTTGATCTCTATGTCCGGCGCGTGCTGATTCAGCGTGAAAACCGCTCGCTCCTTCCGGAATACCTGTCGTTCTACAAAGGCGTTGTCGATACCGAGGATCTGCCGCTGAACATCTCGCGCGAGACCCTCCAGGAAAACGTGGTCCTGCGCAAAATCGCCCAGACCGTGCTCAAGCAGGCGCTTTCCGACCTTGAACGCATGGCCGGAAAAGAACCGGAACAATACAGCAAATTCTGGAAGCATCACGGAAAGATCTTCAAACTCGGGTACAGCGATTACGCCAACAAAGACCGCGTGGCCGGACTGCTGCGCTTCAATTCGTCGGCTCTCGACGCCGACGGGCTGACTTCCTTCGACGAATACATCAGCCGCGCCAAGGCCGGCCAGAAAGAAATCTGGTTTGCCGCCGCGCCCAACCGCGAAGCCGCCCAGGTCAACCCGCATCTCGAACAGTTCCGCCGCAAGGGGCTTGAGGTTCTGTACCTGTACGAGCCGGTGGATGAATTCTGCCTTGAAACGCTGGACAAATACAAAGATTTCAGCTTCAAGCCCGTCGAACACGCGGACATGAGCGTCATTGACGCTTACCCCGACGTCGAGGACGCCGCCCCCAAGGCCGCCCCGCTTTCCAGCGAAGAGGAAAACGCCTTTGAAGGCCTCCTCGCCCGCATCAAAACCGTCCTTGGCGACCGCATCACCGACGCGCGCGTGTCACAGCGCCTGACAGACAGCCCCGCCTGCCTGATAGCCGCGGACGAGCATGTGACCTCGTCCATGGAAAAGATCATGCGGATCATGCAGAAGGATGAATCCATCCCCAAAAAGATTTTCGAGATCAACCGCGACCATCCGCTGCTGCGTTCGCTGCTGCGCGTATACAAGTCCGGCGCCGACGACTCCCTGCTTGACGGCATGATCCAGAATCTCTTTGATTCAACCCTGATGCTTGACGGCTATGTGGCCGACCCTCACGCGCTCGCCATGCGGACAAACAAGCTTCTGGAACAGGCCAGCGGCTGGTACGCCGACCTGCGCGCCATGAAGTAACGCATCAAAAACGGCATATCACAAAACAGCCCCGCGGTTTTTCCGCGGGGCTGTTCCTTTTTCCGTGGCCTCCAGCCGGTTCAATCGACATACGTACGGTTGTTCTTGCCAAGGGAGCAGAGGAATTCGTACGACATCAGCCCTGACCAGCGCCCAAGCTCCGCCGGGATGATGGGCGGCGTTTCTGTATCCGCTGGCCCGCCAAGCAGCCAGACCGGATCTCCTCTTTTCGTCTGCGGCAGATTGGTGACGTCAACAAAGGTCATCTGCATGCAGACCCGTCCCACAATGCGGGCCCGCCCGCCGCGAAGGGCCACATAGCCCGTATTCGAAAGCGTCCGCGGAAAACCTTCGGCATAGCCGGCCGCGATGATGGCCACCCGCATGCTGCGGGGAGCCACAAACGTATGGCCATAGCTCAGCCCCTGACCCGCCGCCACGTCCCGCACGGCCAGCACGGACGTACGTACTTCCATCACCGGAACAAACCCTTTTCCCGTGGCTTCGCGGGCCGTATCGTTCAGCGGGTTGTCCCCGTACAGAATCAAGCCGGGACGAACCAGTTCGCGGTAAAATTCCATGCCGCCCAGATCCGGAGCCTGCTGTGCCAGCGCGGGCCAGGTCAGCACTCCTCCTGAATTCAGCAGCGAGGGGCGCAGGGACGGAAAAGCCGTGCGCAGTGTCGCCAGGGCGCGCGCGAAGGTCCGGATCTGCCCGATGGTGATGTCATCCTGGTTGTCCTCATCAGCACAGGCGAGGTGAGAAAGCAGAATCTGCGGATGAATGTGCGGCAGAGAGGCCAGCCGTTCGAGAAGAAGGGGCAGCTCGTCCGGAACAAACCCAAGGCGCCCCATACCCGTATCGCACTTGATGACAACGTTGATGGGCCTGTCCAGGCTCTCAAAAAGCTCAAGCTCGTCGAATGAATGAAGAAGCGGCATGATATCAAGCGCTGCGGCCCGGCGCGCGTCGTCAGTGCTCATGGCGCCAAGCAGGGAGACCAGTCCGGCCCGGACGCCGTTTGCGCGCAGATACGCCGCTTCGTCAACGGTTCCCACGGCAAACTGTTCGACGCCTTCCGATGCCAGCGTCTGTGCGATGCGGAGGACACCGTGTCCGTAGGCGTCGTTTTTGATAACAGGCAGAAGCGAGGGGCATTTTTCCCTGACGCGGCGGACATTCGCACGCAGATTCTCTATATGAATGAATATCTGGACTCCGTTATCAATCATTGTGCATTCCTTTGCGGCGCAAGATTCAGACAAAAGGCTGTCAGCGGGTAAGCATATCTTTTCCTTTTCCCATTGAAAAGCGCTCAATGCGTGTTTTCCCCGGCAAAAAGGGAAAAATCAGCCGGTCTGGCTTGCTTTGTTGAACAGGGCAAGCCCCCCGAGGATCAAAGCTCCTCCGACATACGTTTCCGGCCCCGGCAGTTCGGCAATGACGAGATACCCAAGCGCCAGCGCGAAAAACGGCGTCAGGAACATAAAGTTGGTCACCTCATTGGTTCGCGCGGCCACAGACAATGCCCGCGCCCACAGCGCATAGGCAATGGCGCTGGGAAAAACGCCGAGAAAAACCCCGATGGCCACCTGTCCTGCCGGCAGGCCGGACAGGATATCCGCGGTTTCCCGCGCCCATGGCAGCAGGAGAAGCGCGCCGCCGTAAAAGGAATAGGCTGTGATCTGCAGCGCTGAATACCGCCGTGTCAGAACGCGCGAAAGCATGTTATACCCGCAGAACAACACAGCCGCGATAATGGTCCACAGCGCACCGACATCGATGCTGAGGGAATGGTTCCACGACATCAGCACAACCACGCCCAAAAAAGCCATCCCGATGCCCACCCAGGCCCGGATGGGCAGCCGCTCGCCCAGAAACAGCGTCCCCGCGGCGGCCGTCATGATGGGCACTGTGGCCATGAGCACGCTGCTTGTGGCGGCGGGGATGGTTTCAAGCCCCTTGTTGAACAGCAGCAGATACGCCGAATACCCCAGCGCGCCGCACAAAAAGAAGGCCGGCCAGTCGCGGATGGGCGGCAGGACGCGTTCATGCCGCGCCAGCATGAGCGCGAAAAAAGTTACCGCCGCCACGGTACAGCGCACGACGCTCAATGATGTCAGCGTATAATAGTGCATGGCCATACGGGTGAAAACAAAGGCGGAAGACCATAGCATAACCGTGGCGAGCGCGCAGAGCTGTCCTTGACGAAAGAATGCTGACATAGGTTATCCCGGCCGCTTTGCCGTACGGATCGCGATCCAGAACAGGAAACCGTTGGCAAGCAGGTTGATGAATACTGCCAGCGTATAGGCCAGCCACGCGGGCAGAAAGGGCAGGGTAATAATCACCGTATAGAAAAACAGCACCGAGCCCGAAAGCCCGGCAATCAGCCCGCGCCAGTAGAACACAGCGGCGGGATAGCCGGACTGGGCAAAGGTGAAGGTGGCCATCAGGAAGCTCATGGACGGGTAGGTAGAGACATATCCGCTCCAGGCGGGCCCCAGAATTTCAGCAAGGCCGGTGACGCCGAGGACGATGACGGCGGCGGTGACCATACGCAGCGGCAAATCCCACCAGCGCGGAATATAGAACCCTCTGGGGTTTTGCGGGTGTGGCATGAGCAGAAATCCCGCGCCCAGCGCCCCCAGACACAGCAGCATGTCGCGGGTGGCGCCGCCCTGAAACCCGTTGAGCAGCCACGCGAAAAAAACATACGCGCCGGTCCCCGCCAGCACAGGAAACGCCCACTTGCGCGTACGGGCGGCAGCCAGGAGAAAAAAAGGGATGCAGCAGACAATCGCCATATAGCCGAACATGGCGCTGTGCAGGGCATGAATGGCAAAATCCCGCCCCTGTTCAAGGTACAGGAAAAAAGAAATGGGACCGGAAAGAAGCGGCAGGGCTGTGAATATTCCTCCCGCCGCCGGACCGAAGCGCCGCGCGAAGAGTGTGGCGGCGCACATGCAGACGGGAGTGAAAAGAACTTTGGCCAGCAACATGTACAGCCTCGCCATTGAGATTGCCCCTGCCGGGAAAAACGCCGTCAGCGCCTGTCCTGCAGAGCCGGCAGATCATCGGGGATGCCTTGGAAAATGCCAGCGTATCACGGGATGAACACAGCCCCACAGGTAACAGGTCAGCTGGGCCTTGGCAAGAATTTCGCTTTCAGTAACGCCAGCGCTCCGGGATGATACGCGGCATCCCGGGAAGGCGCGCATCAGGAGGAACGCCGCGGAACCAGCCAGCCTTCCTTCCAGTGCCACAGTCCGCGTGCGAGTTCTGAGGAAAAGGGCTGAACCTTGCTGAAATCCGGAAGCCACGCGTCATCCTGCACCAGCTCCTGAAAGAATCCGTTTTCATCGGCGCGGGCGTCAAGCATATCCATCAGTCTGTCATATTCCGCATCAGACAGGTACCGGTTGTCAACGACGGCGAAAGCCGCGTTCTGCCGTTTTGCCTCGGATTCGCCAAAGGCGACAGGCGTATACTGGGTCATCAGCGAGAGCATGGCGCGCCCCCGCAAATGCGCGTCAAACCAGTCCAGCACCGCCTGCGTATCGGCAAGGCGGCCGGGCAGGACAAGGTGGCGCAGGATAAGCCCGGAAAGCATCTTACCGCGCGTCCTGCCTTTGCCGGAGGCCATGCGCAGCGGGGCGTGCTCCGCCATGCGCAGGATGGCGCGGGATGCCACCTCGGGATAATCGGCGGCGGCAAACGCCGCGCGGCTCACCTCGGCGTTGAGCGTTTTCATATCCGGCAGCCAGATGTCCACCACCTCGGCCAGCGCGTCGATGGCGTCCATCGTCTCGTAGGCGGAGGAATTCCAGCAGACGGGAATGCCAAGCCCTTCCGCCTTTGCCTCGCGCACCCCGTCCAGCACAGCGGGCACGGCATGGCTTCCCGTGACGATATTGATGTTTTCAGCGCCCGCACGCTGCAGCGCCATGCAAATGTCCGCAAAATCCCGCCGCGTCAGTTCCGCGCCCATGCCTTCCTGTGAAATCTGGTGATTCTGGCAGAAGGCGCACCGCAAATTACACCCTGTCAAAAAGATCGTGCCAGAGCCCCCTTTCGCCGTGACAGGCGGCTCCTCGCCGAAATGCAGCCCGGCCCAGGCTGCGCGGAGAGGTTCGCCTTCCCGGCAGAATCCCCTGCCGGAAGAGCGGCTGACACCGCAGGCGCGCGGGCAGAGAAAACAGTCTGAAACACCGCGGGATGAGGACGGGGAAGACAAAGCGTTCATGATCGGCATGGCAGATGTTCCGTCGTTCAGTGCAAAACGGGCGGGGACGTGTCTCCTCACAGATGGAAAAGCCGCGCCGGACATTTCCGCATATCCGGCGCAGCGCCATGTACGCCTGTTGGGAACACGGCCCGGCGGTTCCCCAAAACCGCCACAGCATGCTACATACGGCGGCAATTGGCAAGGGCAGGGGGGCTGCTTGCCTTCATTTTCCCGGGCGGATATCATGCGGGTATCGCTGGATGGACGGGCGGCTTTCCTTTTTTCCGGAAATCCGCTTGTATTTCGCAACCGTCCGCCGTACCGGAGGAAAACATGACGCAGGGTCTCCCTCTTTCCCGCGGGTACTGGAATGCCTGTCTTCCCATTCTGCAGCGCGGGCTTGCCGCGCACTGGACGTCCTGCGCCTTCGGGCTTGTCGGCGAAGGGTCGGAATGTTTCGGTTTTGACGACAGCATTTCGCAGGATCACGACTGGGGACCTGCGTTCTGCGTCTGGGTACCCCGGGCTGAATTTCCCGCCGTCAGCGATGCCATTGAAAGGACGCTGGAACAATGCCCCGCCACGTTCCAGGGCTATCCCGCGCGGCTGCTTCCTTCGCGCCGGGCGGGAAGGGTAGGGCCTTTTGCCATTGAAGCGTTTTACGCCAGCTTTATCGGGCTGGACCGCCCGCCGCAAGGCTGGGCCGAATGGCGCGCCATCCCTGAATACGCGCTGGCCGCCTGCACGAACGGCGAGGTTTTTCTCGATGCCTGCGGCCAGTTTACCGCCTTCAGAGAAGCGCTTTGCGCCTATTATCCGGAAGAGCTCCGCCGCAAAAAAATCGCCGCGCGCTGCATGATTATGGCGCAGGCCGGCCAGTACAACCTGCCGCGCAGCCTCTGCCGTGAAGCCCTTCCAGCCGCCATGCTCAGCGCAGCCCGCTTCGCGGAGGCAGCCTTGTCCATGGTGTTCCTGCTGAACAGGCGTTTCATGCCTTTTTACAAATGGGCCGCGCGCATGGCGGGCGGCCTGCCTGTTCTGGGCAGGGAAGCAGAAGAGCTCACAACGCAGCTTGCCTCGACCTCCTTTGCGGACAAAAACCAGTCAGAACGCGCCGCCGCCGCGGTGGAAGCCTTCTGCGCGGCTGTTGCCGACCAGCTGCGCAGGGAAGGGCTGACGGAGGTTGACGGCGCCTGGCTGTGGGCGTTGGGGCCTTCCATTCAGAAAACAATCAAAGACAGGACGCTGCTTGGCATGGATGTCATGCGCGACTGACATCCTCCCCTGCCATTCCGGCGAAAGCTGCGAGGACGGTGGAGATTCAGATTTTTTTGCCGGCCAGGCTGGCCTCCGCCGCTTCCAGTGAGGCATAGCCATATCCGCGCACCTGATTGAGCAGTTCCGCTTCCGCGCGGTTGGCGTGGCTGGCCTTGCATTCTTCGGCATGCGCGAGCAGAAGCCGGAGCGTTTTGACCGAGTACGTCATGAACTCGCCCCGCAGATAGGTCTCAACCGACGTGCCCCAGGCGCTGTCGTCGCTGCTGTGAATGGCGCGGCCCTGGCCGTTCAGCCGGGGGAAACGGCGGGCCAGATCTTCCTTCCATTCAAGATTGATGCGAACCAGCCTGTCAATGAGTTCCGACGCCCCTTCTTCAAGCGGCGCGAGCTGATCCGCAATCCGCGCGTACTCGTCGGGATGGGTGAACTGCATCATGCGCGCGTATTTTTCGCTTAAGAGATTGCGGCCGGCGTCATCGGCCGCCCTGAGATCGGCAAGATAGCTTTCCAGCGCCTCCACAGGCCACGTGTCCGCCTGGCTTTCCCGCATCAGCCTGAACGTCTCCGGCATCATCTGGCACGAAGCCACGCCCCCTTCATTCTGCACGGCGCGAAACATGCGCCATTCAAGACTGACGATGGCGCCGACAAGCTCTTTTTGGGTCATCATGATTGCTGCTCCTGCTTTTTCACTTCGCCAGGCTATTCCCGCCGCAAAATCAGCGCCGTCAAAGCCGGCAGATACACCGTGACATTCTGCAGATCAATGCCGGAACCGGCGTCGCTGAAATGCTCGACGGCCTTCGGGCCGCTGTCCAGATTTCCGCAGCCCCCGAAACGGGTTTCATCCGACGAGAGCGCTTCCACGTATTTTCCCGGCGTCACCCTGAATGTCAGCGATGACTGGGAAAGCGTCTCATGAAAATTGAACACGCAGAGCAGATTCCCGCGCTCAAAGGCAATGAGGCGGCGTTCTTCGTGGATGTACCGGAAAAGGGGCGGCTGTCTGAAGGCGGGCAAACACTCCCCGACAATCTCCCGGAGCAGGGCACGGTCCCAGCGGGCAAGCCCTGCGTAGAACGATACCTCGTCATCGGCAAGGTGCCATTGCCGGTGGGCATGTTCGCCGTCATCCAGCCATTCAGGATGGCCGAATTCGTCGCCCATGAAATTCAGGAACCCGGCATCGGCCGAAAGCATCGTCATCCCGCGCATCAGCCGGTAGAGGGCGGTGCCCCTCGTCGTGCTCCAGGAGGCGTTGAACGGGCTCATGTGCGTGTACATGCCGTCGCCGATTATCCGCCAGATCATGGCGTCTTCGCCGTTGATGCACTGATCATGGCAGGCGACATAACTGATGGTGCGGTCGTAGGGACGATGGTTGGTCATTTCGTACCAGAGCGTTCCCATGGAAGAACCGTCCCTGATGTACTTTGCCCAGAAATCCGGAATCCCCATGGCAAAGCGGTAATCAAAGCCCAGCCCCCCCTTTTCCGGAGGGCAGGTCAGCCCCGGCATCCCGCTGAATTCTTCGGCAATGGTGACGGCGTCGGGACAAATCTCATGCACCATGATATTGGCAAGCCCCAGATACGTCTCGCCGCCGGCGTTGGCCCGGGGCTCGCCGTTTTTGCCGTAAAAGCACCTTCCCACATGGGAAAAGTCGTCGTCTATGCCGTGATCGCAATACAAGGTGTTGCCTACGGCGTCAAAACGGAACCCGTCCACATGAAAGACTTCCAGCCAGTAGCGGCAGTTGGAAAGCAGGAAACGCCGCGTGACTTCCTTTTCATAGTCAAAAGACGGGGTGCCCCACTGGGTTTCGTTCCGGGAAAAAAGATATTCGCTGGTATCGTAGCGGGCGATTCCCTGTTCGGTATTGGGGCTGGCGTGGCTGTGGGTGATATCCAGAATGACGGAGAGACCAAGGCGGTGCGCCTCGTCAATCAGCGCGCAAAAGTCATCCGGCGTGCCATAGCGGGAAGACGGCGCGAAATAGCTTCCCACCTGATACCCGAACGATTTGTACAGCGGATGCTCAGGGATGCCCATCAGCTGGACGCCCGTATAGCCATCTGCGCAGACGCGCGGCAGGATGTCGGACGCGAACGCGGCATAGGTCCCCACGCTTCCGGGCTTATGCAGCCGGGAAGGCTGGGCCATGCCGACGTGCGCTTCATACAGCCGGGGGAACTGGCGCTCGCGGGGGACGTCGTCCCAGCGAAACCGGTATGCCTGCTCCGGAAACCAGACGCGCGCGCACCATTGGGAAGGCGTCTGGCTATCCTGCTCCACCCATCGGGCAAAAGCAGGAACCCGCCGCGCGATGCCGGTTTCCGCGGTCCAGACGCGCAGCTCGTAATAGGTTCCGTGCGAAAGCGCCTCCTCCGGCAGGCAGAGTTCCCACAAACCGTCCGCCCGCCGCGAAAAAGCGTGATCCGCCCTGATAGTAAAGGCAATCCGGTCTGTCGTCAGCCAGAGGCGCTCGGCCGCCGGCATGTATTCAAGCATCCGCCAGCCCCCGCCCGCGCAATGCTGAAGCCCCATGCGTAAATGCATGTCGGCGTACGCGGAAAGCGAACCATGCGCCTTGCGGATTCTGTTCGCCTCGGTTTCAATGCGCGCGGCGCGGCGGCGAAGGAACGGGTAATAGTCTGCAAGCGCCGGATCTTCAAGCGGATGGCGCAAAACCATGCGTACCTCCAGGCTGGAATTGTCTTCAGGCGTTCTTGCGGCTGCCGGCGTGGGCAAAAAGAGCAGGGGAAGGTATGCTCCCCAAAGCCTGCCTTTCAGCATACCCCTTTCGGAGCGGAGATGTCCAGAAGAAGAGGCGGCCAGGAGCAGGCTTCTACACGTACACGCCGTAAAGCTCCAGCAGACCGGCGGGCGGAGCGATGCGGATGAGACGGGCCTTCATGTCAATGGAGGCGATAAACCGGGGAACGGCGGGGAAATAGAATTCCCTGCCTTCAGGCGTGATGACGGCCCAGGTTTCCGGGGCCGTATGGGACATGATGTAGCCAAGTGAACCGAGGCATTTTCCCGTCGCGTCATCCAGGACTGAAAAGCCGATGAGCTCATACAAATAGGCTTCATCGTCTTCAAGGGGCGGCATGGCGCTTTCCGGGACAAGCAGCGACTGCCCCCGCAGGACTTCGGCGGCAGACCTGTCATCAACGCCGTCAAGGCTGATGACGGGCTGGCCCTGATGCACGCGCAAGGTGCGGATGCGTACCGGCCGCGGGGGCTCTTTTCCTGCGCGCAAAAACAACGCGCCGCGCAAGAGGTCAAGGGAATCCGCGTAATAGTTGACGCGGATTTCGCCTTTGACGCCATGCGGGCGCCCTATGATGCCGATTTCGACAAAACCGGACACGCCGCTATTCCATCAGCTCAACGGAAACGCGCTTGGGCGAGTGCGCTGACGCGGCCGCCACCACCGTGCGCAGGGCGCGGATAGTGCGTCCCTGACGGCCGATGATTTTTCCGAGATCGTCCTTGGCGACGCGCACTTCGATGACAGAGGTCTGATCGCCTTCGAGTTCCCGGACAAAAACGTCCTCTGGCTTGTCCACCAGCGCTTTCGCCACATAGTCAACGAGATCCTTCAGCAAGGGATACCTCTTCCTGTTTCGGGATTTCTGACAAAGGGTATAGAACAACACATGCCGCGGCCTTTACCTGCCCGGGGCTGGCTGGCGGCGGCACGGACGGCGCGGATGCGCAGCGCAAAAAAACGGGCGGCGGAAAACATGCCGCCCGCGGTTTTCAGTTCTGCGCCTGCTTCTTCAGCAAGGTACGCACGGTATCGGACAGTTCCGCACCGCGGTTCACCCATTCCTGAATCTTTTCGGCGTTGAAATTCACCGTGGCGGGATTGGTATGGGGGTTGTAGTTGCCAAGGAACTCCAGCGGGCGGCCGTCGCGGCGGCTGTCGCTGTTGATGGCGACGATGCGGAACATGGCGCGCTTTTTGGAGCCCATACGGGTAAGGCGGATCTTGACGGACATGAACGACTCCTGAACAAGTATCTTCAAAGGATTTATAGAAACGCAAGAGAAAAAATCTTGCCGCCAGCTTATCAGTAAGCACAAAAAAGATCCACAACGGCAGTTTTGCCCGCGCGGGGCCCGGCGGCTGCCGGCCTGCACCCGCCAGTGGAAGCCAAGGGCGTAGCTATCAGATGCGCGGGCAGATGTAAAGCCCGGCCAAAGTCAGCGCTTTTTGTTTTTGCGTTTGGCCCGCTCTTTGGCTTTATCCCGTTTTTTCTTGGTGGAAGAATGGCCGCCGCCGGGCATGGACGGAAGGCCTGGGAAACCGCCCCCCATACCGGCAAAGCCCCCTCCCATCCCGGGGAAACCGCCCCCCATACCGGGGAAACCGCCAGGCATTTTGGGCATGGCCGGCATGTTCTTACCGCCCATCACGCGCTGCATCATCTGGCGCATCTGGCTGAACTGACGGAGAAGCTGGTTGACCTGCGCGACGGACGTTCCGGATCCCCTGGCAATGCGGACGCGGCGGCTGGCATTGATAATATCGGGGTGATGGCGTTCCTGCGCGGTCATGGAGTTGATGATGGCTTCCGTCCTGCTCATTTCTTTTTCAGGCAGGCCGCCGGCCTCGCTGATTTTGGCGGCAATGCCGCCCATGCCCGGGATCAGCTTCATCAACGACTCAAAGGAACCAATCTTCCGGACGCGCCGCATCTGAGTCCGGAAATCATCAAAGTCAAACGTGGCCTTGCGCAGCTTCCGGTTCAGCGCCTCGGCTTCCTCGGCTTCATAGGCGGACTGGGCCTTTTCAATCAGGGTAAGCATGTCGCCCATGCCGAGGATACGGCCGGCCGCGCGATCGGGATGGAACACTTCCATCTCGGACAGTTTTTCGCCAACCCCCACAAATTTTACAGGGGCGCCGGTCACCGATTTGATGGAAAGGGCGGCCCCGCCGCGGGCGTCGCCGTCCATTTTGGTCAATATCACCCCGGTGATGCCCAGCTGTGTATTGAAGGCTTCGGCAACGGTCACCGCGTCCTGGCCGGTCATGGCGTCGGCGACAAACAGGATTTCCTGCGGGTTGACGCTGTCCCGGATATCCGCAAGCTCGCGCATGAGTTCATCATCCACATGCAGGCGGCCCGCCGTGTCCACGATGACCACGGTGCAGTCCGCAGCCTTGGCGGCAGCGACGGCGTCCTTGACCAGTCTGGCGGGTTTCATCTCGGACGTGGAGGGATAGCAGGGTACCCCAAGCTGCCTGGCAAGAGCCGAAAGCTGGTCGATGGCGGCGGGGCGGTAAACGTCGGCGGGTACCAGATAGGGACGCATTTTCTGCTTGCGCAGGAGATTGGCCAGCTTACCCGCGGAAGTCGTCTTGCCCGAACCCTGCAGACCGGCCAGCAGGATGACTCCCGGATGTGCGCCGGTAAGCTTCAGCTCCGCGTCTCCGCCGCCCAGAAGTTCCGTCAGCTCCTCATTGACGACTTTAATCAGCTGTTGGGTAGGACTGAGGTTTTTTTCAACCGCCTGCCCAAGACAGCGCTCCTGCACGCGGTCCGTAAATTCCTTGACGACCTTGAAGTTGACGTCAGCCTCGAGCAGGGCAAGGCGCACCTCGCGCAGCCCTTCCCGGATATTGTCTTCCGTAAGCTGGGCGCGTCCGCTCAAAGACCGGAATACAGCCGTCAAACGTTCTGAAAGGCTTTCAAACATGGACTCTACACGCTCCGCTGGCAGGATAGGGTAAAATTTGATGTAACCTGTCCTCGTTAGCCTGTTATTTCGCGAAAGTCAAGGACGGAGCGCTTTTTCCGGATTTCACCGGAAAAGCGGGCAGGGCGGCGGAAAGGGCGTTTTTGCCTTCACAGGGTCGTTGAATACGGCCTGCCCGCTTTCCTCCGGTTCCCGCATCGCTGCGTGAATGCGGCCGAAAGAAAGAGGGGCACGTTTTCAGCATTCTTCGTATTCTTTTTCTTCCTCTTCCTGGCACTGCGTGCACAATCCCACCCCGGGAATTGCCGCAAGCCGCCGCGGGGAAATGGGTTCGCCGCAGTTCCGGCAGCAGGGAATCCCGTCAATCCATTCAGGCCCCTCGCTGTAGGGCCTGCGTGAAGCGCGAATCAGCGCCGATTCCCTGTCCATGCGTTCCAGTTCCTGAGCCTGATCAAATACATCCATGCCGGATCCATGCCTCATGTACAAAATGAAAATGCTGCTCCGCAGCCGCGGGTCAGCGTTGAAAAGAGCAGGCCGCCAAGCCTAAAAGCTCAAGTACCATCAAAGCCGTCACAACCATACGCCCGCCCGTTGCATGAACGGGATGCGCCTTCTTAGGCAGGAGCATATGCTTTGTCAAGCGTTCTAAGGCGATGCCGCAAAAAGACCTTGCATCCTCTGCTTGTTTGGCGTATTCATCTTCCTCGCCTTTCGCGGGGATTCGCGCGATTTTCTTTTTTCTCCCAATAACGAGGACAGATTCCGTGGCTGCCGAACGCAATACAACACTCCGCAATGTCGCCATTATCGCCCATGTTGACCATGGAAAAACCACCCTTGTTGACGCCCTGTTCCACCAGAGCGGCGTGTTCAGGGATGATCAGCAGGTGGATGAACGCATCATGGACAGCATGGACCTTGAGCGCGAACGCGGCATCACCATCGCAGCCAAAAACTGCGCCGTCACCCGCGACGGGGTGAAAATCAACATCATTGACACCCCGGGCCACGCTGACTTTGGCGGAGAAGTGGAACGCGCGCTGTCCATGGCTGACGGCGCCATCCTGCTGGTTGACGCGGCGGAAGGGCCGCTGCCGCAGACACGTTTCGTCCTGCGCAAGGCCCTTGAAGCCGGCCTCAAGGTCATTCTGGTCATCAACAAAATCGACCGCAAGGACGCGCGTATTCAGGAGGTATTGAACGAGGTCTATGACCTGTTCATCGATCTCGACGCCACCGAAGAGCAGCTGGATTTTCCCGTCTTATACGCCATCGGGCGCGATGGCGTTGCCATGCGCAGCCCCGACGACCCCAAAATCGACCTTTCCCCCCTGTTTGAAACGATTATTCAGTGCGTGCCAGCGCCGCTCCACGATCCGGACGAACCTTTCCAGATGCTTGTTTCCGATCTTTCCTATTCCGACTATCTGGGGCGCCTTGCTGTCGGCCGCATCATGCACGGCACAGTGCATGCCAAGGAGGCGCTGGTCTGTGTCAACGCGGCGGAGCAGGCCGTCGCCCTGCGCGTGACAAGGCTCCAGGCGTATTCCGGCGCGCGGCTGACGGATGTCGAAGAAGCCTCGGCCGGCGATATCATTGTCCTTGCCGGCATTGAAGACGTCTCCATCGGCGATACCATCTGCACGCAGGAAAATATCCGCGTCCTGCCCCGCATCCGCGTGGACGAGCCTACCGTATCCATGCGCTTTACCATCAATACGTCGCCCCTGGCCGGACGCGAAGGCAAGATTGTGCAGGCACGCAAAATCCGTGAGCGCCTCATGCGCGAGGCCCTGCTCAATGTCGCCATCCGCGTGGAAGATTCCCCCGAAAAAGACAGCTTCATCGTCAAGGGGCGGGGCGAGCTTCAGATGGCCATTCTGATTGAAACCATGCGCCGCGAAGGTTTTGAGCTTGGCGTCGGGCGTCCCGAAGTCATCCTGAAAAATGTCGGCGGCGAGGTGCAGGAACCCATCGAGCGCGTCTATGTGGACTGCGACGAAGTGTTCATGGGGGTTGTCACCGACAAACTTGCCCAGCGCAAAGGCCGCATGCTTTCCTGCGTCAACAACGGCACCGGCCGCATCCGCCTGGAATATTCCGTGCCGGCCCGCGGGCTTATCGGCTATCGTGATGAATTTCTTACGGATACCAAAGGAACTGGCATCCTTAACGCGCTGTTTGACGGATACGAAGCCTGGCGCGGCGATTTTCCGACGCGCTATACCGGCTCCATTGTCTGCGACCGTCCCGGCGCCGCCGTCGCCTACGCGCTGTTCAACCTCGAACCGCGCGGCGTCCTGTTTGTCGAGCCGGGCGATCCTGTCTACGAAGGCATGATTGTCGGCGAACACAACCGCGACAACGACATTGACGTGAATCCCACCAAAGAAAAGAAGCTGACCAACCTGCGCGCGGCCGGCAAGGATGAAAACATCATCCTCACCCCCGTGCGTCCCATGACGCTTGAGCGGGCTATTCATTTTGTCCGCGAAGACGAAATGGTGGAAGTGACCCCGCTTTCCATCCGTCTGCGCAAAACCGAACTCGACGCCTTCAAACGCTACCAGCTCTCCGGCATCAAAAAACGCGAGCAGGCCCCCAAGCCAGGCAAATAACCTTGCGCACAAGCCCTCGGGACGAGCAGTCCCGAGGGCTTTTTACCGCGGGCTCCGGCCCGTCGGGCGTTTTTTTCAGGTTCTGAATCAGAGCATGGCCAGAAAAGGCCTTTTAAGCCTCGAAAAGAAAAAAGACGGTCATTTTTCATCCCACGTCAAAAAACGCGTCAGAACGCGAATCTGGGGCCGTTTCGTAAAAATGCCCCCTGAAAACCCACGCGATACCCCCAGAAGCCCTGAAAACAGCCGGACAGGCCCAAAAAATCCAGCCTCAATGCGACCTAAGGGCGGGCGGATCGCTTTCCGGTTCCGGCACGGGCAGTCCCGTAAAAACCTCAAGCCCTCATGAGCATCTGACCGGCAGGGCCCGGCGACACTCGGGGCCGAGCCTGCGACAAAGCATCAAGGCCATGAGCCCCAGGTCAGGGCGGCAATTGTCATACCGACAATTTCCGGGAAGTTCATCGAATGGTCAAGACGCCGGTCTGACATGCCAGACCATGCTGACAGCAGGATACCGGGTATGAAAGGTGGATGGCACGATATAAAAGTTTACATAATTTACATTATGGGACATTTTGAAATCCGTAGTTATTCCAACGTGTCCCCTTTTCCGTTCCGGCGTCCGCCACAAACCAGCCTGCGCCTGCGGCGCCCGTCGTCATCAGGCATGCACGGAAATTGCCGTCATGCCGCCGCAAAGCTGTATGGATGCCGCCCAGGCCACGTCCGTAAGGCTTGCCGCGTGCAAAACACAAATTTTGTCCAAGACGTTTTGGTTCACCTCTGTAAAACACACTTGCCACAACCTGCCGCCTGACGTACAAAAACCGGGGAGGCGTTTCCAGCCGCACGCTGGCCGCGCTGTCTATCTTTTATCAAGGAATTGAGCACTATGGGCATACTGAGCGCCAGCGCGTCGTTCACGCGCTTCAGGATCCTGGATCCCGTACCGCAGGAGCTTTGGCCGCAGATTCCGGCAAAGCTCAAGCAATTCGCCATGGTTGACATTGACGATATTCCTGAAGAGCGCGGCTGGGGCTGGACCAACTACGACGATATGCTGGATACGGCATGGAAGCTTTCGCCGCCTGAAAAAGGCGAATTTCTGGCGTTTGCGCTACGCCTGGACACGCGGCGCGTCCCGCCCGCCGTCCTGAAAAAGCATCTTTTGCTCGCCATGCGCGAGGAAGAAGCCAGAAACAGGGAACAGGGAAAGAAATTCATCAGCCGCGAGCGGCGCGGCGAATTAAAAGAACAGGTTAAACTTCGTCTCATGCAGCGTTTTCTGCCCATTCCGGCAGTCTTTGACGTTGTATGGAATACCTCCACGGGGATGGTTTACCTTGCCTCAACACAGCCAAAAGTTATTGATTTATTTATGAATTATTTTACTTTAACTTTTGATCTGCACCTTGAGCCGCTTACCCCCTACGCGCTTGCCTCGGCCATGCTGGACGAAGCGCAGCTTGCCCGTGTAGATCTGCTTGAAATCACTGCCTTTGTTTGAATAAGGAAAGGAAAACGACCATGAACGCCGAAGCCTACGTAGGCGAAAACACAGACAGTGTGCTTGGACAGGAATTCCTGACATGGCTCTGGTTTTGCAGTGAAAGCAGGCCGGGCAGTTTTACTGATGCCAAAGGCCGCCCTTTCAGCGTTGTTCTGAACCAGAGGGTCGTCGTCCAGGGCGGCGATGGCGATACGCGCGAAACCACGTCGGTTTCCGGCGGGGCCACTGACGGCGCGCATCTGCCGCTGCGGGAAGCCCGCCTTGGCCTGATGACCGGGAAGAAAGTGACGCGGGCCCTGCTCTCGCTGGAACAGGACGGCCTCAGCTGGCAGATGGTGAGCAAGGCGGACGATTTCTCCATCAACGCCTACAAAACGCCAAAGCTCGCCAGTGACGACGATGAAGATCCCGACGCTCTGTTTATGGAAAAGATGTTTGTCATCGAACAGGGGCTGGCTCTTTTCGACGTCTTGTACAAAGCCTTTCTGGAAGTGCGGATTGTTCCGGCCGCATGGGCGCAGGAAACCCGCGAAATCGGGGTATGGATGGCGCGGCAGGAGTAACGCATGACAGTTCTTGTTCGTGTGGCGCGCAAAATACTGTGGCTGCTGTTCATTCTCTGGGGAATCACGGTGATCAGCTTCGCTGTGATTCATCTTTCTCCCGGCTCGCCTACAGACCTGCAAACCTCCCTGAACCCTCTGGCGGGCGAAATCACCAAACAGCGCCTTGAGGCTTTGTATGGCATAGACCGGCCGCTGCATGTCCAGTATTTTGACTGGCTGAACCGCCTTGTCCACCTGGATTTCGGCAACTCCATGTCCAGCGATCCCCGTCCGGTCATCGACAAAATCACTGAAAGGATGCCGCTTACCATCAGCATCAATGTCATTTCGCTTGTCCTCACGCTGCTCTTTGCCATTCCCATCGGCGTCTATTCGGCATGGAAGCAGGGAGGCTGGTTCGACAAGGGCATGACCGTCTTTGTCTTCCTGGGGTTCGCCATGCCGGGGTTCTGGCTCGCCCTGCTCCTCATGCTGTTTTTCGGGCTGGAACACCAGTGGTTTCCCATTTCCGGGCTGACTTCGCTGAACTATCCCATGCTGTCCGACTGGGGGAAATTCTGCGATCTCGCCGCTCATCTGACCCTCCCCATTCTGGTGATCACCGTGGGCAGCCTTGCCGGCATGTCCCGCTTCATGCGGGCGGCCATGCTGGAAGTCATGCGGCAGGATTACATGCTCACAGCCCGCGCCAAGGGATTGCCCACACACACCCTGATTTTCCGCCATGCCCTGCGCAACGCCCTGCTACCCGTCATCACCCTGCTCGGCCTTTCCGTACCGGGTCTTATCGGAGGCAGCGTCATCATTGAAACAATCTTCGCCCTGCCCGGCCTCGGGCAGCTGTTCTACGCGGCGGTCATGGCGCGCGATTACCCGCTGATCATGGGCAATCTGGTGCTTGGCGCCATCCTTACCCTGCTTGGCAACCTGCTCGCCGATATAGGCTATGGCCTCGCCGATCCGCGCATCCGGACCGGAAGTTCCAACGGGAGGAAGACATGAGCACGTCTGTTTTCCGCAGCAACCCCTTGTTTCTTGTTGGAATTGCCATCGTGGCGGGCATGTCGCTCGCCGCGGTGTTCGCGCCATGGCTGGCCCCCTACGATCCCACCGAGCTGCACCTTGACAATATTCTGGAGCCGCCCTCTTCCGCCTTCTGGCTTGGTACCGACGCCCTTGGCCGCGACGTTTTTTCCCGCCTGCTGTATGGCGCGCGGGTTTCCTTGTGGGTAGGGTTCGTTTCTGTGGGGATTGCCGTATGCATCGGTGTTGCGCTGGGTCTGGTTGCAGGCTACTTTGGCAGATGGGTAGACGAAGCGGTCATGCGCGGCGTTGACGTCATGCTGTGTTTCCCCTCGTTTTTCCTGATTCTGGCGGTTATCGTCTTTCTTGAGCCGAGTCTCGCCAACATTATGATCGTTATCGGCCTGACTTCATGGATGGGGGTCGCCCGCCTGGTCCGGGCCGAAACCCTGTCGCTGCGCGAACGCGATTTTGTCGCGGCGGCGCGCATAGCGGGAATCCGCCCCAGACGCATCATGCTGGTGCATATCCTGCCCAACGCCCTCGCGCCGGTGCTGGTTTCGGCCACTCTGGGCGTGGCGGGGGCCATCCTTGTGGAATCTTCCCTGAGTTTCCTTGGTCTTGGCGTTCAGCCGCCGGAACCCAGCTGGGGGAACATGCTGATGGAAGGCAAGGACGTGCTTGAAATTGCGCCGTGGCTGTCGGTCTGCCCGGGGCTTGCCATTCTGCTGACGGTGCTGGGATACAATCTTCTGGGCGAAAGCCTGCGCGACATCTTTGATCCCCGTCTGGCGCGCTGAGGCCGGAAAACGGGGAAACGCCTTCCGCGATCAAAAGGAAATGGCACGGCATGATTGAATATCTACGCATCCGAAACCTCGCGCTTATCGCCGACATGGAACTGGAATTCTCTCGGGGCCTGAATGTGCTGACAGGCGAAACCGGGGCGGGCAAAAGTTTTATCATGAAGGCCATCAATTTCATCATGGGCGAACGGCTTGGATCGGATATGGTCCGGCCGGGGAAAGAGCGTGCTCAGGTTGAAGCGCTTTTTTCGCTGCCTGACGGCGATCTGGTTGTGCGCCGCGAGCTGCTGGCGGAGTCCGGCAGAAGCCGTTTTTTCATCAACGACGCCCTCAGCTCGCAGGAAACGGTCAAAGAATGGCGGCACAAACTGATTCTGCACGCCAGCCAGCACGGCCAGCAGCGCATTGCCCAGCCCGCAAGTCAGGCGGAACTGGTGGACCGCTGGATGAACCGGCCGGATCTGCTGGCGCGGCGTGACGAACTCGTTGGCAGCATTCAGCGTATCCGCGCGGAAAAAGAAACGCTTCTGCGCCGCTCGCAAGAGCTTTCCGACAAACGGGAACTGCTGGAACTGCACCTGCGCGACATCAGGAAAGTCAACCCACAGCCGGGCGAGGAAGACGAACTGGAACGCAAGCGCGCCGTCATGCGCGAGGCGGCCCAGAAACAGGAGCAGTACAACAGGGCGTTTATGGCGCTGCAAAGCGAGGAAGGCCCTGGCCTTGCGGAGCAGCTGGGGCTTTTTGAGCGCGAACTGGAGCAGCTTTGCCGGTATGAGCCGGACATGGCGCAGGCTCTGGAAGTCATTGAAAACGCCAGAGACGTCATCAGCGATCTCTCCCTGCGCCTGCGCCGTCCTCCCAGTGAGGAAACCGACTGCGATCCCAACGAAATCGAAGCCAGACTGTACGCTCTGGCCCAGCTGAAGCGCAAACTCAGGCGCACCATGCCCGAAATCCTCGCCATGCGCGGCGAACTGGAGGAAAGCCTTTCTTTTCTTGACGCCTGCGCACTGGATATTTCCCGGGCAGAACGCGAGGAACAAAAGGCCATCCACAACTATGCAGCTTTACTTGAAGAATTGAACGCAGCCCGCGAAAAAGCGGCGGAAAACTTCTGTCTGGCGCTGGAACGCGAACTGGCGGGACTGGGGTTTTCAAAAGAAGTGAGGGTCATCCCGCGGGCTGAAAGCGACGAAGTGTTTCCCTGCTGCATCGAGCATAAAATCCGCCTGTTCTGGGCCCCCAACCCCGGGCAAAACCCCCAGCCGCTGGACCGCATCGCGTCCGGCGGCGAACTGTCGCGTTTTCTGCTGGCGGCAATCTCGCTCCAGGCTGCAAACGATCCGGTGACACTGATCTTTGACGAAGTCGATGCCGGCGTCGGCGGCGTAACGCTCAACCGTGTGGCTGAACGGCTGGAAGAACTGGCCGCCCGCCGTCAGATTCTGCTGATCACGCACTGGCCCCAGCTGGCCGCGCGTGCGCTCAGTCATTTTCAGGTGACCAAGACCATTGAAGAAAACGAAACCTTCACCCGCTGCAAAAAACTTGATGCGGCGGGCAGAAAGGCCGAACTTGATCGCATGGCGGGGATTGAGACATGAATGTGCAGACTGTCCTGATGCTGGATCTGGGCGTCACTTTGCGGGGAGGCCAACGGCAGGTGCAGTATCTTGCGCGTTATCTTGCGCGGCACGCGGCGCGGGAGGATGAAGAGCCGCTGTTTGCCCCTGTCATAGCCTGTCCCGCCGAATCCGCGCTGGCCCGCGCGGCCAGGGAGGACGGCCTTCAGATCCTTCCTCTGCCGGGGCGCAGGGTGGCCAATCCGCTTATCTGGGTGACGCTGCAGCAGGCCGTGCGGCGGCTTAAGGCGCGCATCATCCATACCCACGACGCCCATGCCGCCGCGATAGGCGCCGGACTGCGCGCCATGAGCCCACACCTCCTCCTTGTGCACAGCCGCAGGGTTTCCTACCAACCGGCATCCAGCCTGCGCATGTGGAAATACCGCATCGCCGACGCCGTGGTCGGCGTCAGCCGGGAAATCGCAGACGGCATGATCGCCGCGGGCGTTCCCGCGGCAAAGGTGCACACCATCCATTCGGGAATCGCCCCGGAAACATACGAAGCACGCAGGCCCCATGCTGCGGGCGCGCCATTCGTCTTCCTCTCCATCGGCGCCATGACCCCCCAGAAGGGCTTTTCCGTTCTGCTGGACGCGGCGGCCCGCCTTGCGGCGCAACCAGATCTGCCTCCCTGGAAGGTCAGAATAGCGGGAGATGGAGAGCTGATGCCCGCCCTCCGGCGGCAATGCCGGGAACTGGGGCTTGAAACGCTTGCGGAACTGCCAGGACGCCGCGAAGGGCGGCAGGAGCTGCCGCTTTGCGATGCCGTCGTCGTCCCTTCAGTGGACGGCGAAGGAAGCAGCGCCGCGATCAAGGAAGCCTGGGCCACCGGCGTGCCGCTTCTGGCCAGTGATCTTGCTTCCAATCAGGAACTTGTCCGCGATGAGTACAATGGATTGCTGGCAAAAAACGGCGACGCCGAAAGTCTGGCGACAGGCATGCGCCGGCTCATGACGGAACCTGAGCTTGCCCGCCGTCTTGTGGCGGGAGGGGCTGATACCCTGCCCGCCTTCACCGATATCCGGATGGCGGAATCCTACCGCCTTCTGTACAAAAGCCTGCTTAAACCATGAAGCGCATCCCTTTCTTCAAATATTCCCCCTGCGGGAACATCACCATCTTCCTGGAAGCTCCGCTGACGCCGGCAGAGCGGCTTGCCGCCTGCGCCGAGGTCATCAGGACGGATCATCTCGCCGCCGAGCAGGCGGGCGTCATCAGCACCGACGGACCGCTGCCGAGGCTGGATATGATTGGCGGTGAATTCTGTCTCAACGCGACACGTTCCTTCGCCGCCTTACTGGCGGAAAGAGGCCTTCTGATCCTGCATGACGGCAGTTTTACAGGGCAGGTGTCGTCATCGGGCATGACCGAACCTCTTGACGTTCGGGTAGAAAAAAAAGGCGAAGCGAAGTTTGACGCCTCTGTCAAAATCCCCCTCGCTGGAAGCCGCATAGAACGCGCTGACGCGGGAATATGGCTCGCATACCTTCCCGGCATCGCGCACGTTGTGCTGGATGAGGGACTCTATCCCCTGCCCGCGGGTGATTTGTCCGCCCTGAATAAGGAAGCGGCCCTCTGGCGCGCCCGTTTCGGGCTGGAAAATGAGCCCGCCGCCGGTGTCGTCCGCCTGCGTCCGGTTGAACAAAAGGCGGGAAGATATGCCATTACGCCGCATGTCTGGGTTCGGGACACGGATACAGCCTGCATGGAAACGTCCTGCGGATCCGGGACGCTTGCGGCGGCCCTGAGTCAGGGAACGGAGGTTTTTTTCACCATCAGGCAGCCGGGCGGAGCCTGGCTGACGGTCCAGCTTATGGCCGAAGCGAAACGGGCCGCCTGGGTTGGCGGCAGCGTGCGCCTGCTGGCGAAAGGTGACGTTTTTGTTGAAAGCCTGTGACAAAACAGGCAGAGAACCGATTCCGACTTCCCCCCTTCATGCCCCATCCGGATACGCGCCGGCAGTCCCGGAAGACTCAGTTTTCCGGTGTGCCGGCGGGCGTTTTGCCGTGAATGGGATCCCTGATGGCTTCAAAGGCGGCGGGCTCGAAAAAGGCGGTTTTTTCAGGAAAAACTTCAAGAATTCCAGAATGGTTGCCCTGCCCGGTCATCCGGATGGCTACCGCCCCTCCCGCGCGGACGGCTTTGGGAGCGCAGGATGCCACCAGCGCGGCCGCCCTGCGCAGCTCTTCCTCAAAAGCCCCGCCGCATCCGGCAAGCGGACGCACCAGCGCCAGAGGGCCAGGATAATCCAGTACTTTCAAAAAGATATCGTCGGGACGGGCCAGGCTGGCAAGGGCCTCATTATCGGACTCATTGCGCCCGACAGCCAGCCACAGCGTTTCGGACCAGCCCTGCCGCCCAACCGTGGCAAGGCGAAAATCCGCCACAGACGGAGCCGGCAGGCGCGTGAGCACCGGCCAGAACCGGCGGGCGTTCTCTTTTTCCGCCAGACGGCATCCGCCGGCAGGCGTCGGGATGTCCGTAATATTCATCCGCGCGGCAAGCTGAAGCTGGCTTTTCCGGCCGCGCCCGAAAAAGCCCTCAAGGCGCTCCCTGTCAACAAGGCCACTCCGCTCCGGCTCTGTGGGCTCAAGGTGCTTGGCGCACAAGGGACGCAACAGAATATCCCTGACCTCGCCGTCACGGCGGATCACATTCAGGGTATCCCGGCGCTGGGACATGGGGCGCTGGCCAAGCACTTCGCCTGAAATGACAAACGTCGCCCCCAGCTCTTCCATGCGGGCGCGGGCGTGCCGCATCATCAAAATCTTGCAATCCACGCAGGGATTCATCACCTTGCCAAAGCCATGCGCAGGCCGCGCAATCAGCATGCGAACAAAATCTTCGCTGATATCAACAGCTTCAATATCCAATCCGTACACTTTGCGCCAATAACCAAGGGCGTGCGGCTTGCCAAAGAAAGGTGAGCAAAAATGCAGACAGCGCACTCTGATTCCCTGTTCCATGACCAGCCGTGCCGCCAGAATGCTGTCCAGTCCGCCTGAAAAAAGCGCCACCGCCTGAATCGCGTCATCAGCCATTTTTCTTCACCATTCATCTATACCGTACGTACCAAGCCCGAACTCGCCGCATTTTCTTAAACTATTCCGCTTCGCTGCCCAAGCGGGCTGTCAAGCCGTCTTCTTCTGGCGCTCAGGAAACTCTGTCAGTCAAAGGAGCTTTCCCTCATCCGGCCCCGCGCCGTTATCTTCGCGGCAGCCGCTTCTGGTCATTCTGTATCATCGCGACCGGAATTTGAGCCGCTTCCGCCGTTTTTCCGCACGCGGTATGCGCAGCGGTGCCGCCGGGACGGCGCTTCAAGGCCAAAAAGTTCACGCATCAGTTGAAGTTTTTCCAAATCTCCCCTGTCATGCGCCTGCTTCATATAGACAAGAGGAGTATGAATGATTTTGCGCGTGTACGAACGAAGCATCACAGCGAGGGCAGCCTGGGTCGCTTCATCCAGCCCGCCAAGCCGCTTGCCGGTCTTGGCCAGTTCTTCATCAGCCAGTTTGTCAAAGGTGCTGAACAAATCAACAATGCTGGGCTGCAGGTCCAGAGAACGCATCCAGCGGACGACATTTTCCACTTCCCCGTCAATGAGGATTTCCGCCTTGTCAGCTTCATCCCGCCGGTGAGCAAGATTTTCCTCAACAACTTCTTTCAGATCGTCGATATCGTACAGGTAAATGTTATCCAGATTGTTGACGTCGGGATCGACATCCCTAGGGACGGCAATATCAATGAAAAACATGGGGCGGTTTTTGCGGCGGGCCAGAACAAGGCGGATGTCCCGGGCATGGATGATTGGTTCCGGCGCGCCCGTCGAGCTGACCACAATATCCACGTCGGCCAGCCGCTCGATCAGCTGATCAAAGGAAATCGCCTCACCCTTGAACTGTCCGGCGAGCTCCTGGGCGTGCGCAAAGGTTCGGTTCGCGACCAGAAGTTCAGTCACACCAGCCTGAAGAAGATGCGTCGCGGCGAGCTCCGCCATCTCCCCCGCTCCAATCAGCATAGCGCGGTATCCCGCCATGTTGCCGAAAATCCTTTTGGCCAGTTCCACCGCCGCATAGCTGATGGAAACCGCGCTTGAGGCGACTTCCGTTTCCGTGCGGACCCGTTTGGCGACGGAAAACGACTTGTGCAGCAGGCGGTTGATGATGGTTCCCGTGGCGCGGGCCATGGTCGCCTTGCGGTAGGCGTCCTTGAGCTGGCCAAGAATCTGAGGCTCGCCCAGCACCATGGAATCAAGGCTGGAAGCGACTTCAAACAAGTGGCGGACAGCATCAATATTCTGATAAATATACACATGCGGAATCAGCTCGGCGGAGGGCCGCCCGCAGGCGGAAGCCCAGGCTTCAATTATGGCACCGGAGATGTCGCCATCCCCAGTCGCCATGATTTCCACACGGTTGCAGGTAGACAGAATGAATGATTCCGAAAAAGCGGTCTTCCCGCCAGTCATGCCAGCCGTAGGGACAGCCCATGTCTCCGGCGCGCAGTGCTGGGTAAGGGCAAACCGCTCCCGGATGTCCACGCCGGCAGTCCGATAGCTCAGGCCGACAAGATAAATCTGCTGTTTCATATTTCGGCCTGAATCAGAAGTTGTGGTAAGAAGTCATAAACAGGTTGACCACGGTCAGGGAAAAGACGCAAAGCGCAAACAGGCATACCATAATCAGCGCGGGCTTGTGTCCTTTCCAGCCGCGGGCAAGGCGCTGGTGGAAGAGCCAGGCATATATCAGCCAGACGATCAGGCTGATCAGTTCCTTGGGATCCCCGGTCAAAAGGGCGCCCCAGGCAATGCGCGCCCCGACAAATCCGCACAGCAGCCCGATGCTGAACAAGGGAAAGCCTGCCAGCGTCACCCATGAATTAACCTTGTCCAGGGCGCTGAGCGAAGGCAGTTCCTGCTGATTTTTGTCAAAACGCACTTTGGTCTTGATTCGGTGCTCCTGAAAAAGGAACACGCTCCCCGCGCAAAAACCAAGGGTGATCAAGGCGAAGCTGATAAACAGAGTACCTATGTGCAGTACGGAAAACATACCGGAAAAATCCTGAGGGATCGGGGGAGCGGAAGTCTGTACAAGAAGATTGAGCAGGCACAATACCAACGCGAGCGGCGTCGTCACAAGAACCAGCAGGGAAAACTTCTGCCAGATCCAGACGGCGCAGCCAAAAAGCAGCATCGCGAAAGCCAAAACCTGAAGGTAGGTCGCACGCGACACGCCCGGCTCTTCTCCGCTGAGCAGCATCGCGAGGATAACCACGGCATGGATGACAAGCGTCGCTCCCGCCAGGGCAAACGCGAGCTTTTTCAGCCTGTCGCGCCGTGCGAGACAGGCCGCCACAACCGCCACTGTACACAAAACGTACAAATGGACGACCAAAACAGGACCGTGCGCGGCAAGCGTATCAAACAAGGCCATAAAGCAACTCCGTAATCCGATCACGCAGGACATCCGGGAGCAGTTCCTGCAGCAGCGCCGTACAGCGGCGGGTATCGCCCGCGGCAAGCGCTTCGCCCAGATCTGAATGGACAATATGCCGGAAAAGTTCGGTATTGCGGCGCGTTTCCCATCCCAGCGCCAGCACGCCCGGCCGCAGCCGCGCCAGAAGTTCGGCCAGCGGAGCGTAGACGTTGCGCACGCGGGGAGTCATTTCCTCCCGCATGCGTCTGGCAAGCGCGGGGCTTGCCCCCTGCGTGGAGAGGGAAACCGTCACCCTGCCCTCACAGATCCGCGACGGGACAATAAAACCGCTGCGTTCCGGATCATCCGCGCAGTTGCACAATACTCCCGCGGTTTCGCAGGCAGCAAGCACCCTGCTGTTCATGGCATGATCGCCTGTCGCCGCAAACACCAGCGTTTTGCCGCGAACATCGCTCTCCTCGAAAGGACGCTGCTCAAAGCGGACACGGGCATCATGCAGCAGACCCGTCAAAACGGCGGACGGCGCGGCGATATCCAGCACGACGGCTTCGGCGAGTTCAGATGTGAGCAGATCCGCCAGTTTGCGGCAGCCAACCTCCCCTGCCCCGACCACCAGACAGCGCGCGCCGGTCATATTCATCAACAGCGGATAATATTGCATACCTCTCCCGTGCGCAGATCGCGATGTCTCAGTGTACGACGCGAGAGAATCTCCGTCAATCGGACCGTTTTTCTTTGGCCGGGCCGCGCGTCACAACCGTGTTCCCGCGCGTCAAAATAAAACTGGCGGACGATTCATCCGCCAGCCACAGGACAACAACTTGCATGTTTTGTCATTCAGCCAGAACATTCAGCGCCATCCGGCACATGTCCGGGATTCTGGCGTTGCAGCATGCGCTCAGGCCGACGGCCATGGTCTGGTAATCCTCCGGCTCCATGCCGACAATCACCGCCTGAGGCCGGTGTCCGGCCAGCTCGCAGAAAAGCAGCGTGTCCACCAGATCCACCTGATGCATGGAATCCCTGAAACTCAGGCTGTTGCGGAGGTTTTCGCCTTCAAGGCGGTAGAGGCTGCCCGGCTTTCCATCGCCAAGCACCGCGTCAAGCACGATCAGCCGGTCACAATCCATGATGACGTCCATAAGCCGCATTCCGGCCGTCCCGCCATCCATCAGGGTGACCGAGGAAGGAAGCGAGGCATGCTCCCGAAGATATTCGACAGCGCGCACGCCGATGCCTTCGTCCGTGAAGAGCACGTTCCCCACGCCGAGAATCAGCACCCGTTCTGCCGCGCTTCCTTCCATTCTCTTACAGTACCTTGAATTTATGGACTTCGTTGGTCCGGCCGTCGATGACGTGTACGCCGCAGGCGATGCAGGGGTCAAAGGAGTGCACGGTGCGGAGGATTTCCACAGGACGCTTGGGATCGGCCACAGGCGTTCCGACAAGGGCTTCTTCCACGGCGCTCAAAAGCCCCTTGCCGCAGCGGGGGCCAAGGTTCCAGGTCGAGGGGACAACAAGCTGGAAGTTGGCGACTTTCTTTTCGCCGATAACCAGCCAGTGCGACAGGCCGCCGCGCGGAGCCGTCACAAAGCCCGCCCCCCGTCCGGTCGCAGGCACTTCGCAGTTTTCGACGATCTTGTTGTCGCCGCCGGCCACATTGGCCTTGAATTCCTCCAGCCATACGCCGATCTGATCCGCCAGCACCAGAGTTTCGATGCCGCGCGCGGCCGTGCGGCCCAGCGTGGAAAAGAGATCCGCCGGCGTCAGGCTGAGCGTTTTCAGCACCGTATCCACGGCAGCGACGACGGGCTTGTTCCCGGAGGCATACGCCACCAGCACCTGCGCCAGAGGGCCGGTTTCCACGGATTGGCTGTCATAGCGGGGCGCCTTCATCCACGAATAGCGATCCGTGTCCCCCATGAAGGTGAAGGCCGGTTCCGTCTTTCCTTCGAAGGGCGCGCGGGCCTGTTCGCCGCGGAACCAGCTATGGCGGACATGTTCTTCAATTCTGGCAGGCTCAAACGGCTTCAGTTCGCCGATATTACGATCGAAAATCACACCGGGCTTGAACCAGCGCGACGAGAGATCGCGCTCGCCCCCCACAGCGGGAAATTCGCCGAAGGTCATGAAGTTGTGCGTGCCGCCGAACTTCGTCCAGTCCTTGTACGCGCCAGCCACCAGCAGCAGATCCGGAATATACACTTCCTTCACGAAGGAGCTGACTTCCCGGTACAGTTCCTCGAACTCGGCGATACGCTCCTTGGTCAGGGCGCTGTAGCAGGTTACCCCGCCGGCCACCAGGAACTGGGGGTGCGGGTTCTTGCCGCCAAAGACGGCCATGGCGCGGGCGGCCTTCACCTGAAGGCGCAGCGCCTCCAGATAGTGGGCCGTGGCAATAAGGTTGGCTTCCGGATCAAGATAATAGGCCGGATGTCCGCCAAGGAAATATGCGTTGGTGAACGGACCAAGCTGACCGCTTTCCACAAAGGCCTTCAGCTTGTCCTGAACGGCTTTGAGGGCGTCGGCCGAAACCTTGCGCGGCGACACATTTGAGCACAGGGCGGCGGCCTTGGCCGGATCAGCCTTCAGGGCGCTTGTCACATCCACGAAGTCCAGCGCGTGGAGATGATAGAAATGCACCACGTGGTCATGCAGAAACTGCATGCCAAGCACGAGGTTGCGCAGGTACGTGGCGTTGGCGGGAATCGGAACGCCAATGGCGTCTTCGAGGGCGCGGGTGGAGGCCATCGCGTGTGTCAGCGTGCACACCCCGCAGGTACGCTGGGTAAAATGCTGCACGTCGCGCGGATCGCGCCCTTTCAGGATGCTTTCAAGGCCACGGAACAGGGTGCTCACGCTGCGGGCATCCTTGATGCGGCCATCCTGTACTTCCACTTCAATACGCAGGTGCCCTTCGATACGGGTCAGCGGGTCAACAACAATAGGCCCCGAATAGGAGCTCTGCGGCGTTTTCTGCATGCTCATGTCAATTTGCTCCTAGTTTTCGTAGAAGGGTCCCATGGTGTCCCAGAAACCGGGTTCGCTGCAGCCGATGCAGGGATGACCGGCGCCGACGGGCCAGTTGGTGTCGTTGAAAAGGGCCTTGGGGCAGTTATTCATGGTCACCGGCCCCTTGCAGCCCAGCTCATACAGGCACCATCCCTTGCGGGCTTCCTCAGAATCGAAGGACGGCGCGAATTCGCCCGCGTCAAAATGCTTGCGGCGCTCGCACAGTTCGTGGACGCTTTTGCCGTAGAACATGAGGGGCCGGCCCTGCCTGTCCAGCTTGATGGCGTCGCCGCGCAAAAAGGCCACCAGCGTTCCCACCAGATTCAGGGGATTGGGCGGGCAGCCGGGGATATTGATGGCTTTTACCCCAAGATGGCCAAGGGCCGCGTTGACGCCTTTGGCCTGTGTGGGATTGGGGGAAGCCGCCTGAACGCCGCCGTACGAGGCGCAGGTGCCGTAGGCGACGACGGCGTTGGCCTTGGGCAGTATGGAGGAGCAGGTCTCATACATGGTATGGCCGCCAATATAGCCGTATTTGCCGTCCATAGCCGTGGGAATGGCTCCTTCCACCACGGCGATGAAGCCTTCAGGCGCGCTGACGGCGGCCTCAAGGGCCTTTTCCGCCGCCTCGCCGGCCGCGGCCATGATGGTTTCATGGTAGTCAAGGGAAACGGTATCAAGGATAAGTTCATCAATATATGGCGCGCCGGTACGAAGCAGCGCTTCTGAGCAGCCGGTGCATTCGGCTTCATGCAGGTATACGATGGAGGGACGGCGGGGCTTGGTCAGCGCGTGCGCCACTTCCACGGCAAACGCTGGCCCCATGCCCATAACCGCGGCGACCGCGCTGCAGTATTTCAAGAAATCGCGCCTGGTCACTCCGCGCTTTGCCAGCCTTTCTTCGACATCCGTTTTTCCCGAACCCACGTAGATACGCATGGCGTCTCCTTTTCTCTAACGTTCGTTGAAAATGGGCCTTACGCCAATATCAGCGGCTCTGCGCGCTGGCCTGAAGGAGCCTGCCCGCGTCATGGCAGGTCTGACAGCCAGCGAGTTCCGGTCTTTTCTCAGCCTGAAGAGTGTGGCAGCCAAGGCAGGAATGATTGCTGTCCTTGCGGTGCATCGCCTGGAAATAACTGCCGGCCGAACGCGATTTCCGATCAGTATCCGTATGGCATCCTTTATAAGAGCAGGAAAGAAGCGCGAAGCCTTCAACCTGCTTGTGATGGCAGGTGAAGCACGAGATGCCGTTGTGTTTCTGGTGATCAAAAGAGACATGCATCCGCGGATGCTTTGCCACGTCCATGATAACGGGAGCTTTACGCACCTGTTTTATTTCGTATGGAGTTGGCTGGTCAGCCCCAACCGCGGGCAGACAGCAGCCCAAAAAAAACAGCACACCGACGCAGACCGCTTTTTTCATGTTGACCTCCTGTTAATGGGGAAAGCCTTCCGCAACACATTGCAGCCTCACGGGGGCTGGAGGGGGAGCAGTACCCCGAAAAAACCAAAATGACACCTGCCAGGTTATCGGACCAATGTGCCTAAAAGAATTGAATGACTTTACTCTGAATATAAAAAGTTTGTCATCATGTCCAGCCTTCATTTGTTTTGTTCCTTTTGGCACTTAGCGCGGTAAAAAACGAAACAGAGCGGCGTTTTTTTGTCCTTAAATGCAAACTTTTTATCCAATTATGTGTATTTATTAACTATTAAAAAAAACACAAAAAAAACGGCTGAAATTTGAAAGCCGTCATGACTTGTGCTAGGTGATACCAGAAACAGCCGGAAGCTTTCCGGCGCGATCTTACCCGTCATCATTACCCCGCTCAGAGTCAAAACTATGCCGAATTTTGTTCATCTGCACTGCCATACGGAGTTCAGCCTTCTTGACGGAGCCATCCGCCTTCATGATCTATGCACGCGCGCCAGGGATTTTGGCATGCCTGCCGCCGCCATCACGGATCATGGCGTGCTGTACGGAGCGGCAACATTCTATAATTATTGCAGGGAAGCCGGCATCAAGCCTATCCTCGGCTGTGAGGTGTATGTCGCCAAAGACCACACCGACAAGACCTCAAGCTTTTCAAAGGTGCGCCATCACCTTATCCTGCTGGCCCAGAACAACGAAGGCTATCACAACCTTGTCAAACTGGTTACGCACGGCTGTCTCGAGGGGTATCATTACCGCCCCAGGGTAGATAAAGACCTGCTGCGCAGATACAGCGACGGCATCATCGCCCTGTCAGCCTGCATTGCCGGCGAAATTCCAAGGACGCTGCTTGGCAGGAACAGACTGCTTGAATCTGGCGGAACCGAGGAAGACGCCCTGCGGATCGCGAAAGAATACGCCGACATCTATCCGGATCGTTTTTATCTGGAAGTTCAGGCCAACAGCCTCCCTGAACAGGCGGAGCTGAACCGTCGCCTTATTGCGCTGGCCCGCAAGACGGGGCTGCCGCTCGTGGCGACAAATGACTGCCATTATCTGGACGCCGACGACGTTGAGGCGCACGACGTGCTTTTATGCATCCAGACGCAGGCCAAGGTTACGGACACGGACCGGCTGCGTTTTGAAGCGCGCGACCTGTACTACAAATCCACGGAAGAAATGGTGCAGGCGTTTTCGGATCTCCCTGAGGCTATTAAAAATACCATAGAGATTGCAGATGCCTGCAATGTAGAGCTGGATCTTTCGCATCATTTTTTCCCGGTGTATCCCCTGCCTGAAGGCATGACTCTCGAAACGGAGTTTCTCAAACTGGCCCGCGAGGGGCTCAAGCGCCGTCTTGATGCCCACCCCGACAAGGCAAATATTGATCAAAGCAAGTACTGGGAACGCCTTGAGAAAGAACTTCATGTTATCCTCGATATGGGCTTTCCCGGCTATTTTCTGATCGTCCAGAATTTTATCAACTGGGCCAAGGACCACGGCATTCCGGTCGGGCCGGGACGAGGTTCGGCGGCGGGGTCGCTGGTGGCGTGGGCGCTGCGCATTACCAACCTTGATCCGCTGCCCTACAACCTGTTATTCGAGCGCTTCCTGAACAACGAACGCGTCTCCCTCCCTGATATCGACGTTGACTTTTGCGAAGACCGCCGCGGCGAAGTCATCCAGTACATGATCAACACGTACGGATCTGATTCCGTGGCCCAGATCGCCACCTTCGGCCGCATGAAGGCCAAGGCCGTGATCAGGGACGTCGGCCGCGCCATGGACATGACCTTCAAGGAAACCGACAGGATCGCCAAGCTCATTCCTGAAGATCTGAAAATGACCATTAAAAAGGCGCTTGAACTGGAGCCGGAACTGGCCGCCCTGTACAAGGAAGATTTACAGATCCGCAAAGTCATCGATATTTCCATGCGGCTGGAAGGGCTCGCCCGGCACGCCTCCACACACGCCGCCGGCATTGTGGTTTCTGACAAGCCCATGGAAGAATACCTGCCGCTGTACAAAGGCAAAAAAGGCGAACTTGTCACCCAGTACGACATGAAAATGGTCGAGAAAGTCGGCCTGGTAAAGTTTGACTTCCTCGGCCTGCGCACCATGACCTTGATCAGCAACACCATCAAGGCCATCGCAGAACAGGGCAAGACGCCTCCCGATCTTGACACGCTTCCCCAGGATGATCCCGGAACGTATGAACTTTTCTCCAAAGGCGACACGGACGGCGTGTTCCAGCTGGAAAGCTCGGGCATGCGGCAGTACCTGCGCCAGCTTAAGCCTTCCTGCTTTGAAGACATCATCGCCATGCTGGCCCTGTATCGGCCGGGGCCGCTGGGTTCCGGCATGGTGGATGAATTCATCAAGCGCAAGCACGGCGAAGTCCCTGTGGACTACCTTTTGCCCTCGCTTGAGAACTGCCTCAAGGATACGTACGGGGTTATCGTCTATCAGGAACAGGTCATGCAGATTGCGCAAATCGTGGCGGGATACACCCTTGGCGGGGCGGATTTGCTGCGCCGCGCCATGGGCAAGAAAAACGCCGCGGCCATGGCCGAACAGCGCACCCGGTTTGTGACGGGCGCCGTCGAGCGCGGCGTCAAAGAAAGTAAGGCCGGAGAAATCTTTGATTTGATGGAAAAGTTCGCGGAGTACGGTTTCAACAAGTCCCACTCCGCGGCTTATGCCCTGGTGACCTACCACACGGCCTACCTGAAGCTGCACCACAAGGTGGAATTCATGTCCGCCCTGCTCACTTCTGAGATCGGGAATCAGGATAAGCTCCTCAAATACATCGCCGTTTGCCGAGATATGGGCATCGAGGTGCGCAAGCCTGACGTCTGCCTGAGCAAACGCCAGTTCATTGTGCGCGAGGGCTGCATCATCTACGGCCTCGGCGGCATCAAGAATGTCGGGGATGAAGCCATCCGGGAAATTGTCGAGGCGCGCGAAAAGGACGGCCCCTTCACATCGCTTTTTGACCTGTGCACGCGGGTGAACCTGCGCAAGGTTACCAAGCGCGTCCTGGAATCGCTTATCAAAAGCGGCGCCTGCGACGTCTTCGGCGCCACGCGCATCAGCATGTTCAGCGCGCTGGACGCCGTGGTGGCCCGCGCTCAGCGCAAAAACAAGGAACAGCAGTCCAATCAGAACTCTCTGCTCAGTTTCGTCCCCCAAACGGAACAGAAAAAAACTGCCGGAATCGGCTTTTCCTGTGAGGAGGAACAAATTCCCGAGTGGTCGGAGGAGGACCTTCTGCGTTTTGAGAAAGAGTCTCTGGGCTTTTTCCTGACCAGCCACCCTCTTCAGCCGTACCATCCCGAAATGCGCAGACTCGGCCTGCGCCAGCTGGAGGAAGCCCGCGAACTGCCCGACAAGACACAGATCCGCGTCGGCGTCCTCGTGACCGGCATCAAGGAAATCCTCAACAAACGCGGCAACCGTATGGCCTTTGTCACCGTGGAAGATTTGACCGCGACGGCTGAGGTGACCTTCTTTACTGAAGATTTTTTAAGCTCGCGCGAGCTTTTGAAAAGCGATCAACCCCTTCTCCTGACGGCGGTCATTGACAACAAGGAAGCCAGGGACACAGGCGATACGCCTGACGAAGACGGGGACACGCCTCCGCCGGTGGAAATCAAACTGCGCGGAATATCAACAGCCCTGCTGTCCGAAGCCTGCCGCGACCATGAAGCCCCTGTCACGCTGCACATCTCACAGGAGCGCCTGCTTCAGCCAGACGCCGTTCCTTCGCTCAAGGCGCTGCTTGAACGCCACCGGGGCACAGCGGAAACACTGGTGGAACTTTCCACGCCGAAAACCCGCTGTCTGCTGAGGCTGGGGCCGCGCTGGTGCGTGACCCCCACGCCGAAGCTGTATCAGGACCTTAAGGAATGGCAGGAGGAAAAGGCCTCATAAGCCATGCCCGCCCCGCCCTTCCCGCGGCTGGAAGCGCAAGGCGGGGTTCCCAAGGGTACACGCGGCGCTGCTGCATGAAAAAGACCCATCTGACGATGGGCCTTTTTCATGCAGGTACCTGCGAAAGGGATTATTTCGCCTTATTGGCCTGCGCCGCCGTCTGCTGGGCCGGCTGCTTCAGCGGCTTGACCAGATAGGCGCCGTCAGGCAGCAGGGTTATCTGCCCTTTGGCGTTGAGGGGAAGGCTCAGCCAGGTGACGGAATTGCCTTCCTTGTCCGTGACCTTCAAATCCCAGGCTTCCGCCTTGGCCGTCTTGGAAGCCATCAGGTTCATCACGTCACCGTTGGGCAAGGTACGCTGGGCGAGCAGGTTTTCTTCCCACTGGTTGGCATTGGCGGGAGAGATGGTCAGTGAGTACATGTCAAAATTGGCCATGTTGGTCAGCTGAGTAGAGGAGTTTTCCGCCTGTCCCGACGCGGCGGGGGCGGCTTTCTGGCTCTGGGCCTGGCATACAGCGGGCAGCAGGCCAAGGGCAAAGACGCACACAACGGCAATGAGGACTCTTTTCATGATGATCTCCCTGAAAAGCGGCAAAGGTTTGCATGGCGCGGGGCATACCAGGAGAGGATGGCATGTCCCGCTTGCGGGCGCGCCAGCCGATGACGCCCCCGCCGTTGTCCTAAACCCTAGCCTTCCTCACGCGGCAGCGCCATGATAGTTTGCCTTATCCGGCGTTAAACGGGATGAGTAAAATTTCGCTTCCCAAACAGACAGAATTCGGGGATAACCAAACAGACGTGAACGCTATGCCTTGACAAGGCGGGCAAGGTCACGTAAAACCGCTTCCGTTCAACCAAGACGCCAGCATAGCTCAGTTGGTAGAGCAGCTGATTCGTAATCAGCAGGTCCTCAGTTCGAGTCTGAGTGCTGGCTCCAGAAAACAATCAGGGGGTTACAGGCAACTGTAACCCCCTTCCGAAACGGAGAGGTAGCGAAGCGGCCGTAACGCGCTCGACTCGAAATCGAGTTATCGGTGATGAGCCGGTACGTGGGTTCGAATCCCACCCTCTCCGCCATTGGAGTAAATCGACAAGCCGTTTTGAGTCTCAATAGAGCTTAAAACGGCTTGATTTTATTTGTTATTTAGTATAGTCTTTGCCTCGCCTCGCGTTTCAATGCCTCTTTATTAGTCATGCAAATTAGGGGCAACTTTTAGGGGCAACTTTTGCAGGAGGGGCAACATGTTGACTGATTCCAAGGTCCGGGCCGCCAAACCCAGGGAGAAGTCGTACAAGGTTTATGATGGGGAAGGGCTATACCTGGAGGTTCCCCCCAAAGGCAACCCCCGCTGGCGTTGGCGGTATAAATTTGATGGGAAAGAAAACCGAATGAGTTTGGGCGTCTACCCGGCCACGACGCTGAAGGCTGCCCGCTTGCTCCGTGATAAACAAAAAGAAAGGCTCTTGATGGGCGCGAAGCCAACGCTCAAGGATGCAGACGCGGATACGTTCCGGGCGGTGGCCGCCTCCTGGCTTGCAGCCAACACGCAGCGCTGGAGCCCACGCCATACTTCGACCATCACCAGCAGGCTGGACAACCACGTGTTGCCCTATATCGGAGATAGATCCATCAAAGCGTTAACCCCGCCGGACTTCCTTGCGCTTGTCCAGCGTGTGGAGCGGAGCGGCGCTATGGAGGCTGCCAGGCGTACATTGCAGATATGCTCGCAGATCTGCCGGTACGCTGTAGCGCACTTTCTTTTGCCGTCCGACCCCTGCCGCGATCTGCGCGGTGCATTGGTGCAAACTCGTAAGCGGCACTTTCCCACGCTCGACGATAAGGATGAGATTGGCAAGTTGATGTTGGCCATCGATGGCTATCCTGGAGCGTTTATCGTTAAGGCGCTGATGCAGTTCCAGGCACTGACCTTTGTGAGGCCGTCCGAGGCGAGACTGGCGCGCTGGGAAGAGATCAAGCTGGGTGAGGAATTATGGATCATCCCAGCCTCGCGTATGAAGATGCGGCGCGACCACATTGTGCCGTTATCAAGGCAGGCTCTGCGACTTTTAGACAGTCTTAAGGCTGTTGGGTATCGCAGCCCCCTGCTCTTCCCGGCGATTCGCACGCCGAACGGCGAGCGCCCCTTGAGTGGCAATACGGTGTTGATGGCCCTGCGGCTAATGGGATATCCCAAAGAAGTTTTAGTGACGCACAGCTTCCGCAGTATGGCCAGCACCATGCTCAATGAATTGGGATGCAACCCTGACGTGATTGAAAAACAACTGGCGCACGAACCCGGCAACGCTGTCCGTGCAGTCTATAACCGGGCTCAGTGGATGGTCGAGCGGCGGGAACTTATGCAAAAATGGGCAGACTGTCTTGATGCCTGGCGCGAAGCTGCGAGAGCAGCCCTCTGAGAGCCTGTTTGAAGCAGCTTGCGGAGATAGCAATATAACGAGCCGACTTGGAGTTTTGACCCCAGGTCGGCTCGTGCTTAATGCTATAATCCAGCGACAGCAGACATCCGAAATGGGGGAAGCGGCAGATTGGAAATCAATAGTTCTTGTCCAAGCGTGCGCACCTGTGATGCACAGGTATAATCCAAAAAGAATGGTTGATACTTCACCCCAGAATCACTATACAAGCCGCAAATAAAAGGGGCATCGTCGTAACTAATAATCCAATCAAGGTTATGGACACTTCTCACATAGTGCGCAAGCTCAATGTGTCGTTTGGGGGTGTAATAATGTCTATATATTTTTGAGCCCTTTGCATAGTATGGAGGATCAAAGTATGCAAAACACTTTTCCAGCAAAAAGCGACGCTTTTGCGAAGACATAAAATGCAATGCATCGTCACAGTACACATCTACATTTTCACGATGGACAGATAATTGACGAATTATTTCAATAATCCTCTGTTTGTTGAAACGACAAGCTATCCCATACCGAGAAGTCTGCTGTAGCCCCCCAATCGGATTTGCTTTTAGGATGCCAGAAAAATTCGTTCGATTGAAAAATAAGCCCGCAAAACCTAATTCAAGCAATTTTGCTTGTGCTAAGGATGTCATTTTACGATACGGCAACTCCCGCTGCCAGGTTTCAATACTGATATCTGTATCTTGTATCTTATCAATTAAACTCTCTGTGTCGCTGAAAACACATTTCCAGAATGCATACACCAGTATATCTTTTTCGCAGAGAAGCAAATGGTTGATGTGTCCTCGCTGCAGCAATTCAAGCCCTACGGCTGCACTCCCCGCATAAGGTTCAATAAATGTGCAGCCATATAGATGATTTGCTTCCAATAACGAGTCAATATAGTTGACAAGTGACCGTTTTGCACCTGGATAGCGGAGTGGATTTATTGTTCTTGGCATGATACTGCCTCTTTTTTTCAAAGTAGGTTTATTATTCCTTGGATAAGAGAAAACATTCCACCTCTAGCAATAGCCTCTAAGGAGGCTGCTGTTACAGCGATGTCTCCTGGATTATGAATATTCGCATTTAGAACTTCTCGATGTTCGGATTTAACCACACGGTCATACGCACGCTGCAGTTTTCTTTCTTCAAAAACACGTGACTTATTTTTGCCTGTGCTTATAAAGTCTTCCATGCTGCTGAGCGTGGGCAACCAGCCGCGCGGTCGCTTATCTAATTCCTCCCAGAGCCCCGCTTGGCTCAATCGCAACTGTAAGGCCTGTTCGTATACAGTCCTTAAAAGCATGCCGGTAGCAATGGGATAGGAACGATACGCTTTTTTACAGGACAGGTCGTGAAGTTCTTTTATTGTAGAAAGCAAACCTCGATGCGATAGTTCGCTGGGATCCAGTTTTCCGTCCCAACTTATTGTTTGAAAGAACGGGTCTGGAGATGGACCGCCGGGACGCTGGCCGCCGCTCACGCCTCCAGGAGCAGGGCTGCTGCCATTTTTGTTCTCAGGTTCATGGGGATGTACAGGGTTCGCCCCCTCTTGCTCCACTTTGGTCAGAGATGCTCCCCCAGTATTGACAGAGTGTTCCGCAGAAACTGCCTCATTTCCACCAACATCAGCGCTAGTTTCAACGGCCTGTAAAAGGGAATCGATGCCGTTTACGCCCGTTAGATCATTTCGAGTATTAGTTGCTCCCTCAGCAATTGTTTGTTCAAACACCAGCTGTGTGATCTGCTCAAAGAGCGATGATGGTAACCCGCTCACCGTATTGTGTGTTTTATCAAAAGAGATTTTAAGAAAATCCTTGGGGCTGACCTTGTTTCCCTTAGCATCTTTAAACTTCGCCTTAAAAATACGCCAAAATGGTTCAGTCTTCAATTCAATAAGTTCACGCTTAAAATCTTTGTGCGTGGATACATACTTCTGGTATACATCTAAAAAGAACTTGTAATCACGAATATCGTTCCTGATTTCATGTTCTTTTATCCCTGTGATTTCAGATAGTTCCCGAATAGTCTGCCCTTTTCCATCTCGATAGTTTACTGCAAAAAATTGCTTTTTCGCCAACGGTTTCCATTGCTTAATACCTTGAATATGGCGTTTCGCCATTAGCTCGAGAGCAGCATTGCTGTTTTCTAAAACATCAACCTCAATCTTGCTGCAGTTTTTAATTACGCTTTCTGATGCATAAGGAATCTTATGTTTAAAAATACCAGGAATTAACTCGCGTGACAGTAGAAATTGTAATGCGCAAGTCCTACGATTGCCTTCAACTACAACATATTTATTATTTTCCTCTAAAACAACTATTCGCTCACCCGGCAAAAGGCCGCCGTATTCGTTAATGTCGGTTGTGAGTTTGAGGATTTCTTCATAAGTAACCAAATACGTTCTGATGGCGGCCTGATCACGGCGCGTTAGTATAACAAATCGCGGATTCTTATCATCCAAAACCAAGTCTAATGGAGAAATTGTTATCGCCATGCCACCCCCCCCCGTAGAATTTTATTTACATTTATACATAAGGGGTTATTATAGCATAATTTATCATAGGTAAAGCCCATTTTTTTTCTTAGAGTATGTACTGCTTTTCTTGTTATGCGTCCCATTCGGACGCGAGTTTTTCATACAGCGCGACGCCCGGCGTTTCGGCGTCGGGGTACTCGGCGATGAGGTCCCGCGCGAGGCCGTAGACCATGCGGTCAGTCTGGTACCAGGCTTGCCCGTGCGCCCAGGGGCTTTTGGGCAAGGTCCCCGGCGCACTTTCTCGCCCAGCCTTCAAGCCTGGCAACCCTGTCTTTTTGCGTCCGCCAGCAGTCCGGATCCAGAAATGGCAGCAGGACATCGATGGCTGCGACGCATCGCGCGTGTTGGACGGCGGATATGATGTTGCTGGCCATCTTAAAACAGCTCCCAGAAGGTTGCGGCGCTTGGCCCCAGCGTCACGTGCCAGACCAGATAGGCGGCGATGACAGCGGCGACAAGCGTTATTGTTTTGCCGTAGGTCCACCTGCTTTTGCGGGCGTGCAGGGGCACGTACCGCGGCCGTCGGAACAGCCGCCGCACCATGGCCGTGCATGACACAAAACGGAGGCGCTGGAAGTCAGCGCCGGGCTTCGCCATGTTGTACGTTCTGATTACCATGGTCCCCTCCCCTGCTCGCCAGGTGCTTCAGGCGGGTTGCGCGCAGCGGCCAGGGCATCGGCCATTGCGTTGAGTTCGGATAAACGCCAGAAGCGCATGCGGCTGATGGCGACAGGCCGGGGGATAAGCCCCCGCGCGGTCCAGCGGTCCAGCGTGGCCCTCGATATACCGCCCAGGTACTGACGTGTTTCCAGGGAATTCAGCAAACGGTCTTCTGTCATGGGATCCTCCGATGCGCCTTCGGTTGGCAAAGATAAAGTGATAGATATTTTATCAAATGTCAATAAAAAGATAATTTTTTTATCAAAAAAAAGGCCACCCCAAAAGGATGGCCTGATAAAATTTTTTTCTGTTTGTTGCTAGTCGTCAGGTTTTATTCTTCCCCAGATAATCAAAAGCTCTTGGGCAGGGTTCCTACCAAGTGCGTTGCAAATAGTACAAAAATCGCCAAGACGGAGCCGAAGACCGTCGTTGTCTTTACCTCTTCCATGCCAAAGACTGCTTATCTTGAGTCGCGGGTTTTTGGCTTCTGGGAAAGCCTTTTCCCCAAGTTCTCGCTCAGTCATGCCGCGTTCTTTCCGTATGGAAAGGATAAGATCTAATGCTTCGCGTTCAACGTTCAAGATATTTTCATCCTTCATGGCGTGTGCTCCTTTTTCTGGAGAACATACCAGAAAAAAGTTTATCACGCCTAGCGATAAAATTTATTGTTGGCGTGATAGATAATATATCGTAATTATCTTGTCAACGAGCGATGCCCGCCCGACATTGACAATCAGCCCCGACGAACCCGCACCCGACGCCGCGCCCCTGGCCTTTTTGGCCAACCTCGCCGCCGGGTGAACAGGGGGAGGGATTGAGGATAGGATCCTCTCGCGCTTGTGACGCCGTTTCCGAGCTGGGCGCGAAACCATGTTTCAAATTTGTGTGTTTCGGGGACTGGTCGGGTTGCCTCCTGACCCCGCGGCGCTCTCGTCGCAACCGCCCGCCGCCTTTCAGCCTGCCGCGTTTTGTCGCGGCCGTTTTTTTGCGGGTGCCCCTTCCATGCCGGGCCAGCTTCCATTTTCCCCGCCTTCCCTGCCGTCGCGTGCCTTCCCGCTGCTCTCCGCTTGCGGCTTGCCGTGCTCGGTACTTGTGCGGCGCCCTTCGCGGATTCCTCTTTCTGCTACTTGTCCGGCCTGACCGGGGCTGTTCGCTGGAGTCTTCCGCGTTGGTGAAGACAGAATTACTAAAAATTAGTAATATGTCAAGTAGTGAATTGCTAAAAATTTGAACTTTTTTGAGCAATAAAAAAGGGCGGCAAAAACCGCCCAAAGGAATGAAGGCACAGTGTTTACTTATTTCCCGTCAGCCTGCTTGAGTCCTGACTTGATGATTTCATTAAGATTGAGCCCCAATGCCTGGCAAAGATTCACAAGGTCGGCCAGCCTGATTTCCTGCGGCTTCTTGTTTTCGCCGGCTCCCTGTTCAATCAGGATACTGCGCACTTTGCCCGCTGGCTTGCCCATATACGGAAAAGCCATTTGTCCGAGGGCTTTTTCAGATAGTTTCAGCTCTGCTTTCCGTGCTACGAGAAGGCGTCGGATGGTTTCATCAAAGATGACCATCCCCTCTTTGGTAAGCATATCACACACTCCTTTTTCCTCCTTTTGTAGCACGAGATTTTGAAAAGAGGGTATTCTAAAAATTTGTACTTGACAAGTTACTAAAAATAAGGAAAACATTATTGCCACCAACGGTTCGTCTCGCCGTGAGCAAACGAGACATTGACAATCAGCCCCGACGAACCCGCACCCGACGCCGCGCCCCTGGCCTTTTCGTCCAACCTCGCCGCCGGGTGAACAGGGGGAGGGATTGAGGATAGGATCCTCTCGCGCCTGTGACGCCGCTTCCGAGCTGGGCGCGAAACCATGTTTCAATTTTGTGTGTTTCGGGGACTGGTCGGAATGCCTCCTGACCCCACGGCGCTCTCGTCGCCACCGCCCGCCGCCTTTCGGCCTGCCGCGTTTTGTCGCGGCCGTTTTTTTGCAGGTGCCCCTTCCATGCCGGGCCAGCTTTCCTTTTTCCCGCTTCCCTGCCGTCGCGTGCCTTCCCGCTGCTCTCCGCTTGCGGCTTGCCGTGCTCGGTACTTGTGCAGGTTTTCCTCCGCCGTTTTGGGCTTCACCGGTAATTTATCCCGCTCGCTGGCGGTGTCGCGACCGGCCGTCTTCGGCATTGGTAAAGACATAATATTTCAATTGTGAAAAAATGGCAAGCACATTTTTCACAATTGAGATAGTCCGCTATCATAATTCTGCCAGTTGTTTTTCGGACAAAAAAAAGCCCCGTACGGTGGGGCTGTGCTTAAAAATTTATCGTTGTGGAATTAGTGAAGAGTGTAATGCGGGGACTCTTGTTCGTAAATATACCTGAATGATTGTGGTGGATTAAATTTTAAATTTTTTTCGTAGGGATTGATCGGTTTCTCGTATCGTATAGGATGATCAATTTCAATGGCGATAGCCATCTTTCGGTTTTTGAAGTAACTAAAAAAGAAATCTTCTGTAATTCCTGAATGTTCCTTTGTTTTTTCCCATAGAGACGCAGGGGTGTCTTCCAGTATCTTTGCAACATTGAACTCCCCGACAATCCGTCCAATCGGAGCTGTTGCGTATACGACTACCTTTTCTACGTCACGAGAGAATCCAACCTTGCGAAATTCAAATACTTTTTTACCTGAAAAAATTTTTTCCACAAATTCTGGTTTAATGGATAACAAAGCCTTCATAAACTCCTCCCAGCTCCACAATTTTCTGGAATCCGCTATCGCTAAGCTTGTACATGCCATAATATGGAGACGGCTTTTTAGATGGCGATGGGATAATCATATTTTCAACCATTTTCTCCATGTTCGGTCGTTTAGGGAAGGCGAGATTATATGTCATTTTTATGGAGTATGCGCCATTTCTTTTGTAAAATCCACTCAAATCTTCACTACCAAGTACACTGTATTTTTCACAATATGAAATGAATTCCTTTTCGTTGGGGAATTCTATTGCGCGTTTTTTTTCTTCGACAACACATAGTGATGTTGCAACAGATTTAAACCACGCGGAATCAGTTGATCCCGGTGATTGGCATCTATAAATAACAATACAGTCTCCAGGTTCTACAAGATCGAAATCACGATAGCATCCAACATATACCTTATGAATACTATTAGTATAGCTTGTATCCTGGATAAATGTATTCCTTTCTGTTTTGAGCTTTGAATCAGGAAAGAGTTTAGTATGATATTCCGGGCGCACAGACATAAGCCATTTTTGCTTTCCCCGGCAGTCAACTATCGGATAGTCTAACCCCCTGTTACCAGTCAGAAGGCCTATATTTTTGACATATACATCTTCTGTTCCGTTTTGCGTTGTTTTATTTCCATATTTTTTGAATCCGTATTCCTCAAGAATACGAATCAGGGGCTCATGTTTTTTAAAGATCGTCACATAGGCGACTCGAAGACCAAGAGCGAGTGTTGTATCGGTGATAATTTTGACGAAGCGCTCGCCAAGTTTTGTACCGTGGGGGATAATTTTAAATGTTCCCACTTTTAAGCAGGGTGTATTTAGTGGCGGAATAATATCCGATACTGGCCCATCCTCTTTCTTTATGTATAAAAATGCCTGTATATGGTTCTGGTTATCATATGAAACATATGCGGTTTCATCGTGTTTACTTTGAAACCATTGTACAAATTCTTTATACGAGCTTTTTAAACTGTCAAAAAAAGGATCATTCAAATCAATAGAACCAAAACTCCGGACAAGGATTGCGTCTTCAGACATACTTTTCCCTTATTGGAAAATGATTTTTCCCCAGTATGTTGTTAAAGATACAATTTTCCTTCGTGTCTATGGTAGGATTTTACAGCGCCATTTAACGCGACCGCAGACGCTGTACTCCCCAGCATGACCTATTTCTTGCTGATCTAGCACAGCTGCCAGATTCACATGACCGAGCCAATCCGGCCAGGCTATATGGCGTTCGGGATTCCAGAACAGGCGCTGAGGCGTCAGAAAGAGATTTTTCTGTACGATTGCAACACCCATTCAACACTTCCGTAAATGAAGGCGTCACCTTCATCAAAGGGAAGCTTGATATCTGGAAATTCCCCGTTTTTGTTGTCCGAACGGAGAATAAAACATTTGTCGGAGTGATCGATGTACAGGCGTTTGACTACAATGCCTTCAAAAGGCAGATGGACAGCGTAAATTTTGCCCTGGATGATTTCCGTGTTTTCCCGATTCACGCCAACAACAGCATTATCCAGGATCGTCGGCGCCATAGATTCGCCGGAGATAAGCAGCGTTGTCATATGCGCGCCCAGATACTGCACCGGCACGGCGATATAAAATTTTGGCTCTGATTCTTCATAATCCCATGCTGGGCCAGCGCCGGCAACGGCATGAACTCCCAAGATGGTCAAGCCCTTAGCCTCAAATTCTTTATGATCCGGGTGGCTAGTGGCTTCGGGTATAATTATTTGAGCTCCGATAGCGTCAAGAAGTTTTCCCACAGTTTCAAGCTGTAGACCGCTTCGCCTGTTATTGTTCAGCATGGACACGGCGCTTTGAGCGACCTTGGCTTTTTTGGCCAAGTCCGAATCGCCCTTAAACTTCGTCGTAGTCGCTTCCTTGACGATCTTTTTGAAATCTTCTGCAAATCCCATGCGTTCTCCTTATCACAAAACAATCACATATGAAATAAAACAATCGTGATTTTTTAGCTTGTATATTTTTTACAATCGTTATAATATTTCACACATGAAAACTTACCGTGATATCCAATCCCTCCGAGCGGACTTAGCTTCCGTCCTGACAAGCCGCGGGCTTACCCAGCGGGATGTTTCAAAGGCTACGGGCATAGCACAATCGGCAATCTCTATGTTTCTCGGCGAGAAACGAGGGCTGAATGCGGATTCCGTTTTACGGATTATCCAGTTCGTTTCAGAAGATTGCCCGCCCCCACCCCCACAAGAACAGCCTGCCATGATAACGACTGTTCCTAATGATCCCACGGTTCTCCCGGTGGATGAAGGGTAAACTCATGGCAATCCCCACGTACGAACACATCATCGAGGCGGTCCAGACCGCAGTCCGTAAGCACGGAGGCGTCAAGATGGTGGCGGCGGATATGGACATGGCTCCATCAAGTCTCGGAAACCTGCTCAACCCCTATGCAGACCGAAGCTCAGTCAAGCTTGGGCTTGAGCAGGCTTTGTGGATCATGCAGCGGACGGGCGACCACTCCGCGCTTGTCTTGATGGCAAAGGAGCTTGGATACGGTGTTGTGCCCATCAACGCCCGACCTGATAAGGATCTCGCCGGCGAGCAGCTGGACGACGTGCAGGCGCTTGCACAAGTGCAGGCGGCCATTGCGCGTGGGGCGCCACGGGACGAAATAGCCGTGCTGGTATGGCGCCTTTTTTGTGACGTTGCGCAGACACAGAACGCCGCAGAGGCCGCCTTGAGGGACCTGGAATGACGCCCCGCAGCTCTCCCCGCTCCCCCGCGAATATCGACTTTCCAACCCATAAATCCTCGTGTCACGCCTGCATTCGGTCTTGGGTCCTTCCCACGCCCCCCTCATGCGGAGCGAAAGCGAGCGCGTGGCAAGAAAAATTTTTACCATGCGAATTTACTAAAGAATTTTATTGCTGGAGCTTGCCATGGCGATGACGCCAGATGAATACGCCAAGGCCGTCGCTGAAAGGTCGGCCGAAGAGTCACGGGCTGTCGCAAATGAGCGGGCTGGGGGAGGCGGGAAACCTGCCGCCCAAGCTGACGACCTTGAGTCGCGGATGACAGCACTTGTCACGCAGGAAGGCGCTGTAGGAACTACCTTCATAGACCAATGCGCACGTGCAGGCGACAAGGGAGCCGGACAGATTTTCAACTATCTCCAGTCCGGGCGTGTTCTGTTTATCTCTGAACAAAACGTCTGGCTCCGCTGGGAGGGGGCGTACTGGAGCGAGATTTTCGACTGGGAAATAGCCGAGTACGTTGAGGACGTGGCAGAAGTCTATAAGCGCCGGCGTGACATGGTATTCAAGCTTCGCCTGGTTGATGTCGCTTCCGGGGATAAGGGAGCTATAAAGGAAAAAGACCGGCTCATCTCCGATCTGGACCGATGTGTCTCCAGGCTGCACAACTCCAGGGGGCCTGACAACTGTCTGAAGTTCAGCCTTGCCGACAGAACGCGCCTGTCCGTCCGAGCAGACAAGCTCGACGCGAACCCGTACATCGTCGCAACGGAGTCCGGAGTCGTCGACATCCGGTCTGGAGAGCTCCGCCCCGGGCGGCCGGAAGATTTCTGCACGCGGCACTGTCCAACGGCATGGACAGGAATTGATACTCCATGCCCTAAATGGGAGACGATGCTCTACCAGATTTTGGGAGAGAACGCGTCTGTCTACAATTACATGCACAAACTCCTGGGCATGGCCATATGCGGAAAAGTCTCCGAGAAAAACTTTCTTCTGCTCTACGGGGGAGAAGGTGACTCCGGGAAGACAACCATTTTTGAGATACTCTACGAGATCATCAAGGGCTATGCCGCACCAATGCCTGTGGAGCTTCTGCTTGACCAGGGGATCCCGCAGAACCCTAACTCCCCGACTCCGGCCATTATGGGCCTGCGCGGCCAGAGGTTGTGCTGGGCATCCGAGCCCGGTGACAACAGACGTTTCAGCGTCGAACGGGTCAAGCTGATGAGCGGCGGTGACAGTCTGATGGGGCGATACCCGTATGACAAGGCGAACACGGTTTTTCAGCCTACGCACACGCTTTTCATGCTGTCCAATCATGAGCCGCACGCGGCATCCACCGACTCGGCCTTCTGGAAAAGGCTCCGAAAGATAGACTGCCCCTATGAATTTGTCGACGACCCGAAGCCCAACAGCAATCAGCGGCAGGCCAATCGCAACCTCAAGGATGAAATTCTTGAAGAGGAGTCTCCCGGCGTACTTGCCTGGCTGGTGCGCGGTTATCAAAAATACCGGGCGGAAGGAGTACATCCGCCGGAGACCATTGTCGAGGCGACCACCAGATACCGGGAACAGGAGGACCGCGTCCTCCAGTTCAAGAACGACTGCATCGTCGACAGCCCCGGCAACGACGTCACGGGATCAGATCTGTATGATGTCTTCCGGCAATGGTTCGAGCGCAACCATGGCCGCAAGGTTCCGTCCATTACGATCTTTGGGAAGATGGCGGCCAGAAACTTTATCAAGTCGCGATCAAGCCGTGTCAGATACCTCGGCATCGACTTCAATGACGAATGCCGCCGCAATTTCCAGTGCCCGGAACAGAGGCCGATCATCTCTGGCCAGGAGGATGATTATGCCCCATACCAGTGACAGTCTCGTGACAGTTGTGACAGTTGGTGACACTTCACTGTCACGATATATTATTAATTATATTAATATGTTATGTAGTTCCGTGACAGTTGTGACAGTTTTTCACCATTATTCTCACGTGCGCGCGCATGCGCACACGCGCGTTCCTATTATATCAATACGTTTTTTACTTTTTTTATTATTATCTATAGGAAGTGTCACAACTGTCACGGATATAGTAAAACATATTGAAATAATTAACAAAAATACAGTTACAGTTTACAAAAAACAACTGTCACCAACTGTCACAACTGTCACACGTCCTACTCCCCCAACGGTTTTCTGGAGGGCAGCGTGATGGCCGCTACTGTCTCCGAACTCTATGTTTCTCATGGCCTGCAGCTTAAGCCCCACGCCCGGGGGGCGAAGGGGGAAGAGCTGTGCGGCCCCTGCCCAAAGTGCGGAGGCAAGGACCGCTTCGTCGTCTATACGGAGCAGAACGACGGCCTTGGCTCCTGGTACTGTCGGGGCTGCGAACATGGCGGCGACGGCATTGAGCTTCTGATCTGGTGCGACGGGCTCTCCTATCCTGAGGCAGCACGCCGAACCGGTGCGCAGTTAAAAAAACAACCTCCGCCGCACGCACGACCATCCGAGCCCAAACGCCGCGCCTCCGCTGATTCCCTGCCAATCGAAGCGAAGGAGACGTCCGAACCGACCGCCGACACTGCCGCCTGGCGGGCAAAGGCTTCAGAGTTTGCGGAGAGATGCCATGAGGAGCTCCTCCGCGACCGGGAGGCGCTGGCATATCTCGCCAGGCGAGGCCTCGACCTTGCCGCCGTCAGGAAGTACAGCCTCGGCTGGTGCCCAGGAGAGAACGGCAATGCGCATGTCATGCGCTGGCGCAAATCATGGGGCATCCCGGATGGTGACGGAGCCAACGGACGCCCCAAAACGAAGCTATGGCTTCCGCGCGGAATCGTCATCCCCGCATTTGACAAATCCGAGGCAGTCATCCGCCTGCGAATCCGCAGGCCGGACGCAGACAGAAAAGCCTCTCTGCCGGATCTCAAGTATTACATTGTCCCGGGCTCGTCCATGCGTCCGATGTGGCTGCCTGTCGAGGATCCGCTGCTCCCGTCAGTCCGTGCCGCCGTCGTCGTGGAGGCGGAACTGGACGCCCTGCTCGTCCACCATGCCGCCTCCAGCCTCGCCAGCGTCCTTGCCTCAATGACAGCCAAAATATCGGCTCTCCCGCCGGATATCATGGCAGAGTTCAGTTCTTCCGACTTTATTCTTGTGGCGACGGACACCGGCGACGTATCCCGGGCAGGTTATGACGGATGGACACGCTGGCGCGACACGTTCAGCCAGGCGAAGCACTGGCCGTGTGTCGGGGGAAAGGACCCCGGCGAGATGTTCACTGCGGGCGGTGATATTTTTGCCTGGGTGGTGGGCGGATATCCGCAGGTACAGCGAGTGGCCATAGCCAAGGCCATGGCAAAGCGTAGTGCGGAGCCAGCCCGGCGGAAAGAAGTTCCTCCTCCAGATCCGATACCGGATGAAGGCGGGAAGGCGTTGTCCGAGTCCCAGCGCAAGCGCCTTGCCGTTGAACGGCAAGCCGCCATCCTTAACGCGGAGCGTGCAGCCCTTCCTCTGTCAGGTACATACCTGAGTATACCGCTTCTCCTGGATGTGCTTCGTGCTCATGGGCTGAGGGTTGTGCCCCATAATGGCGACATTCGCATTGAGGGGCTCAATGCCCTGCCCGCTTCTGACCAGTCCCGGATGCTCGGTTTTATGAAACGCCACCGCTTTCTTTTCGACATCATCGCCGAGAGGTTAAACGCTGTATGAATAACGCTACGCAAGGGGGGATAAACATGGATACGCTCACCATTGAACAGCAGGCGGAAGTGCTTTCCACCCTGTGTGCCGGCTCACTCTCGGCCTGCATGGTCAATACATGCACTGGCGTGCGCTGTCCGCTCCATCCCGAGGCGGAGACTGTCAGGGAGTGCCGGCGGGACATGGACAGCCGGGAGGCCTGGCTTGATCAGTTCGGGAGGCGTGACTGATGCTGCCATCAGAAAAATTTCGCACGGCGAAGGAGGCGGCCTCGTGGCTGAGGATACGCGGATACAAGGTGTCCGATGGTCTTTTTAGCCAGCACAAGAAGGCTGGATATATCCCCCGCGGCGATGACGGCACCTATTCGCAGGATACCCTGCTCGGATACGCTGCGGCCCATCTCCAGCTGACAGCGAAGATAGAAGACCGCGAGGCCAGGGCCGCCGCCGTGGAAAAACTCTCCGCGGACTCTGTCCTCAAAGCTGTCCGCGCCGAGAGGGAGCGCCTGCGCCTTGAACGCGAGCGCGGCTCCCTCATGCCCGTGGCGGACCATGAATCCGACCTTGCGGCCCGGGCTGTTTTTTTCAAGTCCGAGATCGAGTCGTTCATCCTCCGCAAGGCCATTGACATTATCAGGCTTACCGGCGGACGCGAGGACAGCCGCGATGATCTCATCCTCTGGTGGGAGACGGCTACCGCCGAGTGGCTGGACGCGTACTCTGCCGACCGCGATTTCAACGCCGATGATGAGCAGGACGACGCGCCGCCAGCATCAACACGTATTCGTGACACCGAAGAAACGGAGATGGACTGATGCGATTTTCCGTAGCCGAACGCCGTGTCTTTGCCAGACGTCCCGACGTGCCCGTTTCCGTATGGGCGGCGGAGAACGTAATCATGCCGGACGGGCCGTTCTCGGGCGCCAGATACCGCAGGGACGTCAACCCTTACCTTGTGGGCATCATGGACACATGGGGCCGGCGTGAAGTGCGCGAAGTCATCGTCTGCGGCGCCCCGCAGATCGGAAAAACCGCCCTGCTTGACGCATGCCTTTGCTATTCCGTGGCAAACCGCCCGGGTCCCCGCATGCTCGCCATGCCGGATGACGACACTCTCAACCGCATCGTCGAGGCCAAACTTCTGCCAATGATCCGGCGCACGCGTCCCGTGCGGGACCTCTTCCGCCGTGCAAAGGCGGACAAGATCTCCTTCACGGACGGCACAGCCATCTACCTCACCTCTGCCGCTTCGTCATCCCAGCGGGCCTCCATCTCTGTCCAGGATCTTTTTCTGGATGAGGAAGCGCTTTTCACTTCATACGCGGGGAAGGGAGACCCAGTTCTCGACCTGCTTGAGCGCACGCGATCCTATGCGTGGAAAGCAAAAATCCTCCGCATCTCCAAACCTGTCGGCGATGATTCCACGTCCATCCATGCGGACCTGGCCCGCATGGACGAAGTTCGGCATTTCCGTGTGGTATGCCCATCATGCGGAACGATGCAGGAGATGCTGCCGGAGCGCATCGTAACGGAGAATGGCGTCAAGGATCCCGTGCGCATCCGGCGGGAGCGCCTCGGGCGGTACTCCTGCCCGCATTGCCGCTGGCACTGGACAGACGCCGCGAGGGACCGCGCCGTCGGCCTCGGGGAATGGGCGGCGGATGCCCCCGTCACCAATCCGGCGCGCGTGGGCTTTGTCCTGCCGGCATACCTTTCTTCCATGGTAAGCCTGTCCGAGGTCGCCGCGGCCAAAGCTGAACTGAACACCACGGACGATGCCAAGCTCCACCAGGCGTATGCCAACGGCATCCTCGCCCAGCCCTTTACCCCCGTGCTGTCAAAGTCCGCGCCGGAGAAGGTGCTGGAGCTTGTGGACAAGGACCTCCCGAAAGGCGTCATCCCAGACGGCTACAAGGCCGTCACCATAGGCATCGACATGCAGCGCGTCGGCTTCTGGTATGTCGCGTGCGCGTGGACAGGCCGCCTTGACTGCGCCATCATCGACTATGGCCGCCTTCTTGACTGGGCAGAGGTGCATGCCATCGTCTTCAACAGGGAATGGTCCGTGCAGGGGACGGACGATTCCGTGCCGGCGTGGCGCGCCGCAATAGACACGGGCGGGGGGACCGCGGAGGGCGGATCCATCTCCCGCACGGAGGAATGCTACGACTTTCTCATAAAAACCGGCATGACGGGTGTCCTGTACGGGACAAAAGGGGCATCCCGCCGCACGGTAACCCCTGTGCAGCGCAGCATCCTGGAGCGTTTTCCCTCCCGCCGCCAGACCATAACAGGAGGCCTGCCGCTCTTCCTCGTCGACACGGATCATTTCAAGTCCTGGGCGACATCGCGGATGAGCGCGGACTCTCGCCAGCCCCTGCGACTGCATGCGCAATGCGAGGAGTCGCTGGCAAGGCAGCTCACGGCGGAGCAGCTGGTGCTTGAGCGCGGCCGCCGCGTGTGGAAGGCTGTGCGGCGGGATAACCATTATTTCGATTGTCTGTGCCTCAACTTCGCGTGCGTCCATGCGGCGTGGGCGCCAGGCCTGGCCCGCGTCATAGGAGAGGCCAAGCAGGAACGTGAGGCGGAAGAAGCGGCAATGGCGGCGCGGCTTCAGGCGGCGAAGCGGCCCAACAATCAAGCGCTGTGGTGAGGTGGATATGGGAAAGCGCCTTACGGGGATGAAGGAAATCTGCGACTATTCCAAAAAATCGTACAAGACGGTAACCTGGCTTATCCGAGAACGCCAGTACCCGGCAGTGAAGATCGGCGGGGAGTGGGTTTCCGACACGGATCTCATCGACATCTGGTGGCGGGACGAGATTGCGGCGTCAATGGGCAGCAGGAGTTGCTCGGTATCGGGAGCTGCTGATTGACAAAACACAACGCCGCCGGCAAAATATGTATCCAGTATTGGGGGTGATGTCATGCCAGATGTTATTGCGACCATATGGGATTTCGACAAGACACTTATTGATGGGTACATGCAGGATCCGTTATTTAAAGAGTACCAGATCGACGCCAAAGATTTTTGGAGAAAAAATAATAAACTGATTGAAGAATACAGAAAAGCCGGATACGAGGTGAATGCCGACACTTTCTATCTGAACCTAATACTGCGTTATGTGAAGGCCGGTAAGTTCAAGGGACTTTGCAACGACCGTCTCATGAAATACGGAAAAGAGCAGAACTTTTACCCTGGCGCCGAGGAAATTCTGCAAGAGATCAAGAATCTTAATGATGATAACACCTATCAGGAGTACGGAATCACGTTTGAGAACTACATCGTCAGCACCGGGTTAAAGAAGATTATCGAAGGGTCTAGTGTCGCGAGTTATGTCAATAAGATCTGGGGTTGTGAGTTCATTGACGCCAAGACTAGCAACGGCATGGAACTTTCGGAAATTGCATACAGCATAGACAACACCACCAAAACACGTGCCCTGTTCGAGATCAACAAAGGTGTCGGATGCGTAAGCGGTGAGTATAAAGGAAGCAGCATCGATGTGAACACCAAGATTCCCGAAACGGACAGGCGAGTCAAATTTGTCAACATGGTGTACGTTGCGGATGGCCCGAGCGACATCCCGGCATTCTCTGTTGTCAATGAAAAAGGCGGAGCTACGTTCGCCGTGTATCCCGCTGGCGACAGCAAGGCAATGAAACAGGTCGAAAAAATGCGCAGTGATGGTCGCGTGCAAATGTACGCGGAAGCGAATTATAAGAAAAATTCGATGGCCTACATGTGGATCATGGGGCGGCTCCAAAGCCAGGCAGAAACGCTCATCGAAGAAAAGAATGCCAAGATCGACAAGTATGATGCGGGGACTCCGAAGCACCTCGTCTGATAACCACTCTCGAAATTAGATCTATCCCGGTCAAATGAGCGCGGGAGTCGGCCAATAGGATATCTGTAAAAAGGATATTCCTGTCGTTCCTCCGACGTTTCGCACCGCACCCGGGCCTGTGCCGCGGCATGCCAGCTTATGTCTGGCGCGTATACAGGCTATCTGGCTCCAGAAGCCTGTTAAAGCCCCATTAAAAGGCTCAAGCTTTCCCCATATACACATATCTATCCAAAAACTAAAAATAATTCTTGACAAACGCAAAGTTATGAACTTATCTTAAGTTGTCCCCTGAGGGGGAGATCCACTAACTAATACCGCTTCCGGCATTAAGCAGCCACCCATCCAGGCAATGCTGACCCCGGAAGTTTTTTTTTAGGAGTCCTATGAAAACGGCGATTCTGATAGACGGTGGATTCTATCGTCGAAGAGCGCAAAAAATGCTCGGCGACAAAACAGCCATTGAAAGAGCAAAAGAACTTGAGAGTTACTGCTATCGACATTTAAGAAATGGAAAAAATGGACCACGTAACAATCTTTACAGAATTTTTTATTACGACTGCCCTCCCCTAGAAAAAAAGCTGTACCACCCATTTCTTAAACAGCAAATTGATTACAGCAAAACCGCTCTCTTTACATGGATGAATGAGTTTATTGATCAGCTCAAACAGAAGCGAAAGTTTGCGATACGTCTCGGGCGGCTTGGCCAGAAACATGAAAAGGTTTCCTTCACGATTGAAGCGAACGCTGTAAAGGCCCTTTGCAACGGAACAAAGCTGTTTTCTCAACTGACTGAAAAAGACTTTGTCGTCTCCATTGAGCAGAAGGGCGTCGACATGAAGATAGGCCTCGATATTGCATCGCTCGCCTACAAGAAGCAGGTTGAACGGATCGTGCTTATCTCGGGTGATAGTGATTTTGTCCCAGCTGCGAAGCTCGCGCGCCGCGAGGGGATAGACTTCATCCTTGATCCATTGTTCAACCACATTCCACCTGATCTTTCGGAACATGTCGACGGTATAATGACGTGTGACAATATGTTCAGGCCGACGAGTGTGTCGGCCTGACTCCGCTCCATGCCAAAAAGAAAGGCCCCTCTTCCGAGGGGCCTTTCTCCTGTTTTTAATGTTCTCATCTCACGCATTCTGCATTGCGAGCTTCGCGATATACCCGCTGCGGGTCATGCCGGCAAGCTTTGCCTTGCGGTCAAGGATGCCGATGACGTTCTTCGGCAGCGAAATGGACAGGCGCACCGGCGTCGTATCCATATCGGGCGCGGGGATGAGCTGGTAAAAGTCGTTGCCGTTTTTTTCAAGGTCAAGGTCAGCTTCCCATTCCTCTGCTTTCGTCCTGGCCTGTTCAAGCGTTGATGGCACCGGGAATGGAGTCTTCCGCTTCGCATACTCCTCGAGGCAGATTTTTAGGGCATCCTCTGCCATAAGCAGCGCTTCTTCAATGTCCACCCCGTAGGTTATCGCCTCGGGCACATCAGGGAAGCGGACGGAATAACCGCCTTCCTTCACCGGACTGAACTGCGCGAAGTAGTGCATATGTCGCTCCTTATTTTAGGGGGGACTCCCTCCCCCCCTCGTTATATCAGTTTGATTCCTATCTGCTTCTCAATCGCTTTCACTATATTTTTAGGCAGTTCCGTGTGCCTCCCCACCACGGTGTAGCGCCCGTCCGGAGCCGTAACTTTCGTGTGGTTTCCGCCCTCTTCAAAGACGCATCCGGCCTCGGCAAGCTTTCTCATGATGTCTTTGCGTTTCATTTCCCCCCTCCTTGCAAAAACAGAATTGCATAATTTTTTATATACGTCAAGATTTTTATATAATTTTTTGTGTATTTTTTTATTCCCAAAAACCAGTCTGGAAACCTGTCAAGTGGAAATTTATGGAATTATTGGGAAATACTGGTCAAATTTATGGAAATACCGGTCAAATTTGTGGAAATTCTGAACCCTGCCCTTTTCCCGTACTATACGTCTGGAAAAGGGAGCAGACCATGAGCACGGCTTTTTCCTGGTGCGATCTCCTGCACCGCCTCCAGACTGACCTGGCGTCCGGATCCTTCGGCGCCGTCCAGTCGTACACAATATCAACCGCCGGCGGGACACGCTCTTTTTCATATCGTTCAAAGGATGAGCTCTTCGCGCTTATGGAACGCGCCATGGACGAATGCGCGCTCGAACAGGGCCGCCGGCCCTACGCCGGCCGCACATATGCCGGTAACGGAGGCCGGGGCTGATGGGCATCCGCACCTGGTGGAAAGAGAGGCGCGTCCGCCGCGCCATGGAAGTGCTGAAACGCAGCGGCTATGCCGCCGCGACGCCTTCGCGCCTGGATAACTGGCTCCCCGTCAACGAGCAGATCAACCACCTCATCGGCAGCGCCAGCCCCCGCCTCCGCGCCCGGGTACGCGACCTTGTCCGCAATTTCCCTCTTTTCTCACGCGGAGTGAACGCCTACACAGCCTATCTTGTCGGCGGCGGAGCGCGTTTCCAGTCTCTGGCCGTCAACCCCGACAGCACGCCAAACCATGCCGCCCGCAACCGTATCGAATCGCGTTTCCGCCTCTGGATGGATGAGGACGCCGACATCTCCGGCCGTATGCATTTTTACGAAATCCAGCAGCTGCTTTGCCGCGGGCTCCTTGAGTCGGGCGAAGGCTTCTTTCAGTTCGCCCAGCGCCGGAAATACCGCGTCTCCCCCCTGTGCCTCCTGCCGCTGGATCCGGATCGCATCCAGGGTTACGGCATCGCGGCAGGCGGCCGCGATCGCGACTGCTATTCCGGAATTGAATACGACCGCCTCACCGGCGAGGCGCTGAACTACTACGTTATGGGCGACGGCTCCATCTTCGGGCGCGAGGTCGTTGTCCCCGCCGATGAGATGGTACATGTCTATCAGGTTCTGCGCCCGGGGCAGCTGCGCGGGGTTACCCCGCTTGCCCCGGCCATTCTTGTTGCCCGCGCCATGGCCGACTACACCCAGGCAGAACTCGACGCATCAAAGATGGCGGCGAAATACATGGCCTTTGTTACTACCCCTGACCCGGCCATGTTCCAGGCGTCACGCGGCATAGTCGGCCGCTCCGGCTCCACGCCGGACAAGCCCATCGAAGACCTGGAAAACTCCATCATCGAATACCTCCGTCCGGGCGAAGCCATCAATTTCGCTTCCCCGACCACACGCCCCGGCGATGCCTTTGACCGTTTCTGCAAGTATGCCGCCCGCATGATCGCCGTCAGCATCGACGTCCCCTATGAAATCCTTTCCGGAGATTACACCGGCGTCAACTACTCCACCTGTAAGGCGGCGCGTGGGGACACGCAACTCTTGCTCCGGCCGCACCATTTCATGATGCGGCGCTTCGCCATGCGCGTTTTTCGCCGCTGGCTGGACACGGAGGCCGTGCTCCATCCGTCCGATTTTCCCGGGTACTGGACCGCGAGGGAGCTTTACTCCCCGGCATTGTGGATCCCCGCGGGCGTGCCGTCCGTAGACCCGCAGCGCGACGGCCGCGCCCATATCGAGGCCATCGCCGCGGGGCTCGAGTCGCCCCAGCAGGCAATCCTGGCCGACGGCCGCGATCCGGAAGAGGTTGTGGCGCAGATCGCGGAATACCAGCAGATGCTCAAGGCCGCAGGCATCACCCTCGGGAAGGTGTCGTCAAGTCTTTCAAACAACCCCGCCGCGTTAGAGGATCAGCCGGCGGAGATGCCTTCAGAGGAGGGGATTTAATGAAACGTTTCCGCATGTCGCGATCCATGACACCGGCAACGCTGGACAGTGATGTCCGCTCGGTCCAGTTCGTCGTCGCTACGGAAGACCCGGTGAAAGTATTCGACTGGGACACCTTCAGAATAGTGGAGGAAGTTCTGCGCCTGGACGGCATGATCCTGCCCGAATCCGGGCAGGTGCCTATGCTTAATACCCATTCTAGCCACGATGTCGGCTGTATGCTGGGCAGTTTTTCGGATTTCAGGATTGAGGGCGCCGCCTGCGTGGCTACCGCCCATTTTTCCAACGTGCCCGATGCGGAGACGGCGTTCACGCTGGTCCGCGAAGGGCACCTCACGGATGTATCCGTGGGCTATCGCGTCCTTGAATCAGTCGATATCCCCGACGGTGCAACGACCGTGGTAGATGGCAAGGAGTACGCCGGCCCCCTGCGCGTGACCACGCGCTGGCAGCTTTTCGAGGTCAGCCTTTGCCCGATTGGGGCCGATGCCAGCGCGAAGGCAAGAACGTTGGGAGGCTATATGCCCAAGCGCATGGATGAAGGAGCCGTCAAGGATGCCCTCGACGCCGCCATTGCCAGCTTGACCGCCGTTTCCGCGCTGCTCTCGCCAGGTGATGGCGATGAACAGGCAGAAACGGAAGCCGACGCAAAGGCCCCTGCCGTCGTTACGGAAACCGCATTGGAGGAAACTCCGGCTGAAGACCGTGCCGCCAGCGAGGAACAGCCCGTTGCTGACAAGCCTGGAAATGAGGAGCCGGAGGGCAGTGAAGAAGAAAGGCGGGAAGAGGACGAAGACGCCGCCAGGGCCGAACGTTCACGCATTGCCGAAATCGGCGTGATCTGCCGCGCACACGGCATCCCCGCGGAAACGGAAAAACTTTTCATCAATGAGGGGTACGATATGGACCACGTGCGCGCTGCCGTTTTGGACAGCCTTACCGCCAGATCCGGCGCGGGATTCTCCCGGGTTGATACTGGCAAAACCGAAGACCAGAAGGTCCGCAGCGCCATCGCTGACGGCCTGCTGCTCCGCTGCGGGGTCTCCGCAGACAGCATCGCAAAACGAAAAGGCAATCTCTCAGCCGGTGCTGAAAATTTCCGTGGATACACCATGAGGGAAATAGCCCGCGAGCTCCTGCGCCGTTCCGGGCTCAATGATGGCGGCAACGCCATGGACATGATGGGCCGCGCCCTTACCACAACCGACCTGCCCGTCCTCCTGACCGAGACCGCCAGCCGCGTGCTCCTTGACGGCTGGGAATCAGCCAACCGCGGGTGGGAACAGTGGTGTGGCATCGGCGAAGCCGTCGATTTCCGTGCCGGCAAGATCGTCGGCTTCGCCGCCGACGAGGAGCTGAAGCTGGTGCCTGAAAGCGCCGAATACACCAAAGGCTATGCCGCCGAGAACGCCGAATCCTATCAGCTCGGCACCTACGGCAGAATCTTCCCGCTGACCCGCCAGGCCCTCATCAATGACGACATCGGCGCTTTCAGCCGCATTGTGCAGGCCCACGGCAACGCCGCGGCCCGCACCGTCAACAGGCTGGCCCTGAGCGTACTTACCGCGAATGGAACGCTGTCGGACGGCGTCGCTCTTTTCCATGCCAGCCACAACAACCTCATCAGTTCCGGCGGCGGCGGTACCCCCGACGCGGCCAAGCTTGGCGCGGCGGCTCTCAAGATGCGCAAGCAGAAGGACGCAGCCGGCAACCTTATCCAGATTGTCCCCGAATACTTCCTCGCGCCGGCCGCCCTGGAAGTTGGGGCCGAGACCTTCTTCACCTCCACCGTCATCGGCACGCAGGCCGCCCCGATGCAGAACAACATCTTCGCCGGCAGCCGTCTGGTCCGCGTCTACGATGCCGTCCTCGACGACAGCTCGGCAAGTACATGGTATCTGCTCGGCCGCAAAGGCATGACCGTCAATGTCTATTTTCTGAATGGCCAGCAGTCTCCGCGGCTGGAAGAACAGCAGGGCTGGAGTGTCGACGGCGTCGAATACAAGGTGTCCATCGACGTGGCCGCGGCCGCCGTGGCCCATCAGGCCATGGTCAAATCCGTCAGCTGACCGCAAGGAGCTTCTGAAATGAAAAACAAGATTCAGTCCTCACACCTCCACGCCTTCACGGCTTCCGCCGACACCAGGTCCGGCGATCTCGTCATTCTCGGGAACGTCGTCGGCGTGGCCGTCAACGACGTCGCGGCCGGCGCCGAGGGCATCGCCGATTGCCAGGGCGTTTTCGAACTGCCCGTGACTGCCAATACCACGGCGGCCAGGTTCGCTGCCCTGTACGTCAACAGCTCAACCGGCAAGGTGACGACGGAGGCCAGCGACGGCGGAAGCCCGGCGCTGTATATCGGCGTCGCCGCGGCGCCCATTCTGCCCGCGGAAACGACCTGTCTAGTGGACATCAATTTTGGATCGCGTCCGTAAACAGTCCTCTCTCCAGTAGACGGGCGTGCGGCGGACCTGCCTGGCGAGCTGCACGCCAACCGGGGGAAAAATGAAAGCATCAGAAGCCGAAAAGCTGTGGGACAAGGAGCGCTGGCCCAATTTCAGACCATCTGAGCTTGCCTGCAAATGCTGCGGTGAGATCTGGAAAGGGGAACAGGACAGCCTTCCCGAGCGGCTCGTCAAATTCCTCGACGCCCTGCAAGAGCTGCGCATGCTCTATGGAAGGCCGGTCATCATCAGCTCCGGGCACAGGTGCACCAGGCATAACGCGGAAGTCGGCGGCGTGGAATCGAGCCAGCATCTCGCCATTGCCGCAGACATCAGATGTCCCGCCGAGGAGCAGGCCCGCTTCGGAGATATCGCCGCGCAGGCCGGATTCACGGGCATCGGTTTCTACAGGATGAGGGGATTCGTCCATGTGGATCTCGGTCCCAGAAGAACGTGGAGGGGCTGATGGTCTTTCCTGTGCTGCCAGTCATCAGGGGTCTGCTTTCCGGAAACATCCTCACCGTGTGCCTCGTGTGCGCGCTGGGGTTCGTCTCGTGCGGGTGGAAGATGGACCATGACAGGCAGAAGTCTGCCCTTTCGGAGATGAAGACGACGGTGTCTTCCCTCCGTCTGCAGCTTTCGGCGATGGAAACCGTCATCGCGGCGGCAGACTCGAACATAGCAGCGCTCCAGGAGTACGTCGCACAGCTCCAGACGGCCGCAGACGAGGCCGAGGCCGCACGGGCGGCGGCTGAAAAAATCAAGAGGAAATTCAAGACCACGGAGTCCAGGGATGGCATCCTCGATCAACAGAGCGGCGCTGATGTGCTGCGCCACATTGACGCTGCTTTTGCCCGCGTGCGCCGCGAGTGACGGCAACATTGCAAAAACCGTCGCCGTGGTTCCGGTAGCCTCCGTTCCGCGCCCTGCCCCCCCGGTCATGCCAGAGATGCCTCTGGATACCACGGGCATGCCGGTGCACCCCGGAAGTCCAAAGGGTTCCGCCTGGCTTATGGAATGCGTGGATGCGCTGGCTGCTTATGTGAAGTCGCTCGAGGCGGCCTTATCTGTCTATGAACGTCAGTGCTCAGGGGATGAAAGGAATGAATGATACAAAAAACTTTGTCCATCTGGTCTTCGGGTGCTGGCCTTTCGTCGGGCTGTCCGTGGCGGGCGCCGCCGTACGCTGCGCACGTTTCGGATTTCCCGGTCTCTGGCAGTTCGGCGCCTCCGCTGTGACAGCCGCATTCTCCGGGCTCCTCATCTCCCTCACGCTCATATCGATGGACGTCGAGCCAGGCATCGTCGGTTCCGCCGCGGGCATTGTCGGATACTCCGGCGGGGCTGTGCTGGATGCGTTTCTCAGCCGTGCCATCAGAGCGGCAAATGGCGAGGACGGGGTGGTCAAATGAGTTTTGTTTCCATAGACATGGGCAACCCCGCCGCAATGCAGCGCCTCTTGGCGGGGCTCTCCTCCTTTCCGAAGGAACAGAAGGCTGCCCAGTTCAAAATCCTGCGCACCGTTGGGAAATCCGCGCGTTCCTACCTGGTGAAGATGGCCATGGATCGCTACCGGCTGAAAAGGAAATATGCGGAACGCAGCGTATCCCATCCAGTTGTGTCGCAGCAGCCTCCCAGCATGAAAATTTACGTCCGCGCGGAAAAAAGCCGGCACGTTACAGAGTTTTCCGGGACAGGCCAGACCAGGAAAGGGGTGAAGGTATCCGTGCTTAAACACGGCGGCCGTAAGCTCATCCCCCACGCATTCATTGGCCAGGGGCGTAATTCCGGCAAGGCCATTGCCTTCGTCCGGACTGGCCGCGGCCGCTACCCCCTCCGCGCTATCTATTCCACGGGCGGCTTCCAGTTTCTCCTGCGCGGCGAAAGCACGGATAAGCTCCGCTCTTTTGTTGATGACCGCATCATCAGGATCACAATGCACGAGGTCGAATACCGCCTCAGAAGGATGACGAAGAAATGAGCTTTCTTGACCGCCTCTCCGCCGACATGGACGCAGCTTTTTCCTCTTCTGACGGTCCTGCGGAAGACGTCGTCCTCAAAACGGCAGAAGGGGCCGTACTCGGAACGCTGCGCGGTTTTTTCGACTGGCCAACGGATGATGCTCAGCCAGGCCAGGCGCGCATCGTCGCTCCTGTCCGCTCACCGCAGCTCACAGTGCTGGAAACGGCTCTTGCCGCTCTGCATGTCACTCTGGCCCGGGGGTACCGTTTTTCCTGCCGGGGAACCGATTTCCGCGTCGAGGTCGTCCGCCCGGACGGCATCGGAGGATTGGTCTGCAAACTGAAGGAAGAACGCAGCGCCGGCTGATAAAATGGAGTTTTGACAATGAGCATTGATCCACGCGGTCCTCTCCCTATGCACCCCCGGACATGGATCCGCTGCAAGGTGGTCGACCTCCTTTGCGAAGCCGGTTTCACGGGCCGTGCCTTCCCGAATCAGGAGGAGCCGTGGGCGCGCGGGGACTTCCCCTCCATCGGTGTCTATACCTCGGAGGAAACGGCCATTGAATCAGACCTTTCCCCGAAATCGGACGACCGTTCCATGACTCTCGCCATCGATATCCTTGAAGACTGCGCACGTACGGATGCAGCCCTCGACGATCGCATGGACGCGCTCGCCGGCGTTGTCGAACGCGCCATCAGCTTCACGGCGCTCAAGGCGAAGGTTCAGGACGGCACCGGGCAGACAGATATGCACATCCCGCTTCTGGATCTCCGGTATTCCGGGGCGACACTCGGCATGGCGGACGACGGCCAGCAAACCATCGCCTGCATCACGCTTACCTACATCGTCGAATACCGGGTCCCGCCTGCGCAATCGACGATAGATCTTTTCATCACGGGCCACGTCGACTGGGATATAGCCGACAGAGGGCCGGATGGACGGCTAGAGGCAACCGACATCATCACCCTGCCGCAGGGCTCGCGGCATAATGAAAACGGAGACTGACATGCAAAGGATTTTCGTCAAGCCTATCGGCAGGGTCCTCGACCCGGCCACGGGTGAAGCGTTGCCCGACGCCGGGGCATGGGTTGAAAAGACCCAGTACTGGCTCCGCCGCGTCAAGGATGGTGACGTGCTGAAATCGCAGCCCCCGCAGGAAGTGCGGCAGCCCGCACGCAAGTCAAAGGAGGACAAATAGCATGTCCATCAGCTTCAATAACATCCCCAGCACGATCAAGGTGCCCGGCGCCTATGTAGAATTTGACAACACGCAGGCAATGAGCGGCGCGACACTCATGGAGTACACGGCGCTCATCGTGGGGCATAAGCTGTCCACGGGGACAGCTGAAAACCTGGCGGAATACCCCGTCACAAGCGTCAAGCAGGCAAAGGCCCTTTTCGGCCCCGGATCGCAGGCCGCCGTCATGGCGGAGGCTTTCATCAAAAACAACTCTTTTACCAGGCTCAAGGTCATTGGCGTCGATGTCGAGGATGACGCCGTCAAGGCCGAAGGCAGACTGACCTTCGGCGGGACGTGCTCGGGCGCGGGGAGCGTTTGCCTGTATGTCGGCGGCCATGTCGTCAAGTGTCCCTGCCATGTGACGACGACGGCTGTCGTCTTGGCGACCAACATGGCGGCGGCCATTAACGCCGATGCCGACTGTGTCGTCACGGCCACCGCAAGTTCACAGACCGTCGGCGAAGAAGTCCAGGGCATCGTCACCCTGTCCGCAAAGACGGCGGGTCTCACCGGCAACGCCATCGATCTGCGCCTCGGCTACTACGGTGAAACGCTCCCAAGCGGCATCACCGCCGCCGTCACAGCCATGGCCGGAGGCTCGGGCGCTCCCGACGTTGACAACATCATCGCTGCTCTCGGCGATAACTGGTACCACATCATCGCCTGGCCGTGGACAGACCGCGCGTCCCTGCTCGCTCTCGAGGCCGAGCTTGAGGACCGCTGGGGGCCACTCCGCCATATTGACGGCGTGGCAGTCTGCTCCGTTTCCGGCACGTTCAGCGCTGTCCAGGACTTCGGATCCGGCGTCACAGCGGGCAACTATGCCCACATCTCCATCGTGGAGGACTGCCTCTCGCCTGACCTGCCTTGCGCACGCGCTGCGGCGGTCGCAGGCGTCGCTGCATACTACGGCAACATCGACCCTGCCCGCCCCTTCCAGACCCTTACGCTGAAAGGGTGCCTCGCGCCGGCCACGAACCAGCGCCTGACGCTGCAGGAGCAGAACCTGCTTATTTCCGCAGGCATCGCCACCACCATGGTAGACGCGTCCGGCAATGTTGCCGTGCAGCGTCTTGTCACCAACTATCTGACCAACGCTTCCGGGGCGACGGACACCAGTTACCAGGACGTCAACACGCTCCTGACGCTGTCTTTTTTGCGCTACGACTTCCGGGCGCGCATCCTCCGCAAATACCCGCGCCACAAACTGGCAGGAGATTCGGAGAACATCGCCCCGGGCCAGGCCGTCATGACGCCGAAGCAGGGCCGTGCGGAAGCCATCTCCGCCTTCCTCGACTGGCAGGAGCTCGGGCTTGTGGAAAACCTGGATGCCTTCAAGAGCTACCTGGTCTGCGAACGCAACGCGACGGACGTAAACCGCCTCGACTGGCTCATCCAGCCCGACCTGGTCAACCAGTTCCGGATCGCGGCCGTTCAAATTCAGTTCAAGCTGTAAGGAGGACCGGACATGGCAACAATCGGTAACCGCCGCGCAGGCCGGATTTCTTTCCGCATCGACGGCGAACTGTATGAGGCAAAGGGCAGCTTCTCTTACAATCTCGGCGCTGACCTCCGCGAGGAAATCGTGGGTGCCGACGGCATCCATGGCTACAAAGAAACCCCGCAGGCCGCCTACATCGAAGGGGCAGTCACGGACCGCGAGGACCTTGACTGGGAAAAACTGGTCACGGCCGACGATGTGACCGTCACGCTTGAGCTGAACAACGGCAAGGTCATCACGCTGGCCTCCGCATGGTTCAGCGGCGACGGCACAGCTTCCACCGAAGAGGCGGAGCTGCCCGTGAAGTTCACGAGTAAATACAAAGGGCAGGAGCTGAAGTAACAACCAGCTGGAGAGACGGACATGAAAGACGAAATCACACCTGTGACCGTGCGTCTGGCGCATCCTGTCACATACGGCGACGAGACGATAACCGAGCTTAAATTCACTCGCCGGGCGCGATTCGCCGACATGGCGGACATGCCGCGTGACGGCGCGACGCTTGGGGATATCGGCCGCGTCATCGGGAGGCTGGCAGGCGTTGATCGCCAGGTGATCATGCGCCTTGACGTCGACGACGTGGCCGCCGTCATGGATGCCGCGGCCCCTTTTATGGGGACTGGCCCGACGACGCCCGCATAGCGGCGGGGTTCCTGATGGTTGAATGCCACACCCAGCCGTCGGAAATCATGGCGATGGACGGTGAGGCTCTCCGGCTCTGGTCGGGGTGCATAGACGAGTATCTGAAACTGCGGAAGCAAGCCAATGCCCAGCGTTAAAAAGACAAAACTGGACATCATCGTCGGAGCGAAAGACAAATTTTCCGCTCCGTTCAGAAAGATGTCCGCATCAATGGACGCCATGACTGCCAAGGTCGCATCCGTCAGTGCGAAGATGCGCGATCTCTCTGCCCGTACAGGCGCTTCCGCACTGACGGGCTCCGTCCAGCGGATGGGGTCGGCTTTCTCCCGCGTCGGCCAGGCAGGCTCACAGTCGATCAGCCGCATGACAGGCCTCCTTTCGAAACTCTCGCTGGCCGTGGCGGGCACTTCGGGCGGGCTCTTCGCGCTTGCCAGGAACACGGCTGCGCAGGCAGAGGCCGTCGGCCTCACGGCACGTTCCGTAGGCATTGCCGTGACGGATCTCCAGAAATGGCAGTACGCGGCAAAATTCAGCAACATCAGTTCCGAGCAGATGGCCGCGGGACTCAAGCTTCTCTCCAAAGGGATCGCAGACGCCGCGGCAGGGAGTAAAGAGTCGGCTGCCGCATTCCGTGCCCTCGGCGTCAGTATCAAGACGTCGGACGGGACGCTTAAGAACAGCTCTCAAGTCATGATCGAGCTGGCTGATGCGTTCGAGAAAATGCAGGACGGCCCGACGAAGACGGCTATTGCGATGCGGCTTTTCGGAAAGGCCGGGGCGGGCATGGTGCCTTTTCTGTCTCAGGGGAGCCGCGCCATCCGTGACCTTGGGCAGGAGGCCAGGGAGCTTGGCATCGTCTTTGACGAATCGGAAAGCAAACTCGGGGCGGGGTTCAACTACGCGCTCGGAAAGTCACAGTCCGCGCTCCAGGGCCTCGCAAACAGCATCGGGAAGACGGTCCTCCCCGTCATTACGCCGCTGCTCGAAAAGTTCTCCGAATGGATCAAACTGAATCATGGACTCGTCGCCGCGAAGGTCGGCGTATGGGTGCAGTCGTTTTCCGACAAAATCCCGGCGCTGCTTGACGCGGCCGAACGCTGGATGGCCGTTGGAAGCAAAATTTTTGGCTGGTGCACCTCCGTTGTGGAGTTCATCGGCGGTGTGGAAAATGCGCTCATTGCCATCGCAGCGTATATATCCGCGCCTTTTGTGGGGGCGCTGCTCGCCGCAGGAAAAGCCGTGCTCGCGTTTGGCGCCACGCTCATGGCAACGCCCATCGGCTGGGTCATGGCGGGCATCGCCGCGCTGGCGGGAGCTGTCTATCTCATCCGCAAAAACTGGGATTCGATTTCAGGATTCTTCGCAGGAGTATGGGATGGTGTGATCGGCGTCTTCAAAGGCGCATGGGATTACATCAGCGGCATCGTCGGCAAGGTCATCGGCGCCGTATCTAAGGTCAGGAACATCCTTTCATGGCTTCCGGGCATGAGCGGGGACAAGGGAAAAGACTCCAGGCTCTCAGATACCGAGCCCAGGTCATCGCGCTCCGTGAGGCCGCCGGCTGCCGGCCCCGGGAACGGAAGCGGCTTCAGAGAGATAGGAAGGGCCTATGCGCAGGCGTCGTCCGTCCGGAGAACGGAATCGGTGGAACGAACCGAGGTGAGACTCATTCCCCCTGACGGATGGTCCGTCAGGGGGGCCGAACACGCCGGGGGCGTGACTGTGGACCGGTCCGGGATGGGCTACGCGACAGCGTATTAGGAGGATACGATGGCAGATGCACGCGCCTGGAAGGAAAAAATGCAGCCCGCCTCGTTCCGCGGCGTATCATTCGAAGTAGCTGCCGCTGCCGACGAATTTGGCCGCGCAACAGTAATTCATACGTACCCGCAGGGGACAGGGCCTTACGTCGAGGATCTTGGCGATGCCGGACGTACTGTAGAGATACAGGGCTTCCTCTACGGCTCTGACTACATGGCCCGCCGTGACGCCCTCGAGGAGGCCTTCAGGCAGGAAGGCCCCGGCGAACTCGTTCATCCGTGGTACGGACGCCTCACCGTTGCGCTTGCCGGGCCAGTCAAAGGTACGCAGACAAGCGCAGACGGCGGATACTACACGTTTTCAGCCAAATTCGTCCGCGTCGATTCGCCATCGTCAGGCCTTTCCGGCAAGGCAAGCCTTACGTCCATGGTCAGGTCGGAAGCCTCTTCCGTTACGGGAATAGCGAAGGACATTGCCAACGGCATCGATATCGGAAAAACAACTTCATGGACGGTCCTCCAGGCGACGAGGGCCGTGTGGAATTTTGTGCATTCGACGCTCACTATTCTCAATACAGACAGCAAGGTGACCCCGTTCTCCGAGGCCGTCATGGCGCTCGGAGCGAGCGCGTCCGAAGTTACGGACAGCACGTGGCTACCCGGCATCGTCGAGAATGGAGCTCTCGGAGCGGAGATGGCCGAGCTCGTTTCAAAGGCTGCCGGGGCGGCGACGGCCGATGCAATGAGCCTTGTAAGGCTTGCCGAAGCGGCTCCTGCTTTCTCGGCCATGACAGGGCTCGGCGCTTCCCGCGCAAAGGCGCAGGATGCGCAGAACGTCATCTCCTCTTCATGGAAGATGCTTGCCGTTTCCGAGGCATGCCGTGCGGCATCCGAGACGGTCCCGGCGTCATCGGAAGATGCCCGGGCGCTCATGGACGGAGTTTTTGACGCCGTCGATAGTGCGATGCTCATCGCTGACGATGACGCATATTCTGCCCTGCAGGACCTCCGCGCGGTGACTGTCCGCGCCATGGCCGCAAAAGCGGGAGGCTCCCCCGGCGTAGTGACAGCCGATGTCGCGGTTTCCATGCCATCGCTTGCCATCGTCTACGCTCTGAACGGAACCATTGATTCCGAAGATGACCTGATTACCAGAAATGAAATCAGACATCCCGGATTTGTCCCCGGAGGACGGCCTGTGGAGCTGATCAATGCGTGAAACGAAGCCTGAGAGCGTAACCCTTTCCATCGGGGGAGTGTCGTGGTCGGGATGGGAATCCTGCCAGGTCGTGAAATCCGTCGATTCGATGGCCGGCGCATTCGCTCTCGGCCTCACTGACCGGACATGCCACGGAGGTGTCCGCCTTCCCATTGCGCCGGGGATGGATTGCCTCCTCGAAACCAACGGCGACCACCTTGTCAAAGGGTACATCGACAAGGTTGAGCACTCGCTCACGTCAAGCTCTCACGGCATCAGGGTCGACGGACGCGACAGCTCAGCCGACCTTGTCGACTGTTCCGCCGTCCACAGGCCAGGGCAATGGCGCGACATGAACGTGCTTTCCCTTGCCATGGAAATTGCCAGCCCATTCGGCGTGCAGGTGGCGGCTGATGCAGACGCCTCCGCAATCGTCCCGTCGTTCCAGATCTCCCCCGGAGAAACGGCTGCAAAGGCGCTCCAGCGCCTGCTCAAACTGCGCGGGCTTCTGGCCATGCCAGACAGCTCCGGAGGTCTTCGCCTGGCGACGCTGGGCACCTCCCGCATGGCTGGAGCTGTCATCGAGGGCGTCAACGTTCTTTCCTGCACGACAAAATACGATGCCTCAAAACGCTATTCTGAATACATATGCACCGGTCAGAAACAGGGAGCGGACACCGCCTTCGGGGAAGCCTGCTCTGTGCGGGGGCAGGCGTCGGACGGCCAGATTGGACGGTACAGACCGCTCATTGTCCGGCCTGGCCAGCAGGGATCTGCGGACTTCATGCGCCGCCGCGCCCAGTGGGAGCTTTCCACGCGGAGAGCCCAGGGAACGACGGTGGATGTATCTGTTCGCGGCTGGCGCGACGAGGGCGGCAGACTGTGGACGCCCGGTGCAATGGTCAAAGTGTCGCTCCCAACTATGGGGCTGGACCAGGATCTCCTCATCGCCGAGGTAACGCTGACAAAGTCCATGCAGGGCACGGTCGCGTCGCTCTCGCTCAAAGATCCGGCAGCGTATAGCCCCGAGCCGGCAGAATCGGGGAAGGTTTCTTCTGCCGAATCCGGATCTCTTGACATCTATGTCAGGCAGTCGCGTGACGCGAAGGCGGCGGGCGAAAGCGTCAAGGAGGCTCTGTGATGCGCGACGATGAACTGAGGCGGGAGCTTGAAACCCTCACAAGGGATGCCGTGGCCCGGGGCGTGCTTCGCGTCGTCGACGACAGAGGAAACATGCAGCGCGTGCAGGTTTCGCTTCTCGATGGAGAGCTCGCCGACGGCGCCGAACGTATGCAGAACTACGGATTCACCTCCGTACCGGAACCGGGAGCAGAAGCAACCGTCGTTTTCGTCTGCGCCGACAGGTCGCATCCTGTCGTCATCGTGTCGGATGACCGGCGTGTGCGCATGCACGGGTTACAGCCGGGCGAGGTGGCCGTCTATCACAAGAACGGTGACCATATCTTGTTCAAAAACGGAAACGAAATCGAGGTATCGACAAAGCGCCTCGTCATCAATGCCAGTGAAGAAATTGATATTAAGACGAAGGTGCTGGACGTGACGGCCTCCTCCGACATCAGGATAAGGACGCCGTCACTTACGGCGCAGAACACGTCGGGCGGCGCCATGTCGTCGTCTATGACAGGCACGCTGACCACGACAAACGGCGACATCGTCGCAGACGGAGTCAGCCTGAAGAAGCACCAGCACGGAGGCGTGAAGTCCGGCTCCGAGCGGACAGGGCCGCCGGTCTAGGGAGGAGGTATGAGGGATGTGCTTGTAATGCAGACGCCCGGAGGGTTTGACATCGCCATGGAGGGCGGTGACCTTGTCGGCGACGACTCTCTGGCCACGGCAGTCCTTGTCAGCCTGTTCACCGACGTTCGCGCCGGCACGGACGAGCTCCCGCCCGAGTTCAGCGACCGCCGAGGGTTCTGGGGCGACGCGCTGCTTGCCCGTTCCGGCGACGCTTCCGGCGTAGGCTCCAAACTGTGGCTTCTGTTCCGCGAAAAGCAGACGGCGTCTGTCGTCGCCGCGGCTGAGGACTACGCAAGACGCTCCCTGCGCTGGCTCATTACAGACGGCATCGCCGAAGCTGTCGATGTCCGTGCCGAATCGAATGTCAGAGGCCGCATGGACCTCCAAATCTCCATCAAACGCAAAACGCCGGCGCTCATCGAAAGGGCCGCCGACAGCTGGACCGTCACAGTTGACGGAGAAACAGCCAGCATCCAGGAGACACAGCGATGAGTTTTTCCAGGCCGACGCTAGCGGAACTCCGCTCACGCATATCCTCAGATATCTCTGCCCGCCTCCTCGACGGAAGTCCGCTGAAACCGCGCTCCGTTCTCGGCGTCATGGCATACGTATGGGCGGGTGCGTGCCATATGATGTACGGAGCTCTTTCCTGGTATTTCCGCCAGTTTTGGGTGAAAACCGCCGAAAAGGTCTGGCTCGAGCAAAAGGCCTCGATATGGGGGATCACACGGAAGAACGGCGCAGCAGCATCGGGAAGCGTACTGCTCGAGGGTGCCGGGCTCGTGCCTGCCGGGACTGCCCTGCGGTCTTCAGGCGGCGTGTTTTTTGCGGTCCGCTCCGACGCCACGGCACCCGGCCCGGCGCAGATCAAGGCAACCGAACATGGTTCATCCGGCAATCTTGCACCAGGCACCGTCCTTTCGTTCGTTTCCCCAGTCGATGGCGTCCAGTCGGCAGCCGTCGTTGTATCGCTTTCAGGAGGAGCCGACATCGAGACGGATGACGACCTTCGTGCCCGCACCCTCTCTGCCCTCCAGTCCCCCCCTCACGGAGGATCCAGGGCTGACTACGTCAATTGGGCGCTTGATATCAGCGGCGTAACGCGCGCGTGGTGCTATCCTCTCAAGCACGGTCCCGGGACGGTCGGCGTCACGTTCGTTGCTGACAACGCAAACCCGATCATCCCCGGGCCTGATCTCGTGCTCGCCGTCCAAAATCACATCGACGGCAAGGCCCCGGTTACAGCCGCTGTCACGGTCTTCGCGCCGACAGCGCTCCGTGTTGATGTCAAAGTGAAAATCGTTCCCGATACTGCCGCCGTGAGGCAGGCTGTCAAGGCCGAGCTTGAGGACCTCTTCGTCAGGGAAGGCGAACCAGGTGTCACTCTTCTTCTCTCCCACATTGAGGAAGCGATCAGTATCGCTACCGGAGAGACGGACCATGTTCTGGTCAGCCCGTCGGCGAACATCGTCCCCGGAGCAGGAGTGATTCCTGTCATAGGCGCAGTGATATTCGAGACGGCATAAGGAGGCGCCATGTCGCACACCGTCGACGACTACAGGGAAATGCTGCTCGGTCTTCTCCCGCGCGGGCTTTTGTGGAAGGACGCAAGGTCAGGCCTCATCGGAAATCTGTTCTCCGCGCTCTCCGCAGAACTGGCGCGTATAGAGGGTGATGCCGAACGCGCGCTGAGGGAACTGGACCCTGCCCAGGCGACGGAGTCACTGGAGGACTGGGAGTACGAACTCGGTATTCCCGACGAGTGCGGGCTCGTCGGAGAAAACATCTCGTCACGGCGCAATGCTGTCCGGAATAAGCTCCAGCGCGGGCACCTCATGAACGCCGCTTATTACACGGAACTCGCTCATGTCATCGGTTTCGACGGAGCCGCCGCGACAGACATTGTCCCGCTCCGCGCCGACTACGGCCGCGCTGAAGCTGGCGTCTATGAAGATGGCCAGACTGCCGTGAACACATTCATCCTGACCATTCCGGGGACGAGCTCCTTTGACGAAAAAAGGTTCCGGCCCGGCGCATCCCGCTCCGGAGACAAACTGCGCACATGGGAGGTGTCACAACTCCAGTGCATCATCAACAGGGACAAGCCGGCGCACACGATCTGCATCTTCAGCTACGAATAGGGAGGGGCAATGCAAAGAGTCAAATCACAGTACAACACTTCATCGAAGCCCCCTTTCGAGGATAACTCATACCCCCCTGGCTTTTTCCAGAACGGCGGCAGTACCGTGGGAGAATACGGCACAGTTGTCCCGGCGGATTTTCTGAACGGCGTGCAGGAGGAGCTTATGTCCGTCATTTCGGCCGCCTCCATCACACCAAACGGCAATGATAACACACAGCTTCTTCAGGCTATCCGCCGAATCATGCTGGATACGGTTCATCCTGTCGGCTCCATCTTCATCAGCGTCAACGCCTCATCGCCTGCGACGCTTCTCGGCGGGACATGGGAACGTATCATGGATACGTTCCTCCTCTGCGGAGGAAACGGTTATCCCCCAGGCACCACAGGAGGCTCCGCACGGGTAAAGCTCGAAACGGGCCACCTCCCGGCCCACAGCCACGCAGTGACTGTGAACAATAACGGGGCGCACTCGCACGCCGGGTCTACCGACGCAGGCGGGAACCATTCCCACAGCGGCGCGACGGACGTTAAGGGAGCCCATTTTCACGGATGCACGGGAGAACGCCCGGAGTTCAGTTCGTTCGCAGGCATATACGACAGCGCAGCAAACCATCCCGGCATCAATGCCTGGGATGCCGACAACAGCCTTTGGAAAACGACGACAGACGGAGCACATGCGCACAACCTGTCCGTCAATGCCGGTGGTAACCACTCGCACCCGTTCACGACCTCGGCCGCGGGAGCGCATGCTCACAGCGCCTCGAGTGCGAACACGGGTGGAGGCCAGCCGCATGAAAACATGCCGCCGTACCTGTCCGTCTACGTCTGGAAACGGACAGCATAGGAGAGATAACATGCAAAGGATCAGATCAGCCGGAAACGTCCCCATGCTGCCGGTTCCCAAACCAAGAGTACAGGAACCGGGTTATTTCAGCTCCGGAGACCCGGCGAACGGCGTAGCGGCAACTGTGGTAACGGCGGACTTCCTGAACAGCGTACAGGAGGAGATCTGCAACGCCATCGCGCAGGCCGGCATAGAGCTGGACGTTAACGACAACACGCAGCTCGCCGCCGCAATCTTGTTGATTGGACGCACGGCTTCGCATATTCCTATCCATGAACACAATGTGTCGCCTGAAGCCCATGCCGACATGCGTGCGAGGATCACGGCACTTGAGGCCGGGACAGACGTGAAAGATGTTGTCCAGACAAAAGCAGATCTTACCGCCTACGAAACGTCGGCACTGTCAAACGGCGATGTCGTCAAGGTCCTCTCCGATGAAACGCACGGCGGCATGACGACATATTACAGATGGTCCATCACCGGCGGTTCGGGTGCATGGACATATGAAGGCGGTAACGGACCATATTATACACAATCCGAAACAGACGCCCTTGTCAGCGCTGTCGACGCAAAGGCCGTGGCGAACGCCGAAGCCATCAGCCTCGTTGACGCCAAGGTGGACACCCGCCTGCCGCTTGCAGGCGGGACTGTCTCCGGCCCTCTCTCCGTGGCAGGTATGCTTACCGCGTCCGGCGGCGTTAAGGGCAACGTGACGGGAAACCTCACAGGCACTGCCTCCAATGCCACGAACGCGACGAACGCTACAAGAGCGGAAAATGCCGTAAACGCGGACAAGGTGGACGGAAGCCACGGCTGGGAAGTGCAGACCTTAACTTCCGGCGGTTCGTCGCATGGCCCATCAAACCACGTCGCCACCATCAAGTACAACGTGGATGGAGACGGGCGGTTCAAACTGGTCATCTCCTCAGGGCATGAGACGAAGGTTGATAGGGCAAATTCTGCCGCCACTGCTGATAGCGCCACAACCGCGACAAGCGCGACGAACGCCACGAATGCCACAAATGCGACGAACGCTACGAACGCGACGAACGCTACAAGAGCGGAAAATGCCGTAAACGCGGACAAGGTGGACGGAAGCCACGGCTGGGAAGTGCAGACCTTAACTTCCGGCGGTTCGTCGCATGGCCCATCAAACCACGTCGCCACCATCAAGTACAACGTGGATGGAGACGGGATGTTCAAGCTGATCACCTCCAGTGGAATTAAGACGAAGGTGGACGCCACCGGAGTGACGCCGAATTTTTTCGTCACAAGGTGCGGTATCGGAGGAAGTTTCACCGTGCCTGCTGGCGGCACGTGGAGATGTTTTTCAGTGGCGGACAACTCGTCCGAAGTATCTTTCAGCCAAGGATGGGGCAATTACGCGGGCGGGAGCGTCGTCACCTGGTCGTGGGTGGTCGGTTACACGGCCGTGGGAATCAGAGTCGCATAGCGGAGAGGAAGAGAGCATGGAAAACACACAAGACTGGCAGGAACACATCATTTTCACACGTCCGGACGGCTCCTACGTCATCACAAAAAACGGCCTTCCATATCATGTTCCAGGTGACAAGGAAGAATTCATCGGGCTGCATGCTCAGATAACGGCTTTTGCGGCTGAACACCCCGAAGCCGTACAGCCGGAACCCAGGCCGCAGCCGCCTACTGCGGAAGAGCTTTTCTTACGTCTGCGCGCGATCCGGGATGCGAAACTGTCTGCTACAGACCATCTCATCATGCCAGACTACCCTCTTTCGGATGAGGAAAAAGCAGCCTGGACAGAATACCGCCAGGCATTGCGGGATCTGCCTGGGCTTGAAGGCGCGCCCTGGGATGGCGGGGGTGAAAAAACCCCCTGGCCCGCCAGGCCTGATTAATCACTGGCGTCGCCCATGAGGATGGGGCAACAAACTATGGCAACTTGTTTTTAATTTTGATTATTTTACGTGTTATTATAACTAGTTATTAAATTATTTAGATTCCCACCCTCTCCGCCATTGATGAGCCCTGCCAAGCCCCGCGAGACTTCCCCGCGGGGCTTTTTTTATTCCCGGCTGGCCGTTATAATCACGCCTCCTGTATTTTCTCCGTCTTACGCCCCGTCAACTCTCTCATTTCCGCAAGAAAAGCCTTGTAGCCATCCATTGTCTGCACGTTTGTTATCTCCTTTTCCTGCTTTGCATGAGGAGGGCGGACGGAGGCCAGGAAGGCTTCCCGTGAAGAGCTGCGTAAAAAGCCCCCGGCCAGTTTGCCGCGGCGTTCCTTTATTCCTCCGTGAAGACGATCCCCCGCTCAATGCATATATGCATTAAGCCCCAAACCAAACCAGACTCATAAGGCGTTTTTGCATTACAAAACGGATAAAACAAACCAGCTGCTCCGTATTTTCAGGGCATTCATTTTTACAGATCAGAGGCATGGTTCTTGCTAGTGATTTTAAGTACATACTATATATCCCCCCTGCCGAACGCAGAACATTCCCGGTAACCAAAGCCGCTTTTTCGGAGGACGCCATGCCTGAAATGACGCCCAGCGAACCCCAGACGGAAGTCCCGGCAGAGGGACGCGGCCCCATCCAGTTGAACATCCCGTGTGGCTGCCTCCGCGGCAAACGTGAAGAAATCCTGCGTCCCTCCCGGTACCGGGACGGCAACCGCCGGCATCGACCCCCCAGCCCGGTTTACAGCGGCTGTGGGAGCGCCGGGAACGCCGGCGGCATGCGCCTTGCCCACCTTCGGGCGCGACGCGCTGACCCTGCCCTCGCGTTTCTTGCTCAGTACGGGCAATCAGTAAACAAGAAAAATTTCTCAAACACAGGGCGCGTTCGGCCAAGACCGGGCGCGCCTGTTTAATTTTATCCGCAACGCACTGGCCATGCTTGCGGATAAGAATGTTGTCCTGGCAGGGACTTCTTGTCCCAATTGGTTGATGTATCCACTTTACGGAGGTCTATCCATGACAGACATCAGAATCAGAAATTTTATCAATGGAAGTTGGCAGGAAGAAGTGAACGGCAATCGCGTGCCGCTCTACAATCCTTCTACGGGTGAAGAAATCGGCAGCGTGCCCATTTCCGGCCCAGGTACAGCGGAAGCCGCCATAGCCTCAGCCCATGCGGCCTACAGGCCCTGGCGCAGGCTGCCGCTTTCCAGGCGCATGTCCTATATCTATAAGATACACGCCTGCATGACGCGCGATCTTGAAAAACTGGCTCAGGCCATAGCGCTCGATCAGGCCAAGCATATTTCTGAAGCGCGCGGCGAAGTGCAGCGGGTCATCGAAATCATTGAATCCGCAGCCACGATACCCTCCATGATCCAGGGCGATACGCTGGACTATGTGTCCAACAATATTTCTGCCCGCGTAGTGCGCGAATCTCTTGGGGTTTTCGGCGGGGTAGCGCCGTTCAACTTCCCGGCGCTGGTCTTTGGCTGGTTCATCCCCTACGCCATTGCCGTGGGCAATACCTTCATCTTCAAGCCCTCTACCCAGTCTCCTTATTTCATGCAGCTGATGTGCGAAATTTTCATGGAAATCGAGCTGCCCGCCGGCGTGGTCAATGTTATCCATGGCAATCGGGACATCCCGGGCTCCTGGTACGAAGATCCGCGCATGGCCGGAGTTTGCCTTGTAGGCTCCACCCCCACGGCCAAGGCCATGGCCGCGGGATGCGCCAGAGGGGCCAAGCGCTCCATGCTGCTGGGCGGGGCAAAAAACCTTCTTCTGGTCATGGAAGACAGCGATCTGGATGTCTTTGTCACCAACTTTCTCAACTCCTGCTACGGTTCGGCCGGCCAGCGCTGTCTGGCGGGATCTATCGTCGCGGCCGTCCCGGAAATCTATGATCAGGTTCTGGAGCGGATCATTGAGGCTTCAAAGACCGTCAAGGTAGGCGATGCCTTTGATCCTGATGTCTATATGGGGCCGCTCATCTCCCGCAAGGCGGCAGATTATGTGCGTAATTTCGCCGATATCGCCATCAAGCACGGGCGCGGCTGTGAGATGGTATTGGACCGCCGGGATCTCGATCTGCCGGAAAAGAACAAAAATGGTTTCTTTGTGGGGCCGTGCATCATCCGCGATGTGACGCCATGCAATCCGCTTTTCACCACCGAGGTTTTCGGGCCGCTGGTAGCCACCATTAAGGTAGCCGACATCCACGAGGCCATTGAGCTTGTCAACGCTTCTGAATACGGAAACGGCGCGTGCATCTTCACTCAAAATATGCACTACGCCGAAGTCTTCGGTCGCGAAACCGACGTAGGCATGGTCGGGGTGAACGTGGGCATCTGCGCGCCGCATCCCTATGTGCCTTTTGGCGGCATCAAGGGGTCGCTGCTTGGCACTGACAAGGTGCAGGGCAAGAATGGCATCGACTTCTTTACCCAGCACAAGGTTATCACTACCCGTACCTATGATCCCAAGGGACAAGGCGGGCAGGACACGCAGGCCGCGCCGCGGATCCGCTCGTGCGTAGCCTCCTAAGCCATAGCGGCAAGGGCGCGGACGTCCGCGCCCATCGTGCAATCCACAACTCCGGAGGATGAAATGAAATCAAGCAAGCTTGGAAGTTTACTGCTGGCCGTTGTCATGCTGCTGGCGTCCAGCCTCGTTGCGCAGGCTAAACTGGTAAAGGTGCCCACCGCATGGATGGACGAACACGAAACCTTCCTTATCTGGTATGCCAAAGAAAAAGGCTGGGACAAGGAACTGGGCCTCGATCTGGAAATCCAGTACTTCAGCTCCGGCATGGATATCGTTAACGCACTGCCGTCCAAGACGTGGGTCTTTGCCGGCAATGGCGCGGTACCCGCCATGATGTCCGGCCTGCGCTATGACACCTATATTATCGCCAACGGCAATGATGAGTCTTTCTGCAATGGCGTGCTGGTGCGCGCCGACAGTCCCATCGCCAAGGTCAAGGGCTGGAACAAGGATTACCCCGAAGTTCTGGGCAGCCCCGAAACTGTGCGCGGCAAGACCTTCCTCTGCACGACCATTTCATCCTCCCACTATGCGCTGAGTTCCTGGCTGCACACCCTGGGGCTGACCGATAAAGACGTCATCATCAAGAACATGGATCAGCCCCAAGCCCTGGGCGCGTATGAAAACAACATTGGCGACGGCGTTTCCCTCTGGGCTCCGCACATGTACGTGGGCGAAGCCAAGGGATGGAAAATGGCCTCTACCATCAAAACCGCCGGCAAGGCTCTGCCAATCGTGCTTCAGGCCGACAAGGCCTTTGCTGATGCCAACCCGGAAATCGTTGTCAAATTCCTGAGCCTTTATATGCGCAGCGTGGAGATGCTCCAGAAAGAGCCTCTGGAAAGTCTGGTCCCCGAGTATCAGCGTTTCTTCCAGGAATGGGCCGGCAAGGAATACAGCAGGGAACTGGCCCTGATGGACCTCAAGAGCCACCCGGTCTTCAACATCAAGGAACAGCTGGCTCTCTTCGACACCTCCAAAGGACTGAGCGAAGCCCAGGTCTGGCAGAAGGATATTGCCGAGTTTTTCGCTTCGCTTGGGCGCCTGACCCCCGAAGAATATGCCAAGGTCAAAGATGCCACCTACGTAACCGACAAGTTCCTGAAGATGGTGGAGCAGCCCCTTCCGTCTTACAAGTAAAGCCCGGTGCTGCAGCGCAACATGAACTGAGCGGCCACCGCAGGCGCAAAAACGCTTGGAAATCGGGCCTGGACGCCTGACAGCAGGTCCAGGCCCGACAAAACGACAGCAACGCCCCCCCTTTGCCTCTGCCCCCAGCATGCGGGCGCAACCACGCCGTCAGAGAGACAGTCTCCGCCCCGCAGACGCTATACCTGCAAGATGTCAGAGGCTCCCCGTCAGATTGAAAAAGATTCCGTCACGTTGCACGACAACAGCAAGGAGCGACCAGTGCCCTATCAAGAAGAAGCTGACGTCAAAATCCGGGTGAACAACCTCACCAAACGATTCGGCGCACTCACCGTTCTTGATGGCATCAACTTCACCATCAAGAAGGGCGAGCTGCTGGCTATCGTCGGGCCAACCGGCTGTGGCAAGACCACATTCCTCAACTGCCTTTCCAAACTCATGCCTGCAACAGAAGGCGAGATACTGATTGACGGAGAGGAAGCCAACCCCAGAAAACACAATATCGCCTACGTGTTTCAGGAGCCAACCTGCCTGCCCTGGCGTACCGTGCGCGACAATGTCGCCTACGGCATGGAAGTAAAGGGCGAAAGCAAAAAAAAGCGCGATGAACGGGCCGCCGAAATCATGGAGCTCGTGGGCCTTTCCTCCTGCGCCGATCTCTACCCCAATCAGGTTTCAGCCAGCATGATGCAGCGCATAGCGGTATCGCGGGCTTTTGCCGTAAACCCCGACCTTCTGCTCATGGACGAGCCTTACGGCCAGCTGGACGTGAAATTACGTTTCTACCTTGAAGACGAGCTGATCAGCCTCTGGCAAAAACTCAGCAGCACCATCCTCTTTGTCACGCACAATATTGAAGAAGCCGTGTATGTGGCAGAACGCGTTCTGATACTGACCAACAAGCCTACCAAGATCAAGGCGGAGATAAAGGTGGATCTGCCAAGGCCCCGTAAACTTATCGACCCCAGATTCGTGGAACTGCGCAAAAAGGTCACAGAACTCATTCGCTGGTGGTGAGACACTCTCCCAGCATACCAACGCGGCCGGAGGATGCCATGGCTTATCAAACTGTCGTAGTCAAAGAACCGCTGCTTTTTCGTATACTTCCATATATCAGCATTGTTTCTTTTTTCCTGTTGTGGGAAGGCGCTGTGCAGACAGGCGTTATTCCTCAGACCCTGCTGGCCGCTCCCAGTCAGGTTTTCGCTTCCTTTATTGATAAACTGAGCAATCCCAATCCTGACGGCGCCGTCATGGCCACTCACTTCATAACCAGTCTTGAAGAGGCGTTTCTTGGTTATGTACTGGCGCTCCTGGTGGGGCTGCCCCTGGGGCTGGCCATGGGCTGGTTCAAAGTGGCCGAAGGATTATTTCGCCCCATTTTCGAGCTTATTCGCCCCATTCCTCCCATTGCCTGGATCCCTCTCACGGTATTCTGGTTCGGCATCGGCCTGACCGGCAAGGTGTTCATCATCTGGGTCGCTGGCATCGTGCCCTGCGTCATCAATGCCTATGTGGGCGTGCGCATGACCAGCCCCGTGCTGATCCAGATGGCCAGGACTTACGGGGCCAGCGACTGGCAGATTTTCACCCAGCTGTGCATCCCCTCTTCTCTGCCCATGGTCTTTGGCGCGCTGCAGCTGGCCCTGGCCTACTGCTGGACAAACCTTGTGGGCGCGGAACTTCTGGCCGCGGACTCCGGCCTGGGTTTTTTGATCACCATGGGGGGGCGCGTTGCCCGGCCTGCCCTTATCGTTCTGGGCATGATTTGTGTCGGTATTTCCGGAGCTGTCATCGGCATCATCATTGACTGCATTGAAAAGAAACTGCTGGCCGGCATCAGGAGGTAATCATGTCGTCTTCTTCCATAGCCAACGAAACCGTTGATTATGCCAAGGAGCGGGGCAAATTTACGCTCTACAAGCTGATCACCAACATCTATTTTCTGTATTGCGTGTCTCTTGCAGGCTTTTTGCTCCTCTGGCACTGGACGGCAGCCGAGAAAATCTTTCGGGACTCTCTGGCCACCCCTCCGCAGGTACTGGATCAGATCATACGGCTGACCACCATGAAGTTCGCAGGGTCCAACCTTTGGGGGCACATCTGGGCCAGTTTCCAGCGGGTCATCATCGGCTTTGCCCTGGCAAGCGCCGTGGCTGTGCCGCTGGGGCTTTTCATGGCTCTGAACCGTACGGTCAACGCCGTGGTCAAACCCTTGTTCGACCTTTTCAAGCCCATGCCGCCTATTGCCTGGGTATCCATTGCGATTCTCTGGTTTGGCATCGGCGAGACATCCAAGGTTTTCATTATCATTATCGGGACCTTTGTGCCCTGCCTGCTCAATGCCTATAACGGGGTGCGCCTGGTAGATCCGGATCTTTACGACGTTGTGCGCGTGCTGGGCGGCACGCGCAGGGACGAGATATTCCATGTCTGCTTCCCGGCTTCTTTCCCCGCAGTGTTTGCCGGCCTGCAGATTTCACTCAGTGCCGCATGGACCTGCGTGCTGGCCGCGGAGCTCATGAATTCCCGCGACGGACTGGGCTTCCTGATAAAACGGGGGATGGACACGCACAACCCGGCTTTGGTGCTCAGCGGAATGCTGCTTATCGCGGCGGCGGCCTGGGTCAGCTCTATGTGCGTTACTTTTCTGGAACGCAGGCTCTGCCCGTGGAAGCGCAGCATAGACAACATCTAAGGCAAAAGGACTCATACCATGAGCGAACTGCATTCTAACAACGGGCCAGCCTTGAAAATCCACTGCAACGATATCAGCAAGACCTTCATTCAGAAAGGCAATCAGGAAGTGCCCGTCATCAAGGACATCACTCTCGATGTGTATGAAAATGAATTCCTTGTGGTGCTCGGGCCAGGACAGAGTGGCAAGTCTACCCTGCTTAAGATCATCGCCGGCCTTGAAATGCCCGACAAGGGGTATGTGAGCCTGGACGGCAACTATGTCACCGGGCCGGGGCCTGACCGGGGCATCGTCTTCCAGAGCTATATGCTCTTCGCCTGGAAGACCGTACGCGACAATGTGGAGCTGGGGCTGAAGCTGCGCAACATGCCGCGCAGCGAACGGCGCAGCATTTCTGACCATTACATTAAAATGGTAGGACTGCAGGGCTTTGAAAATCACTATCCCCACCAGCTTTCGGGCGGCATGAAACAGCGTGTAGGCATTGCCCGGGCCTACGCCAATTCCCCCAAGGTCATGCTGCTGGATGAACCCTTCGGCCAGCTGGATGCCCAAACCCGCATGTACATGCAGGCGGAAACGACGCGCATCTGGGAACAGGAAAAACGTACTGTGCTCTTCGTCACCAACAATATCGACGAGGCGCTCTTTCTGGGAGACCGCATCGTGCTGATGGAAGGCAAGCTGCCCGGTACCATCAAGACCGAATATGTCATCAATTTACCCCGGCCGCGCGAACATACGGCCATGGAGCTTCTGGAACTGCGCGAAGAAATCATCGCCAATACGGAACTGATTTTATAACGTATGCAGAACATGAATTCCGGCGCATTGGCACTTTCACTTCTGGCTGGCGCAGGCGGCGCCCTCTTCATCTGGCTTCTTGCGCGCAAACTCCGCATGAGCAGAGATGGCGGGCCGGAGCGTGCTCCCGCCGCCCCCCAGCCGCCGTCAGGCCCGCCCGGCACCTGCCCGGAAGCCATAGCAAACCTCTACCGGCGGGTTCTCATACGGCGGCTGGGGGGCCTGCTGTTCTGCTTGCTCGCTCTGGCGGCCTGGATTGCGGACTCGCACTGGTTTATCTGCCTTCTTTTGGCCGGACTGGGCTGTCTGCTGCAGTACTTTGCCTACCGCCTTCGCACGCGGTATGTGTTAGATCTGACCACGCACAAGTAAAAATGCCGGATCGGGAAAACTGCCAGCTAAGGCGCTTGAACGATGAACTGACAATTCCGCAATACTTTTTGCGCAATCGTATTCGCCAACAAAAAAATACAGCGTCATGGAGGGGCTTTCCCGCCATGACGCTGCGCTGCTGACTGCAGGTTTTATCTCCCCGCATAACACTTATTGGCAAATTCCAGCATAAATTTCAATGTTATTTCGGGCTGTTCCTCTGCGAGGTAATGTCCTGACGGGACCACGGCACCCTCAACCGTATTGGAGCATCTTGCCTTATAGATATCCATGATTGGGGATTTGCATGCATTCCCTTTGGCACCCCACAGCAACTGTACCGGTACAGTGATGCGTTCGCCCTTGTCCAGGGCAGCGCGGATACGGGGAACATCAATATGATATGCAGCACGGTAATCGTTAAGCATGGCTTTCATCGCCCCAGGGGCAAGCATGCACTGCATGTAGTAATCATATACGCCGTCTGCTTTCAGAAGCTCGATAAAGCCAGGCGTTCTTTTATAAAAATTATTGACAAAAATCCTGATGTTCTCGATCTTGTCATCAAGCAGATCATCCGCCATCGGAACAGCCAGCAGGAACAACTGATCCCAATGATGCGGGCCAGTCTGTGTGCAGGTCATTTCCTGATAGATATATTCTGTGGGCAGCATATCCATAAATGAAACGCCCAACAGCATTTCAGGATAATCCATCGCAAAAGTTCTTGCAATTCGGGCACCACGGTCATGTGAGAACATGACACATTTTTCAATGCCAA